>Ga0302229_10000083_pt1 | contig 75045 bp, 64 predicted proteins | sample II_Palsa_N1_3_FD_193518 | JGI IMG/M metagenome (GOLD analysis project Ga0302229, IMG submission 193518) | Peat permafrost microbial communities from Stordalen Mire near Abisko, Sweden - II_Palsa_N1_3 | ecosystem: Environmental > Terrestrial > Soil > Palsa > Peat permafrost | place: Sweden... | reverse complement strand
AGTCAGCAGGGAAGCGTCGTACACGGCGGGCCGGCAGGCCGGCGAACGTGCTCTCGTCAGGCCGCGGGGCGGGGGCATTGCGGCCCGCTGGTGGTAACTCCCGCTGCTGCCGATGTCATTCCCGCCGCCAGCTGAACAGCTCATGGGCAACTGGCAGCGGTGCCGGTACGTCCAGGAACGGGAACCGCAGCGACTGCGGCACTATGGACGCGCCGGATGCTTGGGCAGGCGCGGGCCGGCGAGTTCAGGAAGCTCGATGGAAAGAGGATGAGCAGCCATGACGGAGGGTCCTGACCGCTGGCACCGGTGGCTCATCGACGTGCGCCATGGTGGCGATGCGGCCGCGCGCGAGCAGTTGCTGACCGGGCTCCTGTACCCGGTCAGGGATCACCTGCTCGACAAGGCTCAGCTGCGCCCCGGCGACACGCTGCTGGACGTCGGTGCCGGCGACGGGCTGATCGCATTCGGCGCGCTTGACCGGCTTGGCCCCTCCGGCCGGGTGATCTTCTCCGACGTCTCGCAGGATCTGCTTGATCACTGCCGGGAGGCTGCAGCCGACGGAGGGGCGCTCGCGCGGTGCAGCTTCGTCCTGGGCTCTGCGGACTCCCTGACCGGCGTGGCGGACGCATCGGCCGATGTGGTCACCACCAGGTCAGTGCTCATCTACGTGCAGGACAAGGCGGCGGCGTTGCGGGAGTTCTGTCGCGTGCTGAGGCCTGGCGGGCGAGTCAGCCTCTTCGAGCCGATCAACCGGCTGATGTCCGGCGACCCTGATCGCTTGCTCGGCTACGACATGCGCCCGGTTGCCGCGCTGGCGGAGAAGATCACGGCGCTCTACGAATCCATCCAGCCACGGGCGACCGGGCCCATGGGGAATTTCGACGACCGTGATCTGGTGCGCTGCGCGGAGAGCGCCGGATTCCCGGAGATCGGTCTCGAATTGCAGGTCAGCGTAAAAGCGACAAAGCAGCCCTGCCCCTGGGAGGTGTTCCTGCGCATGTCAGGTAACCCGCTCATCCCGCCGTTCGGCGAGGCGCTTGACCGCGCGCTGACCACCCGGGAGGCCACGGAGTTCAGCGACTATCTCAGGCCTCTTGTCGAATCTGGTACCGGCCAGGAGCGCACGGCATTCGCCTACCTGACCGCCGTCAAGGACTAGCCGGAAAACGCCACCAGGGCGAGGGCGTCAGACGGAACGGTCAGCACGTTCTCCGCGATGAACTCGGCCAGGTCCGGGTAGCCGGGCGCGGCGGCCAGGAACATCTCCCCCGCAGCCTCGCCGTCATACTCGGTGCGCCGCAGGACCACGTCCGGGCCGAGCAGCGCCCAGTACGCGCCGGTGCCGCCGTAGGGCATGCCGACACTGCCGGGGTTGACGAACCGGCGGCAGTCGGCGAGCCGCTGGAACGGCATGTGCGTGTGGCCGAGCACCACGGTCTGCTCCGCGGTGCCGGCGAAGGCGTCACGGTAGCGGTCCAGCTGCGAGTCCACCAGCACGATCTCGGTGTCGCTGCGAGTCGTGGCGTGGCAGAACCGGACAGCGCCCAGCCCGGTCACGTCCAGGCTGACCGACAGCGGCAGGCCGTCGAGCAGGTCCCGGTGGCGGCGATCCAGGCGGGACGCGCAGTACTCGGTGGGCACCCGTGCGACGTCGGGCAGGCCGGGGTCGAGGGCGCCATCGTAGGCGGCGACGAGCTCGCGGTCGGCGTTGCCGCGCACCCAGATCGCCTTGTCGCCCAGCCCGGCCAGCCGGTCCAGGGTCTCGGCCGGCATCGGCCCGGTGGCCAGGTCGCCGTTCAGCACGATGACGTCAGCGCCGGCCGCGCCGACGTCGCGGAGCACCGCGTCGAGCGCGGGCAGGTTGCCGTGGATGTCAGCAAGGACCGCGAGCCGCATGGGGATTCCTTTCGGGTAGTACCCCACGATTCTCGCCGCCACGGCGAGCTTCGCCGCGAATATTCGCGGACGGCTGAAGCCCGCCGCAGCCCTGCTGGACTGGCGCGCCGGTCTCAGGATCACCGACCGGGCCGACCAGCTGAGACAACGCGCTGGCGGCTGCCGCCCTTGCCGCTGCGTGAGACTCGTCTGGCGCCGCGGCCGCGGCCGTATCGGATACCAGCCGCATGACCTGATGCCGATAGCTCATCGCGCTCATCGCACGCGCTCAGCGCACCGGCGTCAGAGCACGGGCAGGTAGCGGTCCAGCTCGAACTCGGTCACATGGCGCCGGTACTCGTTCCATTCGGCGCGCTTGTTCCGGAGGAAGAAGCCGAAGACCTGCTCGCCGAGCGTCTCGGCGACGAGTTCGCTGCCCTCCATCACGTCGCACGCCTCCGACAGGCTCTGCGGCAGCGGCGCGATGCCCAGTGCCCGCCGCTCGGCGGACGTGAGCGCCCATACGTCGTCCTCCGAGCCGGGCGGCAGCTCGTAGTCGTTCTCGATCCCCTTCAGGCCGGCCGCCAGGATCACCGCGAACGCCAGGTACGGATTGCAGGCGGGATCCAGCGAGCGGAACTCGATCCTGGTCGCGTTTCCCTTCTGCGGCTTGTACATCGGCACCCGGACTAGTGCCGACCTGTTGTTGTGTCCCCAGCAGATGTACGCGGGCGCCTCTCCCCCCGCGCCGGCGATCCGCTCGTCCCCGCCCCAGAGCCGCTTGTAGGAATTCACCCACTGGTTGCAGACCGCGGTGACCTCCGCGGCGTGCTGGAGCAGCCCGGCGATGAACGCGCGCCCGAGCTTGGAGAGCTGGAACTGCGCGCCGGGCTCGTAGAAGACATTGCGGTCGCCCTCGAACAGGGACATGTGCGTGTGCATTCCCGAGCCGGGATGCTCGGTGAACGGCTTGGGCATGAAGCTCGCGTAGACCCCCTGCTCCAGCGCGACTTCCTTCATCGCCAGCCGGAACGCCATGATGTTGTCCGCGGTGCTGAGCGCATCGGCGTAGCGGAGGTCGATCTCCTGCTGGCCGGCCGCGGCCTCGTGGTGGCTGAACTCCACCGAGATGCCCATGCTCTCCAGCATCGTGATCGCACTGCGGCGGAAGTCGTGCGCGATGCTGTGCGGCGTGTGGTCGAAATAGCCGCCAGAGTCGATCGGCTGCGGCTTCACGCCCGGCTCCGGCTTCTCCCGCAGCAGGAAGAACTCGATCTCAGGGTGGGTGTAGAAGGTGAAGCCGAGATCGGATGCGCGGGACAGCGCCCGCTTGAGCACGTGCCGGGGATCGGCGTAGGATGGCGTGCCGTCCGGCAGCAGGATGTCGCAGAACATCCGCCCCACCCCCGGCATGTGGCCGCTCAGCGGCATCAGCTGGAAGGTCGACGGGTCCGGCTTGGCGATCATGTCCGCCTCGTAGACCCGCGCGAAGCCCTCGATGGCCGAGCCGTCGAAGCCGATTCCCTCCGCGAACGCGCCCTCCAGCTCAGCGGGGGCCACGGCGACGGATTTCAGCTGGCCGAGCACGTCGGTGAACCACAGCCGGACGAAGCGGATGTCACGCTCCTCGAGCGTGCGGAGCACGAACTCTTCCTGCCTATCCACCTCCTCAGTCTGCCTGCCCCATGTTTCGGATGAGTTACGCAGGGTCCGGGTGCCAGCCGGCCTGCGCTCGCCGGTGCCGTCCTAAGCTAGGCAGGTGCCCCAGATCCGCGTCGCGCTCGCCCAGGTCAATGCCACCGTCGGAGATCTTGAGGGCAACGCAAGGCTGCTGGTCGAGTGGACCAGGCTGGCCGCCGGGCACGGTGCCCGGATCGTGGTATTCCCCGAGATGATGCTCACCGGCTACCCGGTCGAGGATCTCGCCTTGCGCGCGTCGTTCGTGGACGCCTCGATCGCCGCGGTGGCTGGCGCGGCGCGGCGGCTGGCTGCCGAGGACCTCGGCGGCATTGCCGTGGTGACCGGCTACCTGGGCCGCCGGGCCGGCCTGCGACCGCGCGTGGGACTGCCGTTCGGGGCACCGCTCGACGCCGCCGCCCTGCTGTATGCCGGGACGGTGGCAGTGACCTCGGCCAAGCACCACCTGCCGAATTACGGGGTCTTCGACGAGTACCGCTATTTCGTGCCCGGGGACTGCCTGCCCGTCTTCCGGCTGCAGGCGGCGGCCGGCCAGCCGGTAGACGTCGCGATCGCGATCTGCGAGGACCTGTGGCAGGACGGCGGCCCGGTCGCAGTCACCCGGCAGGCCGGCGCGGGCCTGCTCGTGGTGCCCAACGCCTCACCGTACGAGCGCGGCAAGGATGACACCCGGCTGGAGCTTTGCCAGCGCCGGGCCCGCGAGGCGGGCGCCGCGCTCGCGTACGTCAACATGGTCGGCGGCCAGGACGAGCTGGTGTTCGACGGCGATTCGATCATCGTGGACGCCGCTGGCACGCTGCTGGCCCGCGGCCCGCAGTTCGAGCAGGCGCTGATCATCACCGACCTGGAGCTGCCCGCCGCCGACCAGGCCATCGGCCCTGGCGAGACGCCGGCTGACGCCAGCGACGGCACGGTCATGACGATCAAGCGGCTCACGCTGGCCGCGCCGGACGGCCCGGGCGCCAGTGCGCCAGCCGGCCGCGCTGCTGGCGGCCCCCGGGTGACCAGCCCGGCGGCCGGCGGCCCGGCCGTTCATGATCCCGAAGGAGCCGTTCATGATCCCGAAGGATTTGCGTCATCCATGGCGCCGGATCCTTCGGGATCATGGCCGACGGCAGGGACAAGCTGGCCCCGGCTCACCGATCTCGCCGAGGTCTACGCGGCCCTGGTCACCGGCACGGCGGACTACGTCCGGAAGAACGGCTTCCGCTCCGTGATCATCGGCCTGTCCGGCGGCATCGACTCGGCGCTGACCGCTACCATCGCCGCCGACGCGATCGGGCCGGACCGGGTGCACGTCGTGCTGATGCCCAGCCGGTACTCCTCCGGCCACTCCGTCAGCGACGCCGACGACCTGGCGAAGCGGCAGGGCCTGCATGCCAGGACGGTGCCGATCGCCGCGATGGTCGACGCCTTCGAGTCGGAGCTTGACCTGCATGGCCTGGCGGCGGAGAACCTGCAGGCCAGGATCCGCGGCATGATCCTGATGTCGCTGTCCAATGCCGACGGCCATCTCGTGCTCACCACGGGTAACAAGAGCGAGATTGCCACCGGGTACTCGACGCTCTACGGCGACGCGGCCGGCGGGTTCGCGCCGATCAAGGACGTGCTCAAGACGCTGGTCTGGGACCTCGCGCGGTGGCGCAACCAGCAGTCGGAGGATCGCGGCGAGACTCCCCCGATCCCGCCGAACTCGATCACCAAGCCGCCGAGCGCCGAGCTTGCGCCCGGGCAGCTCGACAGCGATTCGCTGCCGGACTACCCGGTGCTCGACTCGCTGCTGCACGACTACGTCGAACGCGACATGGGGGCTGCCGGCCTCATCGCCGCAGGTCATGATCCCGGCCTGGTCAGCCGGGTGATCACGATGGTCGACCGGGCCGAGTACAAGCGGCGGCAGTACCCGCCGGGACCGAAGATCACGGCGAAGAACTTCGGCCGCGACCGCAGGCTGCCGATCACCAGCGGCTGGCACGAGCCCCGGCCCCCGGCCGATCACCCCGCGTCCTGACGTCCCGGCCGGCCCTGCGCCCCGGCAGCACGCGCACACCGCCTCGTCAATGTGAAAATACGCGGGTTCGATGCCGCGTATCTTCACATTGACGAGGGCCTGCAGGCCGCCGGACGGTCGGCCCGATGGCCGCGCCAGGGCGGCGGTGCGGGTGCGCCTCAGCTGAGCAGCAGCACCGCGTAGCAGGCCAGCCAGTGCTCGACCGCGTAGTCGTCTCCGACGACATGCGGAAGCGCCGCGTCCGCGTGCCGGCCGGCCGCCGCCAGGGCAGGGCCGATCCGCGGGTCCGCAGCCGGGAGGCTCTCCGCGATCCGGCGCCAGCACCAGGCCCGGCTCGCGTTCAGGCCGTGCAGGTGGGCTATCTGCCCGTCGCTGGAGTCCGACACCACCGCGGGAGTGAACAGGGCCACCGGCTCGCCGGCCATGATGCCGGGCAGGAAACGCCGCAGCCAGCCGGCGGGCGAGCGGCACCCGGCGATCACCGCAGCGCATCTCATCTGTCGAACAATCCTGAGATCAGGTGTTTTGGGCCTTGACCGTGATCGGGCGCACCGATAGTTTTCGCGCGCGGCGCACTGTGCCTTGCATCTGGGGGGGCCACCCAGTGCAGCCGCTAGATCCTGCCCAACGGCGGGCGGGCACTACCGAGAGGTGAACGTGCATGGGTAATCGGATGTTGATGCGGCATCGGTCTGCCTGGGTGCTCGTGATGACGCCCGTCATGGCCCTTGCCGGTATCACCATGGCTGCCTCAAGTCAGGCAGCCGTCATGCGGCCCGCAAGCCAGGCCACGGTGGTGGCCAGCCACGCCCAGTCGGAAGTGACGCCGAATCCGGTCAATCAGCTCGACTGCAACGGGTACAGCACGAAATACAAGGCGCTCAACCCTGGTCAGAAGATGCGCTGCACCGACCCGCTCAGCACGCGCACGGTGACGTACGACGGCGAGAAGTACATCCGCGGCTACCGGTTCACCGACAACGGCCATTACATCGGGCACGATGAGCCGAGCGTGAAGTTCATCTCGCACGCGGCCGGGTCCGGCAACACGATGACCTACCTCATGAAACTGCCTGTCGACCCGAAGAAGCAGCCCACCGCCGACGGCAGCGTCACGGACTACAACGAGCTGAGCATCGCCCCGTGGTTCGGCCTGCCGATGTGCGACCCGCATTCCTACCCGGAGAATCCGTGCAAGCCGGACAGCGACAGCAACTCCGGGGAGATCGGCAACCCGAAGGATGCGGGCTCCGCGTTCATGGAACTCCAGCTGTACCCGCCGGGGGACGCCCCGTTCGTCGACGACGTCAGCTGTACAAGCCACCAATGGTGCGGGGCGCTGACCATCGACAGCCTCGAGTCCAAGTTCAACTTCGTGGGCCTCAACCCGGCCTGCGAGGAGCCAACCAACTTCGCGTTCCTGCAGAAGAACGGCGTTCCCACCGGCCCGCCAGCTCCGCAGCTGGCCGATGTGGCGACCGAGACCCCGAACGCCCACACGCTGCTGATGAATCCCGGTGATGTGCTGAAGATAGCGATCAGCGACCCCGCGGCCGGGTTCACGACCAGGATCACTGACCTGACCACCGGCCAGAGCGGCTACATGGTGGCAAGTGCGGGCAACGGCTTCGCGGACACCAATTACAAGACCTGCGCCGGGATCCCGCACACCTTCCACGCCGAGTACAGCACAGCACGCCAGCGGAACCAGGTGCCCTGGGCCGCGCTTGAGGGCGGCGTGATCATGCAGCAGGAAATCGGCCACTCCGAGGCCTGCAACTCGGTGACCAACGCCCTCGGGATCAGCGAGACCGGGTTCAGCGACCCGGACGTGTACCAGACCTGCATGGGTGGCTCTGAGGGCAAGAAGGCCGTCGGCGAGGGTCCGTGCGATGCCAGCACCGGCATCTGCCAGCACTCGACCACGGAAGGCTTGAAGGGCCCGGTCGCCTGCCCGAGCGACAGCCTCGCAAGCGGCGACCTGTGCGAGTTCGCCGACGCGGAATGCTTCCCGAAGGGAAACCGAGTCGTCATGTTCGACGGCGTCGCGACAAAGGAACACGCGGCGGTAGCCCAGTGCCTGGACAACTTCTTCCAGAACGGCGACCTGGACTGGGATGGAACCAGTTACCAGACGTACACCTGGCCGAACGGGAGCAAGGATCACCCGACCGCGGCCAGCTACCTGGGACCGTTCGACGCGGCGGGAAATCCGTATCCGGAGATTCAGTACGAGACGGACGCACCAGGCTCGGAGTCGCTCTGCGACGTCACCACCGGCAAGGACTGCGTGGTGAAGCCGCTGGGCTCGAAGTTCTATCCGTTCTGGAGCCTGAACAACAGCCAGCACCTGGCCGGGGCGCACGCTCCGTCCGGCGCCTGCGTCTGGAACTTCGGCAACGTCCTGCCCGGCGTGACCACGCGGACATTCGGAAAGGACGCCGAGTACGGCAAGTCGGATATCGCGCGGTACGGCGGCACGGACGCCAGCAAGGTGTTCCCCAACCCGGCAGTCAACGGGAACTGTCCCTCGTTCAGCATCTAGCAACCGCTAGGGTGCCCGGCCCCAGGCCGGGCACCCGATGAACTAACCGGGCCTGCCCGCACGCATGACGTGCGGGCAGGCCCGGTGTTTTTGGCCTGACGCTGAGTACGGCAAGCCCGATGTCGCGCGGTTCGGCGGCACGAACATCAGCGCCGTCAGGGCTACCCCCGCGTTCCGCGGAAACTGCACCAGGTTCAGCATCTAGCAACCGGGCGGCTGCGGGACCCGTGCCCGGCACCCGCCCGGTCAGCGGCTGAAGTCGACGGCGGTCGTGTTCGCCCCGCTGATGACGACGGCGACGGCCTCGTCCGGCCCGGGAACGTACTGGCCGGACAGCAGCGCCGCGAGCGCCGCGCAGCCGCCCGGCTCGGCTACCACCCGGAGCCGGTCCCAGAGCAGCTGCTGTGCCGTCAGGATCGCCTCATCGCTGACCAGCACGACGCTGCCGGAATACCGCGCGATGACCGCGAAGGTCAGCTCGCCGACCCGGCGCGGAGCAAGCGAGTCAACCGCGACGCTGCCGACGGGGGCGTCAGCGGGCTGTCCTGCCTTCAGCGCGCAGGTGAGGGTCGGGGCGTCCGCAGGCTCGGCGCCGACGACGCGGGCCTGCCCGGCGTAGGCAGCGGAGATGCCCGCCAGCAGCCCGCCGCCGCCCACCCCGGCCAGCACGGTAGTGACGGAACTTGCCTGCTGGCCGAGCTCGATCGCCACCGTGCCGGCCCCGAGCATGGTCTCGACCTGGTCATAGGCATGCACGGACATCGCCCCGGACGTCGCGATCCAGTCCTGGCTGAGCGCGAGGGCCTCGGAATACGAGGCGCCCGCCACGACGAGGTCGGCGCCATACGAGCGGATCCGGCTGACCTTCGCGGCCGAGGAGACCTCCGGAACGAAGATCCGGGCAGGCACACCGAGGATCCCGGCCGCGTAGGCGACCGCCGCGCCGTGATTGCCCCCGGACGCGGCTACCACGCCGGCCGCCGGGATCTCGCGGCGCAGCAAGTTAGTGAAAGCGCCACGGGCCTTGAACGAGCCCGAGTGCTGCAGCTGCTCCAGCTTAAGTACGAGTTCCCCCGTGGCCAGTCCGAAGTCGGCCCGATCGAGGCTGATCACCGGCGTGCGGCGGATGTACGGCCGGATCTGGGCTGCTACCGCCGCGATGGCAGCGCTCGTGACGCCAGCACTGGCGGCTGCGGCACTCGTCGCTGCGGCGCTCGCGGCTGCGGCGCTCGTGACGGCTCCGGCCCGGATGGCCGGCCGCTCAGCGGGCGCCAATGCCGCTCAGCATCTCGTCGACAACGCGCCTGGCATAACCGGGTTCGACCGGCGCGTCGCCGTACCTGCTGCGGGCGAGCACGGAGCCGATCATCATGAACAGCGCCGCGTCGACGTCAATGTCCTCGCGCAGCTCGCCGGTCACGGCGCCGCGGCGCAGCACTGCCCTGATCACCTCGCGCCGCGGCTCGATCACGGTCTCGGTATATCGCGTCATCAGCCTGGGGTACGCCGCCCCCTCCCCCAGCAGCAGCGCGAATTCCCGCATATGGCACGGATCGGCGAACTGCTCGCACATGGCCTCCAGCAATGCCAGCAGATCGTCGCGGACCGACAGGCCGCGCGGCTCAGGCAGCGGTGCCTTCAGGCACGCGACCGCGTCCAGGAGCAGGTCTTCCTTGCCCGGCCAGCGCCGGTAGATCGTGGCCTTGCCGACGCCCGCCCGCGCGGCCACCTTCTCGATGCACAGGCCGGCCGCGCCGGACTCGGCCAGCAGGGCAAGCGTAGCCTCGATGATCGCGCGCTCCGCCCGCTCACTGCGCGGGCGCCCCGGCCGCCGCTGCCCGGTGGCAGCCGTACTAGCAGTGCCCATGCCGCGTCACCTCTCCGCCCCGGCGGTCTCGGCCGGCTGGATTGCCTGCGGCTCCGGCCTGGCTTCGGGTGCTCCCGGCTGCCGCCCCGGCATCCAGATCGCCAGCACCACCGCGCCGAGCAGCGCGATGACGAACGAGATGACCGTGGTCAGGTGCATGGCGTGCACGAACGACTGGTCGGCCGCGGTCAGCAGGCTCCGGCCGGCCGGGCCGAGTTGCTGCGCGGCCGCCTGCGTCGCGGCAATCGACGCGAACGCCGAGTTCCTGGCGGCGGGCGGCAGCGCGCCGAGGTGCGGAGCCAGCTGGGCGCGGTATGCCTGGGCCAGCACCGAGCCGAGCACGGCAACGCCGAGCGCCACCGCGACCTGCCGGGAGATGTTCGTGATCGCGGACCCGGCGCCGCCGCGGTCCCTGGGGACGACCGACATGACCAGCTCGGTGGCCGGCGGCATCACGGTGCCCATCCCGGCACCCTGGATGAAGAAGGTCACCTCGAGCACCCAGATCGGGGTGCCCGTGCCCAGCAGGTGATATCCGACCATGGCCACCGCCACGAGCAGCAGCCCGGTCGCGCAGACGATCTTCGCGCCGAACCGCCGGACCATGGTCGCGCTGCGCGATGCGCAGAACAGCTGGCCCGCGGCCAGCGGAATCGTCAGCAGGCCGGCGTGCAGCGGACTGTAGCCGCGCACGTTCTGCAGGTAGAAGCTGATGAAGAAGAATGCCCCCGCCAGCGCGAAGAAGACCAGGGCGATCGCGCCCGCGGCCGACGACAGGCGCGGGTCGCGGAACAGCCGTACGTCCAGCGACGGGTGCTCGATCCTGGCCTCATACCACCCGAACGCAGCCAGCACCGCGAGCCCGGCGAAGACCGGCCCGAGCACGCCGAGGCCCAGCCACGAGCCGCTGTCCCCGCCCTGGATGATGCCGAACACGACAAGCACCAGGCCGGCGATGGACAGCAGCACTCCCAGGTAGTCGATCTTGCCGGGCACCTTGCTCCTGGATTCCGGCACGAGGAACAGGATCGCGACCACGCCCACGGCGGTCAGCGGCACGTTGATCAGGAAGACCGAGCCCCACCAGAAGTGGTCGAGCAGCAGGCCGCCGGCGATCGGGCCGGCCGCGATGGCCAGGCCGACCGCGCCGGCCCAGATGCCGATGGCACGGGGCCGTTCCTTCGGATCGAAGACGGTCGTGATGATGGACAGCGTCTGCGGCATGACCGCGGCACCGCCCAGGCCCATCAGTGCCCTGGCCAGGATGAGCTGCGTGGGCGTCTGTGCATAGGACGACAGCAGGGATGCGAGGCCGAACATCGTCATGCCGATCATCAGCATGCGCTTGCGGCCGATCCGGTCGCCGATCACGCCGAACGTGAACAGCAGCCCGGCGAACACCAGCGTGTAGGAGTTGATCGCCCATTCCAGCTGGCTCTGGCTTGCGCCCAGCCCGCCCTTGGGCTCGGAGATCGTCTTGAGCGCGATGTTCAGGACCGTGTTGTCCAGGACGATCGCTACCAGGCTGATGACCAGGACGCTGAGGATGATCCATCGGCGTCGCTGAATTGTCTGCGAATCCATGCCGTCCTTTAGCTCGCCGGGAGACCGTGCCCGGCTGGTCGGGTGCTGCCAGATGGCTGCCGCGGCTCGGCCGGCGGCAGCGCTACTATCGATACGATACGTTACCGTATCGGATCTCGGCAAACACGCAGCGGGATCGCGCGGTCTGTTCCGCGGGAGCGTTGCATGTCATGATCGATGAGTCCGGGTACGCCGCAGGGGCGCCTCGAGACGTGGAGGATCCAGATGACATCGCATCAGGGTGACCGGGGCACGGCCGCGACCAGCCAGCGGACCGCAGCGCAGGCCGAACCGCTGTACGGAGGCAGTCCCGGACGGCGCCGCACCGTCCGCGACATCGCCGCCGCCAAGGCCCGCGGCGAGAAATGGCCCATGCTCACCGCTTACGACGCGCTCACCGCGCGGGTCTTCGACGACGCCGGGATCCCGGTGCTGCTCGTCGGCGACTCCGCGGCGATGGTCATCTTCGGCCATGACAGCACCATCCCGGTCACGGTCGACGAATTGCTTCCTCTCACCGCCGCCGTCGTCAGGGGCAGCAGCCGGGCGATGGTCGTCGCCGACTTGCCGTTCGGCTCCTACCAGGCATCACCGCAGGCGGCGCTGACCGCGGCCACCCGGTTCCTGAAGGAGGCCGGCGCGCACGCGGTCAAGCTGGAGGGCGGCCACCGCGTGCTCCGGCAGGTCGAGGAGCTCGTCGCGGCGGGCATCCCGGTGATGGGGCACCTCGGGCTGACGCCCCAGTCGGTCAACGCGTTCGGCGGGTACCGGGTCCAGGGGCGCGGCGAGGATGGCGAGCAGCTGCTGCGCGACGCCAAGGCACTGCAGGCAGCCGGCGCGTTCTCGGTCGTCCTGGAGTGCGTGCCCGCGCGGCTGGCCGCCGCCGTTACGGCCAGCGTCTCGATCCCGACGATCGGGATCGGCGCCGGCCCGGACTGCGACGCCCAGGTGCTCGTCTGGCAGGACATGGCGGGACTCACGCCGCGGACCGCGAGCTTCGTGAAGAAGTACGCAGACGTCGCGGGGACTCTCCGGCAGGCCGCGCAGTCTTTTGCCAGCGAGGTCGTGGCTGGCGAGTTCCCGACGCAGGAGTATTCCTACCGCTGACGGCTGGCGCCCGCTGGCCGGCCTCCGGCCGGGCTGGCCAGGCAGGGCCTGGCGACCACCCCGGGCGGGCCGCCAGGCGCCGGCTACGCAGGGGCAGCCCGCACTGGTGCTCGTTATAGCGATATGTCGGTAAAGCTATATGTCGGTAATCCGCAGCCCGGCATGCGCCTTGTACCGGCGGTTGACCGAGACCAGGTTCGCGGTCAGCGCCTCTACCTGCCCGCAGTTGCGCAGCCGGCCGGCGTAGACGCCGCGCACTCCCGGTATCAGGCTGGCCAGCGCCTGGACCAGGTCGGTGGCCTTCCGGTCGTCGCCGAGCACCAGCACGTCCAGGTCAAGCTCGGCGACCTCGGGGTCGAGCAGCAGCACGGCCGAGACATGGTGGAACGCGCCGACCACGCGGGTGCCCGGCAGCACTTCGGCTGCCTGCTGCGCCGCGCTGCCCTCCGGCACCGGCAGCGGATAGGCGCCGCGGGCGTCGAAGCCGAGCGGGTTGACGCAGTCGATCAGGATCTTGCCGTCGAGTGCCCCGGCGAGCGAGGCCAGCAGCTCCCGGTGGCCTTCCCAGGGCATCGCCGCGATCACCACGTCGGCAGCCCTGGCCGCATCCTCGTTGGCGGCGCCGGTGAGCTGCGGCGGGCTGCCGATGCTGGCCGCGGCTGCTGCCGCGCGGCCCGCGTCCCGCGACCCGATGATCACCCGGCTGCCCGCCATGGCCAGCCTCCTGGCCAGGCCGCGGCCCTGGTCACCGGTGCCGCCGAGGACCCCGATCACCAGCCGGGTGACATCATCGGCGGATTCGGGCGATATCTGCGCAGCGGCCATCCCCCGATCTTGCCAGAGACTGCAGTGACCAGACGATCCCGCTGCGTGCCCGGACTCGGTCAGGCACCATGGTCGTCATGAACGCGGACCAGGTCGCCGCGCTGCGCGCGCTGCTGGGTCCCAGCGGCTGGATGGAGCAGACGCAGGAATTCTCCCGCGCGCTCCGGGTCTCCGCGCGCACCCCGGGCGGGCTGCTGCTCGTCGGCACGCCGGATGACGAGCCGTGGCACCTGACCGCGCACCTGGACGACGAGAGCCGGCTGGCCGGGATCCCCGGGCTCGCGCCCACGCTGGTGCGCTGGTCACCACCGGCGGATGCGCCCGCGCACCTGCGGGTCGGGATGGCCAGGCTGGAGGCGGCCAGGCGGGGCGAGACGCTGCTGGTAGTCAGCGCGGAGGCGGCCCCGGCGTCGCTGCTTGAGCGGGTCGACGACGCCCGCCGGACCGGCGCGACCATCCTCGCGCTTGACCAGGGCGATCCGGAGCTTGACGGCCTGGCGCACGAGTCGCTGATCGTGCCGGCCGGGTCAGCCCTCGTTTCCTTCGACGCCGCCCAGCACCTGGTCAGCGCCGCCGCAGGCGGCCAGCACGACCGGCCGCGCGACCGCAGCCTGCGCCGGCGGCTCGCGCGTCTTCTCGACGCGCTCAGCGGAACGCCGCCCCCCGGCTAGCCCCGGCAAAGGCGGTGAATCCCCGGATCGCTCACCTTCGAAGGTGAGCGATCCGGGGATTCACCACGTGAACCGAGCACGCGAAGCCGGCGCTGGCCGGGAGCCGTTCAGGGGGCCAAGGGCTGAAACCGATCAGGAGTCCAGGCTCAGCACCATGGTCGGCCGCTCGATGACATGGTCGTCGCGCAGCGGCCGCACGGCCGTGCCGATCGCGAAGAACTCGGTCGTGTGCGAGCCCCAGGTGTGGCTATGCTGGCGCAGCTGCACCCCGACGATGCCTTCGGCGCGATACTCCTCCGCCTCGGCCTGCATGCGGCTCATCGCCAGCTCGCGGGCGTCGTACAGCGCCTGGGTGAACTGCTCGAGCTCCACGTTCCTGCCGATGTTGCCGAGCTTCCCGCCGAGCTTCTGGTGCGCGATGTGGTAGACGCAGGAACCCATCACCATGCCGAGCGGCGCGTAGCCCGCCCGGATCAGCGTCCAGAAGTCCTGGCCGGACAGGTCGGAGGTGAAGGGCAGGTTCTTGTTGTTCCGCCACTCCTTCACTCCCCCGCCGCCCGCGTCCGGCTCGGCGTGCACCGCCGTGCCGACCGCGATGAATTCCGCGATGTCGTTGCCGAATTCCTTCATCTCCACGTCCAGCCTGACGCCGACGATGCCGTCCGCGCCCAGCGCCTGGGCCTCCGCTTCCATCCGGGTCATGGCCAGCTCCCTGGCGTGGTACATGGCCTGGGACAGCACGTCGAGTTCCTGGTTCTTGCCCCAGCGGCCGACCTGCAGGCCGACATGGTAAATCGAGCTGCCGAGCACCAGCCCGAGCGGGCGGAACCCGCACTCCCGCACGAGCAGGAACTCGTTGACCGAGAGGTCCGAGGTGAAAATGGCGCCAGGCTTTCCCGGCCGCAGCTCGGCGAGGCGCTTCATCGCGTCCTGCGGCACGCCCAGCACGCCGAAATCCGTGCTCTGCTGCTCGGTCATTACTCTCCCTTGACTGCGTTCGGCCCCGTCATTCGCCCGGCCGGGCTGGCCAGCCGGTCAGCTCCCCAGCTTGATCCGCGCCGCCTGGCGGCGCTGCGGGTCGAGGGACATGATGGCAAGACTGGAGGCGGGCGCCGGATGGCGCGGGCCGGCGAACCGCACCGTGGCCGTTCCCATGATCGTCACCTCCACGATGTGATCTTTCCTGTGCTCCTGCATCGGGCACTCCCGGTCACGGACCTGCATGTCCATGCTGGACACCACCACTCCCTCGGCCCCGAGCCTGCTCACGTCCCGTTCCAGCTGGGTGCGGGCGTCGTGCCTGCCCTGGTTGACCAGGTCGGTGTAGCCGACCACCTCGGAGTTCCCCGCCCCCCAGCTGGTCTGGTTCACGGTCAGCCAGTCATCGTGCCTGGCGCCGATCGAGATGCCGAGCACGAAACCCGCCGGCACCCAGCCTGCCATGATCAGCTTCGCGAAGTCCTGGCCGGACAGGTCCGAGGTGAACGGCCTGCGGAGCTCGACGCCGCCGGGCGCGCGCACCGCGGTGCCGATCGCCTTGAACTCAAGGCCGCCGGCCGGGAACCGGCCGATCTCGATCGACGCGCTGACCACGCCGTGCCCGCCCAGCGCGGCGCACTCGGCTGACATGCGGTCGATGGCCTTGTGCCGTGCCTCGTACATGGTCCGCACGAGGGCGTTATACGAACCCAGGCTGCCCGCCCCGGAGACCGCCGTGATGCTCCGGTAAGGCGCGACGTACCCCCCGTAGCCCGCCCAGGCGCCCGGGCAGCTGTACCCGCCCGTGTAGCCGATGTTGTAGACCGCCGCGCCGAGCACCTGCCCGACCGGCTCGAAGCCGACGCTCCTGATCGCCGAGAATTCGTCGGCGGACAGCGCCGATCCCCAGGTCCCGCTGCGGCGGATCTCGGCCATCCGCGCCCTGGCGGCCGGCGGCAGCCCGCCGCCGGACTGATCCTCGGTCACCCGCACGCCCCTTTCGGGCCGGTTCGGCAGTTGCCCCCACGATACCGGCCGGAGGCCCCGGCCCGGAGCATGCGCGCCGCAGCGGCGCTCAGCCAGACGGGCGACGCGAATCCTTCGGGATCACGACATCAGCGCCGCTCACCGCCAGGGTTCACCCGCCTTCGTCCTGGGCATCCCACTCCTCGTTCCGCCGCCTGGCGGTCTCGAGCGCGTTCGCCGCCGCTTCCCGGCTCGGATACGGCCCGAGCCGGTCCTTGCCCGGGCAGCCGTCATCGGGCTCGACGGTCATGTGTTTCAGGCAGAACCACCAGTGCTGCTCAGCGTTCATGGCTACTACACTTCCAGATCATGACAACGTTGCTCCAGCCCGGCCGGATTTCCCCGCTGCGAAAGGTGCCCGCGAACATCGTGCCCCCGGAGTACGTGGGCAGGCGGTACCCGAAAACCGGCGAGCCCGACGTCAAGGATGCCGAGACGATCGCGCGCATGCGGGTTGCCGGGCGGCTCGCGGCCCGCGCCCTGGCCGAGGTCGGCAGGCACGTGGCGCCCGGCGTCACCACCGACGAACTGGACCGCATCGGGCACGAGTTCCTCTGCGACCACGGCGCCTACCCGAGCACGCTCGGCTACCGCGGGTACCCCAAATCGCTCTGCACGTCGCTCAACGAGGTGATCTGCCACGGGATCCCGGATGACACGGTGATCGCCGACGGCGACATCGTGAACATCGACATCACCGGCTTCATCGGCGGCGTGCACGGCGACACCAACGCGACCTTCCTGGCCGGGAATGCGGACGAGGAGTCCCGGCTGCTGGTCGAGCGCACCGAGGAGGCGATGATGCGCGGCATCCGCGCGGTCGCTCCGGGACGGCCGCTGAACGCGGTTGGCCGGGTCATCGAGTCGTATGCGCGGCGGTTCGGCTACGGGGTGGTCCGTGACTTTACCGGGCACGGCATCGGCACTAATTTCCACTCTGGCCTGATCGTGCCCCATTTCGACGATCCGGAGACCGACGTGATCATGGAGCAGGGGATGACCTTCACGATCGAGCCGATGCTCACCCTCGGCACGATCGCCTATGACGTCTGGCCGGATGGCTGGACGGCCGTCACCCGGGACGGCAGGCGCACCGCGCAGTTCGAGCACACGCTCCTGGTCACCGGCGACGGCTACGAGATCCTGACGCTCCCGTAGCGGCGATCGCGCCGCGCGCCGCCGCCCCGGCCGGAGTTCCTCGCGACCCGGAGGAGGACGACCGCCAGGGCCGCAAGCGCGATCAGGAACCCGGCGGCCCCCGCGGCCGCGAGCCGCTCCGACCCGGCGATCCGCGCCCTATCGCGGTGCACGACCTGGATCGGCCCTGGCAGCGGCCCGGAGCCGAAATGGGCGGCCGGAGCCAGGCCGGGCCCGGGCCGCTGCGCGGCAAGCCCGGCCGCTGCCTTGAGGGCGGCACCGGCATCGACCTCGCCGAACCCGACGCCCGGGCGGTACCCGCCGGCTGGCCGGTACCTTGCGGAGCTGACCAGCGCCTGCCGGACCTGGGCCGGGCTCAGCCGCGGGTACCGTGACCTGATCAGCGCGGCCACGCCGGCGACGAACGCCGACGCCGGGCTGGTGCCGTTGACGGCCAGGTAGCCGCCGCCGGGCGCGGCGCCGACCACGGCCACGCCTGGCGCGCAGATCACGACCGACGCGTTGCGGTCGGAGAACGCCGCTCGCTGGTGGTCCCCGCCCACCGCCCCTACCGAGATGACCCCCGTGAAGGATGCCGGGTAGGAATACCGGGACGACCGGCCCGGCGCGGCGCCGTTGTTCCCCGCCGACGCCACCACCACCACGCCGCGGGAGATCGCGTAGCCGACGGCCGCACGCACCGGCCGCGCGGCGCTGGCCGAGCCAAGCGACATGTTGATCACCGCCACGCCATGGCGGACCGCGTACCGGATTCCGCTGGCGATCGCGGTTTCGTAATGATCGTTCGCGTTGTAGATGGGGAAACCCGGCTCGTCGTCGTCAAGGATGACCCGGACCGACAGAATCCTCGCCGCCGGCGCGACCCCGATCACCCCGCTGGCCCGCCCTGGCCCGGTCCCGTGGCCGGCGATCAGCGAGGCGATGAAGGTGCCGTGCGAGTGCGGCGGCCGGTAGCCGGGAGGATCGGCGGCCCCGGTGAAGTCCGGCCCGGTCGTCACCGAGCCGCTGAGGTCCGGCACCGCCTGGTCGACGCCCGTGTCGAGTACCCCGACGGTGACGCCCCGTCCCCTGGTCACCCGCCAGGCGGCCGGCACCCCGATGGACGCAAGCTCCGCCAGGTCGCTGGCCCGGGCCTGCTGGCCGGTGCTCTCGGCCGCCCCGCGTGCTGGCGTAGCGGCAGGCCCGGCGGCTCCGAGCGCCACGATGACGGCGGACGCCGCGAACGCCGTTACGCGGCGGAAAGTGGCGCGGGCGCGGGCGCGGGCAGGGGCCGCGGCTAGCAAAGCCACTCCGGCTGCGCGCAGGTGACGTCACCGGGTGCGCTGAGCGGCCCGAGAACCTCCGCGGCCAGCTGCCGGGCCGGCCGGAAGATCGCGTAACGGGGCTGCCGGCTGGCGGCAGCCGGCCGGCCGTCGGCGTAGCCGGCGACCGCCAGCACGACATACGGCCCCTGCTGCCGCCCCGTCATGACCTGCCGGGCCGCCTCGGTGAAACTCGCGCCGGCGGTGCCGGGAACGGCGAATGCGCGCAGGCCGTACCAGGGGAATCTCCCGGTTGCCAGGACTGAGAAATCCCCGTAGTCATGGAGGCAGCGAACGGCACGCGGGTCGCTGCCGAATGCGCACGGGCCGGCCTGGCCGCGGTCTGCGTCGCCGGCCAGGGCGCGGATGAAGGCGCCGGCCTCGCGCGGTCCGGTGAAGGCAAAGACCCCGATCGTATAGAGGACGCCCTGGAGCTGATCCGCATAGGTTGCCCGCAGCGCCGCGCGGCAGCCGTCCCGCAGCGCCTGCCGGCCGGCCGCGGCCGCTACCGCCGCCGTGCAGCCAGCTCCGGCCGAGATCCCGACCCGCCGGGCAGTCTCCCTGGTCTGCAACGCCGTGGTGTAGCGGAGCACGGCGGGGAAGATCCGGCCGGCCGGCCAGGAGCGCCAGCGGCCGGCTACCTCGGACGCGGCCGCAGCGGACCGCTCCGCCGCCGTCGGCGGCCTGGTCAGCTCCGCATGGGCACTGGACCCGGCCGTCACCGCAAGCGCAAGGCAGCAGAGCGCGGCCGCCACGAGACAGGCGGCCGGCAGTACCCGCCTCGCCCTGCCGGACCCGCCAGACCCGCCGGGCGGGCCGGACCCGCCGGACCCGCCGGACGGGCCGGACCCGCCGGGCGGGCCTGGGCATGGCTGGCACTCATCCGGGGACGGGACAGGCCCGCCGGATGGTGGAGTAGTCACCCGGGAATGCTAGTGGCCAGCAGCCCGGTCATACTCCGCTGGCAACTCGCTCCTGCACGCCTTCCCACCACCGAGGTTCCGGCTTGGCCGTCTCGATCCACCAGGTGGCGCCGCTGGCCTGGTAGGGCAGCGCAATCTCGGGGACCCCGGCCGGCACGGCCGCCACCTCTGCCCACACCACCAGGTCATAGTCCGGGGCTGGCCCGCCCGCCGCGCCCTCGGCTGCGCTGCCCGCCCCGCCCTCGGCTGCGCTGCCCGCTCCGCCGCCGGCGGAGCCGCGCGCCGCGGCGATCTTCGCGCCGACGTCGGCGACGTCCGCGGCGGACGGCCGGACCAGGCTGCCCCCGGCGAACCGGATCGGCACCATGCCGTCCCAGCGCGCGGCCCTGGCGATCGGCCTGGCCGCGGGAAGCACCCCGCCCACCCACACCGGAATCCGCGGCCGCTGGACTGGCGTCGGCGCGAACCGGACCGGATCAAGGGTGAAGTGCCTGCCCTGATAGGAGAAACGCTCACCGCCCCACAGGCCGGCCAGGACATCAAGCCCTTCGTCGAGAAGCTCGGCGCGAACACGCTGGCCGGCCGGCTCATGAAAGATGCCGAAGTCGCCGTAAGCCGGCGAGCCGATTCCCACGCCAAGGATCAGCCGGCCGTTGCTGAGCCGGTCCAGAGTGGTTGTCTCCTTGGCGAGCTGCCATGGCCTCCGGCGGGGCAGCGGCGTGATCATCGTCCCGAGGCGGATGCGGCTGGTGCTCGCGGCAACTACGGCCAGAACGAGCCATGGGTCGACGATCGGCGGGCCCTCGCCGGTGTTGGAGAAGACGATGTGGTCCCAGAGGAAGAACCCATCAAATCCCGCGCGCTCGGCGCCGATTCCCAGCTGGGCCAGCTCCATCGGGTCTTCGGCAAAGCACGGCACGGCCAGGCCGCGCTGCAGGATGGCCATAGTCAGTCCCTTTCACGAGTGCGGCCCGGGCACCGCCGGTCCCCCCGCCCGCACCACTAGACAGCATCGCGGAACAGGACGGTCATGCCCGGCCGAATGGGCAGGAAGACCCCGGCCGTCCGGCGGGCTGCCGCGAGCGCGAGACTGCGGTCATGGGATTCGACTTGCCAGGTCTCCTCGCCGCCCGGCGTGATCAGGGATACGAACTGCATGCCCGCCACCTGAATCCCCAGCTGCCGCGCATGCTGCATGCCATCGGCTTCGACAGGGTCTATGAGCGAGGGGAAGGTTGCTACCTCTACGACCGCGACGGCAGCCGCTACCTCGACTACCTGAGCGGCTTCGGCGTCTTCGGCGTGGGCCGCAACCATCCGGTGGTCCGCAGGGCGCTGCACGACGTGCTCGACGGCGGGCTCGCGGACATGGCCCAGTTCGACTGTGCTCTGCTGCCCGGCCTGCTCGCCGAGCAGTTGCTCGCCAAGGCGCCGGGACTGGACCGGGTGTATTTCTGCAACAGCGGCACCGAGGCGGTGGAAGCGGCGCTGAAGTTTGCCAGATATGCGACGGGCCGGTCGCGGATCGTCTACTGCGATCGCGGCTACCACGGTCTCACGGTCGGCTCGCTGTCGGTGAACGGCTCGGCCGAGTTCCGGCGCGGCTTCGATCCGCTGCTGGCCGACACCGGCATCCCGCTCGGGAGTCTTGATGCGCTGGAAGCCGAGCTCCGCAAGGGAGACGTCGCCGCGCTCATCGTGGAGCCGATTCAGGGCAAAGGCGTCCAGGCGGCACCGCCGGGGTTCCTCACTGCCGCCCGGACGATGCTGCACGACCATGGGGCGCTGCTCATCTGCGATGAGGTGCAGACCGGCCTCGGGCGAACCGGGCGGTTCTTCGGCTACCAGCATGAGGCTGTCATACCGGACATCATCTCCGTCGCGAAGGCACTGTCCGGCGGGTTCGTCCCGGTGGGCGCCACCCTGGCCAAGGACTGGATCTTCGAGAAGGTCTACTCCTCCATGGACCGGGTGCTCGTGCACGACTCGACCTTCGGCGCGAATGCGTCAGCCATGGCCGCCGGCCTGGCCTGCCTCGCGGTTATCGAGGACGAGCAGCTCGTCAGCAACGCCGAGCGAACCGGGAAGGCGCTGCAGGACGCGCTCAAGGACATGGCCCAGGACTACGAACTGCTCGCCGACGTGCGAGGACGCGGGCTGATGCTCGGATTGGAGTTCACCAAGCCTCGCTCACTCAAGCTACGGGCCGGCTGGAACATGCTGCAAGCGGCCAGGCACGGGCTGTTCGCGCAGATGGTGGTCGTCGCGCTGTTTCAGCAGCACCACATCCTCACCCAGGTGGCCGGCGACCACATGGAGGTGATCAAGCTGCTGCCGCCGCTGACGATCGGAGACGCAGAGGTAAAGCAGTTCTGCGACGCCTTCGCTACCGTCATGGACGAGGCGCATCGGGGCACCGGCCTGATGTGGGACTTCGGGCGCACTCTCGTCAAGCAGGCGGTGATCCGCTGACAGAAATGCGGCCAGGTGCCCGGCAGCTGAATCTTCCGCAGCACGAGAGGCAGGACTGACGCGAAAATGACCGGAACCGGAGCTGTGCGCTGGGGAATCATCGGCACCGCGAACATCGCGCGATCTGCCTTCCTGCCCGGGCTGCGGCGGGCTGGCGGAGTGGCCGCCGCGGTGGCCGGCCGCGACGCCGGGCGCACCGGACAGTACGCGCGGGAACACGGTATTGAACGCGCCGTGACGGGATACCTGCGCCTCATCGAGGACCCCGCCGTGGACGCCCTCTACATCCCGCTGCCGAACTCGCTGCACGCCGAGTGGACCATCCGCGCGCTGGAAGCGGGCAAGCCCGTGCTGTGCGAGAAACCGCTCTGCGGCACGCTGGCCGACACCGAGCGCGTGCTGGCCGTGGCCAGCGACACAGGAACGCTGCTCTGGGAGGCGTTCGTCTTCCCGTTTCACGCGCAATTCTCGCAGGTCACCCGCTTGCTGGCCGACGGCGCCATCGGCGAACTGCGGGAGATCCAGTCCAATTTTCACTTTAACCTGAGCCGTCCGGACAACATCAGGCTGTCCAGGGAACTCGACGGCGGCGCGCTCAACGACGTCGGCTGCTACCCGGTCCGGCTCGCCCTCGAGTTGTTCGGGCCCGGGTACGAGAGCGCCTGGGCGGCCGCCGAATGGGGCGGCCAGGACGTGGACACCGAGACCCGGGGCAGCCTGGGCTTCGCCGGAGGCCGGCGGCTGCTGCTGTCCTGCAGCATGCGACGCAGCTACGACACGTTCACCAGCCTGCAGGGAACCGGCGGCCAGATCCATCTCAGCAACCCGTTCCACCCCGGCCGCGCCGACCGGTTCGAGGTGCTCGCCGCCGGGGCGGAGCCCCGCAGCTACCCGGCCGCCGGGGACGAGCCGTCCTTCACGGCCGCCATCCGGCATATCCAGGCTGTCCTGCACGGCGAGGAGGCCCCCCGCCAGCTCGCCACCGAGGTTTCGCTCCCCTCCGCCCTTGCGCTGCACGACCTGGCCGAGTCCGCGGCCGCCGCCCGCCTCCCCAGCGCCCCGCACCAATGAGCCTGGCCCACTCGCCCGCTGTGGCCGGCTAAGCGATGATGTGACTCATGGGAGAGCTGATCCTCGTCAGGCATGGTGAGACCGAGTGGAGCAAGGCCGGCCGGCACACCGGCAGGACCGACATCCTGCTGACCGCCGACGGCGAGGCCCAGGCGGCCGAGCTCGCGCCGGTGCTCGCGCGGCTCAAGATCAGGGCCGTGTTCACCAGCACGGCAACCCGGGCTGTCCGGACCGCGGAGCTAGCCGGCCTGACCGGCGCCCGGCAGGATCCGGACCTGCAGGAGTGGGACTACGGCGGCTACGAGGGCCGGACCACGGCGGACATCCAGGCCGGGCGCCCGGGCTGGTACCTGTGGCGGGACGGGGTCATCCCCGGTGACGCGGCCCACCCCGGCGAGACCGTTGACCAGGTCGGCGCCCGCGTCGACGCGGTCCTTGCCCGGGTTCGGCCGCTGCTCGATGAGGGTGACGTGGCACTCGTCGCGCACGGGCACCTGCTGCGCGTGCTCACGGCCCGGTGGCTCGGCCTCGAGGCGGCGGGCGGGCGGCTGTTCCGGCTCGATACCGGCACGCTGTGCTCGCTCGGCACCGAGCACGACGAGCCGGTGATCCATACATGGAATGTGCCCGCCGCGGGCTAGCGCCGCAGCGTTCGGGCCAGCGGCTGAACGTCCGTAGCGGTAGCCCCGCCGGCCGGTCGTCTACGCCGCCGGTCCGGCCCGGCGCAAGCCTGGCGCGACCTTCTCGGCGATCAGCTCGAAGGAACGGACCCGGTCCTCGATGTCGTACACCATCGCGGTGAGCATCAGCTCGTCGGCGCCGGTCCGCTCGAGCAGGCCGGCCAGTTCCCTGCGAACCGTTTCCGGGGAGCCGACTGCCTGCCCGTCAGAGCGCTGCCGGACGAATACCCGCTCGAATTCCGTATACGGATAAGCGGCTGCCTCCTCGGGGCTGGCCAGCGCCTGCGGCGTACCGGCGCGCAGCTGCAGGAATGACAGGGCAGCCGGGCCGGCGAGCCATTGCGCCCGCTCGTCGGTGTCCGCGCAGATCGCGCTCACCGCCACCATCGCGTGCGGGCGCTGCAGCCATCGCGACGGCCGGAAATGCTGCCGGTAGAGCGCCAGCGCGGGCACCGTGTTCACGGCGCTGAAATGGTGCGCGAACGAGAACGGCAGCCCCATCATCCCGGCTAGCTGCGCGCTGAAACCGCTGGAGCCAAGGAGCCAGATGGCCGGCATGTCGCCCCGCCCCGGCATCGCGGTGATGCGCGCCTCCGGATCCTCGCCGGTAAACAGCTCGATCAGGTCAATGAGCTCCTGCGGGAAGTCCTCGGCCGACAGTCCCGCCATCGTGCGGCGCAGCGCCAGGGCGGTCAGCTGGTCGGTTCCCGGTGCGCGGCCGATACCCAGGTCGATCCGGCCCGGGTGCAGCGCCTCCAGCGTGCCGAACTGCTCGGCCACCACCAGCGGCGCGTGGTTGGGCAGCATCACCCCGCCGGACCCCACCCGGATCGTGCCGGTCGCCGATGCCAGGTGCGCGATCAGCACGGCCGGCGCCGAGCTGGCGATCGCGGGCATATTGTGGTGCTCGGCCACCCAGAACCGCTGGTATCCCAGCTCCTCGGCGCGCCGGGCCAGTTCGGTGGTCTGCCGCAGCGCCTGGCCCGATGTGGTGCCTGCGGCTACTGGTGAAAGGTCGAGAACGGATAGCGGTACGTCAGTCACGTACCTTGGCAACTCGCGCCTGTGCCGCTTTCTTCCGTCGCCCCGGAGCGGCCCCGCCGCAGCCCTGGAAGACCCGCGCCCGGGTCTTTCAGAGCGCGAGCGCCTGGGCGAGCTGCCGGTAGCCAGCTAGCGGATCGGCGTCGCCTGCGGTCAGCAGCTGGATGGCCACGTGGTCGGCGCCGGCGTCGAGGTGCCCGGTGAGCTTTGCCGCTACCTCGGCGGCGCTGCCGTGCGCGACGAGCGCGTCGATCAGCGCGTCGCTGCCGGCTCCGCTGAGGTCGTCCTCGCTCCAGCCCAGGCGGCGCAGGTTGTTCGTGTAGTTGACCAGCCCGAGGTAGGGCGTGCGCACCCGCGGGCGGCCGATGGCGCGGGCCCGCTCCGGGTCGGTGTCAAGGACCACCTTGTGCTCCGGGGCCAGCAGCGGCCCGGCGCCGAGGATCCGGCGCGCCTCTCGCGTGTACTCGGGCGTGACCAGGTAGGGGTGGGCTCCGGCCGTCCGCTCCGCGGCCAGCCGCAGCACCTTCGGGCCGAGCGCGGCCAGCACCAGGCTCGTCTTCGGAACGCCCTCGCCGAGCAGCACGCCGACATAGCCGGCGAGCGTCTCGTAGGGCTTCGCGTACTGCTGGGTGGCCTCGCGGTGGCCGGTGCCGACGCCGAGCAGGAACCGGCCGGGATGGCGGCCCTCGATGCGCGCGAACGACGCGGCGACCGTGCGGGCGTCGTCCTTCCACATATTCACGATGCCGGTGGCCAGGGCGAGCGTCGTGGTGGCATCCAGCAGCTGCTCCACCTGCATGAGCTCACCATCGGGCGAGCCGCCCACCCACAGCGCGCCGAAGCCCAGCTGCTCGATGCCGGCGGCCAGCTCCGGCGTCAGCTGACTCCCGCCGCGCCAGATCCCGAACCGCCCCAGGTGATCACGCACATGCTGGGTCATTGATCCGCTCCCTGGGCTCGGGATATGGCGACGATGGCTGGTCACCTCGACGATATCCAGCGCGGGCTGGACGTGCCTGCCTCTTCGGCACCGCGGCAGGCAAGCTCGTCGGCACGTTCGTTCTCGGGATGTCCCGCGTGACCCTTGACCCAGAACCACCGCACTTCGTGGTTCCTGGCCGCTGAGTCGAGCTGCATCCAAAGGTCGGCGTTCTTGACCGGTTTCTTTTCCCTCGTTCTCCAGCCATTACGTTTCCATCCGGGCAGCCACTCGGTAATGCCTCTTCGCAGATACTGACTGTCGGTGTACACGTGCACATTCGACGGCCGGGTCAGGCACTCAAGCCCCCGGATAGCGGCCATGATCTCCATGCGGTTGTTGGTGGTAGCCGGCTCTCCGCCGTAGAGTTCGCGCATATGGCGGCCGTATCGCAGGATGACACCCCACCCGCCAGGGCCCGGATTGGGCGCGCATGCCCCATCCGTGAAGATCTCGACGACCCTCTCCGCCTGACCTGCCAGCGCCAGGCGGGGCTCGGGCCCGGTCTGGGACATCGGCTCTGGCATATCGGCCACACCAGGCTCTCGTAGCTAAGGGGTGATGCAGGTGACGGTGATCCTCGCAGTTTGCCGTCAGCCGCCACCACTTGGACGGGCCTGACCGCCGCTGGGTCCCGTTTCGCTGCCAGCGGACCGCATGTTCGCTGGCGCGCGCCTTGCATCCAGCCGACAGCGGGCTCCAGTTCAGGCGGGCAGGCCTCTAGCGTGGGCCGTTCATGCAGGAGGTGAACCGTGCCGGGCCAGTTGGCTCATCGTCTGCTGGGTGTTTTCGCTGGCGCCGCGGTATTCCTTGCCGAAGTGGACGTGGTCTTCCAGGCCGGTGAGCAAGAGCTGGCGCAGGGTCTGCCGGGATACTGAGCGCTCGGAGTTGATCTCGTCGGCGTCTCCCCGCAGCGGGATCGCGGCGGTGACCTTTTCTCATACACCGCGCACGACACCCGCGCCCGGCTGGACAATCATTCTAGCCTCCCTCGAATAACTTATCACTAGATTCTCTAGTTACCTGATTAGGATAAACTCTAAGGATAGAGTCGCTAGAATGTCAAGTAGCCACTGATGAGGGGACCACAGTGACCGCGGAACCAGCCCAGGAGGCCAAACTGCGTGCGCGGCTGATCGAGGAGCTCGGCCGGATCATGCAGGAGTTCCAGCGGTCGACCGACACTCTCGACCAGCACGTCGCCGACCGGCTCGGGCTCAACCGCACCGACCTGCGCTGCCTGGAGCTGCTCTTCGCTCCCACGCCCATGAGCCCCGGAGAACTGGCGGCGGCCGCCGGGCTGACCACCGGCGGTGTCACCACTGCCATCGACCGGCTAGAAAAGTCCGGCTACGCGACACGAACACGGGACACCGCCGACCGCCGAAGGGTGACGGTCCAGCCGACCGAGAAGGCGAATGCGATGGTCGAGGAGATTTTCGCCCCCATCGCCCGGGACGGCGCCGCTTACCTGCAGGAGTTCGACACTGCGGCACTAGTCGCGCTGTCGGAGTTTCTTCGCTTTGCCGCACGCCTGCAGCAAGAGCACGCCGCCCGCCTCGCCGTGCCCCGCTGACCTTTACTGAGCTCGTAGCTGGCGGCAAACTTGTATTCCACCTGTACTGGATCGGGCGACGCGGAGGGAGCGGCAATGACGACGCTGGGCACAGGCTCTCGCCAGTGGACCATGGTGGACGAGGGCTGGGGCCGCAAAGCGGTGGACTTCGCGACCCTCAGCGAGCCGGGCAACTGCCGGGAGTACGTCGCCATGCACCATCGGCTCGGCGTGGATGCCGGAGACAGGCTTCTCGACGTGGCCTGCGGGTCCGGGCTCGCGATCGAGCTTGCTCGCCTCCGCGGCGCTTCCGGCGCTGGCATCGACGCCTCGGCCAGGCTGGTCGCGGTGGCCCGGGACCGGAACCCGGGATGCGACATTCAGGTCGGCGATATGAACGCCCTGCCGTGGGATGCGGCCTCGTTCGACTTTGTCACCAGCTTCCGTGGCATCTGGGGCACCACGCCCGGCGCGGTTGCCGAGATGCACCGGGTCCTTCGCCCCGGCGGACGCGCCGGGATAACGGTGTGGGGTCACCTGAAGGTCTCCCCCGGAGCCTGGGCGCTGGCACCGTTTCGTCTTGCGGCGGCGGAGAAGGTCGGCAACCAGGCCGTGATGGTGTCGCTCGGCCGGCCGGGCGCGGGCGAGCAGCTCCTCGAGTCATGCGGGTTCCTCGATATTGAGCGCACCGAAGTGCCGTTCGCGTGGGAGTTCGCGGACCCGCAGCTGTATGCGCGCGCGCTGGCGGCTACCGGCCCGGCTTATGAGGCCATCCAGAACGTCGGCGAGGCTGAGTTCCATCGCGCAGCGGTTGAGCAGGCTCAGGGGCAGCTGCGGTCCGACTTGCCGCTCAGGGCGGAAATCAAGGTCGTGGGCTACCTGGCCCGCAAACCGGAAGGGGAATGACGCGCATGACCGGCAGCTTTCTGAACGAGCCCCCGGTGTCTGCCGAGGTGCAGGCGCTGTTCGACGAAGACCTCGCCGACGGCGGCTACGTGTGGAACGTGTCCCGATTGTGGGCGCACCAGCCAGATACCCTGAGGCGGCTGTTCGAGCTGATGTCTCAGGCCTTCAAGCCGAGCGGTCTGAGCTTCCGCCAGCGCGGGATCCTGGTGGCCGCGGCCGCCTCGGCCCTGGGTGACTCGTACTGCTCGCTCGCCTGGGGCGGGAAGCTAGGCGGAGCGTCGGACGCCGGGCTAGCGGCGGGGGTTCTCAATGGCAGCGACGCCGGGCTGAGTCCCCAGGAGCAGGCCATCGCCCGGTGGGCCCGCCAGGTCGCCAGGGACCCGAACGCGACGACACCCGCCGACATCCAGGCACTCCGCGACACCGGCCTCGATGACGGGCAGATCTTCGCCATCACCGGCTTCGTGGCTCTTCGCCTGGCGTTCTCCACGATCAACGACGCCCTCGGCGCTCAACCCGACGCGCAGCTCGCCCGGTCCCTGCCCCGCGAAGTGCGCGAGGCCGTGACCTACGGCCGGCCGGTAGCTCAAGAGCCGGCTATCTAGACCGCGGGACGTGCTGTGTAACTAGCGGTTAGGCCCGCATCCACAGGTCGTGCGGGTCGCGGCCGGGCCGGAATCCCTGCGCCCGGACCATGGCGGCCGCGCTGGAAAAGCCGCGAGCCAGCGCGGCCGGATGGTGCGCGTCGCTGCCGAAGGCGACGGCATCGCCGCCGGCCTCATGCCACCAGCGCACGATCCGCGGGTGCAGCGGAACCCGCGTATTTACCTCCAGCGCCCGCGACGTGCTGGCCAGCGCCCGCAGCACTTCCCGGTACTCGTCCTCGAAACGGCACGGGTCAAACTGGCCGGCATTGCCGGGCCAGTAGCGCACCGGATAGTCGATGTGCGCGAGCACGGCGAAGACCTCGCAGGCTGTCACCATGCGTGCGACTTCCGCCAGGTAACCGCGCACCACCGCCTCGGCCGTCCGCTCACGGTAGGTATCGCTGATCTCCAGGTAGCGAGCGTTGCTCGCCGGAAGCGAGTGCACGGAGCCGAGCACCCGGTCAAATCCGCCCAGGTCGAGCACTTGTGCCGTCCGGCGGGTATGCCAGTGCGGCTCGCTGAGCTCCACACCTGACAGGATGCGCAGGTCAGGGTAGAGATCGCGGCACCGCTGCAGGCACTCCAGGTAGCCATCCACGTCGAGAACCGGCGGCACCACTACGCCTTCCGGCGTGACCTGGCCGCGAGAGCCCGGTGGCAGCCGGCCAGCTAGCAGCGTCCAGGGCGTGAAGTCCGCGTGCTCGGTGAACGCGACCGAGACGAGGCCGAGCTCCACGGCCCGCGCGCACGTGCGCTCCATCGAGCCGCCAGGCGCATCCCAGGACCATTCACTATGCACATGGCCGTCGGCCGGCAGCTCGATACCGTCTGGTGGCGGCTCACCACGCAGGTGGCCGTCCGGCGGCAGCATCTCCTGGCTAGACGGCGCCGGCCGGAGCGGCCGGCACGGCCTGGGAGCGCCCGCGCGCCCGCAGCCGCATCGCCGCCATGGCGGGCCAGAAGAGCAGCTGCCGCGGAACGTGCGTCGTCGACTGGTGGAGGGCGCGGAGGCTCGCCGTGGCAGCGACGTCAGTCAGCGGGCTGGCGGGCATGCCGTACATCTTGCGCGCCCACCGCGGCAAGGTCGCGAAGGCCAGTGCGCCCAGCGTCGGCACGATCAGCTTCAGCGCCATGTACTCGGCGGGCACCGGCGGGTTGAAGGAGCCTCGCAGCGCCTCCTTGGCCTCATCGCATGCATACAGTCCGGGCGCGACCCGCAGGAAGTAGCTGTCGAGCTCGGCGACGCTGGCCGGCACCCCCGCCGGATCGAGGCCCACCATCGCGGCACTGCGCCGCTGCTCATCCACGAACAGGTCAAGTTCCGCGGCGGTGAGCCCCATGCCGCTGCGCCGCACTATCTCCACGTAGGAGGCAACCTCGCCGCAGTGCACCCACAGCAGCAGCTCGGGCTCGTCGAGGCGGATAGTGCTCCCGTCGGCGTCGATCCCGGTGATGGTGGCATGGATCTTGCGGACCCGCCTGCCCGCTCGCTCGGCCTCGGCGCCGCTCCCGTAAGTCCGCACCCGGACGAACTCGGCGGTGCGGACGAACCTCCCCCACGCCTCCCGGCGGTCGGAGAAACCGGTGTTCTGCCAGGTCGCGCGCATTGCCCGGGGATGCAGTGCCTGCAGATAGAGGGAGCGCAGGCCAGCTACCCAGATGACCGGCTCGTTCATGATCCGCCAGGTTTGGGAGCCGGGGCCGAACAGCCCCTCGCGCCCGGGCCAGGTCCCCGCGTCAGCACCAGGACCTGTCACCCCGCTCACGGCGGTCCTTCCCCTGCGGTCACGTCGGGCGCGTTTCCTCCTCGAGCCAGCCTAAGTACGCGGGCGAGCCAGCGACGATAGGCATTGCGATTATCTCGGGCTCATCGTAGCTGTGCCGGTCGGTGAGGAACTCCGCCAGCTCCTGGTAGCGGTCGGCGGGCAGCTTGAGTATCAGCATCCACTCCTCGGCCCGCTCCAGCCCGTCGTCCCACCAGTACGTGCTCGCCACCGGGCCGGCGACCTGAGCGCACGCGGCAAGCCGCGCCTCCACCGCGGCGCGGGCCAGATCCATTGCCTCTGCCCGCGAATCTGTGGTGGTCTGCACCTGTAGGTACCGCACGTCGGTGCCGGTCACCGCGCTACCCTGACTCGCCATGGCACCCGATCGTACGCCCGGCCCGGCCGGGGCGCCGCCCATGCCCGTGACCTGGTGATCAGGGCGCCGTGCCCAGGCCAGCGCAGGGACCCGGCAAGCGAAGGAGACTGGCAATGAAGGGCCCGTTCTGTCTCGTGGTCAATCCCGCGGCAGGCGGCGGCCGGGCCTTGCGGGCGCTCCCTGCTGCGACCGCTGCGCTTGACAAGGCGGGCGCGGCCTATCAGGTCAGCCGGTCCGCGAGCCTGGATCACGCCAGGGAGCTCGCAGGCAGTGCGGCGCGGCGCGGGGACGTGGTGGTGGCCGTCGGCGGCGACGGCACGGCCGGTGCGCTGGCGGGCGCGGTGGCGGCCGCTGACGGACTGTACGGAATCATCCCGGCGGGGCGCGGCAACGATTTCGCGCTGGCACTCGGCCTGCCTGGCAGCCCGGCGGCCGCCGCTCGGATCCTGGTCGGCGGCCAGGCCAGGACCATGGATCTCATCGGTGCCGGCGTTCCCGGCCAGCCCGAGGCAATCGTAGCGATCAGCGTTTACCTGGGCCTGCCGTCCGTGGCCGGCCAGATCGCCAACCGCACCCGGCTGCTGCGCGGCCCGCTGGTGTACCCGGCAGCGGCGCTGCGCGCCCTTGCCGGCTGGACGCCTGCCACGTTCCGGGTGGAGCCTGGCGGCCGGGACGGGATTCCCGGCGGCGACTTCGCCGCGTACGCCGTCGTCATCGCGAACTGCGCTTACTTCGGCGGCGGAATGAAGGTCGCTCCGCCGGCCAGGTTTGACGACGGGATTCTCGACATCGTGACGATGCGGCACGGCCCCAGGCTCGCCTTCATCCGCACGCTCCTGAAGATCAAGGACGGAACGCACGTCACGCTGCCGCAGATCAGCCTTGGCAGGGCAGCCGAGGTGACGGTGACCGTGGACCGGGACATGCTGGCTGCCGCCGATGGCGAGACGCTGCCATCTGCCGCACCGCTGCCCGCCGGGACGCCGCTCAGGATACGCGCGCTCCCCCGCGCCCTCCGGGTGATCACTCCGTCCTGATACTCCGCGCGCACGGCATACTCCCGCGCGCACGGCCCACCAAGCCTGCGGCGTTCCCGTACGACATCCGGCCGCCGGGAAGCGGCGAGACGCAGCGAGCAGCGGGACGGGCTCAACCGTGGCCTGCTTCCTGCGCTACGCCCTCCAGCCGGCCCCGGTAGTTCTCCCACCACGCCTGGTCGCCTGGCGCCATATTGTCGTTGCCGTCCCGCAGCCCGACGGCCCCGTCGATGAGTTCCCTGACGATATCGGCGTGCCCGGCGTGCCGGCCAGTCTCGGCGATCACGTGCACCAGGATCCGGTGCAGCGTTACCTCGCTGTGGTCATCGGGCCACCACGGCACGTGGCCGACCGCGTCCAGCGCCAGCGCGGCGATCGTCGCGTCCGAGTGCGCCCACGCCCGGCGGTACAGATCGACGATCTGTTCGCGCGACTCATCGGCAGTCGCCCACATGTCCGCGTTGGGCTCGGCGTCGTCCGCGAGCCAGGGCTGCGGCTCGCCGGACGGCCGTCCGAAGGTCTCGCCGAAGTACCCCAGCTCAACGCTGGCCACGTGCTTGATCAGGCCAAGCAGGTTGGTGCCGGTCGGCGTCATCGGGCGCCGGATGTCGTACTCCGAGAGCCCGTCGAGCTTCCACACCAGGGCCTCGCGGCCGGTTCGCAGGTAACGGTGAAGGTCCGCTTTCGGATCCGGTCCGGTCATGCCGGACAGTCTGCCAGCAGGCACCGACAGCCCCAGCGGGCGGTAAATTGCCAGTCGTCAGCCATCAGCAGCAACGGGCGGCCAGGCGTCGCCTCGCACTGCATGGGGACGCTGACGATGGGTTGCCAGCTGCGGGCTCCCGGACATTTAAGATCACTGCATCGGACGCCCGGGCCGGCCGGGGACGGGAGACGCCGTGGTGAATGTGGTGGTCACTGGCGGCGCGGGTTTCCTGGGGTCGCGCCTGGCCAGGGAATTGCTGGCTGCGGGCTCGCTGGAGGTCGCGGGCCGCGGGGCACGCCCGCTGTCCCGGATGGTGCTCATCGACCGCGCGCCTGTCGCTGCTGATCTTGCCGCGGACGAGCGGGTGGCTGTGATCTGCGGCGACCTCAGCGAACTGCCCGGCCCCGTGCTCACCGGGCGGGACGCGCTCGCCGGGGCCGATGTGGTCTTCCACCTCGCTGCGGCGGTCAGCGCGGAATGCGAAGCGGACTTCGATCTCGGCATGGCCGCGAACCTGCGCGCTACCGAATCGCTGCTCGCCTCGTGCCGCGCGCTCGGGACCAACCCAGTCGTGGTGTTCGCGAGCTCCGTCGCCGTCTTCGGGGCATCCGGCGAGCACCCGCTCCCGGCGATCGTCAGCGATCACACCGCGCCGAACCCGCAGTCCAGCTACGGGGCGCAGAAAGTCATCGGGGAGCAACTGCTGGCCGACTACACCCGTAAAGGATTCCTGCGCGGACGGGCCGTTCGCCTGATGACCGTCAGCGTGCGCCCTGGGCGGCCCAACGCAGCGGCGTCAAGCTTCCTGTCGGGCATCATCCGCGAACCGCTCGCCGGCGAACGTGCGATCTGCCCCGTCGATGCACGGACCGAGGTGGCAATCATGTCCCCGGCGCGGGCCATCGACGGACTACTGTGCGCCGCCACGTCGACCGACCAGGCCTGGGGCGGCCGCAGCGCGGTCAACCTGCCAGCGCTCACTTTGACAGTCGCCGACATGGTCACCGCGCTGGAGCGAGTGGCCGGACCGGAGGCAAGTGCGCTGATCGACTGGGTTCCCGACCCCGCGGTGGCCGCGATAGTGACGGGCTGGCCCGCCCGATTCCGAACCGACCGGGCGGCCCGGCTTGGCCTCGTCCCGGATCCGGACTTCGATTCCGTCATCAACATGCATCTCGCCGAGACTCAGCACTGACGGATGCCCCTTGGGCGGCTGATGGGTCATGAAGGTCGTGACGTTGCGTTTGCTGGGAGTCAGGGCTGTCCGCCATCATGGCTCGTCATGCCGTTCGCTCGGCCGCGAAAGCAGCGCGAGCCCGCGCCCCGACCGCTTCCGCCAGCTCACCTGCGGCTGCCGCTTCCCGCGCGGCATCGGCGATGCTCTTGCGGCCCATGCAGAATGCCCATGATTCGAAGATCACCGGGCGCGCCCTGGCCACCGCTGCCAGCCGCGACAGCTCCGCTGGCTCGAGGTTCACGTGGCGCCGGTACCCGGCGACGACGAGGTCGACCCGCCGCAGGTCCTTTGCTCCCTCGGCGAACAGCAAGAAGGCGAGCGGCCACAGCCGCGGCCCCCGGCCGGCGCCTGTCCAGTCGACTACTACAAGCCCACGGTCGGGCGATGCGATGACATTCGCGAGGACAAAGTCCGGATGGACCAGGGCCTGCGGCAGGCCCTGGCAGCTGTCAAGGGCTTCGAGTTCCGCCCTCATGGACTCGTAAGGGCGCCGCTCTCCGGCGGGAACGAGTACCTCGGCATCCGCCAGCAACCTGGCGGCCGCCGCGACCTCGTCGTGCGGATCGCCGTCCGCCAGATGGTGCCAGGCCCCGCCATCGCGGGCAACCGCGCCTGCCCCCTCGGGCAGCGCGTGCAGGCGGCCGAGCAGCTCACCAAGGTGGCGCAGCCCGCCGAGATCGCGGATCGCCGCTCTTCTCTCCGTCCGTGGAACAGCCGCGACGTGTTCGGTGACGAGCAGGCCCTGCCCGTCGAGGACCGACACCGGCTCCGGTGTCGCGCATCGCTCTGCGGGAAAGTCGTGCTCGGCCAGGAACCGCAAGACCTCGGCATCGCCGGCCGCCGCCGCCACCGGCCGCACCGGAGGGAAAAGGCGAGCGACCCAGCTCGGGCCGTCGGGCCGGCCGACCAGGAAAACGCCGACATCAAGCTCGGATATCTGCGCGACCTGGATCCCGTACTGCGATTCCAGGTGCGGCTGCAGTCGCTGCGCGTCCGAGCGGCCAGGCAGCGGGGAGCCGAAGCGGATGAGGTTGCCGTCGGGGTCGACGTGCGAACCTTCCCGCAACCGGTAGGCGGTACTTCCTACCGGGCGGGTGATCCCGCCGATTCCCGGGCGGCTCCACTCCGCGTACAAGGCGTCGGCATCCTCTACGTAGAGATAGGCCTCACTCGCGCTGGTCCCGGGATCGTGACCGGGCTTGGCGGCCAGGTGCAGTCCGATCCCGTCGCGATCAGCGAACCCGTACTCCCCGCCCCCGGCGTAGGCCCTGGTGACGAAGCCCAGCGACTCGTAATGCGCCAGGGCGCAGCGCAGGTCCCGCACGGGGAAGATCGGGCTGAAATGGGTGAGCCGGGCCGGCGGGCTCATGGTCCTTCCTTCATCCTGCCTCGTCATCCGCGGGCTGGAGGTGGCATGCGAGGGAGGTTACCTCGGCTGAAGCTCGTAGTCAATATAGTTGACAGTCAAGACAGCGCACCGATGATTATCGAGGACGTCAGGACCCGCCGGCTAGATCAGAGTGCAATGCCCGTTGCCACGTCAGAGCTACTTGACCCATACTTGACCTGCGCCTTACCTAGTCGGTACGTTTGCCGCCCACTTATTTCTTATATTTCAGGCCGCTCCTGGAGGATCCGTTGGCGCTCCGTGATTCAATGCGTGACTCTGCTGCTCAGTACCTGCAGCCTGGCGAGACCGTCCAAGCCGTATTCGGCGCACAGACCGCGAGCCAGTGGCTGGCGGGGCTGACCGGCATCTTCGTATTCCTGGGCCTCAACCGCTACCGGATCTTCGTGGTCACCCCGCGTCGCATCGTGGTGCTCGACGCCGGCAAGGTGAGCATGAAGAAGGCCCGTGGTTTCGTGGCGGAGCTGCCGCGGTCGACTCGCCTTGGCCCGGGAGCAGGCCTATGGCACGTCATCCCCGTCGGCGACGAGAAGCTCAGGGTGCACCGCCGCTTCTTCAAGGACCTCGACACCGCAGACCAGCAGGCGACCGCCGCCTGAGGCCCCACGGGACCGTTGCGCAGGCGATCGTCGGGGTGGGAAGTTAAGCATGTGCCGTGGCAGGCTCACTTCGTGAACGCGCACGCCGCCGCTGGTGCTCCTCGTTCCCGCCGAGGAGAGGAAGGGACTCGCGCGCACGGAGACCGCGTTCACCAGCTACTCGAACGTGACGGCGAGCTGCATCAAATCGAGCTTGCCTTGGCCGGTGCTGCACTCGGCCACGGAAGGCTCGTTGTTATCTATGGGACCGCGGGCATCGGGCTCTCCAGCCTGCTCGAGACGGCATTGCAGCTGGCCTCGTCGCGCAAGTTCGACATTTTCCGTGCTCGCGGAAGCGAATGGGAGCGCGGCTACGCATTCGGCGTGGCACGGCAGCTGCTGGAGACGCGCGTTGTCAAGCTGCAGGACGCTCAACTGGAGTCGTTGTTCGATGGAGCTGCGGCTGCTGCGCTTCCGGCCCTGGGGCTGGCCTCAGCGCAAGACGCCGTTCGCCGCAGCGACTTCGATCAGATTCACGGCCTGCACCTGGTCGTCTCGCGCCTAGCCGCGAACCGAGGCCTCGTCATCGCCGTCGATGATGTTCACTGGTGCGATCGCCCATCGCTCGACTTCCTGTGCTTTCTCGGGCACAGGGCCAGTCGGCTGCCGCTGGTCGTGGTGCTGTCGTGGCGTCGCGGGGAGCCAGCGGTGCGTGCCGGCCGACTGCAGGCCCTGGCGGGTGAGCGCGACACGATATTCCTTGCTCCGCAGCCGTTCAGTGCGGAGGCGGTGCGGAACATGATGGCGCAGGACCTGGACACGGATCTCGACGATGAGGTAGTGGACCTCGTGCGGACCCGGACGGGCGGTAACCCCTTCCTCGTTAGCGAACTCGTAGCTGCTCTTCGCTGGAGGCGTATAGCGCCAACGACAGCCGCCGCCGATACGATTGCCGCCCTGACGCCCGAACGGACCCGCCGGGATGTCGCCGCCCGACTCGGCCGCCATCCGGAATCCGTGCGGCGACTGGCGTACGCGGTTGCCGTGCTCGGCGATGGGTGCTCGCTCGCGCAGGCCGCGCAGCTGGCCAGAGTCAGCCCCGAGAAGGCACCGCAGTTCGCGGACGCGCTGGTCCGCGCCGACTTCCTCCGACTCGACCAGACGCTGTCCTTTCTGCATCCGCTGGTGCGCGATGCGACATATGAGACGCTCAGCTCAGTCGAGCAGGCAAGCCTGCACTCCGCAGCCGCCGCGCTGATAGCCGGGACGGGAGAGGGTGCGGACGCCCGGCGGATTGCCGAGCATTTGCTTCATAGCGAACCGACCGGGGATCCGCGATTCGAACGAGTGCTGCGCGAAGCCGGGCTCTCGGCGATGCGCGAAGGCGCGCTGCCATTTGCGCACCGATGTTTGCAGCGCGCCCTCGAAGAACCCGGCGACGAGACGAGAGGCGAGAAGCTGGCGCAGCTGGGAGCGCTCAGCCTGCGCATTGGCGACCTTGGAGCTGCCGAGGAACAGCTGCGACAAGCATTGCCGCTTGCGAGATCGGAAGCAGACCGGCTCTCGACGGCAACCGCGTACGCGGAGGCAGTGGCCGCTGCCCGAGGTTGCGGGCCGGCCGTCCAGTTGCTGGACCAGGAACTCGACCGGTGCTCACGACGCGATTCCGGTTTCGGCCTCGGCCTGCAAGCCGCCATCGCGACCCTGCGGCTCTGCCACCACGTCGCGCAGCCTCAGCTCGCCACCGAACCGCTGGGCCGCGCTGGCGCCGGGACCACCGCGGAACTGGCGATGCTCGCTGCAAGAGCATCGCTCGCTGCGCTTCATGGGACTGCCAGTGCGCAGCAGGTTATCGAGGCCTGCAGCAGGGTGGTCGCCGATGGCCAGTGGGACGAGAAGGCCAGAAGGGGACCGGCGGCATGCTACTTCGCCTGCCGGGCAGCACTGCTCGCGGAGGGCATTGAGCTTGTGGAGGAAGCGCTTCCCGCCCAGAAGAACGAGCTCTCCGCGGAAACTGTCGCCGACCACGATCTCGCCGCTCTCGCAGTCCGCTGCCAGCTGCGCCTCTCGCGCGGCGATCTTTGGCACGCCGAGGCTGATGCAGCGGCCGTGACTGGCCTGATCAAGACGCTGCCGCCGACGTCGCTGCGGCGGCGGATGCGCGACGATGCCATGGTCGTTCGCGTCATCGTCGGGCTGCACCGGGGCAGCGCCGATGATGCCCGGCAGCGGCTTTCGGAGCTGACCGCTTGCGGCGGAAAGGAGCACCGCCACCCCGCGGTGCCGTCCCTGGTGATCATGCTCGGGCTGCTCGAAGGTCGCGTGCAGGAAGCTGTCAGTGACGGCGTCGGGGCCGGGGTCTGCGAGACGCCGGCCGGGCTTGCCGCACCGGGCGTGTCCTGGCGGCCGGTGCTTGCACTTGCCTACCAGAGCGCGGGCAAGCCCACGGAGGCGATGGCTCTCGCCACCAGGCACCTTGAGGCCGCACGGGCATGGGGTGCTCCGTCATATCTCGCGCGTGCCCTGCTGACCCAGGCGGCGATCTCATCGGGATCCTCCCGACGGGGACTCATCGAGCAGGCGCTCAGGCTGCTCGAAGGCAGACAGGCGGACCTGGAGCTCGCGCAGGCGCAGATAGACCTAGGCGCGGCCCTCCGGCGAGAGCGCCGGCGCAAGGAAGCGCAGAAGGAACTCACCAAGGGTGCCGACCTCGCCCGCCACTGCGGCGCTAGCGCACTGGTTGAACGCGCGCATTCAGAGCTTGTCGCGGCGGGCGCCCGGCCGCGCCGACGGGCATTCAGCGGGCTGGAGTCCCTGACGCCGAGCGAGCGGCGCGTCGCCGAACTTGCGGCAACCGAGATGACGACCCGGCAGATCGCGCACGCCTTGACGGTCAGCATGAAGACGGTCGCAGGCCAGCTCAGTGCCGTTTACCACAAGCTCGGCGTGCACGACCGCCAGGCGCTTACAGCCGCCCTGGCAGGTGCGGAGGACACCGGCTGGGGCGAGCCGGATGGCAGCGGGGAGGCGCCGTCGTGAGCAGCGCAGTGCCTGGGAGCTTCCAGGTCGACCCAACGGAGCGCATCCGCCTGATGCTCAGCGCGACGATCGTCACCGTCGGGGGGCGGGACTGGACCGGGCGCGACCTGGTCACCGCGGGCGCGCTCTCCGGGCGATGGCACACGCTGGAGGCGGATCTGGCCCGCGGCCTCGCATCCCTGGAAGACTGGACACCGCCGCGCGAGCCAGTCAAGGCGGCACTGCGGGATTTCCGTTACGCCCGGCGGCTCATCAGCGCCGACGAGTTCTCGGACTGGCTGCGCCAGCGCGGATTGACCCAGGCGGAACTGCTCGGGGCGATCAAGCGCCGGTTGGCACACCAGCACGACAGCGGGACCCGAGCCGGCGACCATGCCGGCCAGCGTCCTGGGGCTCTCGCGGCGCTTCCCGCCGAGGCGGTCTACACGAGGGCACTGCTCGACTGCGCCGAGTGGCTGATCGACCGGATCCTCTGCCTCGCGGATGGATCAACTCAGCAGGTCGAGCCAGCCGAGCTGGAGCTCCTGCTCGAACGCGAGCGCGAGCTGATGGCATTCGAGGCCATCGCCGAGACCGACGGCGACCGCCGAACGCGCGCCGAGCTCTTGCTAGCGGCGAGCGCTGCGTACGACGCGCGAGTCGCAGCCGTGTGCTCGGCAAAGGCGATCTCGAAGCTGCTGCAGCATCACGCACTCGACTGGCTGCGCTTCGAGCTCATCGGCTTCGCCTGCCCGGCGGCCGGCGCCGCGGCCGAGGTAGCGGCATTGTTGCGCGAGGGGACGCCCCCTGAACTGATTGCCGAGGTTTCCGGTGTGCCAGCCGAGCAGCTACGCCTTTACCTCGAAGAAGCGCCGACGGCCATTCAGGGATGGCTGGGCGGCGCCGTGCCGGGCGCGGTGATCGGTCCGGTCGTGGATCAGGACACGCATCGCACGTGGCTCGTGCGAACTCGTCAATCCCCCGATTCGGAAGATCCCTCGATCGCGGAAAGAGCGCGCGCACAGGTCGTTGAGGAGGACATGCGCAGGCGAAGAGCAGGCAAGGTGAAGTGGCATGAGCGTCATTGAACAGTCCCAGCCGGAGAGACTCGAGGCCGTGCGCGAGCTTCCCATCATGGGAATGCTCGCCGCCTCGCTTCGCGAGCTTGTGATCGGCAGCTTCGAGGTTCGCTCGTACGGGTTCGGCGAGTACCTGGTGATCGAGGGTGAAGAGGCCGATGCCTTCTACGTGCTGCTGGAGGGCATGACGCGAGTCGTCACGACTGGATCGGACGGCAGCGAGAGAACGCTCAGCGTCATGCGCGCTGGCGAAAGCTTCGGAGAGCGGGCATTCCTCGAAAGCACGCCACGCACCGCGTCGGTGCGCGCGTCTTGCCCGGTGACCGCAGCCCGGCTCGATCGTTCCGTGTTCGGGTCGCTTCTGCACCTGCACCCGCAGGTCGCGGAGGTGTTCGCGCAACAGGGACGCGCTCGGCGGCTGCAGGGCTTCCTGCGCCAGCACCCAGCCTTTGCCACGCTGGACCCCGACGCGGTGGGGCTGCTGCTCCGCAAGGCTCGGGAAGTGCACCTGGCCGCCGGACAGCAGTACGTCGCCGAAGGCGATCCCGCGTACAGCTGGTGGGTGGTCGAGGCGGGCCGGCTCACGGTGTTCACTTCAGAGCCCGCGCGGCGCGATCTGCGCTACCTGCGAACGGGCGACATCTTCGGGGAGGTTGCCCTGCTCACAGGGAGCGGGCGGACAGCGAGCATCGAGGCCACCACTGACGTGACCCTGCTCGAGTTCCCCAAGGAGACGTTCGACGTCCTGCTCGACAACCCGAGGTTCCGCGCCCGGATCGACGAGCGACTGGCCATGTACGCCTATGCGGCGCGGGCGCCGGTCGACCTCCCCGAGGCCGGGGGCGAGGCTGAGCCTGCAGCGGCCGCCGCGGCCGCCGCCCCCAGCGACCGGGAACTCCGTGAGCGCGAGATGACCAGGGGCGTGGAACTGGCCGAGAACCCGGTCGAAGGGCAGCCCTGGACGCCGCCGCGGCGCTTTCCCTGGCTACGGCAGATCGACGAGGCCGATTGCGGGGCGGCGAGTGTTGCCATGCTCTGCCGGGCTTTCGGCCACCGTGTCTCACTGACGTTCATCCGCAGTGCCGTCGGGACGAGCGAGCAGGGAACGACGCTGCGAGGCATTCAGCGCGGCGGCGAGAAGGTCGGGCTCGAAGTCAAGGCGCTGAAATCGTCAGTGAGCCGCCTGGCAGCTCTGCCGCTCCCGGCGATCATCCACTGGGACGGGAACCACTGGATCGTGCTCTACCGCGTGGAGCGCGACCGCGTACGCGTCGCCGACCCCGGACGGGGACTGCGAACGATCCCGATGCCGGAGCTCGAGGAGAAATGGTCGGGGTACGTGGCCACGGCCCGGCCCACCCCCCGGCTCGCCGAGGCACCGCGCGAGAAGCTCCAGGTGGCGTGGCTGCTGCCGTTCCTTGCCCCGCAGCGCAAGAGGATCGTGATCGCGATCGTGATGGCGCTCGTCGCCGCCGGGGCAGAGATGGTCCCTCCGATCCTGAGCAACAACGTCATCAAAGCCATCCAAACCCACTTGGGCGCAGGGCGCGTGAACGAGCTGATCGCGATCATGTTCGCCTTCTTGCTGCTGTCGCTGGCCGCTTCACTGCTGCAGCGGCGCGTGCTCGCGCGCGCGTCCGTCGATCTCGACAGCGCGTCACTGGACTTCGTCACCGGCCGGTTGCTTGGACTGCCACTTGCGTACTTCGAGTCGCGGCGCACCGGGGACATCGAACGGCGCCTCAACGGGCTCCGCCAGCTACGTCAGCTGCTCATCCAGAACGTCCCCGGGGCACTGGCGGGTGCTGTCCAGCTGATGGTCACGCTGGCGATCATGTTCTCGTACTCATGGGTGATCGGGCTGGCCTTCCTCGGCACGGCACCGGCATATGCGGCGCTGATGCGGATGTCCGCCAACCGGCTCAAGCCCACCTTCGACAGCCTCGAGGAGGCATACGGGCGACACGCATCCAAGCAGATCGATGCAATCAAGGGCATCGAGGCGGTCAAGACCGCCGGGGCGGAGCCCGGCATCCAGCATCGCATTCTGGAGGAGTTCACCCGGCTGGCCGACAAGGTCTTCAAGAGCGACTTCGTGCTCATGTCCTACGACGCGGCGGTACAGCTCACCGGCTTCGCGATCTTCGTCGTGTTCCTCTGGGTAGCGGCACTGCTCGCCATCTCCGGGACCCTGAGCCTGGGGCAGGTCGTCGCGGTCGATTCACTCGTGTTGCTGGCAAACGGGCCGATCTTCGCGCTACTGAGCATGTGGGACCAGATGCAGATCGCCACGGTGCTTCTCCGCAGGCTGCAAGACGTCCTCGAGCAGGACGCCGAGCAGTCAGACCCCGCCACGCGCCTGCTGCCCGTCAGGTCGCTGGGAGGCCGGCTTGCTCTCGAACGCGTCGGCTTGTGCTATGGCGATGCGCCGAATCGGCCGGTGCTCGACGGCGTCAGCTTTGAGCTCGAGCCGGGAATGTCGCTTGGCCTCGTCGGCCGGTCGGGCTCTGGCAAGTCGTCGCTGCTCCGCTGCCTCGCCGGACTGCTGATGCCAACATCTGGCCGGATCCTCTACGACGGGGTGGACCTGCGGGAGCTGCGCTGGAGCGATCTGCGCCGGCGGATCGGGTATGTACTCCAAGAGCCCTATCTGTTCGACGACTCGATCGCCTTCAACATCGCCCTCGGGGAGACCAAACCGGACTGGGACAAGATCTATCGTGCCGCGGAGATCGCCGACGCGGCGGAGTTCATTCAGACCTTGCCGCTCGGCTATATGACCAAGGTCGGTGACAGCGGGCTACGGCTGTCCGGCGGCCAGGCACAGCGCGTGGCGATCGCCCGTGCCCTGTACCACGAGCCGCCGGTCGTCTTGTTCGACGAGGCGACGAGCGCCCTGGATACCGAGTCGGAGCGAACGGTTAAGGAGAACCTCGATCGCGTGATGGCTGACCGGACCACGGTGATCGTCGCACACCGCCTGAGCACGGTCCGTGCCGCCGACGCGATCGGCGTGCTCGATCATGGCCAGCTCGTCGAGTGGGGCAGTCATGAGGAGCTGATGGCTCGCGAGGGACTCTACTTCCACCTGAACATGGTCCAGGTGGAGGCATGATCGCCCCGCCGCACAGGTCACGTGCCGCGACATGAGTACAGAGCCGGCAGCTATGCCGACGCTCGCCAGAGGAGCGTTCGTTGACGGGTTCGAGATCCGCGCTCACGTGCACAACGGAAATGGCTCGGCGGTGTATCAGGCACGTCGAGGCGATGGCTTGGTGGTCGCGCTCAAGGTAGCGAAGGCGACTGGTTCGCACCGCCTCGAGCACGAGGCTCAGCTACTCAACCGGCTCGACGGCTGCCCCACGCCGGCCGTCGTCGCGCGCGGGCGGGTCGAGGGTCGCCAGCACCTCGTGACGACCTGGGCGCAAGGCATTGATGTGCGCACGATCGGTGCCGAGCTGCGCATCGGTCCCGCATCGCGTCGAACGCTCTCAGGTTTGTGTGCAGCAATCCTGGCCGGCTATGCGGACGTCCACGAGCGTGCGGTCGTCCATGGGCATGTGCACCCCAGGCACGTGCTGGCCGGCGGTGGCGGCCTGGTCCAGATACTCGACTTCACACGCGGCGCGTGGCGTGGTGGCCCGGTCCCGCCGGGCACTGCTGACGCAGCCCTGCCGCGCTCTGCTGGCAGGGCGCTCGGGACGCTGAGCTCCCCTGAAGAGGCCGCCGCGTGGCGGAGCGGCACACACTGCGCGGTCACCGCCGCGGCGGAGCAGTACTCCCTTGCCGCACTGCTGTACCTGATCGTGACAGGCCGTCTTTACGCCGGGTTCGCGAGCAGGCGGTCAGCCGTGGCGGAACAGATCCTGACGGCTCGGCCGCTGGCATTCAGCACGCAAGGCGTCGCGGCCTGGCCGGCCTTCGAGCAGCTCATGGCGCGCGGGCTCAGCAAGGACCCAGCTACGCGATTCGGCTCAGTGCGGGAGTTCGCTGACGAGGTCGCCACCCTGGCGGAGGGCACTTGCGAGCACCACGCGCGATTGATTCGCCCGCGGCTGGTCGAGCCACCGCTTGCGCTCCTGCTCGAGGATTTCCGCCAGGCAACACTAATCGGCGGACCGCTCGTTCGCAACGGCCTGCCGAGCCGGCCGACCTGCTCGATCAATCACGGCGCCGCGGGAATCGCGCTTGCGCTGTGCCGTCTGGCGCGGACCGGCGATGACGGGCCGGCGCTGAGGGCTGCCCGCGCATGGCTCGACCTTGGGGACCGCGAAAGTCAGCTACCGCGTGCTTTCTACCACGATGACGAGCTCACGCCAAAGACGGTCGGGGAGGTGTCTCCTTACCACACGGCGAGCGGCCTGGAATGCGCGCGAGCCTTCATCGCCCGTGCTTGCGGCGACGCGACCGCGCAGCAAGATGCGATCGACGCCTTCCTTGCCCGCGTTGATGCCCCTTGCGCGAACCTGGACCTGACGGTTGGCCGAAGCTCGGTGCTGGTTGCGTGCGCACTGCTGCACGATCACGCGGCCGGCGAATGGCCCGTGACACACCGGCTTCGCGCGCGCGGCGACGCGCTCTGCGCGGAGATTTGGGCCGAGCTAGGGACCACTGACGAGCTGGAAACCAATGCGCTGGGCTATCTCGGAATCGCACACGGCTGGGCAGGAATCGCCTACGCAACGCTCCTGTGGTCGCGCACGCGCCGCCTCGCGCCGCCCGGCCGCCTGCACCGGGTTATCGACTACCTTGCTGCCGCCGCCGAGCCCTGGGGGCGCGGAATCCGCTGGACGACTAGGACGGACGCCCGAGGTGATGACGCTGAGTACTGGGCGGGCTGGTGCCACGGCCACGCGGGCCACGTCTTCCTGTGGACGCTGGCGAGCGTCGTGTACGGGGACGAGGCGTTCCTCAAGTACGCCGAACTGGCGGCCTGGAATACCTGCGACTCCCATCTCATTTCGCCGACGAGTCTGTGCTGCGGCGCGGCCGGCGCCGTTTACGCACTGCTTAGCCTCTACCGGCGCACCGGGGAGCCGCCGTGGCTGCTGCGCGCGGCGCGCTTGGCGAACGCAGCGGCCCGCGACGGACAGCTCTCGTCGGACGCCACTTCCCCGCACAGCCTGTACAAGGGCCATCTCGGACTGGCCATGATTGCGGCGGACCTGCGCAACCCGGAACACTCGGCGATGCCCTGGTTCGAGCCCGAGCCATAAAGACGGCAGGGTGCCGCTCACCCGAGGATGAGCGTGGTCGTGAGCCCGTGCCTGCCGCTATTCAGGGCCGCGGCCATACTCGCCATGGGAGGGCCGCCGGCAAAGTTGGGGAAGGGCACCCGGTGCAAGCGATCCATTTGCCCGGTAAAGTCGGCTCGGCCCGACAGGTAAGAATGCGCAGGGACGGCGGGCAAGAAGGGCAGGCCGTGACTGGCATGAATCAGGCTGGCATGAATCAGGCTGGCATGAATCAGCAGAGGGGATGGACCGATGGCTGACGATCCCCAACGAGCTCATGTCCGCTGAGGTATGACATGACCGCAGAAGCGGGGCCCGGCGAGACGTCCGGCGAGCCGCGCGCCGACAGCAAGGAGTCATCTCGCGTCGGCTTCGTGGTGATGCGGGTTCCTCTCCTGGCTGTTGACACGCTAGCCAGCTGGGCGGACGGTGTCCGTGCCGGTACCGCGATGAACGGCTCGGATGCCGAGCTCACCGAGGCACTGGCCGCGGATCGCGCCTTGCTTCGGGCGCGCCTCTCAGCACTGCTCGATGACAACCAGATCTCCGGGTCGCTGGCGGTGGCGTCTCCCGATCTCGCCTGGGGCATCCGCCAGTGGCGAGCGGACCCCGGCGCGCGCAGGGCGGAATCTGCGGAGAGGTCACTCGTCCGCTACCTGACCCGCATGGCATCCCGATCCTCCCCGTTCGGCCTGGCGAGCAGTTACCTCGTTGGTGATGTCGCGGGCGAGCCCGCGCTGGCGGTGGAAAGCCGCGGCAGGGTCCGGGTCGTGGCCCGGATCGATGTGGGGCTGCTGCAGAAGATCGTGCGCGACACGATCTCGAAAGCACTAGACAGCGAGGAACTCCTCCTGCGACGGAATCCCGGCGTTTACCGCGCCGCGGGCCGGCTCCGGGTAGCCGCGCTGACGAAGGGAGCGAACAAGCACCGGCTCGTGGCGATGCGCTCGACCCCCGCCATCGAGGCGGTGCTGGAGGCGGCGCATCCGCAGGCCCGGGCGGATGAGCTGAGCGCGGTCATCCAGGCAAGCGGGGCCTCGCCCGGCGCCGCTCGCGCCCTGCTGGCGAGGCTCCTGGGCAGCGAGCTGCTGATCCCGGTCGCGCAGGTCACCGTCACCGGGGAGGAGCCCACCGCGCAGGCGATCGCGGCGCTGCGCTCAGTCCCAGGCGGCGAGCATGCAGCCGAGATCCTCGGCCGCGCGGCGCATGCGCTGGAGGCTACCGGCGGCGACGCCCGCCGGATGGCCGACGCCGTGGCGGAACATGTCAAGAGCCTGGGGATCGAGGTCAGCCGTCGGCGGTGCGTACAGGTCGATTCCATCCGGACCGGGCGGCTCGTGCTGCCGCGGGCAGTTCTGGAGGAGGCGCGCCGGGCTGCCGATCTCCTCGCCCGGATCGCCCCGAAGTCACCCGATCCGCCCCTGCGGTCTTTCTGCGAGCGCTTTCAGCAACGTTTCGGCACGCGCTCGGTGCCGTTGCTGGAGGCGCTTGACCCCGATAGCGGCCTGGTACTCGAAGATCCGGTCGAGCACCACCACGAGCATGCCGGAGACGGGACCCGGCGGGCGACGCTCCTGGGCCTGATCGAGCGCGGCCTGCGTTCACCGCAACGCGACGTCGAGCTCACCACCGGAGAGCTGGCCGCCCTCTCGGGGGCATCGCCTGCCCCGCTGCCCGCAGCTTTCGCGTGCGTGTTCAAGCTGATCGGGCGGAACGCGGAATCGGTAGCGGCGGGTGAGTTCGGGCTGGTCGAACCCCAGGTCGTCGGGCCGTCGGGGGCACGGCTGCTGGGCCGCATGTGCCACGGTGATGAGGAACTCGAACGCAGAGTCCGCACGCACCTTGGACGTGAAGCTGCGCTCAATCCCGATGCCGTGATGGCGGAGATCTGCACGGCGCCCAACACCGACTGGGGGCTCAACGTCACCCATCGTCCCGTCCTGCGGGACTGGGAAATCGAGTGCGGGGGGTACTCGGGCGCTCCGCCCGCTCAGCGGCTAGAACCGGCGGATCTGCTCGTCACGGTGGCCGGAGGCGAGGTCGTGCTGGCTTCGGCGACGCTAGGCCGTCGGGTCCTGGTCCGCTCCACGACCGCCCTGAACCACGGCATGGTGAGTCTCCCCGCTGCCCGGTTCCTGGCGCTGCTTGCCAGTCAGGGATTCTCAGCGGGGCTGGAATGGGACTGGGGGGACCTGGCCGATATCCCCATGCTCCCGCGGCTGCGGCACGGACGTGCAGTGCTTGCCCTCCGGCGCTGGAGCATGAGCGCGTCGGAACTGCACGAGCTGGATGCCGGAACGGACGCGACCGGCTTTCGCCGACTCGCAGCATGGCGCTGTGCGCACGAGCTTCCCAGGTTCGTGCACGTCACGCACGGCAAGAATCCGCTGCTGATCGACTTCGACAACGTGCTCAGCGTTGACGCGTTTGTCGCCGCTGCCCGGGGAGCCGACCGGATCCGGTTCGTGGAGGCCCCGGAGGTTGACTCGAGCCCGGTGATAGGTCCCGACGGCCGGTACGCGCATGAGTTCGTTCTCCCCTGTACACGGGTCAGCCCGGCTGCCCCGGCGATTTCCGCGCCGCGCTCGAGGGCTGCGCCCGTGCCCGAGCGCTCTCGCCGCTTCGAGCCTGGGTCCGAGTGGCTGTACGCGAACCTGTACGGCCCGAAGTCGACCGCCGACGGCCTGTTGACCGGGGCGATCGCTCCGCTGCGGGATCGCTTGCGCCGGGCGGATTTGATCGACCGCTGGTTCTTCATCCGCTACGCGAACCCGGACCGCCACCTCCGCGTCCGGTTCCACGGGCGCCCAGACGACCTGTTGCGCGAGGTGCTCCCGGCGCTGCACGAGGCGATCGCGCCGGCGCTCGACCGGGGCGTCATCTACCGAATCTCGCTCGACACCTACGAGCGGGAGGTGGAGCGGTATGGCGGCCTCGAGGGCGTCGAGCTCATGGAAGCAGCTGCCGAGGCCGACTCGGATGCGGTGATCGAGATACTCGGCCACGCCATGACCCCGTCCGAGCGCCGCTGGCTGACCGTGGCGAGCCTCGCTGCCCTGTATTCGGACAGCGGCCTCGACCTGGAGGTCCGCCGGCAGTGCTGTGCAAGCTTGCGCCAGGCCCGGAGCCAGGGCCGCGAGGGCTCGCACGAAGCACTGCTCAGCGGGGATGCGCGACGGGAACGCTCCTACGTGGAGACGGCGGTGGCGTCGCTGGACACGGCCGGCCCACCGCCCCCCGCACAGGCTCTGCGCGCCCGTTCCCGCAAGCTCCAGAGCGTGCTCAGGCAATTGAGCGCACTCCAGGAAGCCGGCTGCTTGCAGCGGCCGCTGCCCGACGTGGTCTGCTCCCTGGCACACATGTTCGCCAACCGGCTGCTGCGCGAGGGCGGGGGCCGCGACGAGCTTCGTGTCCACGATGCGCTCGGCCGGCTGTATGCCAGTCAGCTCGCACGTGCTCGCTCAGGCGCCCAAGGCCAAGCGGCAAAGCAGCCGGCGTCGTAGCGCCCGCGAGCGAGCGGTCCGCTCCGATCCCGCGCCGCTGGTGATCGACTAAGCCGCTGGTGATCGGTTAACCGGTGTAGTCGGTCATTTCGCCGCACGGTTCATAACAACCGCATTGCGGTCGCATGCCGCCCACCACTTCCTCCTGCGACTCAGCTGGGGCCTCGAGATCCTCTACGGTCTCGTCCTCAGGCGGAAGCTGATCCGCTGCGTTCGGCTCGACCATCGCGTCCTCCTCGTCTGCGCGTTCAGTGAATGTGGCTTTCCCTGCCGCCTCTACGAGAGTCGCAGGGTCTTCAGGGAGCCCGATGTGACCGTATGCGCGCGCCGGGATAAATGCACCGGGTAACCCCCACCCAAACTTTGCGTCCGGGCGATCAGGAAGCTGCCGGAACGAGCCACCTCTAGCGGGACGCCCGCCCAGTCCCCGAAGCTGATCGCCTTGCCGATGCTGCGCCGGGCAAGGGAGGTACGCAGCTCGTCGGCCTGGACCGACTTGAACAGGCCGGCCGCCCGGCCGGACGCCTGCGAACCCGCCGCGTGGCGCTCGACGACCACGACGGACCGGCCGTCCAGCGCAGTGCAGCGCCACCGACAGGCCGAGCGAAGTTTCCGTGGAGCTGGCGAGCCCCGGTGTTACGCTAATCGCGGGAGAAAGAATGTCTTGGGGGTATCGCCATGTGTGATGACCATTCTGCAAGCAAGCTGGCGTTACCGGGCCTGACCCGGCGGGGGTTCTTATACGGAGCAGTCGGCTTGGCCGGCGTGGCCGCCGCCGATGCCCTGCTAAGCCAGTTCCCGCAGCGGCTGGCCCTGGCATCGCCGATGCGGGCGGCGGGCGCGGACGGTGCGTCGGCGTACTCCATGGCCATGCATATTCACTCGTCGTTCAGCGAGCAGAGCGGCTCGATGGACGGCCAGATGTACCAAGCGGCCACGAACGCGGTGGACGTGCTGTGGTGGACCGATCATGACCACCGAATGGACGGGCTCAACTATCGCGACGTGACGCACTTCACTAGTTTCTCGGAGAAGGGCGCAAGCGGGCAGGGCGGCGCCTGGACGTGGACGGTCGCCGAGAGCGGCCCCAACAGCAGCGCCTCGACCGGCGGGATCGTTCAGACGCCGTGCTCGCCGAACGACCCGGTCTCCGGCGGGGCGTTGCAACTCATCGCCCAGAGCGCGACCACAACACTGGCGAAGTACGGCTACTACGCTAATTGCGACCCGGCCGGCTGGAACTATCGGGACAACCTCACCGGGCAGTCCCTGCTCATCGACGTTCTGCTCAACAGCGGGTGGTCAAATGGCTACCTCGAATTGCTGATCAACACCTCCTACCACGAGGCGGCCGGAGCCGCCCCGGCCGGCGAATACACGTTGTCCTACCAGTTCGTGCCGGGCGGCCAGGCGATCAGCGTCGCAAACGGGGTCAACGGAGTGGTCACGGTCCCGGTGACGCCCGGCTCGTGGCAGACGGTCACGCTCACCCCGTCCAACGACATCGCCAACCTGTGGCCCGATGTCGACTACCGGGACTTCGCGCTCTGGGAGTTGACGCTCAGCGCGGCGAGCACCGGAGACCTGGCCGAGGGGTACTTCGACTACTTAAGGTTCGACCGGACGATCAGCGGCCAGGCCTTCTTCGAACAGCAGGCGGCCATGGAGGCGGTGCTCGCCTCGAAGTACCCGTCGGTGGCACAGCAGCAAGGGCTGGAAGTGTCGCTGTACCTGCCGCACATGAACTGGTTCGGCCCCAACGTCGCGCTGCCCAGCTACGGCAATACGACGTCGGGGACATACAGCGCATTTCTCCAGAACACGGTGGTGCCGGCGATCCACACGTCCGGCGGGCTGGCCAGCTACAACCATCCGTACGGCTACGGCGACCCGGCGGAGCTTTCCCAGTCCGCGCAGAACACCCTGCTCGCCCAGGTCGCCGGGAAGCTGCTGCCAAGCGGCGGCAAACCGGCCGCGCTCGGTGCGGACCTGCTGGAGGTGGGCTACAAGCTGCGCCAGGGCGTCGATCTCAATCACCACCTCGCGCTGTGGGACGTGATGTCGCGCAACGCCGTGTTCCTGACCGGCAACGGTGTCAGCGACGACCACGTCGGCACGAACTGGTACGGGATTAACAACAATTGGGTCACCTGGGCGTGGGCCAAGAGCACCGGGCTTTCGGACCTGCTCACCGCACTGGCCGCCGGCCGCTCCTGGTGCGGCTCGCTGTCAAAGTTCACCGGCGCCCTCGACATGCTTGTCGACGGGTCTGTCCCGATGGGCGCTGTCAGCGTCTCCAGCGCCACCTCCCGACAGCTCGTCGCCACCGCGACCGGCATGCCGCAAGGCAGCACGCTCCAGGTGCTCCAGGGCGACGTGGACTACGCGGGGCAATCCGGTCTCGCGGCCAACACCGCGGTCATCGGGTCCTATCCCGCGAGCCAGATCAGCGGCGGGACGGTCACCCAGACGATCGACACCGCCAATAGCAGCTTCCTGCGCACGCAGGTGGTCACCTCGTCCGGGGTGATCCTCGCCACGGCCAACCCGGTCTGGCTCCTCCAAAATGCCCCGCCGAATGGCATCCCCGCACCCCGCCAGACCTGATCCAAGTCCGCCACGCGCTAGACCGAAGTGGCGGAGCGCGGGCCGCGACACGACTTGACCTTTGATGGGCTCCTTTCTGACCGCGTACGCGAGGCCGGACAGCAGGGGAATGACAAACGGCAAGAGGCCGGTAGGCGTCGTTGGTATTGACGGGCCTCGAGCCCCCGCTCCCCGTCAGGTGATGGCTGTGGCGGTCCACCCCGGTTTGCTGCGGGGAGGACCGCCACGGTCACTGGCCAGGAAGGCCTCAGGTGCGCCGACAACCGCCCGGGACCTGGCCGGCAGGCCCGTTAGGCGCCGAGCAGATCAGTAGCCATAGCCTCCGCCGCCGGACGAGCTGCTCGTCTTGGGCTTGGGCGCGGCCGCGAGCTTCGCCCCGGATGGGGTGACTGCCCACCACAGGTCGGCCGATGCCCCGCCGGACGTGGTGACGCCGTTGCCCTTGATCTGGCCGGGCGCGGTGTCCTCCACGAAGGTGTACAGCGGATGGCCGTCATAGGTCAGCTGCATCGAGCCGTCGGACCGCTTTATCGAGCCGAACTTCTCTGGCAGCGTCACGCCGGAGGCGACCTTGGTGCCTGCGGACACGGGCAGCCAGAACGTGGCGCACTTGCCGTTGCAGTTCGACTTGGTCGCGGTGTCAATGGCGTACCAGTAGAGCGTCAGCCCCTTCGAGTTCGTCAGCACCGTGCCGTGGCTGGTGCTCACGGTCTTGATCCCGGTACCGGAAGCAACGACGGCCTTGGCCGTCGAGCTGCTGCCGGCACTAGGGCTGCTCGCGGCCGTGCTCCCGCAGGCGGCAAGCGCGACCGTAGCGGCAGCAAGGCCGGCTGCTGCCAGCCATGGGTTCCTCATTGAAATCTCTCCATTCGGACTTGCGAGCGGGTTCAGATCTATACCTGCACCACGTATCGCAGACCGCTACCGTTCACGCCCGGCCGACCGGGCGCGCCGACCGGCGCTCGCGGCCGGCGCTCGCCGGCTATCAGGCGATGCGCTGGCAGAGCCAGGCAAGCGAAAGCGGATACCGGTAGTCGATCCCGGCATGCGTGGCATCGAACAGCTCAAAGCTGATGACGTCGCCGGCGACCCCGGCCTCGTGCAGCGCCGCCCGGAACGCCTCCGCGCCAAGGTCGAGGAAGTAGTCGTCCCTGGTACCCGCGTCGATCCAGATCGCGCGCAGCGACCGGAGCGCTGCCGCGTACTTGGGTGCCATTCGTACCGGATCCCAGTCCAGCCATTGCTGCCAGACGTCGGGCCGCAGCATCCCGGTACGGGGGTCGAACGGCAGCTCGACCGTACCGTCCTCGCGGGCGGAGAAGCAGGCCGACACTCCGAGCAGCATGAGCAGGTGCTGATCGGCCTCCTTGGTGAACGAGGGCCTGGACCGGAAATCGTCCCACCACTGCCAGATGTCGCTGTCGTAATCACGAAGCTGCCGCACCGCGGTGCCGAACCCCGGGATGTAGCAGTTCTCGTACAGCGCGTCGCCCGCGTGCGTCGCGAGCGCGCCGAACAGATCCGGCCTGAGCATCGGAGTGATCATCGCGCCGAACCCGCCGCTGGACTTCCCCATGATCGCCCGGTGCCCGGCGGCGGCCATCGTCCGGTAGCGCTCGTCCACCCACGGCACTACCTCGTCACACAGGTAGGAGTGGTACCTGCCGGTACCGCGGGAATCCACGAACTGGCTGCCGCCGTAGGCGGTCCACGCATCCACGTACACCACGATCGACGGCGGCGCCTCGCCGTTCGCGAACACCGCGTCGGCCGTCTCGGGAAACGGCTGCCGGTAGGGACCGCGGTTACGCCACATGGCGAGATGGCCGGTGTATCCCTGGATCACGTAGACAGCCGGATAGCGGCGGTCAGGCTCGTCGTCGTAGCCGGGCGGCACATACACCCACAGCGGGCGATCGTTCGGGTCGCCGAGCGGATTGTCCCGTAGCAGCTCGCTGGTGATCACGTGCTCGTCGATCCGTCCGGCTAGCTTGGCCGACCAGGGCAGCATGAAACCTCCAGGGAGAAACGTGCACCGGCTGCCAGTCTGTCAAACCATGCTCAACGGGGCTCCCGTGGCTGGTCCCGCCTGCCAGGGCCGCCCCGGCCGGGCACGGTGGCCGCTGATCGTCGCGCTGTTACCGGATGGCTACCAACGGGTACTGCCCGTTCGGAATTTTGCCACTTCATGGGGAATTCTTGGTATTATTATGCCTATGGAGACCCCTCACGGCGAGATTCCTGAGCGGTTCGTTAAGGACATGCGGCCTCAGGAGATGCATGACTTCCTGGCGCAACGGTACGGGCGCCGGAGCGTGCTCAAGGGTGCGGCGATCTTGGGGGTCGCCGCGGTCGCCAGCCCGGTACTCTGGCGCCAGTCAGCGGCCCTGGCCGCGACCATGCCGATCGGGCCGCGGTGGATCTCCTTCGGGGCCGACCCAGCGGCCCAGATGTACCTCTCATGGTCAGCGGGTACCGCGACGGGCAAGAGCACGGCTCCGCCCAGGCCGCAGGTCCGCCTTGGCCTTGACGCGACGTACGGCAGCGTCCAGGGCGCGAGTGCCGCGCAGGTACCGGTCCCGGCCACGGTGAGCGGCGAGCCCGCGGAGAACACCTTTTACAACAACGTCTTGCTGAGCGGCCTGGCGCCGGGAACGACCTACCACTACGGGGTGTCCAACGACGGTGTCACCTGGAGCGCCGATGCCGCCTTCACCACGGCCGCGGCCGGTTTGTCGAACTTCCGTTTCACCGCATTCGGGGACGAGGCCGCGAGCGCAACCAGCGCGGCGCCGATGGTGAAGCTCGTGACCTCGCTCAGCCCTGCGTTCCATCTCATCGCCGGCGACCTGGCTTACGCCACGACCGTGGGAGTGAAGATCCCCGACGTCACCGGCTTCCATCCCGCTCAGTGGGACAATTACCTGGGCGTCATCGGCCCGAACGGCGCCCAGTCGATCCCCTGGCAAGCGTCGGCCGGCGCCCACGAGGTCGAGCCCTTGACCGATGACGGCTACGCCGGCTTCATCACCCGGTTCCCCCAGCCCTACGACCTCACCTCCGGATCCCCCGTTGTGCACGCCTTCACCTACGGCAACGTGGCGTTCATCCATCTCGACGGCAATGACTTGTCCGCGCAGGAAACTATCAACACCGGCTATACCGGCGGGGCACAGACCGCCTGGCTGGGCAATGCGCTGGCCAGCTACCGCTCGCCCGGCTCGGGCATCGATTTCATCGTCGTGGTCTGCAACTGCTGCTGTTACTCCTCGAACACCAACCACGGCTCCGACGGCGGGCTCCGTGACGCGTGGGGGCCGCTGTTTGATGAATACCAAGTCGATCTGGTGATCAGCGGTCACGTGCATGCCTACGAGCGCACGAACCCGATGCGCGGGGGCCAGCCAACCCGGCAGGCGGCCACGGGCGGCACAGTGAATCCTGCTACGGACGGGACCACCTACATCTGCGCCGGGGGCGGCGGCAACGACCTCTACCGGACCTGGTACGGCACCACCGGTGGCGGCGATGCTGGCAGCTCTACCGCGCCGAAGGTATGGCGGTGGAGCGGCGGTGACACCCCCGAGGGGGGCAGCGGGAAACCTGTAGATTACACCGACACAGCGGAAGGCTACTCCGCATTCCGGCACGCCGTCTTCAGCTGCCTGGCCGTCGACGTCTCAGCTCCCAGCGCCCCCGGCGGCCAGACCAGCATGCTCGTCCGGGCCATGATGCCGTCCCAGACGTCAAGTGCGGTCACGAGCATCGCCAGCCCCGCCACGATGGACAGCGTGACACTGGTCAGGGCCTCGCAGGCACTGACAGCCGCGGGCCCGCGTGTCCTGAGTTCGTGACCCAGCTTGCGTCTCATCCGTTGCGGCTAACCGCCCCCGCTGCGATGGGATGCGGGTGTCTGGAACGTCGGCCAGGCCGTCACTCCCTTGGCGGCGCCAAGCCGTGCGAGGATGTGAACCCGTGGCGCCCGATCAGGTCGAGAAGCACTTCACCGCGGCTGTCCGCGGCCTGGTCCCCCGCGGGTCACGCCAGCCGTCCGGCATGGTCAGGGACAACTCCTCCCTCAGCGCTGCCCGCTGTCTTGAGCTGTTCGACGCGCAGCTGGCCAGCCGCCACCTCGACCTGGCGGCCCGCTTGCTGCAGGCCGAGGGCGCCGGCTTTTACACCATCGGGTCGTCAGGTCACGAGGGCAACGCCGGCCTGGCCGCCGCGCTCCGGCTCACCGATCCTGCCTTGCTGCATTACCGGTCAGGCGCGTTCTACCTGGTCCGGGCCGGCCAGGCGAGCCCGCCGCGGGATGGCGTCAACGATGTGCTGCTCGGACTCGTGGCCGCCGCAGCGGAGCCCATCTCCGGCGGACGGCACAAAGTCTTCGGCCACCCCCAGCTGAACGTGATCCCGCAGACCTCGACTATCGCCTCGCACCTGCCGCGCGCTGTCGGCGTGGCCTTCGCGCTGGCGCGGGCGGCCAAGCTGGGGATGACCACGCGATGGCCTGACGACGCCATTGTCGTGTGCAGCTTCGGCGACGCATCGGCCAATCACTGCACCGCCACTGGCGCGGTCAACACCGCCGCCTACTGCAGCTATCAGGGCCTGCCCCTGCCGTTGCTGCTGGTCTGCGAGGACAACGGGCTCGGGATCAGCGTCCGGACGCCGCCAGGCTGGATCGAGGCCACGCAGTCGGGCCGGCCTTGCGTCAAGTACTTCCACGCGGACGGAGCCGATCTCGCCGCGGTGTACGACACGGCGGTGAGAGCCGCCGCCTGGGTCCGAGAACGAAGGGAACCTGCGTTCCTGCACCTGCAGATGGTGCGGTTCGGCGGGCATGCGGGCTCTGACGTCGAGTCCAGCTACCGGGTGGCCAGCGAGATCGCCGCCGACCTGGGCCGTGACCCGCTGCTCGGCACGGCCCAGCTGCTGGTCGGCGGCGGCGTGCTGGCCCCGGCCGAGATCCTGGCGAGATACGAGGCGGCGCGAGAGCGGGTGCTCGCGCTGGCCGCCGATGTGGCCGGGGCACCGCGGCTGGACTCGGCCGCTCAGGTCATGGCCCCGCTGGCGCCGCGGCGGCCTGACGCGGTGGCCGCGGATGCCGCCCGCGCCGCGACGCCCTCGGCCCGCGGCCGCGCGTTCGAGCGGCGGCGGCCCGAGGACGAGGGGCCGCTCACCCTGGCCCAGGCGATCAACAGGTCGCTGGCTGACGCCCTCGCCATCCGGCCGGAGGTGCTGGTATTCGGGGAGGACGTGGCCCGCAAGGGCGGCATCTACGGGGTAACCAGAGGGCTGCTCGGGCAGTTCGGCGCGGGACGGGTGTTCGACACCGTGCTGGACGAGCAGTCCATCCTGGGTCTCGCGCTCGGCGCCGGGCTGGCCGGCCTGCTGCCCGTGCCGGAGATCCAGTATCTTGCCTACCTGCACAACGCCGGCGACCAGATCCGCGGCGAGGCCGCCACGCTGTCCTTCTTCTCGCGCGGGCAGTACCGGAACCCCATGGTCGTGCGCATCGCCGGGCTCGCCTACCAGCGGGGGTTCGGCGGCCATTTTCACAACGACAACGCGGTCGCCGCGCTGCGCGATATCCCCGGCCTGATCATCGCCGTGCCGGCCAGGCCGGATGACGCCGCCGCGATGCTGCGCAGCTGCCTGGCCTCTGCCCAGGCCGACGGCAGCGTCTGCGTCTTCATCGAGCCGATCGCCCTCTACCACGAGCGGGACCTTTACCAGCCCGGCGACGACGGCTGGCTGGCCCCGTACGATCCGCCGTGGCGGTGGGCCGGCACGCACGTCCCGCCGGGCCGGGCCAGGATCTACGGGACCGGCGACGACCTGACGATCGTGACCTTCGGCAATGGCCTGCGGATGAGCCTGCGCGCGGCCGCCCGGCTCGGCAGCGAGGGCATCTCCTGCCGGGTGGTCGACCTGCGCTGGCTCGCGCCGCTCCCGGTGCAGGACGTGCTGCGGGAGGCGTCAGTGACGAACCGGGTCCTCATCGCCGATGAGACCCGGCGCACCGGCGGGGTGTCGGAGGGCGTCATCACCGCGCTGACCGACGCCGGCTATGCCGGCCAGCTGGCCCGGGTGACCAGCGAGGACAGCTTCATCCCCCTCGGCGACGCCGCGGCCACCGTGCTGCTCTCCGAGCAGTCCATCGAGGCCGCCGCCCGCGCCCTGTTGCGCTGAGCCCCGGCCCGGCCCCGGCTGATTTCGCTTCAGCAGTCCGCGGCGGCATGGTGCTATGGATCGCGGTGTGATGGATCGGTGCCGTTGCCGAGGACCTGGCGCACGCGGGTGAGCATGGTGAGCTCGGAGAACGGCTTCTCCAGGAGGTCGACGTGCGGGTCGAGAGCCCCCTGGCTGTCGAGGATCGGCTGGGCGTAACCGGACATGTAAAGGACCGGCAGGCCCGGACGGGCTGCCCGCACCCGCGCGGCGACCTCATTGCCCAGCATGTCTGGCATGACCAGGTCGGTCAGCAGAAGATCGATGGAGTGCGTCAGGTCACTGGCATGGCGCACGGCGTCAGCGGCGGTGGCGGCAGGACAGACATGATATCCGTTGCGGACTAGGATCCGGCGTGACAGCTCCCACAGGCTCTCCTCGTCTTCGACAAGCAGGATCATCTCGCCCCGGCCGGGGGCAGGCGCGACAGCCCGGGACCTGGCCGCTGGAGGTGCCTCATCGGTCGGTGGCAGCAGCACGCTGACGCTGGTGCCATGCCCGGGCTCTGAGTAGATCTGGACGTAGCCGCCTGCCTGGGTGACGATGCCGTAGACCGTCGCGAGCCCGAGCCCGGTCCCCCGGCCCTTGGGCTTGGTGCTGTAGAACGGCTCGAACACCCGGGCGAGCACCTTACTGTCCATGCCTGCGCCCGTATCCGAGACGCGCAGCCGGGCGTACCGGCCGGGCCTCAGCTCCGACCGGCTTGCCGCGTAGGCCTCATCCGCGTCAACGTTGCCGGTGTCGATCGTGAGCTTCCCGCCCCCTGGCATGGCGTCACGAGCGTTGACCGCGAGGTTGACAAGAACCTGCTCCAGCTGACCGGGGTCTGCCTTGACCAGCCATACGCCAGCCTCGGGGCTGACGATCAGCTCGATGTGCTCGCCGAGGGTCCGGCGCAGCAGTTCCTCCAGGCCGCTGACGACGCCGTTGATGTCGAGTACCTCCGGGTGGACAACGTCGCTGCGGGCGAAGATCAGCAACTGGCGAGTGAGGCTGATCGCGCGCTGCGCCGCATCACTCACCTGTTCGATGTCCGCTAGCACGGCAGCCATGCGCTTGTCCTGGCCCGCCAGGCTTGTCACCTCCTCCGCGACGAAGCCGACATAGCCGGTGATGACGCTGAGCAGGTTGTTGAAATCGTGCGCGACCCCGCCGACCAGCTGACCCAGGCTGTCCAGCCGCTCGGACTGCTGCAGCCGCTGGTCCACCCGCTCCCGCTCGGCCTGTACGGCAAGCCGCTCGGAGATGTCGCGGACGGTTGCGAGCGCCGCCGTGCCCGACTCGCCGGGGAGGGAATTAAGCCTGATCTCGACCGGGAACTCCTGGCCGTCCTTACGCACAGCATGCAACTCCAGGCCGCCGCCCATCATTCGCGCCCTCGGATTGGCGAAATAGCCGGCGCGTTCGTGCGGGTGGGTGCCGCGGGCGGCGGCCGGTACCAGCATCTCGACCGGCTGGCCGACCAGTTCGTCGGGGCTGTATCCGAACATGTCCTCGGCCTGCACGTTCACCATGAGGATGGACCCGTCCGCGGCCACGCTCAGCGTGGCGTCGGGCGATGACTCAAATAGCCCGCGGAACCTCCGCTCCGCCTGGCCTGCATCGGCCAGGGCGGTCACCAGCCGGGTCCGCATCCGCTCAGTGCTGCGGCCGAGGTCAGCGAGCTCGGACGGCCCGATCGTCGGCACGCGGGTGTCGTAGCTACCCGCCGCAACGGCCTCGGCCGCTCCGCGCAGGGCCATCAGCGGCGCCAGCAGCAAGCGGCGCACCGCCAGCACGCCGCCGACCGCGATCATGGCCACCACGGCGCAGACGGCCAGCAGGGCAGCCAGCAAGCGGCCCTGTGCGCCGACCAGGCGAGCGGTAACCTTCGCCTGCGTGCTCGTGATTTCCGCCTCCAGCGTCGTCATCGGAAAGCGCACGGCGAACACATACGGTCGCGCAAAGGGAATATTGGCCTGCAGCGCACGCGCGCGGGCAAAGTCGCCGCGCGCCGCCGCCTCGAGCTGCGGCAAGGCGACCGCCGTACGCCATCTCAGGCGCGCCGCCGAGGCGAGGGTGAGCCGGCCTTCCAAGCGCGGGTAGTCGCGCAGCAGTGCGGCCAGCGCGGCCTGCTGCTCAGGGACCTGGGTGGCAGCCGCTATGAATGGCAGCAACTGCGCCGACTGCCCGCTTGTCACGTAGTTCCGCAGCGACGTCTGCGCCTGCATGTACGTATTAAGCAGCGTGCCAGTCGCCGCGGCAGCAGGCACCAGCCGCTGCGACAGTTGCTGGCTGGAGGCACGGGCACCGGCCTCGGCGGTCAGCGCGACGATCAGGGCGGAAGCCGTCACGATCAGCGCCACGGCCGCAACGACGCTTACCCATCGCCACAAGCCGGAGACCCACGCCACGCTCACGCCCCCATCACGGATACGACCTGATCTCATCCTTGAGCACTGAGCGTAGTTGTATGGCCACTCTATGTGCAAACTTTCAGATTGGGCCGGGTTCTGAGTTTTCGCCTGCTCAGCATCACCTTGCGTCCTCCGGACCCGTTACCGCCTGATGAGCGCTGAGCAGGCGACAACTCCCGGATAGCTGACCAGGTCAGCTGTGACATGGCTGTGACACTCGGCGTCGTCGTCCTGCGCGGGGCGCCGGCGTCCTCGGCTGGCGTGCGGGACTTGACGTCCTCGGCAGGCAGTGTCCGCCTGCGCGAACTCAGCGGTCCGCCGTGGCCTGGCGCTCAGGTAGACCGCCGTTAACTGCACCGCCGTTAACTGCACCGCCGTTAACTGCACCGCCGTTAACTGCACCGCCGTTAACGATGGCCTGGCGTACGCGGGTGAGCAGGGTTGCCGCGGAGAATGGCTTCTCCAGAAGGTCAACGTGCGGATCGAGGGCGCCCTGGGTGTCCAGCACCTGCTGGGCGTATCCGGACATGAAGAGTACCGGCAGGCTCGGGCGGAGGATCCGCACCCGTGCCGCGACCTCGTTGCCCATCATCTCAGGCATTACCACATCGGTGAGCAGGAGGTCGATGTGCTGCTGCAGGTCGCCGGCCTGGCGGACGGCGTCGGCCGGGGTAACGGCAGAGCAGACCTGGTATCCGTTGCGGGTCAGGATCCGGTCAGCCATCTCCCGCAGGCTCTCTTCGTCTTCGACGAGGAGGATCGTCTGGCCGCCGCCGGAGACAGGCGCCACAGTCACCTGCCCGGCCGCGGCGGCTGTCCGCTCGGCCGCGACGGCCAGCGCCCCGACCGCGGGCAGCAACGCGCTCACGGTGGTACCGAGCCCGGGCTCGGAGTAGATCTGGGCGTATCCGCCCGCCTGGGTGACGATGCCGTAGACCGTCGCGAGCCCCAGCCCGGTGCCCTCGCCCTTGGGCTTAGTGCTGTAGAACGGCTCGAACACCCTGGCCAGCACCGCGCTGTCCATGCCCGTGCCCGTGTCCGATACACGCAGCCGGACGTAGCGGCCAGGGACCATTCCAGGCCGGCTGGCCGCGTATTCCTCATCCGCGTCCACATTGCCAGTCTCAATCATAAGATTTCCGCCGCCGGGCATGGCGTCACGAGAATTGACCGCGAGGTTCACCAGGACCTGCTCAAGCTGGCCGGCATCGGCCTTAACCTGCCACAGGCCGCGGGCCGGATTGATGATCAGGGCGACCTGCTCGCCGAGGGTGCGGCGGAGCAGCTGCTCGACGCCACGGATGACCTTGTTGACGTCGAGTACATCCAGGTGCACAACGTCGCGGCGGGCGAAGATCAGCAACTGGCGAGTTAGCTGTGCGGCCCGGTCCGCCGCGCCGCGCACTTGCTCGACGTCGGCAAGCACGCCATCCAGCCGCTTGTCCTCGGCAGCCAGGCCTGTGACCTCCTCCACGATGAAGTCGGCATAGCCACCGATCACGTTCATCATGTTGTTGAAGTCGTGCGCGACCCCGCCGACCAGCTGACCGAGGCTCTCCAGCCGCTGGGACTGTTGCAACCGCCGTTCGTGGCGCTCCCGCTCGGCTTCCGCCCGCAGCCGGTCCCGCTCGGCCTGCTCCGCCAGCCGGCCGGTGATATCGAGAATGGCCGCTGACACCACAGCCCCATGTTCGGTCTGGAGCGAGCCCAGGCTGATCTCGACGGGGAACTCGTGCCCGTCCTTGCGCGCCGCGGACAGCATCATGCCCGAACCCGATGGCGCAGACTGCGGACCAGCGCCGGAGCCGACCCGGTCCGCCGCGTTGCCACCGGGGAAGCCAGCGGGCACCACCATCTCCACCGGCTGGCCGGCCAGCTCACCGGCGCTATACCCGAACATGCGCTCGGCCAGGGCGTTGACCATGAGGATAGAGCCATCCGCCGCGACGGTCAGCGTAGCGATGGGCGACGAATCGAACAGGCCGCGGAAGCTCACCTCGGCTAGCTCCGCCTTTGCCACGGCCGCGACCAGCCGGGTTCGCATCAGCTCGGTGGCCCGGCCCAGGTCCGCAAGCTCAGCCGGGCCGACTGCGGGCACGCGGGTTTCATAGTTGCCCGCGGCCACGGAGCTAGCCGCCCGGCGTAGCTTCGTGAATGGTCTGATCAGCCAGCGGCGCACCGTTATCACGGCACCGCCATCGGTCACGGCCACGACGGCACAGACCGCCACCAGCGCAGCCAGCAGCCGACGCTGCTCGCCGATCAGGCTAGCGACGACCCGGGCCTGCATGCTGGTGATCTGCGCCTGCAGCGTCGCCACCCTTGTGCGCACCGCCAGCACATAGGGCCGGACGACTGGGACATCTGCCTGCAGCGCCCGTGCACTGCCGAAGTCACCGCGGGACGCCGCCGCGAGCTGCGGCCCGGCGACCTCTGCGAGCCAGCTCCTCTCAGCCGCCTCGGCAGCGGCGAGCTGGGCCGGCATCAGCCGGTAGCCGCGCACCAGCGCGGCCACCCGCGCTTCCAGCCCGGGCACTGGCCCGGCCGCCTGCCGGAACGGCACCAGGTCCGCCGGCTGGCCGGTCGTCACGTAGGCACGGAGCAAGTCCTGCTGGTTCGAGTACTGCGCGAGCAGCGCACCCGACGCCGCGGCTGCGGGTACCAACCGCTGCGAAATCATCTGGCTGTCAGCACGGGTGCCGGCCGCGGCGGCGAGCGCGAAGATCAAGGCGGCGGCCGTCACCGCCAATGACACTGCCGTGGCGACGCTTACCCATCGCTGCAGACCGACGATCCACGCCACGCGCACGCCCCCGATTGGCAGGATGATGACCCGATGACACTATTCAACACTCTAAGTAGTCACACGACAACTTTTTGTGCGCGAACGCCACGTCAGTAACTGCGGAGGGCCGCGCAGGAAACCAGGCGGCCCGCCGGCTAACCCAGGCGGGTTGCGAGCAGGTGCCCGAGCAGCGCGGCGGTCACCTCGCCCGGCGCCGAGACGTTGGCGAGATGCGAAGCGCCCCTGATCACGGTCAGCCGGCACCCGCTGATCCCTGACGCGATGAGCGCGGCGTGCGAGGGCGGCGTGGCCGGATCCTCCGCACCGGCGATGACCAGCGTGGGCGCGGCAATGACGCCGAGCGAGTCCCGCTGGTCCATCGCGCCGATCGCCTCGCAGCAGCCGGCGTAGCCAGCAGGGTCGACGCCCCGCATCGCGTCCACGATGACGGCGACCGCAGACGGATCACGGTGCCGGAACGCCGGGGTGAACCACCTCCCGGCCGCCTGGTCAGCGACTGGCCCCATTCCCGACGACCGCACCAGCGCGGCGCGATCGGACCACATCGAGGCCGGCGGCAAGAACGCCGACGTGCAGCACAGCCCGAGCGCGGCGATCCGCTCCGGCGCGTGCGCGGCGAGCCAGATGCCGATCATGCCGCCCAGCGAGATCCCGCAGTACAGCGCCCGCTCGACCCCGTAGGCGTCCAGCAGGGCGAGGACGTCCCCGGCCAGGTCGCCGATCGAGTAAGGCCCGCCCGGCGCAGGCGAGCGCCCGTGCCCGCGATACTCGAACCGCAGCAGCCGGAAATGCGCACGCAGCGCCGCGGCCTGCGGATCCCAGACCGCGCGAGTCGTGCCGATCGAGTTGCCGAGCACCAGGACCGGCGCGCCAGGCGTCCCTTCCATCGACGCCGCGAGCCGCACCGGCGCGCCAGGCCGCGGGTCAGACATCGAAGAAGACGGTCTCGCGCCCGCCCTGCAGCCGGATATCGAAGCGGAACGCGCCCGGCCCGGCGCCCGGCGCCGCGGCGGCGATCAGGGTGGCCCGGCGGTCATCGGCCGTGATGGCGGCAAGCACCGGGTCGGCTGCGTTCGCCGCCGTCTCGTCCGGGAAGTAGATCCTGGTCACTACCCGGTCGAGCAGCCCGCGCGCGAACACGGAGACGTCGATATGGGGGGCCTCGGTCCGGCCGTCAGCACCCGGCAGCGCACCAGGCCGCAGAGTGATGATCCGGTACAGGCCCTCGCGGTCGGTCGCGCACCGGCCGAACCCCCGGAACCCCCCGGTACCCGGCAGAGCCGCACCCGGCTCGGCGCCAGCCCCCGGCAGAGCGGCAGCCCCGGCCCCCGGCTGCCATGCCGCCCCCGGTCCCCTGACATCGTCGGGATGCGCAAAGCTCCCGTCCGGCGCCGCCTGCCAGGTCTCGATCAGCGCGTCCGTGACCGGCTCGCCCGCCCCGTCGAGCACCAGGCCGCCGATGCTGATCGCGCCCGCCGTCCCTTCCGGCACCGCGAACGGCCCGTCCGGCCAGGGCAGCCCGATGGCGAGGAACGGGCCCACCGTCTGCGAGGGAGTCAGCAGCAGCCTCACTGCTGGCCCTCCTCCGGCTCGAAGGCGGTCGCATCGCGGCCCCGCAGCACGATGTCCCACTCATAGCCGAGCGCCCACTCCGGCTGCGTGAGCCCGAGGTCGAAGCGGGCAATCAGGCGCTCGCGTGCCTTCGGGTCGGGCACCGAGTTGAAGATCGGGTCCTGGGCGAACAGCGGATCACCGGGGAAATACATCTGGGTGATGAGCCGCTGCGTGAACGCGCGGCCGAACAGCGAGAAATGCACGTGCGCGGGACGCCAGGCGTTGAGATGGTTTTTCCACGGATAGGCACCGGGCTTGATCGTGATGAACCGGTACCGCCCGCCGGAATCGGTCATGCACCGGCCGGCCCCGTCGAAGTTCGGATCGAGCGGCGCGTCATGGTCGTCGACGCGGTGCGCGTACCGGCCGGACGCGTTGGCCTGCCAGATCTCGACGAGGGTGTCCGGCACCGGCCGCCCCCCGGAGTCGAGCACCCGGCCCGTCAGGATGATCCGCTCGCCGAGCGGCTGCCCGCCATGCCGTGTGGTCAGGTCGGTGTCCGCGGCGGTCACCCGCTCGGCCCCGAGCAGCGGCCCGGTCACCTCGGTCAGCCCCTGCGCCAGCGGCACCAGCGGCCGCTTGGGCGCGCGCAGCAGGGACGAGCGGTAGCCCGGCGTATCCAGCGGCGGATGCACCCCGGCAGGCCGCTGGTAGGACGGCAGGATCAGGCCGGCGGGCGGAGCCGGTACCTCGGTGCTCATCGGGTCGCTCCCTCGGTTGCTGGGGTGGCCGTGCGGAGCCTGCGCAGGGCAGCAAGCTCGGCGGTGGTCGGCGGCGGAAGTTCCTTAAGGCTCGCGGAGACGGACAGCTCCCAGCCGGTTGCTGCCTTTACCGCCGAAACGGATACCCCGGGGCAGACTCCCGTGAGCGCGAGCTCGAGGCTCACGGGGTCGGGCTCCAGCACGCCCAGGTCGGTGATGATCTTCCGCGGGCCGGCGCCGGTCAGGCCGAGGCGCTCCCGGCAGCCGGGGCCGTCGCCGAAGCCGACCGAGGTCACGAAGTCGACCTTCTCGACGAATGCCCGCAGGCTCTGCCGGACGACCACGATCACCTCGCGGCAGGATGCGGCGATCTCCGGCGCCCCGCCGGCGCCGGGCAGCCGGACCTTGGGCTCGTTATAATCCTGGCCGATCACCGTGGTGTTGATGTTGGCGAACCGGTCGATCTGGGCGGCGCCGAGGAACCCCACATCGATCCGGCCAGGCTGCAGCCAGTAGTTGAAGATCTCGGGCACGCTGACCACGGTGTCGGCCGTCTCGGCGAGGATGCCGTCGCCGATCGACAGCGGGAGCGCGCCAGGCTTGGCGCCGATCGTGCCGGACTCGTAGATCAGCACCAGGTTCCTGGCGTGGGTGGCCTGCGCCAGGTTCGCCGCCTCGCTGGGCAGGCCGATCCCGACGAAGCAGGTCATCCCGTCGCGGAGCGCGCGCGAGGCCGTGACCGCCATCATCTCGTCCGCCGTGTATCCGGCCGTCACTGCGCTCCTCCCCCGCTCAGCGCCGGATCGTGAGTTACCCGGCCGTCCGGCCCGGTGCCGTGCACATGCTCATCGAGCCACCGGCTGAACGTGTCCCGGTCCTTGCTGATCGCGTCCCACGCGATATAGAAGTCGTTGTCGCGGGAGGAGTAGCCCATCGCGTAGGACGGGTGCGACCCGCCGGGGACCGCCGCCACGTACCCGACTGTCCAGGTCGGCAGCACGACGGCACCCGGCCGCGGGTCGAGGACCTCGACGACCTCCTCGACGGTGACCACCGACTGCCGGGCCGCGAGCACTGCCTCCTTCTGCACGCCGGTGATCCCCCAGAACTGGACGTTCCCGGCCCGGTCCGCGCGCTGCGCGTGAATCACCGTCACGTCCGGCCTGAGCGCGGCGACCGCGGTCAGCGTCTCGCCGGTGAACGGGCAGGCGATCTCGGCGATGTTGGGCGCGTGCAAAGCCAGGCTGGTGCCGCTGTAGCCGCGCAGCACGGCGAACGGCAGCCCGGAGGCGCCGGCCACGTACCGGTTGGCCATGCCGGCGTGGCTGTGCTCCTCCAGCTGGAGCGGGCCCGGCCAGGAATGCTGCACGGCGTCCCTGAACCGGTGCAGGGATCCCACGCCCGGATTGCCGCCCCAGGAAAACACCAGCTTGCGCGCGCAGCCCGCCCCGATCATCTGGTCGTAGATCACGTCCGGCGTCATCCTGACCAGGGTGAGATCGCGGCGCCGCTGGCGGATCACCTCGTGCCCGGCAGCATGCGGGATCAGGTGCGTGAAGCCCTCCATCGCGACAGTGTCGCCGTCGTGGATGGCCAGCGCGACGGCCTCGGCAAGCGACACGATCTCCGCCACGTCTGTCCCGCCCTCCCGGCCCGCTCTCTCGCCGCCTTTACCGAAACGATATCTATACCCGGCCGCGGAGTGCACACCTGTGCGGACTATGGAGTTTCTGGCGCTCGCCCCGCCTCTGCCAGTACCCGCTGCGCGATGGCGAACGCCCGGTTGGCGGCCGGCACTCCGGCGTAGATCGCGACCTGCAGCAGAACCTCCTGGAGCTGTGCCGCGGTCAGGCCGTTCCGCAGGCCGGCCCGCACGTGCATGGCGAGTTCTTCCTCCTGCCGCAGCGCGGCCAGCGCAGTGATCGTGATCATGCTGCGCTCGGCCCGGGTCAGGCCCGGCCGTGACCAGATCTCGCCCCAGGCATACCGGGTGATCAGGTCCTGGAACGGCGCGGTGAAGTCGGTCAGGCCGGCCGTGGCCCGGTCGACGTGCTCATCGCCAAGGACTTGCCGCCGGACAGCCATGCCGCGTTCGGCCCTGGCCCGGTCCGCTGCGTTATTCCCGCTGCCGCCCGCATCGGTCATTAGCCGCTCCCTTGCCGCTCCGGAGATGCCAGCCTCGCCGGACATGCCTCCGGCATCTTCTCATGATCACCTACAGCCTCTGCCCTGCCGGCTCCTGCCGGCCCGCGCCCCGACCCGGCCCCCGCCTGGCCCCCAGCCCCGGCCGGCCCCCGCCGAACGTGGTGGATCCCGGGTTCGAGCACCTTGCAAGGTGGTGAAACCCCGGATCCACCACCTGGGTGGCGGGCTCGCCGGGAGGGCACGCTGCTGCTTGTTTAGCGCGGCGGAGGGGCGGCCGTGCCCTTCAGGCGCGTCTGATACTCGTGGTGCGCGGCTAGCGCGGCGTCGGTGAAGGCGGCGGCCGAGCCAAGGTAGCCCGCCGGATCAAGCGCGGCGTCGACCTGGTCCGGGCTGATACCTGCGGCGGTAAGGTCCCTGGCCGCGTCGCCCGACTTCAGCGCGTCTCCGAGCGAGGTGCCGCTGGCAACCGCCTCGGCGCTGGCCGCCGCGACCAGGTCGTGTGCCGCCACCGGGCCAAGGTGCGGCGCCAGCAGCCCGGACACGTGCTCGGCCAGCGGGAACCCGCCGGCCTCGTCCAGGTTCGCCCGCATCCGCCGCGGGTCGACCACGAGTTCCGCCAGCAGCCCGGCTGCCCAGGACGAGGCTGAGCCGGTCAGCCTCAGCAGGTCGGCAAGCGGCTCCCACTCCGCGTGCCAGGCGCCCGCGGCGCGCTGGTGTTCCTGCTCGGCGGCAGCGGCCAGCGTCGCGAGCAGGCCGGGCACCCGCCGGGTGCAGCCGAGTATCGCCACCGCCGCCACCGGGTTGCGCTTGTGCGGCATCGCCGACGAGCCGCCGCTGCCCTTGCGGCCCTCGCGCACCTCAGCCACCTCGGACTGGGCCAGCAGGGTGATGTCCCGCGCGATCTTCCCCAGCGCGGCCGCTGCCGCGGCCAGCGCGGACGCGAGGTCGAGGATCCGCAGCCGGTCGGTGTGCCAGGGCAGCACCGCCGCAGCCAGCCCGAGCTCCGCGGCCAGCAGCGCGGCGACCTCGGGCCCGGCGTCGCCGAGTACCGCAAGGGTCCCGGCCGCCCCGCCGAACTGCACGGCCATGCGCTCGTCCCGGATCCTGGCCAGGCCCTGCCTCGCCTCATCGATCGCCGTCAGCCAGCCTGCCGAGACCAGCCCGAAGGTGACGGGAACCGCCTGCTGCAGCAGCGTCCGGCCGATCATGATCGTATCCCGGTGCGCGGCCGCAAGCCCGGCAGCCGCCGCCGCTGCGTCGGCCAGATCGGCCAGGATCACGAGCAGTGCCCGCTTCGCGACCAGCATCGCCGCACTGTCCAGGATGTCCTGGCTGGTCGCGCCGTGATGCACCGCACTGACTGCCGATGGCGGGACGGCGGCGGTCAGCGCCCGGACCAGCGGTGGCACCGGGTTGCCAGTCAGCGCGGCCTGCCTGCCGAGTTCCGCGGCGTCGAAGGCATCCGCCCGCGCGGCAGCGGTCACCTCCGCTCCGGCGCCCAGCTCGGCCAGGCCGGCCCGCTCGAGCGCGCGGGCGAGCGCGGCCTCGGTGTCCAGCATGGCCTGCAGCCACGCCTCGTCGCCGGTGTCGACGCCGCCGCGGCCGAAGATGCCCGCGAAGAGCCCCTCGTGAGTGCGCACTGCTTGCTCCTAGTAAAGGTGACGGGCCCCGTGCAGGTGCAGGCTCCGTGACAAAGTGCAGGCCCTTCGAGTCGGCCGGTAAGGACTCAGGGTGTCATGCAGCGATTGGCTGGCCCGCGGTGCTCCTGCGTGCCCCGCCGGGACGGCACCGGCCAGGGCAGGTGATGCAGGCGGAAAATTTCCGTTCTGCAATCTTGGGGGTTCGTGCTTTATCGTCTGCTGTATGACCGTACAAACGCCGGCCGTCGGCGGCCCGTCGCTGCCGCAGGAACGCCGCATCGTGACCGAGATCCCCGGGCCCGCGTCGCGGGAGCTGCTCGAGCGGCGCCAGCGTAGCGTCGCGCGCGGGCTTAGCCACGTCCTGCCGATCTTCATCGCGGCGGCCGGCGGCGGCGTGCTCGTCGACGTCGACGGCAATTCGCTGATCGACTTCGGCTCGGGCATCGCCGTCACCGGCGTCGGCAACAGCGCGGAGCGGGTGGTCCAGCGGGTCACCGAGCAGGTGGCCAGCTTCACCCATACCTGCTTCATGGTTGCCCCGTACGAGGGGTACGTCGAGGTCTGCGAGGAACTCAACCGGCTGACCCCTGGTGATCACGAGAAGCGCTCGGCCCTGTTCAACTCCGGGGCTGAGGCGGTGGAGAACGCCGTCAAGATTGCCCGGTATGCCACCGGCCGGCCGGCCGTGGTGGCCTTCGACCACGCCTACCACGGCCGCACCAACCTCACCATGGCGCTGACCGCGAAGAACATGCCGTACAAGCACCGGTTCGGCCCGTTCGCTAACGAGGTTTACCGGATGCCGATGGCCTACCCGCTGCGCTGGCCTGGTGGGCCTGACCGCTGCGCCGCCGAGGCCCTCGACGTGGTGAAGAGCCTGATCCACACGCAGGTAGGCGAGGACAACACCGCCGCGGTGCTGATCGAGCCGATCCAGGGCGAGGGCGGCTTTATCGTGCCGCCGGACGGCTTCCTGCCGGGGCTTGCCGAGTTCTGCCGTGCGAACGGCATCGTGCTGATCGCTGATGAGATCCAGAGCGGATTGTGCCGCACCGGCGAATGGTTCGCCTGTGATCACGAGTCGGTCGTGCCGGACCTGGTCACCACCGCCAAGGGAATCGCCGCGGGCCTGCCGCTGGCCGGCGTCACCGGCCGTGCCGACCTGATGGACGCCGTGCATCCCGGCGGCCTCGGCGGGACCTACGGCGGCAACCCGGTCGCCTGCGCCGCGGGGCTCGGCGCCCTGGAGACCATGGTGAAAGAGGACCTGCCGGCCAGGGCGCGCCGGATCGGCGAGATCATGCTGCCGAGGCTGCGCGCGATAGCTGAGGCCAATCCGGTCATCGGGGACGTGCGCGGCCGCGGCGCGATGCTGGCGGTCGAGCTAGTCAGGCCCGGCGGGATCGAGCCGGATGCGGCCGCGGCGGCCAAGGTGGCCGCGGCCTGCCATCAGGCCGGGCTGATGGTGCTGACCTGCGGGACTTTCGGCAACGTACTGCGCTTGCTGCCGCCGATGGTGATCGGCGAGCCGCTGCTGAACGAGGGCCTGTCGATTCTCCAGGAGGCCTTCGCCGGCCTGTAACGCGCCGGCCTGTAACGCGGCGGCCTGTAACGCGGCGGCCTGTAACGCGGCGGCCTGTAACGCGGCGGCCTGGCGGCCCGGCGCCATGGGCCGTCGGCCTGGCGCCATGGGCGGCCGACCCTCGCGCAATGGGCCGGGATGAGTCCTTGACGGCTTCCGCGGGCCGATGTTACGCCTTAGTAAGCCGCGTTTCCCCCAGCTTGCCGAGGAGGCCCCGGTGATGCCCCGAACCGCGAATTCGCGCCGCCTGGCTATCGCGCTCGCAGCGGCCAGTGCCTGCGCCGTCGCGCTACCCCTCATCGCCGCCTCGGCACCGGCCAGCGCCGCGAGCAGCGTCCATTATGTGGCGCTCGGCGACTCGTACTCTTCCGGCCTGGGCGCCGGGAACTACATCGCCTCCAGCGGTTCCTGTGACCGGAGTAATGATGCCTATCCTGCGCTCTGGAGCGGCGCGAACCTGCCCGCTACCTACACGTCGGTGGCCTGCGCCGGAGCCACGACCAGCACCGTGCTCAGCAGTCAGATATCGGCGCTGAGCACCTCGACCACGCTGGTCTCGATCACGATCGGCGGTAATGACGTTGGCTTCGAGTCGGTGATGGAGACCTGCGTGCTGTTCCCGACGAGCATCTGCGTCGGCGCGATCGACGCGGCAGAGAGCGCAACGGCCAGCCAGCTCCCCGGCGAGCTTGACGGCGTGCTCAGCGCGATCACCGCGAGCGCACCGAACGCCAGGGTGGTGGTCCTCGGCTATCCGCACCTGTACGACCTCAGCAACTCCGCCGGCTGCATCGGCCTGAGTACCACCGACCGCACGGACCTGAATCAGGCGGCCGACTTGCTCGACGGCCAGATCCAGGCGGCTGCTGGCCGGCACGGCGATGTGTTCGCCGACGTCAGGTCCGCGTTCGCCGCCAACGAGATCTGCGACTCAGCCAGCTGGCTGCACTCGGTCAACATCTTCGACCTGTCCGAGTCCTACCACCCGACCGCGGCGGGCCAGGCCGACGGCTACCTCCCGGTGTTCAGCGCCAGCGCCGGCTGAGCGCCCGGTGATGGCGGCTCAGCACGATCCGTCCGCACGATGCCGAAATCATGGGCACGCCAGGTGAATTTACGAGGTCTTGGGACGCACGGCGTGCCGTTTACGAGACGGCGGCGCTGCCTGTACGCGACTATCGGCCATGGCCCGGATGCGGCCAGCCATCCGAGCCTGACGGCACGGGCCGCGCTCGGCGCGCCTGAAGACCCCTGGACAGGAGCCAAGATGATCGAGCACACCACCGCAGGCAAGCATTCCCTCGCCGGGCTCGCCGATGAGCACAAGACGCAGCCGTCCGCCATCCTGCGCCTCACCGCCGAGCACAGTCCCGGTAACGCCTATCCGGGCGACGTCGCCGCCTACATCAACGGCGTCTTCCGCGGCAAGATCGCCGTCACCGAGCACATGCCCGCCGGGCTGCATCTCTACCTGCCGCAGTGACCAGCAGGCCGCGCGGGCTATCCCTGATGGCTCCAACTCGGGCCCACCGATAGCCAGGCGGCCTCCCAGGCCGCGAGCCTCCGCCGATCCAGCACCCACCGGGCGAGCAGCGCCATGCCTGCCAGAAGTACCGCGAGGCCGGCGAGAGCGGTCAGCGCCGCGACGAGGACGCGGTTGCTGGCCTGGGCCGCCGTCAGCGGGGGGAGCCGCACGTTCCCCGCGCGATCAAGCCACACCGGAACCGTGCTGCCCGCCCAGGTGCCCGCCGGAACCGGGACGCTGGCGACCCGCGGCCGCCCGTCCGCGTTCCAGCGCGCCGGCGTCCAGACCACCCAGGTGTTGGCGCCGTTGTCAGACATCTCCGGCCCGGGCGCGGCCTGAAGCAGGGTCGCGGAAACCCGGTGCCACGACAGCTGAGCGCCCCTTGCAGCCATATTGTCCGCGCGCACCCACAGGCCGGCGGCGCCTGCGACGAACGGGCCCGCGGCCAGGAACGCGGCGATCGCGGCCGGCAGCAGCCACCCCTCGATCAGGTCCGAGCGCCGGCGCAGCGGGTTGCGGTCACGCCCCAGCCGGCGAGTCAGTCTCGTCCACGTCATTGTGGGCATTGCCATCACGTTCACCTCATCGTCGGAACCGGCCGCGCCCTTGCGGCCGATCCCCACGCGATTGTCCCTCTCGCACGGTGCCTGCGCCATACCCCCGAAGCGCGAATTAGCGCGGCACGATGACGTTGTACGCAACCTGCCGTTCCGCCCGTGCGTGCCCGGCTGCATTCCCGCGGTCAGCTACCGGACTCGACGATGATCTTGAGGCCGTTCCGCGTCGCGGCCGCGCCGAAGGCATCTTGCGCCTGCGCCAGCGGAAACCGGTGGCTCACCACGGAACGCAGGTCAATCTTGCCGGCTGCGGCGAGGCTGATCGCCCGCGGGTAGGTCTCGTTCATGCGGCGGACCATCGCGATGGTCAGCCCCTTCCGCCGGGCTAGGGAGGCCTGGAACCTGGTCTGGTCGTCGCCGGGTATGCCGCCAAGAACCACCCGGCCGCCGGGCCGGGCGGCCGCCATCGCGAGCTGCACGCCGCCGTCGGTGCCGGCCATCTCGAAAGCAACGTCGACGCCGTCGCCGGTCAGCTCCCGCAGATCAGCGGAAACCCCGGCCCCGGCCGGGTCGGCGGCCAGGTCGGCGCCTAGCCGGCCGGCCGCCTCCCGCCGGTACGGCAGCGGGTCAAAGGCGCCCACCCAGGCCGCGCCCGCGGCCCGCAGCACCTGGATAAGCAGCAGCCCGATCGGCCCGCACCCGGCCACCACGGCGGACCCGCCGAGCCGCAGGTGACCCAGGTCAGCCGCGTGAATGGCGACCCCCAGCGGCTCGAGCATCGCGCCGTCGGCGTCGGTGAGCGCGTCCGGCAGCCGGTGCAGCAGTTCCGACGGCCAGGCGAGGTACTCGCGCATCGCGCCGTCCTGCGAGCCGTGCCCGGCGAACCGGATGCGCGTGCACAGGTTCCGGTAACCGCTCCGGCAGGACCGGCAGGTGCCGCAGGTGATCGCCGGGTCGATGGCCACTCGCTCGCCGCGTCTCGGGCCGCCGTCAATGACCCCGGCAGCCTCGTGCCCGGGTACCAGCGGACGGTCCAGCACCGCGTCCCCGATCCCGGCCTCAGCCCACCAGTGCAGGTCCGAGCCGCAGATCCCGACCGCAGTCACCTTGACCAGGCTCATCCCGGGCCCGGGCACGGGCACCGGCTCATCGGAAAGCCGCAAGTCAGCCACACCGTGCAGCCGGGCGACCCGCATACCCATCTGCCCAGTCATCCTGCACGGTCCGGCGGCGGCCTGAGCGCGAAGATGCCTGCCGGAGGGGCGGGAGAGGGTCCCGCCCCGGCATCGGTGATCGGTTTCGCTCCGGCGGCGAACCTGTCAAGCTCGCCGCCATGGATTAGCCGGCCGGGAAACGGGTCACCTGCCGTCCGCCGGGCCAGCCCGGCAACGGGCAGCGCTTGACGGGCAGCGGCCACCACCAGGTTGCCGAACCTGCGGCCCCGCAGCACCGCCGTATCAGCGATCAGGCAGGCGTGCGGGAAGACCGAGCGCACCGTCGCCACCCGGGCGCGCGAGTGCGCAAGCGGAGGGCCGTCGCCCACGTTAGCGGCGTAGATGCCCGATGGAGCCAGCGCACGGGCCACCGCCACCGTGAACTCTGCCGACGTCAGGTGCGCAGCGGTACGGTCCCCGGTGAACAGGTCCGCAACCACCATGTCAAAGGACCCGGCCGGGACTTCCCCCAGCACGGCGCGGGCATCTGCGATCCGGACGCGCACCCGGCCCGCCCGGCCCCCGCCTGCGCGGCGCCCGCGCTGGCCAAGCGGCAGCCGCCGCCGGACGAGGTCCGCCAGCGCGGCGTCTGACTCCACCGCCAGCTGGCAGGACCCGGGCCGGGTCGCCGCGACATACCGCGCCAGGGTCAGGCCCCCGCCCCCCAGGTGCAGGACGCGCAGCGGCTCCCCGGCCGGCGCGGTCAGGTCGACCAGATGCCCGATCCGCCGCATGTACTCGAACTCCAGGTACTGCGGATTATCAAGGTCAACATGGGACTGCGGGACACCGTTCACCAGCAGCGTCCAGGCACCGGGCCGGCCAGGATCACCGGTCAGCTCCACCACGCCTGAACCGGTGTCCTGGCTGACGGCCGGCCCGCTACTACCATGCTGGCGACGTGACATGACAACCATTCTGCTGCGGCGTCACGTCCCGTTGCCCGCTGGCCTCCGCGCTGAGCGGCAGCCCCCCGCTCCGGCCACGCTGAGATAGCCGAAGGCGGCGTGCAGCTTGCTGAGCAAGCCACCGCGTCGGCTAGGAGCCTCCTGAATTAAGGCCGTTTCCGGGTCGTCCGCCGGGTCGTCGCGGCGCCTGGTGGCCTGGTGCCGGTCCCGTGCTTGCGCTGAACTGGGGGGTGGACCGGTCGCGGCTGCCGCTC
>Ga0302229_10000077_pt1 | contig 78384 bp, 60 predicted proteins | sample II_Palsa_N1_3_FD_193518 | JGI IMG/M metagenome (GOLD analysis project Ga0302229, IMG submission 193518) | Peat permafrost microbial communities from Stordalen Mire near Abisko, Sweden - II_Palsa_N1_3 | ecosystem: Environmental > Terrestrial > Soil > Palsa > Peat permafrost | place: Sweden... | reverse complement strand
GCAGCAAGTGGTCGCGCTGGCTGGTCCAGCTTGCACCGGGCTTGCCGATAATCGCCAGCATCTCCTCGCGCGAAAGGAAGCCGAGCATGGGTCGCTCAAAGCGCTTCATCGGCACGCCCAGGGCCTGTTCGACGACGTGCAGCGCACCGACGTCACGGTGGCCGGCGAACTTCAGGAACGCGCGCAGCGCTGCCAGCCGGGCATTGCGGGTGCGCACCGCGTTACCGCGCTCGTGCTCCAGATGGTCGAGGAACGCCAGGATGAGCGCCGGCGTGATGTCCTCCAGTTGGATCGCCGTGGGCTGCTTATGGAGGTGACCCATGGTGAAGCCCATGAACAACACGAACGCGTCGCGGTAGGTCGCCACCGTGCATGGGCTCATCGCCCGTTGCTGAGTCAGGTGCTCGGTGAAGAAGGACTGCACCAGCGCGGCAAAGCTCAGTGGCGCTCGTGGTGTCGCCGCCCTACTCATCGTCGTCGGCCCACGGATTGACGAAGCGCTCGAAGCGCTGGCCGACCATGCCCATCAGCTCAGGCACGCCCGTGAGATACCAGTAGGTGTTGGAGATCTTGACGTGACCGAGGTAGGTCGACAACGCCAGCATGCGCTGGTTGATGTCCACCCCTTGCTCATGCCAGAGCACCAGCCGGCGTACGGCGAACGAATGCCGCAAGTCATGAATGCGTGGCCTGCCGTGGCTGCCGCGATCGACCCAGCCCAGTTGCTTGCGCAGTTGCTCGAAGATGCGGTGGACCTGACGGTCGCTCACCGGTTCCCCGAGCAACCGCCCGCGCGTGGTGATGAAGAACGGCGCGTCAGGCGTAGTACGCACATGGCGAGCTCGCTGCGTCCGGTAGCGTGCCAGCGCCTGGACCGCGCTCGGATGCAGTGGCAACCGTCGGGACTTGCCGAACTTGCTCTGACGGATCGTCAACGCCTCGGCCTTCAGGTCCACGTCAGCTTCCTGCAGCCCGATCGCCTCGGAGATGCGCAATCCCGTGCAAGCGATCAGGCCGAACAGCGTCTCGATCACCGCCGAGCGCAGGCTGCCTGGTGGCCCAAGCTTGCGGGCTGCAGCCAGCAGTTCGACAATCTCCTGCTCGCGATAGATATGCGGCGCCATGCGGCCAGGGATGCGGCCAAAAACAGCCTCGTCTGGCACCTCGGTGGCCGGTTCAAACTGCCGCAACCAGGTCGTGAACGGACGCAGCATCTTCAGTCGGCGCGCCGCAGTGGCGCGGTCGCCGCGGCCACCCTTGGCCTGGCGTGCCCAAGCGGCCATCCGATCGACTGTCAGCGGACCTTGGTGACCGGCATCGGCGACGTCCCGGGCGAAGCACGCCAGTCCGTAAGCCATGCTGCTGAGTTTGAAGCCGAGACGCCGCCGCTCGGCCAGATACTGCTCAACTCTGACCTGCAAGCTAACTGGGGTGCTCATGCTGCACTCCCGGGCCACGGCAGTGCGACGCCGGCCAACACGCCGTGGTCAAGCTTGGCGTAGATAAGCGAGGTGTTGAATGACCGGTGCCGCAGCACGTCAGCTACTTCCTTGATCGAGCCACCCTGGTTGACGATCTGACAGGCCAGCGTGTGACGCAGAGCATGCGAACGCCCATGGGGGATACCCACGCGCCGGAATGCATCGCGCACGACACGCCGAATGGCGTCTACGCCGATCGGTTCGTCATGTGGCGCGAGGTGGCGCACGAAGACCGCCCTGTCGCTGGTCTTGGGGCGCTCGTGGCGGATGTAGTCCTCCAACGCTTGGCCGGTGACTGCCGGCAATGGCAGCACGTCTTGGCGCCGCGCCTTCGTGTCCTTGAGAGTGATGATGCCCAAGCGCCAATCGATGTCAGCCAGTTGCAGTCGGTTGATCTCGATGCTGCGCAGACCCAGGTCGAGCGCCAGGCGAACGATGGCGTAACCACGTCGAGGTGACCGAAGGACCGCCGTGAAGGAACTCAGCAACCGATCCACCTCCTCAGGCTTGAGGCTGCGAGGCAACGGCGCGAGGCTCCAGTGTGCGGGGGATGCGATGACGGCCAGCAGCGGCTGCACCGCGTCGCCGCATGTGGCGCGATAACGCAGGTACGCGCGCAACGTGGCTGCAATCGTGATGGCGTTGCTGATGGTGCTGAGCGAATCCAGTTGATCGGCGATGAACCGGCGCAGGTCCTCGGTCTGCAGCTCGCCAAAGACGACTGGCCGACCTGCGAACTTCGCCACCAGCAGCCGTTCGACGATGCGCAAACGACTGCGACGCGTTCCGGCCGACAGGCCCCGCGCGCCACTCATATGGGCGTCGTAACGGTGGAGCTCATCGGCGATCGGGCCTGCTGGTGCTGGCAGCTGTGCAATAACCTGCCCCGCGCGCAACATTGCCAGCAAGGACACGAGCGCCGCATGTACCTCGCGCGGTGCGCGCAGCGCACCGTCAGGACAGTCGCAGCGCGGCAGGTGGTCGACCAGGAACTGCTCAATGCAGCCTTCGTCGAGCCGACCCACAGGAAGGCGACACATCGACATCCAGTGAGCAAAGTGCGCCACGCTGCTCAAGCAGCGGAGTGAAGTGTTGGTCGCATAGTCGCCGCGCCTGAGCCGCGCGACGTACGCCGGAAGGTAAGCAGCCAGCGGGCCTTCGAGCAACCAGGCTCGAACCGTGAGGGGCAACGCAGGAATCTTGGTCATGACGGTCTCCAGAAGTGGAGCCGTCAGTGCTGCCCGAGCAGCGAATTTATGTCCAGCGCAGCGCGTCGGCACGCCTCGGAGCGCAAGCGTTGGCGCGGCCTGTCGGCTTACGTCACCTCAGAACTTCTCATAACCGGGCACTTTTCATAATGGCCGGAAGCGGAAGTTATCCGCGAACCAGACCTAGTCCTGCAAGGGTTCCAAGACTTGGTGGCTTCCAGGCTGGCGGGCCCTGCAGAGGTTCGTCTGACCGATCCAAGCTACAATTGACGGTTCGCGCTCCAGCTGACCTGCCCGTATGTCCACCCATCTGCAAGAAACCCGTCGTCGCCGTACTTTCGCCATCGTCAGCCATCCTGACGCGGGCAAGACCACGCTGACTGAAAAGTTGCTGCTGTTTGGCGGCGCAATCCAGATGGCCGGCTCGGTGAAGGGGCGCAAGGCGGCGCGGCATGCCACGTCGGACTGGATGGCGCTGGAAAAAGAGCGTGGCATCTCGGTGACTTCGTCGGTGATGCAGTTTCCGTACGAAGGCAAGATCATCAACCTGCTCGATACGCCGGGTCACGCGGACTTTTCCGAGGACACCTATCGCGTGCTGACCGCGGTGGATTCGGCGCTGATGGTGATCGACTGCGCCAAGGGCGTGGAAGAGCGCACGATCAAGCTGATGGAGGTGTGCCGCCTGCGCGATACGCCGATCATGACCTTCATCAACAAGCTCGACCGCGAAGGCCGCGCACCGATCGAGTTGCTGGACGAAGTGGAGTCCGTGCTCGGCATCGCCTGCGCGCCACTGACCTGGCCGATCGGCATGGGCAAGCGACTGAAGGGCGTGTACCACCTGCTGCTCGATGAAGTGCACGTGTTCGAGCAAGGCAAGAATTTCACCCGTCAGGATTCGACCATCTTCAAGGGCCTCGATGCACCCGGCCTGCTGGAGAAAATCGGCGACGAAGCCATGCGCGAACTGCGCGAAGAATTGGAACTGGTGCAGGGCGCCGCACCGGCATTCGACATGGACGAATACCTGGCCGGTCGGCAGACGCCGGTGTTCTTCGGCTCGGCAGTGAACAACTTCGGCGTGCAGCTGCTGCTGGATTTTTTCGTCGAGCATGCACCGTCACCACGCCCACGCGGCACGCTGACCCGTGAAGTAGAGCCCGACGAGGAAAAGCTGACCGGTTTCGTGTTCAAGATCCAGGCCAACATGGACCCGGCGCACCGCGACCGAGTGGCGTTCATGCGGGTCTGCTCGGGCACCTACAAAGCCGGCATGAAGATGATCCAGACGCGCACCAGCAAGGACATCCGCATTGCCAATGCGCTGACCTTCATGGCCAGCGACCGCGAGATTGTCGAGACCGCCTACCCTGGCGACGTGATCGGCCTGCACAACCACGGCACGATCACCATCGGTGACACGTTCACCGAGGGCGAGGCGATCAATTTCACCGGCATCCCGAACTTTGCGCCGGAATTGTTTCGCCGCGCGCGCTTGCGTGACCCGCTGAAGATGAAAGCGCTGCAGAAGGGTCTGGCACAGCTATCCGAGGAAGGCGCCACGCAGTTCTTCCGCCCGCTGATGAGCAACGACCTGATCCTGGGCGCGGTCGGCGTGCTGCAGTTCGACGTGGTGGCATACCGCCTCAAGGACGAATACAACGTCGACGCGAGCTTCGAGCCGGTAACGGTGACCACCGCGCGCTGGGTGCATTGCGACGACGAGAAGAAGATGGCGGAATTCCGCGAGAAGAACGCGATGAACCTCGCGATCGATGGCGCTGGCGAGCTGGTTTACATCGCCCCGACGCGCGTGAACCTGCAGCTGGCACAGGAGCGCTGGCCGCAGGTCCGCTTCTCCAACACTCGCGAGCACGCGGCGTCGGCACCTGTCTGATTGAGACAGTCTGGGGCGGCGCTCGGTCAGCCCTGGACTTGCCGGCGAACAAGCGCTGCGTGCTGCCCACAACCTCAGGGAACGCACATGCAGAACGAACAGATCGCTTTCGTCACGCCTATGGATGCACCGCAGTGGCAGCGCTGGCTGGTGCTGTCGCCAGCGGCGCGTATCGTCTTCTTGGCCGCGATGCTGTTCGGCTTCGGCATGGTCACACGCGCCGCAGTGATCGCGCTGGGCTGGACCTCTAAAGCGGCCGACCCACTGCACCACGCGCTGGCGACACTGTGTCTGCAGCTGGTCCCGGCGCTGCTGGGCTACGCGATTCTCGTACGCCTGATCGAGCGGCGGCGCATGCGCGAGCTGTCAGCGCGCGCCATTCCTACCTACGGCATCGCCGGCCTCATCATGGGCGCTGTACTGTTCAGTTTGGTGGTTGGCGTGCTGTGGCTGGCCGGCAGCTATCACGTTGTCGGCACCGACCCTCAGGTTGATTGGTTGCCAGGGGTGCTGGTGGTCGGCATCGGCGCCGGCATCAGTGAAGAGATCATTGCCCGCGGCGTGATCTTCCGCGTCGTCGAGGAAGGGCTTGGCACCTGGTGGGCACTGCTGATCTCCGCACTGTTTTTTGGCGGCGCGCACATCTTCAATCCCGGCGCCACGCTGTGGAGCTCAGCCGCGATCGCGATTGAAGCGGGCCTGCTGCTGGCCATGATCTACCACGTCACCCGATCGCTGTGGGCCTGCATCGGCCTGCACGCGGGCTGGAACATCATGCAGGGCACGGTCTACGGCATCCCGGTATCCGGCGGCGCGATCAAAGGCTGGCTGATCTCCAACCGCACCGGCCCGGACTGGCTGAGCGGCGGCGTGTTTGGCGCGGAGGCTTCGGTGGTGGCGCTGCTGCTCTGTTCGCTGCTCACGGCTACCTTGGTCCTGGTCGCGTTGCGCCGCGGCAGTATCGTCCCTTCGCCATGGTGGCGTTGATCACGTTGGCGTCGCCCCTCCCGTGCCATGCTGGCAGCTACTCTGCTTCCAGCATGCCCGCTGGTGCGAATTGGAATGGGTGCAGTGGCACTTCCTCACGGCACACGGTGAAATGAGCATGGCGCAGACGCAAGTAACGAAACACCATTCCTGGCTGGCCAACCTGCCGGGACGCTACAAGATCCTGATGGCCATTTGCCCGCTGCTGGCCCTGGTCCTGCTCGCCAGCCTGGGTACATTCAACGCGCTACGGCTGCAGCAGCGGACCAGCGGTTGGGTGCAGCATACGTATGAGGTCTTGCTGACCATCGATCAGGCCCGACAGGGCTACCAGGCCAGCGTGATCGCCGTGCGCGGCTATGTCCTGTCGCCGGGTCCGGCCGAGCTGGCGGCGTTCGAGAACGGCAAGCAGCAGTTTGCGAAAAGCACCGACCGGTTCCGGATACTCACGTCTGACAATCCGGCCCAGCAAATACGCGTCGATCGCCTGCAGGCGCTGGTCACTCAATGGGAAAGCGAGATCAGCGCGAGCGTGATCTCGCCCCTGAGCTCTCTGCAGCTAACCGATCCGGCGCAAGCATTGGAGGAGCGAATCCGCATCCGCAATGATTACCTGGCCCACAGCACGTTGCGAACACCGGATATCAGCGACGTGCTCACGCAGATGACCGACACCGAACAGTCGCTGCTCATCATTCGCAGCCACACGCTGGAAAGCGCCATCCGCAGGCTGCGCATCGGCGACACGCTCGCTGCGCTGACAGCGCTCCTGTTCGGCATATACGCGATCAGGATGACCAACCGGATGGTCACCTCTCCATTGCGTCAGCTCACCGACCTGATGAACCGCCTCGCGGCGGGCGACACATCGGTGGTGGTGACCCGGCTCGGCCGACGCGATGAGATCGGCGAAATCGCACGGGTGCTGGAGGTATTCAAGCAGATGGTCGTGGATACCCAGAATCAGAACTGGCTCAAGACCCAGGTGACCGCGGTATCCCACCGGCTGCAGCAAGCGACCACCCACCGCGAGTTCGGGCAGTGGCTGGTAGGCGAGCTGGTACCGCTGTTCAAGGGTGGCGTCGGCCTGTTCTATTCTTACGACGACACACGTTTCCGGCTGGACCTGCTGGGTAGCTACGGCCTGCGCCTGGACAACCGCGCGGCGGATCACTACATGCCGGGCGAGGGACTGGTTGGCCAATGCGCGACCGATCGCAAGCCGATCTTTCTTGACGATCTGCCGGAAAATTACGTGCACATCGATTCCGGCAGCGGCGAAGCGGCGCCCCGCAGCATCGCGATCCTTCCGCTGATCTATCGCGGCTGCCTGATCGGCGTACTGGAACTGGCCGGTTTCACTGCACTGACGCCGTTGCAACTGCTGCTACTGGATGAGCTGCTGCCGATCGTTGCGCTGAGCCTGGAAAACCTCAACCGCGCAATCGACACGCAGGACCTGCTGGAACGCACCAAGGAGCAGGCCGATGAGCTGCGCGTATCCGAACTGGTGATGCGCCAGCAGAAAGAGGTGCTACGCGACAACAACGATACATTGCAGGCCAAGACAGCCGAACTGGAAGAGCAGTCCGAGCAGCTGATCGCCTCCGAAGAGGAGCTGCGCGTCCAGGCCGAGGAACTGCAAGCCTCCAACGAGGAGTTGCGCGAGAAGACCGATATCCTCAACCGGCAAAAGCATGTGCTGGAAGACCTTCAACGGGATACGGCGGAGAAAGCCGACGAACTGGCGCGAGCCAGTCAGTACAAATCCGATTTTCTCGCGAACATGTCGCACGAACTGCGCACGCCGCTGAACAGTCTGCTGATCCTGTCGCGCAGCCTGGCCGACAATGACACCGGCAACCTCGACGAGGAACAGATCGAATCGGCGCGTATCATCAACGATGCCGGCACCACCTTGCTGCATCTGATCAACGACATCCTCGACCTGTCCAAGATCGAGGCAGGCAAGATGGAGCTGCTGATCGACGAGTTGCCGCTAGCCGATCTGGAGCGGCGTCTCCAACGCACCTTTTCGCATGTCGCCGAGAAAAAGGGTCTCGGCTTCACGGTGGAGATCGAGGCCGGCCTGCCGACGATTCTGCATACCGACAGCGCCAAGCTCGAGCAGATCGCCAACAACCTGCTCAGCAATGCGTTCAAGTTCACCGCGCAGGGTGCCGTTGCAGTGCGCATCGGCCGTCCCGGCAGCGACATGACGGTTCCCGACACACTGACCGACCAGCCGCTCATCGCGATAACGGTAAGCGACACCGGCATCGGCATTTCGGCCGACAAGTTCCAGAACATCTTCAATGCGTTCGAGCAGGTCGACGCGAGCACCAGCCGCCAGTTCGGCGGCACCGGACTGGGCCTGGCCATTTCGCGGCGGATGAGCGTGTTGCTGGGCGGCGACATTGTTCTGCACAGCGAAAGCGGCCGCGGCAGCAGCTTTACTTTGCTATTGCCCGAAACACCCCCGGTCGAGCTCCCCGAGAGTACGCCACGCGTGGAGACGTCGTCGCTTGCACGGCCACTGTCGGCTCACCTGCTGCCGGACGCTGTTGAGGACGATCGCCAATCGCTGCAGCCTGGCCAGATCACCATCCTGGTGATCGAGGATGATCCGCCGTTCGCGCGGATCCTGATCGACATGATCCATCGCAAGGGTTACCGCGCACTGGCGGCGAGCGATGGCGAATCAGGCCTGCAGCTGGCCCGCGAGCATCGTCCCACCGGCATCCTGCTGGACGTGATGCTGCCGACCATGGACGGCTGGACCGTGATGGAAAAGCTGAAAGCCGACGCCGCCACGCGGGCGATTCCGGTGCATTTCATTTCCGCCACCGACGATGCCACGCGCGGGCTTGAACAGGGGGCCGTCGGCTTCCTCACCAAGCCGGTCAGCCGCGAGTCGATCGGTGTGGCGTTCGAGCGCCTGCTGCATTTCGCCGAAGGGCATGAGCGGCACCTGCTGATCGTCGACGATGAGGCCGATTCACGTACTGCCGTGCGCACCATGCTGCGCGCGGACAACGTATTGATCGACGAAGCCAACTCGGCCGAGGAGGCGCTGGAGAAAACAGCGCACACCCACTACGACTGCATCGTGCTCGATCTAGGCCTGCCCGGCATGTCCGGTCTGGAGTTGCTTGAGCACTTGTCCAAAGCACCGGGCGGCGTGCCGCCGGTGGTGGTGTATTCCGGCCGCGATCTGAGCCGCGAGGAAAACCTGCTGCTGCGCCAATACACCGATTCCATCGTGGTCAAGGGCGCGCGTTCGCCGGAGCGCCTGCTCGACGAGGTCAGCCTGTTCCTGCACAGCGTTCAGCACGCGCGGCGACGTGCCGCGTGCGGTGGTGCCTCGACACTCGCGGCCGAGCTGACCGGCCGCAAGGTATTGCTGGTCGATGACGACATGCGCAATCTCTTCGCACTGTCCAAGGTGCTGCGCGATTGGGGGCTGGTAGTGACCATGGCACAGGACGGCCAGAAGGCGCTGAAGGCGTTGGCCGATGACGGCAGCGCGGAACTGGTGTTGATGGACATCATGATGCCGGTGATGGACGGTTACGAGACCATCCGTGCGATTCGCGCACAGCCGCAGTTCGCCGAGCTACCGATCATCGCGCTGACCGCCAAGGCGATGCGTGGCGATCGCGAGAAATGTCTGGAATTAGGCGCCAGCGATTACCTGTCCAAACCGATCGATATCGACAAGCTGTCGTCGATGATCTGCGTCTGGCTGCACCGCTGATAGCGATGTCTGCCCCCCTACCCGACACCGAACTGGAACAGCTTGAGCTGGATCTATTCGTGCAGGCACTCAAGCGCCGGCATGGCCATGACTTCAGCGAGTACGCCCCGGCTTCGCTGACGCGACGCGTGCGCCAGCTGGTGCGTGACCATCGTTGCAACAGCATCAGCGCACTCACCGCGCAACTGCTGCACGAGCCGGATTTCGTGACACAGGTGGTGCAGGGACTGTCGGTGCCGGTCTCGGAAATGTTCCGCGATCCGGCGGTGTTCCGTGCACTGCGCGAGCAGGTGCTGCCGGTGCTCGCCTCCTATCCACAGATCAACATCTGGCAGGCGGGCTGCGCGCACGGACAGGAGGCTTATTCACTGGCGATCCTGCTGGAAGAGGAAGGGCTGTACGAACGCAGCCATATCTTCGCCACCGACTTCAATCCCGACGCCCTGCAGCGCGCGCGCGAAGGCATCTATCCGGCAAAGGACGCGCAGCTGTGGTCGCGCAATTATCTGGAAGCCGGTGGCAGCCAGTCGCTGGCCAGCCACTACGTAGCCCGCTACGACTTCATCAGGCTGCACGACCGCCTTCGTCGCAACATCACGTTCGCCCATCACAATCTTGTTGCCGACAAGGTGTTCTGCGAGGCGCATCTGGTGCTGTGCCGCAACGTGCTGATCTATTTTTCCAATCCCTTGCAGAACCGCACGCTGAAGATGTTCCGCGACAGTCTGGTGCGTGGTGGCCATCTCTGCCTGGGGTTGCGCGAAACGCTGGATTTCGCTCCGGTCGCAGTGGATTTCAGTGCTGTCGATGCGAGCCTGCGTCTGTACCGGCGGTCCTCCCAGCCAGCGTCGGAGTGCCACGATGAAGCGTCCTGAAGCGATTGCGATCGGCTGTTCGCTGGGTGGCTTCAATGCGCTCAAGCTCGTGCTTGGCGCGCTCGATCCGCGCTTGCCGCAGGCGTTGCTCGTGTGCTGCCACACCGCTGGCAAGGTCGATGCCGTGTGCGAGTCGCTTGCCCGCCATTCGGCACTACCGGTGATCGAAGCGCAGGAGCGTGGGTTAGCCAGCGGCAACACTGTGCACGTAGCTCCCGGCGGGTATCATCTACTGCTGGAGCATGATCGGCACTTTGCTCTGTCGGTTGACGAGCGGGTGTGCTTTTCACGGCCATCCATCGACGTGCTGTTCGGGTCCGCTGCAGACGCCTATCACGCTGCATTGATCGGTGTGGTGTTAACTGGTGCAAATCACGATGGCGCCAATGGTCTGGCGCAAATCCGCTTCCGCGGCGGTATCGCCGTAGTACAGACACCCACCAGCGCTGAAGCGGCGACGATGCCGCAGGCAGCGCTGGATACCTCCGGCGCCGACTACTGTCTACCGCTGGAGCAGATCGCTCCGTTGCTCAATCACCTTTGCCTGACATGAATGCCATCCTGCCGAAAATTCTGGTCGTTGACGACACCGCCGCCAACCTGGTCGCCATGCGCCGGGTGCTCGCGCACTGCGGTGCGCAGCTGTTCGAGGCAAGCAGCGGCAACGAGGCGTTGGCGCTATGCCTGGATCATCAGTTCGCGCTGATCCTGCTCGACGTCAACATGCCCGACATGGATGGCTTCGAAGTAGCAGCCCTGCTCGGTGAAACAGAGCAGCTGCGCGAGACGCCGATCATCTTTGTCACCGCTGCTTACGCCGATGACCTGAACAAGCTCAAGGGCTATCGCTCGGGCGCGGTGGATTACGTCGCCAAGCCGATCAACGATGTGATCCTGCAGTCGAAAGTACGCGTGTTTCTTGAATTGCATGCGGCCCGTGCCGAGCTGCAGCAGGCGATGGTTGCGCTGTCGGAGCGCAATCGCCAGCTTATTGTTGAAATCGCCGAGCGCGAGCGTATCGAAGCCTTGGTCCGCTATCAGGCCAGCCACGACACGTTGACCGGCCTGCCCAACCGCATGCTGTTTCATGATCGCCTGCATGGCGCGATCCAGCGCACGCACCGCCATCACGGCCTGTTCGCGCTCGCCTGCATCGACATCGATGGCTTCAAGAACGTCAACGACACCCATGGTCATTCCGTCGGCGATACCTTGCTGCAGGAGATCGCCACACGCTTGACGGCGCAGCTACGCAGCAACGATACCGTAGCGCGTCTGGGCGGCGACGAGTTCGCGCTGATTCTGGAGGAAATCAATGATCAGCCGTCGGCGCTGCAGCTGTGCGAGAAATTGTGCACGGCCTTGGGCGAGCCCTACTCGCTGGTCGTCAACGGGCGCTCGATCGATGTTGGTATTGGCGCCAGTATCGGCATTGCGCCGTACCTGCCCAGCGATCGCCCTGACGCCGAAGAACTGTTGATCCAGGCTGCTGACCGCGCCATGTACGAAGCCAAGCGCAACGGCAAGAATCGTTGCGTGCTGGCGAGCTGAGCACCCGCACCGAGGCGCGAGCAAGATGCTCAAGCGTGCTGGCGCGGTGAAACCCACATCATGATGCGTGCACGGAATACCGCCTTGCCTGCCTGATCGGCGACCTGCACCACGACCGGCCATTCGTGCCCACTGTCCGACGCGACCACGGGGATCTCCGGCGTGGCGACCGCATGCATGCTGCCGGTCGCTTTGCTCAGGTATTCGACGGTCATGCCTTTGGGAATCCAGCGCATGCCGGGCGGCATGGTCGCCTCGGCCATCACGCCCGCACTGAGCTCGGCAAGGTTGCACAGCGCAATGGCGTGCACGGTGCCGATATGGTTATGCACGCGTCGGCGATCGCGCATGCGAACCTCGCAGCGCCCTGGTTCCAGCGCCACGAATCGCGGCGCGATGGTGGCAAAATACGGCGCCCTAAAGCACACCGCGCGCCCGAACAGCCAGTGACCGCCGGGCCAACGCGTGATCCGTCGATACAGGGACAGCAAGGGCGCGCTCATCGACTCTCCTCAAGCACCTGATGACATTCGACGAAACGCATTACGCCGCGTCGGCGAGCTTTTTCAGATCAGCACGGCTCAGCGCCGAGCGAAGTTCTTCCGGATCGAAGTCGTCCACCGAGATGAACTCGAACACACCCTCGCGTACACGCTTGAGCAGCGCCGCCTCGCTGGCGTTGATCACACCAGCCTGCTCGGCTTCGGCCAGCTGATCCATGTAGTCGTGCGTCTTGAACTGGCCGCTCTTCTGCGCCTTGGCGAACTTGCGATCGACCGGCTCAGCGAGGATCACATCCGGCAGCAGCGCGTGCATGCGTCCGACAGTGTTGTTCGGCGTCGGGGTCAGGTACACCCATTCCAACAGACGATCGCGCGCTTCGCTGGGCGCAGTGATCAACGCGGCAACCCTGCGGCCCAGACGATCGGACGGCGGTACTTCGCGGCGGCCGAACGGAAACACCAGCACGCGCAGCAGCCACGACACTGGACGCACCGGAAAATTGCGGATCGCGCCATCCAGCGCCATCTGCATGTTCCACACGCATTGATGGAACGCCCATGCCAGCAGCGGACGGTCCGCTTCCGGCCGGCCGGTGTCTTCGTAGCGCTTGAGCATCGCACTGGCAATGTACAGATAGCTGAGCACGTCGCCGAGGCGCGCGGACAGCTTCTCCTTGAACTTCAGTTTGCCGCCGAGCACGCCCATGAACACATCGGCGCACAACGCCAGCGCGGCGGAGTAGCGATCGAGCTTGCGGTAATAGCGGCGCGTGTAAGCGTCACCCGCGCTCTCGCCGAGCATCGAACCGGTGAGGCCCAGCACAAAGCTGCGCACTGCATTGGACACGCCGAAACCCAGATGGGCGAACAGCAGACGATCGAATGTCCGCAACTGCTCGCTGCGATCGGTGATCGCCAGCGTCTGCATTTCCTTCAGTACGTACGGATGGCAACGGATCGCCCCCTGCCCAAAGATCATCAGGCTGCGCGTCATGATGTTCGCGCCCTCCACGGTGATCGCGATCGGCACGCCCTGCCACGCACGTCCCGCATAGTTTTTCGGGCCGAGCTGTACGGCCTTGCCGCCCAAGACGTCCATCGCGTCACCGGCAATCTGCCGACCCCACTCGGTGGCGTGGTATTTCGCGATCGCCGACGGCACCGACGGCTTCTCGCCGCGGTCAACCGCAGCGGCGGTGGCGCGCGACAGCGCGGCCGTGGCGTAAGTCAGCCCACCGATACGCGCCAGCGCTTCTTCCACGCCTTCGAAGCGCGCGATCGCCAGGCCGAACTGCTTGCGCATGCGCGCATACGATCCAACTGACGCAACGGCCGCACGCACGCCGCCGGTGGCGCTCGACGGCAGCGAAATCGCGCGGCCCACCGACAGGCATTCGACCAGCATGCGCCAGCCGTGACCGGCCATGTGCGGGCCGCCGATCAAGGTCGACAACGGCACAAACATGTCCTTGCCGTGAACTGGACCGTTCTGGAACGGCACGTTCAGCGGGAAGTGCCGGCGACCGATCTGCAGGCCCGGGGTCGAGCGCGGCAACAGGGCCAGCGTGATGCCGAGGTCTTCCTTGTCGCCCAGTAATTTGTCGGGGTCGTACATGCGGAACGCCAGACCGATCACCGTGGCGATCGGCGCCAGCGTGATGTAGCGCTTGTCGAACGTGAGTTTGATGCCCAGCGTTTCCACGCCATCGACGGTCTGCTTGCAGACGATGCCGAAGTCGGGAATCGAGGTGGCGTCGGAGCCGGCATAGGGGCCGGTCAGCGCGAAACAGGGGATTTCCTCGCCCACGGCCAGACGCGGCAGGTAGTGATTCTTCTGCTCTTCGCTGCCGTAGTGCAACAACAGTTCCGCCGGCCCGAGCGAGTTGGGCACGGCGACCGTCGATGACACCGTCGCCGACATCGACGCCAGCTTCTGCAGTACTGCCGAATGCGCGAGCGCGGAGAATTCCAGACCGTTGTAGCGCTTGGGGATGATCATGCCGAAGAATTTGTTCTTCTTGATGAACTCCCACACGTTCGGCGGCAGGTCGGCCAGTTCGTGGGTGATCTGCCAGTCGTCGATCATCGAGCACAGTTCTTCCACCGGGCCGTTGAGAAACGCCAGCTCTTCCACGCTCAGCTCGGGCTTGGGCTGCTTCAGCAGTTCGTGCCAGTTGGGCTTGCCGGAAAACAGCTCGCCTTCGAAACCGACCGTGCCCGCCTCCAGTGCGGTCTGCTCGGTCTCGGAAAGTTTCGGCGTGACCTTGGCGAACAGCTTCAGCAGCGGCGCACTGATCTGTCGCCGGCGGAATTCCACCAGCAGCAGCGGCACCGCGATCGCCAGCTCGATGATCAACAGGATCACCGTCGTCCATGGCGCATGCACCAGCAAGCCAACCACCAACGTGGTCACCACCGTGACAATCGCCCAGGTGCGCAGACTGCTGCGGTGGTAGGCACAGGCGCCAGTGGCAATCAGCGCGGCCAGCAGGGTCAGTATCACGGACATCTCAGCACCTCATCACGGTTGAGCAGCACCGGCATGCAGCCGGTCAGTTGTTGGGTCCAGACTTTGCACGAAACGGATGACTTCGCGCGTGAACGCATCATTCGCATCGCCCGCCACCATATGCGTGGCGTGCGGCAACTCCACATGTTGCGCATGTGGCACCAGTTGCAGGAATTCATCGACCGTAGCGCGCGACACCACGTCGCTGCGCGCCCCGGACAGCAGCAGCACGGGTACATCGATCTTCTCAGCGGCCGCTTGCAGCAGCGGCTGATAGCGCTCGCTCTCCTGCACCAGGTCACCGGCCAGCAAAGCCGGGTCCCAGTGCCAGCGCAGCCGGCCGTCGGCGCCTTCACGCAACAACGGGCGCAGCTGTTCCTCGCTTTTGCGCTCGCGTCGCTGCGGCAGATAGGTGGCGATCTGCTCGGCGGCCTCGGCGTAGTCGGCAAAACCGTCAGGATGCGCCTGCATGAAAGCGAGGATGCGCTGCACCCCGGCAGTTTCCCAGCGCGGCGTGATATCGACCAGCACCAACGCGCGGAACGGTTTCGGGCGCACCTCGCCGGCAATCACGATACCGAGCAGGCCGCCCATCGAGGCGCCCACCAGAATCGGCGGTTGCGGCTGTGCGGCAGCCAATCGCTGCAGGTCATCGGCAAATTGATCCATGTGGTAGTCACTACCGCGATCGCTTTCGCCATGGCCGCGAAAGTCGAAGGTCACGCAGCGACAACCCTGCTCGGCTAGCGCCACCGCGGCACCGTTCCAGGCACCGCGTGTCTGACCGAAACCGTGGGCGAACAACAGCGTCGGACTACCCGTCGGATGGCGTGTTTCCACGGCCAGCTCCAGGTAGGCCTGATCCTGATCGGCCACGGGGAAACGGCTGAGCGCAGCGTAGGTGTGAGACTCGGAAACCATACGGATGAGTATGGACGGCCACGACAAGCCCCGTCAATACATACCACCGCTGCTTTCCCCAGCGACGACAAATATCCAGCTTTTTCAACCAACTGGGGAGCTCAGATTACAAAGTCGCAGGGTATGGCTACCATACGCACATGAATGTCAGTAGCAAGCCTGAACGCACCCGCCTGTCTGCCGAGGATTGGGAACTAGCCGCCCTGCACCTGATTGCTGAACAAGGCGTCGGCGCACTGGCCGTGGAAGCACTGGCGCGCCAGCTGGGCGTGACCAAGGGCAGCTTCTACTGGCATTTTCGTACCCGCGAAGCGCTGCTGAACGCCGCGCTGGAGCGCTGGGAACAATACGGCGAGCGCGAAATCATCAGCCAGATCGAAGAGATCAGCGATCCGCGCAAGCGCCTGCCGGAGTTGTTCCGCCGGGTCGCTCACGAGTTGCAGCCGCACCGTGTCTACGCCGCACTGTTGAAGGCGCTGGATCACCCACAGGTGGTGCCGGTGATGGCCCGCGTGTCACAACGGCGGATGGAGTTTCTGACCACCGCGTTTCGCGAGGCCGGCCTGCCACCACCACAGGCGCTCAACCGCGCGCGACTCACTTATGCCGCCTACGTCGGCTTCCTGCAGCTGAACTTCACGCTGGGTCTGCCGCGGATCAATCACGAAGAATTCGAAGCCTACGTGGAACACATGATCGCGACACTGATCCCCAGCTGAGCCGCCCCCAGCAGCCCTGAAAATGGCTACGAAATGCTGCTTTTGCTGCGCGCAACCTTGCAATGCCAGTGTCCGCAAACTACCGTTTCAGCTCTTTTTTACGGCAAGACCAGAGAGAAAACGATGGTAAGCAAGCTGGATGCACTCGATCGTTGGGTGAACGACGTGGCGGCCCTGACCCGTCCCGCGCAGATTCACTGGTGTGACGGATCGGACGCCGAATACCAAGCGCTGGTGCAGCAGATGCTGCAGACCGGCGACCTGATTAAGCTCAACCAGCAGACCCATCCGGGTTGCTATCTGCACCGCTCGAACCCGTCCGATGTGGCGCGCGTGGAACACCTCACCCTGGTCTGCCATCCGCAGCGCGAAGACACCGGGCCGAACAACCACTGGATGGACCCGGTCGAGGCGCACGCGAAAATGGATGCGCTGTTCGACGGCTGCATGCAAGGCCGCACCATGTACGTGATTCCGTACTGCATGGGCCCGATCGATTCGCCGCTGTCGCGCTGCGGCGTGGAAATCACCGACAGCCCGTACGTGGTCGCGAACATGCGCATCATGACCCGCATGGGCAAGCCCGCTCTGGAACGCATCGAGCTCGAGGGCCTGCAGTCAGGCGGAGCGTTCATCAAGGGCCTGCATTCCACCGGCGAGCTCGATCCTGAGCGCCGTTTCATCATGCATTTCCCCGAGGAGCTCACGATCAAGTCGTACGGCTCCGGCTACGGCGGCAACGCGTTGCTGGGCAAGAAGTGCCACGCACTGCGCATTGCCAGCCATCAGGCGCGCAGCGAGGGCTGGCTCGCCGAGCACATGTTGATCGTCGGCATCGAGAATCCGCAGGGCGAGACGCACTACATCGCCGCCGCGTTCCCGTCCGCCTGCGGCAAGACCAACCTCGCCATGCTGATTCCGCCGGAAGGCTATCGCGAGGACGGCTGGAAGGTGTGGACGGTCGGCGACGACATCTGCTGGATGCGCCCAGGCGCGGATGGACGGCTGTATGCGATCAACCCGGAGGCCGGCTTCTTCGGCGTGGCGCCGGGTACCAGCAACGCGACGAACGCCAATGCGCTCGAAAGCATCTCGCACGACACCATCTTCACCAATGTCGCGGTTACCGCTGACAACCAGCCGTGGTGGGAAGGCCTGCCGGGCACCCCGGTGACCGACTGGCAAGGTCGCCCGTACGATCCCGCGAACGGCCCGGCCGCGCATCCGAACTCGCGCTTCACGGTGAGCGCGAAGCAGTGCCCGACATGGTCTGAGAAGGCCGAGGATGCGCAGGGCGTGCCAATCAGCGCCATCGTATTCGGCGGACGCCGGCCGTCGCTGATTCCGCTGGTGATGGAAGCACGCGACTGGACCCACGGCGTGCTGATGGGCGCGGCGATGGGCTCGGAAACCACCGCCGCCGCGACCGGCGCCGTCGGCGTGCTGCGCCGCGACTCGATGGCGATGAAGCCGTTCTGCGGCTATCACTACGGCGACTACTTCGCGCACTGGCTCTCCTTCGACCAGCCCGGCGCGAAGCTGCCGAAGATCTTCCACGTGAACTGGTTCCGCAAGGGCAACGACGGCAAGTTCCTGTGGCCGGGCTTTGGCGACAACCTGCGCGTGCTGGAGTGGATGATCAACCGCGTCGATGGCCGCGTTGACGGCGTCGAAACGGCGATCGGCATTCTGCCGGCGAAGGGTGAGCTCAAGCTGCACGGACTCAAGCTCGACCACGCACAGCTCGACGAACTGCTCGACGTGGACAACCTGGCCTGGCAGGGCGAACTCGCCGCCATCGGCGAGTATCTGCAGACCTTCACCCCGCGCCTGCCCGAACGCCTGCACAAGGAACAGCAACGCGTGGCCAACGCGCTCGCCGGAGCCAACGACCAGCCGCGCCGCGAGGCAAACGCGTCCTGACGACTACCCGACCTGAGCAGCCCGAACTGATCGGGCCGCTCACTGGCACTGCCGCTGCGCAGGCGATCCAAACCCTTCCGCACGTTGCTGCATCCAAGCTGGCAAGATGATCGCCGCCTGTCCCGATTCCGGAAGCCCCATGTCGCCCGCTGCGACCGCAGGAGCCAATAACACTGACGACGTGCGCGCGGCTGCCGCTGGCGATCGCCATGCGTTCCAGCGGCTGTACCGACTGCACGTAGGCCGTATCCATGGCGCGCTCTACCGGCTCGCCGGTTACGACCACGCTCGCGCCGAGGATCTGACCCAGGAGGCGTTCATCCGCGCCTGGCAGAAACTGCCAAGTTTTCGTCACGAGAGCGCGTTCGGCACCTGGCTGTACCGGCTCGCTGTGAATGTGGCGCTGATGGACATCCGTGCGCGTGGCGCCGATCCGGTCAGCGTGGTGGACGACGAGCACATACCTGACACCGGAGAGACACCGTTCTGCGCCGCCGAGCGCAGAGAACTGGAGCATGCGATCGCCCTGCTTCCACCACGCGCCCGTGCGGTGCTGGTGCTGCACGACATCGAAGGCTGGCGGCACGATGAGATTGGTAGCGAACTAGGCATGGCGGTAGGCACTTCGAAGGCCCAGCTACACCGCGCCCGTGGCTTGCTGCGCAAAGTTTTAGGAGAACAGGCATGAACGAATTCGAATGGCGCCAACAAATGCACGGCCTGCGCCAGCCGCTTACGCCGCAGCGCGACCTGTGGGATTCGATCAATGCTGCCCTGGACGCCGCTGAGCCCGCCCAGCAGCAGTCGCTGCCTGAGCGCCAACGGCTACCCCGGCAACGCTGGCTGATCGCCGCCAGCATCGCCGCATCGGCATTGCTGGCCGGCGCTATCGGCTGGCAACTGCGCAACACGCCGGCGGCGCCAGCGGTCGCCAGCACACAACCCGCCAGCACGTCGCCAGCCCCGACCAGCTGGAAGCCTGCCGATCCACGGTATGCCGGCGCTGCCATTGAGCTGGACGCCGCCCGCATGGAACTGCAACAGGCCATCCAGCAGGCGCCCGACTCGCCCGCATTGCAGCGCCTGCTGATCCGCACCGAACATCAACAAACGCAACTTCGCCAACTGGCCAACGAGGCCGGTTGAGCCCACAGCAATGATCATGAGAATGCCGATGAAAACGTTCATGAAAATGTCGATGAGGGTAGCCCGCTACGCGCCCTTGCTGCTAAGTCTGTGCGTCGGCCAGGCGCTGGCCGACACGCCGATCAACTTGAGCCACGACGCTACCGCCAACGTCCATGTCACCGTCAGCAACGTCAAAGGCACGGTGACCGTAACCGCCTGGGATCGCAACCAGGTACAGGTCAGCGGCCAGCTCGGCGACGGCGCCAAACCGATGGCGATCACCGGCAGCAACGATGCGCTGGTGGTCAAGGTCGAACCGCAAGGCGGCTCCAGCATGTTCAACTGGCACGGCGATAATGCGATGTCCTCGAGCACGCTGGAATTGCATGTCCCCAAGGGTGCCTCGCTGGACATCAACGTGATCAGCGCGCCACTGGTCATCGACGGGATCGATGGCGGCAACATCGTGGTCAGTACGGTCAGCGGCAAGTCCCGAATCAATGCCCGCACGCCCTCACTGAAGGTGGAGAGCGTGAGTGGCGGGATCGAACTGGCAGGACACACCGAACAGGCCGACCTGCAAACGGTGAGCGGTGACATCCTCGCGCCCACCCTCGGCAGCGCCGTCAAGCTGCAGACCATTTCCGGCCACATCCAGGCCGATGGTGGCCCGTGGCAGAAACTGACGCTCAGCACGGTGTCCGGTGACGTGCAGCTGACTGGCAAGCTGGCGGCCAACGGCAACCTCAGCATCGACAGCCTCAGCGGCAACGTGCAGCTGCAGTTGCCGACCAACACTTCCGGCGCCCTGCATGCCAGCAGTTTCAGCGGCGATCTGCGCAGCGATTTCGGCACGCCGCAAAAGCCTGAACACGGCCCCGGCAGCACCCTGGACACCCATCTGGGCAGTGGCGGCGGAACCATCAACGTCGAAACCTTCAGCGGCGACCTGCGGATTCGCAAGCAAGACTGACGGTCACCGTCAGCAAAGCTGCAGGAGGCAGCTGCATGCAGGTGATGGGACCAGTCGCCTGTTGTCTTCCGGATTGGCCTCGCCAACCTCAGGCGGCTCTTGCGTAGGTTGGGGCGAGCGCAGCGAACCCCAACGTCTTTGCGGGATACGTGGTGCTTGGGGCACTTGTTGGGGTTCGCTGCGCTCACCCCAACCTACTTCTGCTCACGCTGCGAGGGTGCGACGTTGCTGAAGCAGGGCTATCGCAACTGACGTCGCTCACAAGAGCATCGCGCACCGGGTGCGGTTCTACGCCACGCAAAGCGATTCGCGCGAATCAGAGGTCTTGGTGATATTGCACGTACGGCGTACGTGACTGATCGGGCTCGGGGCCGGCCGGGGTACTTGCCGGAGTGCCGGATGACCACAGGTTTTGCGCGCCGACACTCAGCGAGCCGCGCCACGGCAGCCGCCAGGTTACGCCCAGATCGATGCTGTTCCAGTGCTTGTCCGGGCCGATGACGCCGCCAGGAATGCTGCTGTCCGGTTCCATCGTACGGCCCACCAGGGTGCCGCTCAGCGAACCGTGATCGATACCAAAGCTCAGCGCTTTCTGATCCAGTGTATTGACGCCGAGCAGGTTGCCCGGCAGCAGATAGATGTGGCCGACACTCGCACCCAGATCGATGCCGCTGGTGGCTCCCAGCGCTAGCCGGCCACGCGCGTTGAGCTGGGCGCTGCTGTCGAAACTGGACAAGCCATCAACCCCTGGCGTGGCACCGGGAAGCACCCGTGGCAATAACGCGTTGTTGTTGTCGGGGGTGGTAACGGCGCCAACACTCAAACCGAAGCTGTAGCGCCCGGTGCCGTAGGTGGCGCCGACCTCGCTATCGAGTATCGGGGGCATCTGATTGTTGACCCACGAATGCTGGCTGACATCGGCATTCATTTGCAGATTCGGCGTCAACCCGTATTGCAGGCCGGTCGTCATCACATTGGTCGCATCGACCACATGAAACGACAGCGGCACATTGCCGCGCAGCGCATTGGTGCCGGTGCTGCTATCCGCCTTGAGTGCCAGGAAGCGGCCATCTGGAGCACGCCATAGTGGTACTACCACCCCAGGCTGCACTTCGGTCATTTTTGCCGGTGGCTGCGCGAGCAAATACTGGGCCGTGGCGCTGTCACTACTTACAGACTGCCCGGCCGCGGCGAGCGGCAGCAGACACATCAGCAGTAGGATGGACAGGCGGCGCATAAACTGGCTCGGTAACTACTCTATTCAATAACGGATTCGGGCTGCAAGTATACCGCAATTTTACGTTTTGCTAACACCCTTGCGAGTCTACATTTCCCAGAGGAATGCACGATTTATGCCAGATTGGACCGACAGGACGCTGCTCACGGTCTTCTCCCCACCAGGCCGCCCAGCGGAGACCTGAAACAGGCTCCAGGAGTTCCGGCGGATCCACCGTCCGTCGGAAAGCTGGCGATGGAGTCAACTTACACGATATAAAGGCGCTCGATGTCGGTTTCACCAGACCGGCTTGGAACTGACTGCATCCGATGAGCGTTACACCCACGATCCGTTCGTCTCTGCCGCTTCTCGTGGCGCGGGATCTTGCGGCCTTGCACGGGGCAGTCGAACAGTTGTTCAGAGCCGCTGACACCGCCAGCGTGGTGGAAATCTGTGAACTGATGCTGCCCAATCTGGGCATTCCTGGCCGACTTCGCTGGCGGCGCACGGATGAACAGTCCGGCACCGCGCCCGCCGGTCAACTCGACCTGGCGGATGATCCCCAGGACACTCGCACGTTGACGCTGGACGGCACCGATCAGCCGTTGTCCGACGGTTTGCGTACCCAGCTGGCCTGGCTGGGGCGTCTGGCGAACGCCCGTCTGCGTCAGCTGGCCGAAACCAGCCGACTGTACGAGGCCATCTCCCGCCTCGCACTGGCCGAACGCCTGCAGCGCGCGCTGTATGCGATCGCCGAGCAGGCCAGCGCCCAGCACGACATGCCCGAGATGATGCGTTCGCTGCATGCGATCGTCAGCAGCCTGATGTATGCGGAGAACTTTTACATCGTGCTGCACGATGCCGTCACCGATACGGTCCGTTTCCCCTATTACATCGACACCGCCGATACCGACCCGCCGCCACCGGATCAGCATCTGCCGTTGCACGACATGCTGCACAGCCTGACCTGGAACCTGCTGCACGAAGGTCGGCCGATCATGGGTTCGATCGAAGAGCTCAGGCAGCAGTTCGGCGATCGCTTCGTATTGGTAGGCCCCAGTTGCGAACACTGGCTGGGTGTACCGCTGATACGCGGCAACCAGGTGGTGGGCGGCATCGTGGTGCAGAGTTATCGCCCCGACACCCACTACTCCCGCAGTGACCTCGATCTGCTGAACTACGTGGCCCAGCATGTGCAGACAGCGCTGGAACGGCGCGAGGCGCATATCGAACTCGGCCGCCGGGTGACTGACCGCACCGCCGCGCTACGCGAGGCAAACCGCGTCCTGCGCCAGCAGGTTCTGCAACGCCAGCGTGGCGAACGCCTGCAGGCGGCATTGTTCCGGATTGCCGAACTGGCAAATACCACGGAGAGCCTGGAAAAATTCTACGCGGCCATGCATCGGGTGATCAGCGGCCTGCTGTACGCGCGCAACTTCTACATCGCGCTGCTCGATGAGGACAACGGGCACCTGACCTTCCCCTACTCGGTGGACGAGATCGAAAGCGTGCGGCCACCTCGATCGCACGGTCGCGGCGCCACTGAATACGTGTTGCGCCATGGCACGCCCCTGCTCGCCTCTCCCGCAGAAATCGACCGACTGAATGCGCTGGGCGAGATCAGCCACTTCGGTGCGCGCTCGGTGTGCTGGCTGGGCGTGCCGCTGATGTGGGGCGGCAAGGCGATGGGCGTACTGGCGCTGCAGAGCTACTCGTCCGAGCACACCTACAACGAGCGCGACCAGGAGCTGCTTACTTTCGTCAGCTACCACATCGCCAACGCGCTGCAGCGCAAGCAGGCTGCTTCGTCGTTGAAGGAAGCGTATGCCGGGCTGGAGCGTCGCGTGACTGAGCGCACCCGCGCGTTGGCATTGGCCAACCGTGACCTGCGCGAACAGATTGCCGAACGCGAGCGCGTCGAACGCCGGCTGAAATACGAGACGCTGCACGACTCACTGACCGGGCTGCCGAACCGCGCCCTGTTGCTGCAACGACTGGAACAGGCGATGCAGCGCTACGCTGCGAGTCCGGGCGAGCAGTTCGCCGTGTTGTTCATCGACCTGGATCGTTTCAAGGTGATCAACGACTCGGTCGGCCACCTGGTAGGCGATGACCTGCTGTTCCAGGTCGGTGGCCGTATCCGTGCCTGCCTTAAGACGCGCGACGTGGTTGCGCGCCTGGGCGGCGACGAATTTGCCGTGTTGCTGGAAGGCATCACCGATACCGGCAAGGCGATGCTGATCGCCGAGCGGATTATCTGCGAGTTACAGACGCCGTTCCGGCTTGGCACCAAGGAGATTTTCACCTCCGCCTCGATCGGCATTGCCCTGTGCAGCCCGCACTATCGCCAGCCCGAAGAGCTGCTGCGTGATGCCGACGCGGCGATGTACAACGCCAAGGATGGTGGCCGCCACCGCGCCGCGATGTTCGACGCTCGCCTGCGCCGCGAGGCCCTGTCGCTGCTGGATATGGAGAGCGACCTTCGGCATGCGCTGAGCCGTAACGAATTTGTGCCGTTCTACCAGCCGATCGTCGATCTGGCGAACGGCAGCGTCACCGGCTATGAGGCGCTGCTGCGCTGGCATCATCCGGAACGGGGGCTTCTGTCACCGAACGACTTCCTGCTGATCGCCGAAGAATGTGGCTGCGCCGAAGCGATCGACTGGCAGATCTTCGAACAGGTCTGCACCCAGGCCGTGCGGCTGATCGGTACCGATGGTTTCATCAGCATCAACGTTTCCGGTCGGCATTTTCGTTCGGCCGACCTGGATCTGCGGCTGCTCGCGCTGTTCGATCAATACGCCGTGCCGACCCGTTGCATCCGGATCGAGGTCACCGAGCGTGCGCTGCTGGAGAACCCGAATCAGGTCAAGCAGATGCTGCAGAACCTGCGCAGCCATGGCGTCGGTATCGCACTGGACGACTTCGGCACCGGCTACTCCTCGCTCAGTTACCTGCACCAGTATCCATTCGAGACATTGAAGATCGATCGCTCCTTCATCACCGAGCTGCCGCATGGCGACGAGGAAACCCAGGGCCTCGCGCTGGTGCGGGCCATCCAGGTGCTAGCCGACTCGCTGGGGATGAAAGTGATCGCCGAAGGCATCGAGGAAGAATCGCAGCGCCAGGCCCTGCTCCGCGTCGGCTGCCGCTACGGCCAGGGCTTCCTGTTCGCCTCGCCGGAGCCAGCTGAAACCTGGCTGCGCAAGGACGCACCGCTGCTGCTGGCCTGAGCGCCCCCGCTCTCGCAGCGAGCTTACCCTCATTCATTGCGGAGTGTCTGGAGCCACCGGCGCTGGGCTATCGCTGAGCAAGTGCTCGGCGTCGATGCGATCGAAGTAATAGCGCTGCGCGCAGAACTCGCAGATCACCTCGATCTCGTCGCCGCGCGCAGCCAATGCCGCCTCGACTTCGTCGCGACCCAGCGAGCGCAGCATCGTCGCGACCCGCTCACGGCTGCAGCTGCAGCCAAAAGTCAGCGGGCGTGGCTCGAACAGGCGTACCGATTCCTCGTGGTAAAGCCGATAGAGCAGCTGTTCCGGCGCGGTGGTCAGCAACTCCTCGGCGTTGAGGGTGTTGGTCAGATGCACGACCCGGCTCCAGGCATCGTCGTCCAGCGCGGCGTCGCGACCGCCCTCGTCGGGCATCTTCTGCAACATCAGGCCGACGGCGTAGTCCGCGTTGGCGGCCAGCAGGATGCGCGCCGGCAGCTGCTCGGACTGGATGAAGTAATTTTCCAGCGCATCGGCCAGGCCGGCGTGCTGCAGATCGACCAGCCCCTGATAACGCTGGCCGCGCTCCACGTTGCCAATGGTGATCGCCATGATCGCGCCGGGCAGTGCATGCAGCTCCAGCGGAGCGGACAACGGATCGCTCCAGCGCGCCAGGCCACGCAAGCGGCCCTGGTCGGTGCATTCGGCAAACAGCATGCGCAGCGTGCCGTTGCTTTTGAGCTCGATCGACAACGCGCCATCCAACTTGATGTTGCCCGTAAGCAGCGCGCTGGCCGCCAGCGCCTCACCCAGCACCGCATGCAGTGCCGGTGGATAGTCGGCGCGACTGGCCACTTCGCGCCAGGCTGGTCCCAGCCGCACCAGCGCACCGCGCACGCCGGCGTTCTCCAGCAGGAATCGATGCAACACGTCTTCGACAGGCAAGGTTTGGGCGGGCACGTTTTCCACTGAGGCGCTCTCTTGAGGTTATAGCCCCAGATGGGGGCACGATCGAGCTGGAACAACGTCCGGGCGCTTAGCGGCTGTGTGCATGGGCGAAACTGGCCGGGCGCCGCGACCATCCTGAGCCGGCAGACTTCTATACTGCCCGCACTCTTCTTTGCGTGCCGCCATGCCCAGTCTGATTCGCCGCCCCCTGTTGATTCGTCTGCTGCGCTCACTGGCGATCCTCCTGCTGGCATGGCTGGCCCTGAGCTGGCTGCTGGTGCTGGTGCTGCGCTTCGTGCCGCCGTGGACCTCGGCGGTGATGCTGGAGCGCCAGACCAGCGCGTGGCTACATCGCGAACCAGACTTCCAATTGCGCCATCACTGGGTTCCGTGGAGTGAAATTTCGCCGTATGTGCCGCTGGCGATGGTCGCTGGCGAGGACCAGAAGTTTCCCTTCCACCACGGCTTCGATTTTGATTCCATTCAGAGTGCAGTGGACGCCGCCGACGAGGGCAAGCGCCTGCGTGGCGCCAGCACGATCAGCCAGCAGACGGCCAAGAATCTGTTCCTGTGGAACGGTCGCAGCTTCGTGCGCAAAGGGCTTGAAGCGTATTTCACCGTGCTGATCGAGCTGACCTGGCCCAAGCAGCGGATCCTGGAGGTCTACGCGAACATCGCCGAGCTGGGCGACGGCATCTATGGCGTGGGCGCAGCCAGCGACGCGTTTTTCCATGTGCCGCCGGGCCGGCTCAGTTCCGTGCAGGCCGCGCGACTGGCCGCCGTGCTGCCCAGCCCACTTCGCCTGCATGCGGATCGACCTAGCGCCTACGTGTTGCGCCGCGCCAACTGGATCGAACAACAGATGGAACAGCTCGGCGGCCCGGCCTACATCGAAGCAGGCCATGCGCCCGCGCGCACAGCGCATTAAACAGGCGCTTGGCTTCACAACTTCGCTACACGTCTGACATGCGCCAGCGCTAAACTCATCGGCAGCCGGTCCGCCCAGGGCCGGGGAGGCACTTGAGCATGAGCCAGGTCAAACATCTGCTGGAAAGCAAGGGAAGCAAGATCTTCACCATTGCGCCGGATGCGCCGGTGCTCGAAGCGATCAAGCTCATGGCCGAGCATCGCATTGGCGCGCTGCTGGTGATGCGTGGCGAGAAGTTGGTCGGTGTGGTTTCAGAGCGCGATTACGCGCGCAAGGTCATCCTGCAAGGTCGCTCCTCAGCGCAGACGGCTGTGTCCGACATCATGCGCAGCGAGCCGCTCACTGTCGGGCCCGACACTGACGTGTTCGACTGCATGCGCCTGTGCACGGACAGCCGCGTGCGCCACCTGCCAGTGGTCCGCGGCGAGACGGTGATCGGGGTGATCTCGATCGGCGATCTGGTCAAGGCAGTGATCGACGCACAGGCCGAACAGATCGAACACCTGCAACGCTACATCACCAGCTGAAAACGGAAACCTGCGCAAGGATCCGTTAGACCTCGTCTTCTGATGGACGGTCATACCGCCTCGCGCAGGCCTCGCGTAGGTTGGGGTGAGCAAAGCGAACCCCAACACCCGCGGGATACTTGAAGCGCTTGTTGGGCATCGCTGCGCTCACCCCAACCTACTCGTGGTTTTTCGCGCACAGAGGCTACCCCTGGGTGCGCTTCTAGGCGTCGCTGACGGCAGCTTGTGCGTTGTGCGCCTCTGGCGCCAGGTCAGGCGACCAGCCGGCGCGCCGTGCCACTACCGTGGCCAGCGCGGCGACGCCACTGCCCAGCAATGCGAGACCGCTGATACCCAGACCAAGCATATGCAATCCATTGACGCCAGTGGTCACCAGTACATCGCCAAAACGCCATACCGCCGTCTCGACGAAGTTCTTGCCCTTGTAGCGCGTCTCGCGCGGCACCCGGGTATACAGCGCATCCACTGCGGGCTTGGTCATCCCATAAGCAAAGCCACGGCTGACCGCCGATGTTATCGCCAGCATCGGCACGGCGTAGCCGAGCAGCACGATATTGCCCGCACCCAGCCACACCACACCCAGCAGCAACGCAATATTGACCAACGACGGCAGCACCAGCCCCCAGCCGGGACCACGGCGTATCAGCAACCAGGGGGTCAGCGTCAGCTGCAACACGGCGCCAAGTAGATTGGTGGCCAGATCCAGATTGTTGTAGAACTCGGTGCGCGCCACAGCGCCGACCAGGTGCGCCTTGGCGTAGTCGGCCACCAGCGCATAGGCGAGCGTGCCGATGCCGTCACCGAACACCATCAGCAAAGCCATGTAGCGCAGAAACGGGCGCGACCACAACTCCTTGATGCCGGCCCACAGCGAGCCGCCGATCGCTTCATCGCCATGACTGCCTGGCTGTCGATCGTGCTGCGCGGAAATCCGCAGCAACAGAATCAGTGCAAACCCCAACGCCACCGCCGAGACCACCAGCAGCGGCGCCACACCAATCAGCTGCACCAGCAACTTGGTCACCAGCGGACCGAAGATGGCGCCGGCCATGCCACCCAGCGCGATCAGCGAAAACACCCGTCTTGCCTGGCCGCTGCTGAAGATGTCCGCCATGAAACTCCAGAACAGCGACACCACGAACAGGTTGAACACGCTGCCCCAGACAAAAAACACCACGCCCAGCTGACGCGCGCCGATGCGATCCTGCGCCACGAATGCCGGCACAAACGCGAGCAGGCACAGGATGAAGAAGCTGTAGCTCCAGCCGAGCAAGGGCTTGCGCGGAAAGCGCGCAACCAGCATGCCGAACACTGGCGTCAGCAACAGCATCACAGCGAACACCGCGCCATAAATCAGCGGCAGCGATTGCGAGCCGATCGCACCGATCAGCTGATCCCGCACCGGCCGGATGATGTAATACGAAGTCATCACGAAAAAGAACGCCAGCGCGGACAGCATCGGCGCAGCGCCTTGTTCCACAACGGCATGACGAGGCAAACTCACGGGCACATCCAGCGTGGGGCGCGGCAAGACTAGCATGCGTTCGCGCCCATCCAGCGAAGCCGGGGGACTCCCTTGAACAGCTACGACTACGTGATCGTGGGCGCCGGGTCGGCCGGTTGCGTGTTGGCCAACCGGCTCAGCGCGAATCCCGGCACCCGTGTGCTGCTGCTGGAAGCGGGAGCATCGGACTGGAATCCGCTGATTCACATGCCAGCTGGCATTGCCCGGCTGGCGACTAACCGTCGCATCAATTGGAACTACCGCACCGAGCCGGAGCCTGCACTCCATCAGCGTCGGTTGTGGTGGCCGCGTGGCAAGACCTTGGGTGGTTCGAGCTCCATCAACGCCATGTGCTATGTGCGCGGGGTACCGGCCGACTACGACAGTTGGGCGCAGGCCAGCGGCGATCCTCGCTGGTCGTGGGAACAGGTGTTGCCGTGGTTTCTGCGCAGCGAGGACAACAGCCGCGGTGACAGTGCACTGCACGGCGTCGGCGGTCCGCTCAGCGTCTCCGATCTGCGCCATCACAACGTGCTGTCGGCAGCCCTGGTCGATGCAGGTATCAGCGCCGGCTATGCACGCAACGACGATTTCAACGGCGGCGAGCAGGCCGGCTTCGGGCTGTATCAAGTCACCCAGCGCGATGGCAGCCGCTGTTCCACCGCGACGGCCTTTCTGAAGCCCGTTCGCGATCGGGAAAATCTCCACGTGCGTACGCATGCGCTGGTCGAGCGCGTGCTGCTTGAACACGGCCGTGCGGTAGGCGTGCAACTGCGCCGTGGGCGCCATGATCCGGAGCAGATCGAAGCGGGTGAAGTGATCCTGGCCGCGGGTGCGATCAACACGCCACAACTGCTGATGCTGTCCGGGCTGGGTCCGGCCGATCACCTGCGCGAACACAACATCGACGTGATCGCCAACCTGCCCGATGTCGGCGGCGAACTGCAGGATCATCTGGACATCTGCACGCTGGTCGGCAGCCGACAGGAAGTTACCTACGATCATCTCAACGAATTGACGACGGGCCTGCGCTGGCTACGTCATCGCGACGGGCCAGGCAGTTCCAATATCGCCGAGGCCGGTGGATTCGTGCGCAGCCGGCTGGCGCAGGATGCACGCTGCGATATGCAGTTCCACTTTGTGCCTGCGTTGCTCGACGATCACGGCCGCCATCGTCTGCCCGGCAGCGGATACACGCTGCACGCCTGCCACCTGCATCCACGCAGCCGTGGCCGCCTGCGCCTGCGCTCAGCCGACCCCGCTCAACCGATCGCGATCCACGCCGGATATCTGAGCGATCCGGCAGGATACGATCTGCAGCGGATGATCGAAGCGGCACGCCTGTCGCGCGACATCCTCGCCCAGAGCGCGTTCGACCCGTATCGCGGCGACCAGGTATTTCCCGACCGCTTGCTCGGCACGGATGCCGAATACGCCGAGTTCATCCGGCGCAAGGCGGAAACCATCTACCACCCGGTGGGCAGCTGCCGCATGGGCACGGATGATCGCGCCGTGGTCGACAGCGAGCTGCGCGTGCGCGGCGTGCATGGCCTGCGCGTGGTCGATGCGTCGGTGATGCCAAGCCTGCCCACCGGCAACACCAACGCACCGACCATCATGCTGGCCGAACGCGCAAGCGCGTTGATCCTCGGCGAAGCCTGAGATGCCTCGCTGCGGGCTGCGAACGGCTCGACTTGGGCACCTCTGCATGGGTTTCGCGTTCATGCGGCGGGGGGCATGCTTGTGGCCATGACGCGAGGCCACTTGTCCGTTGTCGATCGCCAGGAAGTACAAGACAATCAAAACGGCACCCGTCTGAACATGGTCAGATCACCGATATGCTCGGCACCTTGCGGTGCATCTTTACGCCGGAACCAAGCCAGAATCACATGCAGTTTCAAAAGCTCTTTTTACTGATTGCCGGCGCCTTGGGGCTCGTCTGCCCGCAGGTCTTCGCGAGTACTTCCAGCATTTCCTCACGGCCTGCGGTGAGCGCCGCTGTCGCTACACAGGCCCTGCCACCGGCACGCGTGGCCAGCACCCTCGCCGACTATCAGCGCTGGCTGGACCAGCTCGCTGAACGTCACGCCGTTGCCGGCCTGGCCACCGCCGTCGTGATCGACGACAAGGTGGTGTACGAGCACACCGTCGGTTATGCCGACACGATCACTCAGCAGCCAGTGACCCCGGATACCGTGTTTCGGCTGGCGTCCCTGTCCAAGGCATTTGCCACGGCGCTCACCGGTTTGTTGGTGCAGGACGGCAAGCTGGGTTGGGATACCAAGCTGGTCGACGTGCTGCCGTACTTCAAACTCAAGGATGTGCAGGCTGGCGCCGAAGCCACCGTAAGCGACATCCTGGGCCAGCGACTGGGCCTGCCGCGCAATACCTACGACAACATGCTCGAGGACGACATCCCCTACGAGGAGCTCGTGCGCAAGTTGGATGAGGTCAGCATGGTTTGCGGCGTCGGCCAGTGTTACGGCTATCAGAACGTCGCATTCGGCATGATCAGCGACGTGGTCTTCGCGCGAACGGGCGACTTTTTCTACCATCAGGTCGGCAGCCGCATTTTCTATCCGTTGGGCATGGACACTGCCAGCTATGGCCTCGCCGCGCTGGAGTCGAGTGCGAGCTGGGCGCGCCCGCATCGCCCGTCCGGCCATGACTGGATCCCGTTCGAACCCACCGAAACCTATTACCGCGTAGCCCCGGCGGCGGGCGTAAACGCCAGCCTGCACGATATGGAGAAGTGGCTGATTGCGCAGATGGGTGGGCGCCAGGACGTGCTGCCGACATCACTGCTGGATGTTCTGCACACTCCGGGGATCACCACCCCAAGCGAATTGCACGCCACACCGTGGCGCAGCGCTCGTCTGACGGCCGCGCACTACGCCCTGGGCTGGCGTGTATACCAATACGGCGGCGAAACCCTGATCTATCACGCTGGCGCCGTGGCCGGCTATCGCACCATGATCGGCTTCTTTCCGAAGTACCACGCGGGCGTGGTCACCCTGTGGAATTCAGAGGGCGCGGTTCCCAGCGGATTGATGCCGATGGTGTTCGACGGCCTGCTCGGCTTGCCGCATGTGGACTGGGCCGGGATCGAAAGTGCGCAGGCTCCAGCTACGGCCACGAAAAAGGGCAAGAAGAAACATCAGCCAGGGGGCGCATAGCCAACCGGATGGCGCTGAGCCATTCAGTGCGAGGTGTCGAAGTCGCGACTCGCGCTTACGCCATGCATCGGCAAAAAAGAACGGCGCATGCAAGCATGCGCCGTTCCTTGAAACAGCTATCGCCGTAGAAGTGGTCGTCAGAGATTGAACTCGATCTTCTGCTGCCGCGTGCTGGAGATCGCTACGCCGTCCTTCATCGCCGGTGTGAAGCGATAGCGATTTACCGCATCGATAGCGGCATGGTCGAAGACAGTCCGCGGCTGTGCATCTACGACGTGGATATCCCGGGTCCGTCCGTCAGAGTCAACCGTGAACGCGACCACCACCCAGCCGGTCTGCTGCGACTGCAACGCCGCCCGTGGATAACTAGGCGACGCACCCTTCACCAGTACCGCCTCGCTGCTCGGGCCACCGGTGCCGCTTGCCGCCGCGGCGCCCTCGGTTGCTGCAGCTGGCTTGTTTGCCGCCGCCGTCTGCTGGCTTGGCTGTGGTGCCACCGGTGCCTGCTTCTGCCGTTGCTGTTCAGTCAGGGCCTTTTGCTGGTCGGCCACCTTGTCCGCTTCCAGCTTGTCCGCAGCGGCTTTCTGCGCCGCCAACTGCTGCGCCTTTTGCTGGTCAGCGGTGTCCTGCTGCTGCTTGTCGAGCAGCTTCCGCTGGGCATCCAGCTTGGAGCGCAGGATGGTCAGCGTGAAGTTGGTGGGGTCGGCCTTGGCCAGCAGATCGATCTGACGTTGCGCTTCATTGAAATCGCGCGTGTTGATCGACTGCTCCGCCGACGTGGCAGCGAACGGGAAGGTCTCGCGCAACGCATCCGTGGCCACCTGATTGCCTGGCTGTTTCTCCAGCGCCCTCAGGTAGAACTCGAATGCGTTATTGCCGGCCGGCGCCAGGTAACGCTGCTCGTTCATTGCCTTGCGGGCTTCGGACAGCAACTGATTGATATCCATCGCCGCCACGTTGGCAGGTGGCGCCGCCTGGGTCGTGGCGGATACCGGCGAAGACAGCGGGCCACCGGTGTCGGCCGTGACCAGTTCCTGATGCGGCTTGATGATCAGAAACCAGGCACCGACAGCAAGCAAGGCGATGACGGCGACGATGGCGATGGCAACGGGCCTGACGGCCCCGCGCGCATGGCTGCGCGTATGAAGTGTGTATCGGGTATCCATAGTCTCTCACTGAGTGTCGACAGATACCCGCGCTTTTTCCCCCTGTAGGAGCAGGGAGTCCCCCGGACTCGCTGCGGCGCGGATGTACAAAAGGTAACCCCATTGAAGCTGCACGGCAAATCGTGGGTGATCCCACGGTCTGGGCAGGCATGGCTGAATGGGTCAGGCGGTGGCGGTCAATGTCCGGCGAAAGAGGCGTGGCGCCATCGCGGTGGAATTTCCCGACCCCGGAAACGAAGCGTCCCGGCCAGGCCGGGACGAATTCTTTCGAAGTGCTCTCCCCGCGCTGGGCACCGCGGGGAGAGAAGTCGATTGCGTTTCTTGTTGGTGTGTAGCTTCTTACTTCTTGGAGGTCTTGGAGGTCTTGGTGGCCTTAACCACCTTGGCCGATGCAGCTTTCTTGGCGGCCGGCTTCTTGGCAGCCTTTTTCACCGCGACTTTCTTCACGGCGGCTTTCTTGGCGGCTGCCGGCTTCTTGGCAGCTTTCTTGGCGGCCGGCTTCTTGGCGGCAACCTTCTTCACAGCAGCTTTCTTGGCGGCCGGCTTCTTGGCGGCAACCTTCTTTACGGTGGATTTCTTGGCGGCCTTCTTGGCGGCCGGTTTCTTTGCAGCGGATTTCTTGGCAGTGGCCATAGTTCGTCTCAGCTCCTCATCAGTTGGCAGTGGTTGCCCAGTAAAAGCGTGCAGGAACGCCTCAACCAACAAGTCGCTGTTGGTAGCGTGCCGAAGATTGTTCACTTGACGGTGGGTGCGCAAATCAGAAAGACGCCGCAGAACATGCAGCGGAATCGAGACCGTAATCTTGCGTACTGCATTGGCCTTTTCACCGTGCTCGACATAAGGCTTGATGAATTTTGCGGTAGCCATAACGCACATTCCCCGTGATCTGATGCGAAAGCTATCCCTGAAGATTTCTGCTGTCAATTGATTTTATACATTAAATCAAACCACTGCACCCTCCCATGAGCCCCCCGAAAGCCTGCCACAGCAACGCTTTGCGGGTGGTCATGGCCATGATTATTTGGACGTCCATACGGCCAATCATTTTTTTACAAAAAATGGTCCTATACCACTCAAACCCTTGCGGCACAACGATCTAGCCATGCTCGGCCCGTTATCGAGTAAAAATATTTTTCGAAAAAAAATATTTTGACCGAGGCAAATTCAAGGCGCCGCGGCCGGGCCGGGGAGATGAACAGATCGCTACTGAAAGCCCTCAAAATATTTTTTCGAGGGAAGCAAAAAATGTCCGCCAGCACCCCGACGAAGCTGCCGAGCGGGACGATCTCCAAGGTCCGGACGATCTTCGTCAGACGAAAAACAGGCAGCGTGATTTTGCGTCCGATACGTCTCGAGTGTCTCTCGCGTACACCTCGACAGCGTCAATCCAACCTCATGAAAAAATAAATTTCCGAAGGTGCATCGGTGCCTTCGATGGAGGTCAGCCGACGTTGTGATCGACGCGTGATGCGCATGCAGTGAAGGGCGACAATCCGCAGCTCGTCAGAACTCCGTCGTCGTGCAGATCGTCGTTGGCGTAGCGATCGACACGCCGGCATCTTGAAGCGATGCAGCGGCAATCCATCGGGTAGCCAGCGGAATATCCAGCTAGCCGTTCGGCGGCAGAAGCCCTACCTCTTCGCCCAAGGCAACCCGCGCGGGGCTGAGCGACGCAGCCTTGAAGGTCGATCGGATCTTGTCGAACCGATCTTGTCGAACCGATCCGCCGCACCGATCTCGATGTGCCGGGCTGCGTTGATCCCGACCACCGCGTGAAGATCGCATTCACGGCACTGACCTCGGCTAGCGCTACGCCCGAACCATCCTCCTGAAACAACAACGGCCGCATAGGCGGCCGTTGTTGTTTCAGGGAAGCGCGGAAGACTCAGTGGTCTTCGCTTTCAACCAGTTCTTCGTATGCATTCGCATCGAGCAGTTCGTCGAGCTCTGCACGATCGCTGGGGCGCACCAGGAAGATCCAGCCCTCGCCGTAGGCGTCTTCGTTGATCGTTTCCGGCTTGTCGTTGAGCGACTCGTTGACTTCGACAACCTCGCCGGAAACCGGCGCGTAGATGTCCGAAGCAGCCTTCACCGATTCCACCACGGCGGCACCGGTACCGGCCTTCACGGCCGAGCCGACTTCCGGCAACTCGACATAGACCAGGTCACCGAGCTGACCCTGTGCATGGTCGGAGATGCCCACACGGACCAGACCATCGTCTTCGATGCGGGCCCACTCGTGGGACTTGAGGAATTTCAGATCGCCAGGAATCTCGCTCATGATCAGGTCCAGTCGTTGGTTTCAATAAGGTTGGTAACGGTAATTCTAGCCGCATCCACCGGGGTGAAGGTGTGCCTTGCGTGACTACTGCGACTCAGATCCCTTCACACGGCTTGCCGTCGCGCACGAACGGATATTTCACCAGCCGCACCGGCACCTCGCGGCCACGGATATCGACGCGGATCGGGCCCGGATCGCCCACCGGGATGCGCGCAAACGCAACAGCCTTTTCCAGGGTCGGCGCGAAACTGCCGGAAAGAATCTCACCCTCGCCGTTCGCTGTCAGCACCTTCTGACCATGGCGCAGCACGCCCTTGTCATCCAGCACCAGGCCGACCATCACCCGCTTCACACCAGCGGCCTTCTGCGCCTCCAGCGCCGGCCGGCCAATGAACGCACGACCTTCGTCCAGCGCGATGGTCCAGCCCAGGTTCGCTTCCCACGGCGAGATGTCCTCGTCCATGTCCTGGCCATACAGATTCATGCCAGCTTCCAGCCGCAACGTGTCACGCGCGCCCAGACCCGCCACCGCCACGCCCGCAGAGACAAGCGCCTCCCATAGTGCGACGGCATGTTCGGCCGGCACGATGATTTCGAAACCATCTTCGCCGGTATAGCCGGTGCGTGCGACGAATAGCGGCATGCCGTGTGGTCCCTGGGCGGCAGCGGCGGCGAACTTGCCGAGCTTTTCGATACGCGCACGATCCACCTCGTGCAGCAGATCGAGCACTTTCGCACGCGCATTCGGCCCCTGTACGGCGATCATCGAGAACTCGGGGCGCTCCTTCACCTGCACGTCGAACCTGGCGGCCTGCTTTTCGATCCAGGCAAGGTCCTTCGCACGGGTGGCCGCGTTGACCACCAGCCGGAAGAACTCCTCGCCGAGGTAATACACGATCAGGTCGTCGATTACTCCGCCCTGCTCGTTCAACATGCACGAGTACAGTGCCTTGCCGTGTACCTTGAGCTTGTCGATGCTGTTGGCCAGCAGATGGCGCAGGAATTCCCGGGTACGTGCACCGTGCAGGTCGACAACGGTCATGTGCGAGACGTCGAACATGCCGGCGTCGCGGCGCACGGCGTGATGCTCATCGATCTGCGAACCGTAATTGATCGGCATGTCCCAGCCGCCAAAGTCGACCATGCGCGCGCCATGGGCACGATGGGTGGCGTTGAGTACGGTCTTTTCGGTCATCGCGGCGACGCCTTGCAGGAAAGTCCTACATTATCGCCGCCGGCCCGAGGCAATCCAAGCACTGATGCCATTCAGGTGGCGATATGCCGCTGGGTTTTGTCGGCGGGATCAGCTATCCCGCCGATTGATCCAGCGAAACGTGAGATTGAGCCGCGCAGAATGTACCGCGCGGATTTTCGGCAGATCGTGCCGGTACAGCCGCTGGGTTTCCCCGGCCATGCGCAACAAACTGCCATGCGGCAACGCCAAGCGAAGGGTGTCATCCGGCGTCGCACGCGCACCGCGCGGCAACTTGCGACGCAGGCGAAAGCAGCGCTCGGCACCCAGACTCAGCGAGGCAATCACCGGCTGCTCGCCCAGCTCCGGCTCGTCATCGCTATGCCAGCCCATCGAGTCGCTGCCGTCGCGATAGAGGTTGGCCAGCACACTGTTGAACCGCGTGGCGCAAACGGTCTCGATCCGGCTACGCAATGCCTCCAGAGCAGGCGACCACGGCCGCGGCTCGAAGCGGGTTTTCGAATAGGTGTAGCCGGTGCCCACATCACCGATCCAGCAACTCAGTCGCGGCGAGGCGACTTCCCGGCCAAACAGACGGATGTGATGGGTTTCCCATGGAATCGTCACCGATAGCTCGGCAAACAACGCGTCCGCCTCGTCCACTGCCAACCACCGCGGCAGCAGCGCGACGTCGGCGCCGGGTAGCCCGAGAGGTTGCCAGTCGGCGCTCAGCACGTGGGTCATGGGGCATTTGTCAGCGGCGAGCCCGTCATCATCGAAACTACGACGGACATCATTGCGTCACCCCATCTCACATGGACGTCAAAGGCGCATCACGCGCCGATGCCACCACCATCGTGCTCTGCGTCTCCCTGCGGAGCGGCGATCACGGCAAGCAACCGTTCGGTCAGCTGCTCAGCCAGCTGCTCGGCATGCTGCCCGCCCGCCAGCAGATGCACATCGGGCGATTCGGGCCGCTCGTAAGGAGCGTCGATGCCGGTGAAGTTGCGGATCGTGCCGGCCCGCGCCTTGCGGTAAAGACCCTTGGGATCGCGCCGCTCGCACTCCTCCAGCGGCGTATCGACAAACACCTCCATGAACTCGCCCTGCGCGAACAGCTCCCGCGCCGACCGCCGCTCGCTGCGATAGGGCGAGATCACGCTGACCAGCACGATCAGGCCGGCATCCACCATCAGGTGCGCGACTTCGGCGATGCGGCGGATATTCTCGACGCGGGCCTCGGGCGTGAAGCCGAGATCCTTGTTGATGCCGTGGCGCACGTTGTCGCCGTCCAGCAGGTAGGTGTGATAACCCAGCGCATGCAGCCGGCGCTCAACCAGATTCGCGATCGTCGATTTACCCGCGCCCGACAGGCCAGTAAACCAGAGGCACAGCGGATGCTGCCCCTTGCTGGTGGCGCGCACTGCCTTGTCGATATCGACGTGCTGCCAGTTCACGTTGGAAGAGCGGCCCAGCGCGTAATCGAGCATGCCGCATGCCACGGTGGCGTTGTTCTGGCGGTCGATCAGAATGAAGCCACCCAGGGTACGGTTGGTCGCGTAAGCCTCGAACGCGATCGCGTCGTCAAGGCCCATCGTGCAATAGCCCACCTCATTAAGCTCAAGATGCCGTGCGGCAAGTTTCGCCTGGCTGTTGACGTCCACCTTGTGCTTGATCGACATCACGCGGGCATTGACCGTGCGGGTGCCGATCTTCAGCCAATAGGTGCGGTTGGGCAGCAGCACGGTGTCGCCCATCCACAGCAGATGGCAGTTGAACTGGTCGGCTACTGGCGCTGGGCGCAGGGCGTCGGCGATCACGTCGCCGCGGCTCGCGTCGATCTCGCGATCCAGGCACAGCGTCACCGCCTGTCCATCCACAGCGCTCTGTAGATCGCCATCCGCGGTGACGATGCGTTCGACGCGGGCACGCTGTACGCCAGGCTGCACCACGATCTCCTCACCGCAAGTTACGCGACCACCGCAAATCGTGCCGGCATAGCCGCGGAACGAGTGATCCGGACGATTCACCCACTGCACCGGCATGCGGAAATCCGCGGCGCGGGCAACCGTGACATCGGCCGACTCCAGCAGCTCGAGCAGGGAGGGACCTTCGTACCAGCTCATGCACGACGAACGCGCACCGACGTTGTCGCCCGTCGGCGCCACCACCGGCAGGCACTGCACGTGCGCGATACCCAGGTCTTGCGCGAGTACGCGGTACTCCTCTGTGATCGCGGCATAGACCGCTGGGTCATAACCGACCAGATCCATCTTGTTGACGGCCAACACCACCTGCCGAATGCCCAGCAGTCCGCAGATATAGGTATGCCGGCGGGTCTGCGGCAACAGGCCCTTGCGCGCATCGACCAGCACGACCGCCAACTCGGCATTGGAGGCACCGGTTGCCATGTTGCGGGTGTACTGCTCGTGCCCCGGGCAGTCGGCAACGATGAAACTGCGCCGCCCGGTATGAAAGTAGCGATACGCCACATCGATGGTGATGCCCTGCTGGCGCTCGGCATCCAGACCATCGGTCAACAGCGCGAAATCGAGCGCGTCGCTCGCATCGGCATGCTGCCGACGACTGTCGCGAGCCAGCGCGGCGAGTTGGTCGTCCGGCACCATGCCGACGTCATATAGCAGGCGTCCGAGCAAGGTGCTCTTGCCGTCATCCACGCTGCCGCAAGTGATGAAGCGCAGCAATCCCTTCGCGGGTAGCGCGCCGGGGGTTTCGGCATCTGTCACCGAAAGAACCGTCGTTGTAGAGGCCGTGGTCATCAGAAATAGCCTTCCTGTTTCTTGCGCTCCATCGATGCCGTCGGATCCTGGTCGATGACCCGCCCTTGGCGCTCGGAGCTGCTCGATCCGGCCATTTCCTCGATGATCTTTTCAAGGGAGTCGGCTGAGGACTCGACCGCGCCGGTGAGCGGATAGCAACCCAGGGTGCGGAAGCGCACTTCGCGCATCTGCACGGTTTCACCATCGCGCAGAATGAAACGGTCGTCGTCCGCCATGATCAGCGCGCCATCGCGCTCGACCACCGGGCGCGGCTTGGCGAAGTACAGAGGCACGACCGGAATGTTTTCGCGCTGGATGTAAAGCCACACGTCCATTTCGGTCCAGTTCGACAACGGAAAGACCCGCACGCTTTCACCCTTGCGGATGCGTGTGTTGTAGGTGTGCCAGAACTCGGGACGTTGATTCTTGGGGTCCCAGCGGTGCTGAGCATTGCGGAACGAAAAGATGCGCTCCTTTGCGCGCGACTTTTCCTCGTCGCGGCGGGCGCCGCCAATCGCCGCATCAAAGCCGTATTTGTCCAACGCCTGCTTGAGCGCGACGGTCTTCATGACGTCGGTGTGCATGGTGGCGCCGTGGGTCAGTGGGGAAATCCCCTGTCGCAGACCCTCTTCATTGATGTGCACCAGGACATCCACATCGCCTGCCGCGGCCACTCGTTCGCGAAATTCGATCATTTCGCGAAATTTCCACGTGGTATCGACATGCAGCAAGGGCATCGGTGACCGTGCCGGATAGAACGCCTTGCGCAGCAGATGCAGCAAGACCGAAGAATCCTTACCGATGGAATACAACATCACCGGATGCTGAAAGCCTGCCTGCACCTCGCGAAAGATGTAGATGCTCTCCGCTTCGAGGTCATCAAGATGGGAGTGCGGTGGCAAGGAAAGTGTCGTCATATCAAGCAGGATTCGTCATGGGGTTTTGCCGCAACCCAGTGCCATGGCACCAATCGCACCGCGCTGGACTAACCATCTTACCCAATATTCACGCGATGACCGGATACGTCGGCTCGACATCCAGGGTCGCCGCGCAGACCGACGCCAGTTCCAGCAGACGCAGATCAGAGCCGCGGGCACCGACAAGTTGCAGACCGACCGGCAAGCCATTCGGCAAGGTGCCCATCGGCAGGCTGACCGCCGGACAACCGGCCAGGCTGGCGAAGCTGGTCAGGTCGGCCTGGGAATTGGGCGCAGGGCCGTCCAGCGGGAATGCACCCTGCGGCGTGGTCGGCAGTACCAGCACATCGACCTGGGCGAACAGCCTGCGCATCTTCAAGGTCGCCGCATCAAGCACACGGTCCGCCACGGCGTAGTCAGCCGCGCTCTTGCCTGCGGCGAATCCGAGCATGTCGCGGAAGCGGGCGGAAACCGGATTCCGGGTATTCGCCAGGTCTTCGGCGAACGTGCTGAGCATCTCAGCTTCCATCAGCAGCAGGCCCGCACGCCGGGTGCGACTGAAATTCCAGTCGGCGAAATCGACGGTGCGCCGATCACCCAGCGCATGCGGCAACTTTGCCAGCGCCGCCTCGAACACGTCGATCACTTCCGGCTGCACGCCGATGGCCGCCAGGTCGGGCAACAAGCCGGTGCGCAGGTTGCCCGGCTCCCAGTCCGGCAAGGCAAAGGCGACCCGGCGTCGGCGCGAGCGCGCGTCATCGGCATCGTAACCGGCCAGTACTTGCAGCAATACGGTGAGATCGTCCGCGCTGCGCGCAAGTAGCCCCACGGCATCGAGCCGCCGCGCCGCCGGCACCAGCCCGCGCGCTGAGATTTCGCCGTGCGTCGGCTTCAGTGCGTAGATACCGCAATAGCTCGCCGGAATGCGTATCGAACCCAAGCTGTCCGAACCTAACGCCGCCACCGCCAGCCCAGCCGCCACGGCTGCCGCCGCGCCACCCGAGGAGCCGCCCGCGCTGTAGCCGTGCCGATGCGGATTGTGGGTGGCGCCAAAATGAGGATTGTCGGTCACCGTGCCCAGCGCGCCCTCGTCCATATTGGTCTTGCCCACCAGCACCGCACCGGATGCACGCAGCCGCGCCACCACATGGGCATCGCTCAGTACGGGCTGCTCGCGTCCGGGCAGCCCGGTGCGGGTCGGCCAGCCGGCCATGTCGAAATTGTCCTTCAGCGCCAGCGGAATGCCGTCGAGCCGTCCGATCACGCCGTCACGGCGGCGCCGATCGGCCATATGTGCCTGATCCTGCAGCAGCCCCGAGCGCAGGTCGACATAGGCGTTGAGCTGCGGATTGATCCGTTCGATCGCCGCCTGGTAAGCGTCGGCCAGCGCTTGCGGCTGCACCCGGCCCACCGCCAGCCAGTGCAGCAATTGGCATAACGAGGCTCGACGCAGGTCAAGATCAGTGATCGGCGGCATCTGGTTCATGGGCGTTTCCTTCGGATAGGCCCCGATTTATGCCTCTATTTATCAGATTGCGCGGTGAATTGATTGCAAGCTGTCCGGGATCGGGGTGCCCTGTTCTATTCTGCACGAACGATGGGACGTCCAGAAGCCCGCCGATGACGTTTGCCGCGCAGTACGCGAAACCGGACAATAAGGGTTCCACGAAACCCGCGCGTCACGCCGCTGCGGATACACACACAACAATCTGTCTCTGAAGGAAGTCCGCCATGAGCGAACGCGAAACGATGGAATACGACGTCATCGTCGTTGGTGCCGGCCCGGCCGGACTGTCGTTCGCGATCCGTCTCAAGCAGCTCAAGCCTGAGATCACCGTGTGCGTGATCGAGAAAGCCTCGACCATCGGCGCACAGATTCTCTCCGGTGCCGTGATCGAGCCGCAGCCGCTGGACGCGCTGCTCCCGGGCTGGCGCGATAATCCGCCGCCGATCTGCGTGCCGGCGGGCGAAGACGAGTTCTGGCTGCTGAACAAAACTGGTGGACGCAAGCTGCCGGTACCGCCGGGGATGAAGAACCACGGCAACTTTATCGTTTCGCTGGGCGCCATGTGTGCATGGCTGGCGCCGCAGGCCGAGGCACTTGGGGTGGATGTATTCCCCGGCTTCGCCGCCGCCGACACCATACATAACGAGGATGGCTCAGTCGCTGGCGTACGCATCGGCGACATGGGCGTGGCGAAGGACGGCACGCACAAGCCCGGCTATACCGAAGGCATCGACATCAAGGCCAAGGTCACCGTGCTCGCCGAAGGCGCACGCGGCAGCCTCACCAAGCAGCTGATCAAACGCTTCAAGCTCGACCAGGACAGTGACCCGCAGGGTTACTCGATCGGCATCAAGGAACTGTGGCAGGTACCGGCCGGGCGCGTGACGCCGGGCAAGATCGTGCACAGCTTCGGCTGGCCGGCAGACAGCCACACCTATGGCGGCAGTTTCCTGTACCACCTGGACAAGGATCGCGTCGCACTCGGCTACGTCAGCGGCCTCGACTACAGCGATCCGAACTACCAGCCGTGGGAGGCGTTCCAGCAATGGAAAAACCACCCGATGATGAAGTCACTGCTGGAGGACGGCACGATTCTTTCGGCCGGCGCCCGCGCGATTGTCACCGGCGGCTACCAGTCGCTGCCCAAGGTGGAGATGCCCGGCGCACTGTTGATCGGCGATACCGCCGGCCTGCTCAACGTGCCAAAGGTGAAAGGTACGCATCAGGCGATCAAGAGCGGCATGCTCGCCGCCGAGCACCTTGTCGCGAATAACCTAAATTCGGCCGGATTCGACGCGAAACTGCGCGGCTCCGACGTGATGGCCGAGCTGAAGCAGGTGCGCAACATCAAGCCCGCGTTCAAAAAGGGCCTGTGGTTCGGCCTGCTCAACGCTGCCTGGGAAACCGTTCTGCGCGGTGCCTCACCGTGGACGCTGAAGAACAAGCCTGATTGGTCCTCGCTGCACAAGCTGGGCGCGCAGGAGGAACCCAAACGCGACTATGTGCAACGCACACTGGCCCCGCGCGATCGCCTCGCCAGCGTCTACTTTGCCGCCACCGAGCACGACGAGGATCAGCCGATCCATCTGCACGTAGCCGACACCTCGATCTGCATCGACCAGTGCACGACCGAGTACGGCAATCCGTGCACCCGCTTCTGCCCCGCCAACGTCTACGAGATCGTCGAAGACGCTGCCGGTCGTCGGCTGCAGATCAATGCGGCAAACTGCGTGCACTGCAAGACCTGCGACATCAAGGACCCGTACGAGATCATCACCTGGGTCACGCCGGAAGGCGGTTCGGGGCCGAATTACCAGAACTTGTAAGCGACGGTTCCTCGCCGCGTGACCGGCTAGGCGCACCTCGTCAGGGCAGCAGCTCGGGCGGGTATGCACCCTGGCGACCACGCAACCCGTCCCACAGCCCACGCAGCATGCAACGCAGGTTGCGTGCGCGTGGCCCGATCAGCACACCGAACAAAAACAGCTTGACCACCACGCGCGGCAGATCCTGGGCGATCCAGATTCCCGGCGTATGTGGCATGCCGTACAGCCGCAAACGATTGCGCATCATGTAGTACAGCCGCACCGGTCCATGCACGACGACCTGCCCGAGCCCGAACGGAAGCGCGCGGCGGGCATCGCCCAGATGGTGATTCATCGTTGCGGTGCACACACCGTAGAGCGCATAGCCGTGTGCGCGTGCCCGGAAGCCCCACTCCAGGTCCACATTGTCGATGAACAGCCCCGCATCCATCGGTCCGACCTGATCAAGTACCTCCATCGGGATCAAGGCGCCCGAACTGATCAGGAAATCGCAGGCGATGGGCTGGCCATCGCTTTCGCACCAGAGCTTGCGGTTTACCGGAAAGCGGATGCGCACGAACGGTGCATCCCGATCCTCGCGCACGTCGTGGAAACGCGGCCCCACGGCAGCGACTTTATACGTAGCCGAAAGCGTTTGCAGTGCCGTCAGCAACGACAACACGATGCCCCCACCAGGCTCGCTGTCCTGGTCGAGCATCAACACATAACGGTAGCCGCTCGATCGCGCCCATTCGATACCGAGGTTCTGCGCGGCGGCCAAACCTATGTTGTGCGTCTGGTGCAGGAGTGCCCCGCCGCGGGCCGACATAGTCTCGCCCAGTGGTTGCTGCCACCGACCCTGGCTGGCGTTGTCGACCAACACCACCGCACCGACCTGAGGCACCAGCCCATCGATCAGGCTCAGTAGAGCAGCAGGCTCGGGGTGGTAGCTCACAATCACCGCACAGACGGTTGTCGCGGAATCGTCAGTCATGGCGTAGCAGATCCCGGACCATGGAACGCCCGCCTGTTCCATAGCGTCGATAACAGCCCTTTCTGGCTTCGCGCAGGATCGGCAGCAAACGCCTGTACCGCGGCAACCGGCCGATCGCCACACGCTGCTCGAAATGAGTCCGCCGGTGCCGGGCCTGCGCAGCGCGATCGGAACTCCCTCCAGCCTGCGCGAGGAAATCTTCCAGCAGCTGCCATCGCTTCGCCTCGGCTTTCAACATCTGTCCGCGTGAAAGCAGCAGGTCGTGCCACTTCATCATCAGTGTGCGCTTTTGCATGCCGATCTGGTTGGCACCATGCTGGCGGTAATCGATCAGCGGCTCGTCGATAAAATCCACCCGGCCGAATGCAGCCGCGGCGGCAGTCAACCACTCGTCGTGAATCCAGTCGCGCGCCACCGGCAACGCCATCTCTACCAGTTCGCGGCGCAGTGCTGCCGTGGCACCAGTAACGAAGCTGCGGCGCAACACGATCTCGAATGCACGGCCGGCATGGATGGCTTGTTTTTCGTCCAGCGTCATCTGCAACGCTTCGAATAGCGTGCAACGCAGAGAACCACCTTCTGCATCTACCAGCCGCCCATCGCTATGCAGCAACAGCAGCTTCGGATCATCCTCGAAACGCGCGGCCATCAAAGCCATTTTGTCGGGACGCCAGATATCGTCCTGATCACATAGAAACAGCACGTCACCGGTCGCCTGTTGCAGTGCCTTTGAGAAATTCCCGACATAGCCGAGATTGTCGGGGTTGCCCCACAGTTGCACCGCAATGCCCAACCCGCGTGCCCGTTCGGCAAACGCCTGCACGATAGGCTGGCTGGCATCTGTCGAGCCATCGTCACTCATCACGATTTCATCGGGCAGGCACGTCTGCGCCAGCAAACTATCGAGCTGCTGCTGCAGGTAGGCAGCCCCGTTATAGATGCAGATCACGATGGAAAGGCGGAGTCGCGTCATGGTCATACGTTGCCGTGGATGGCGATGCCAGCGCAAGGCAGTCGCGATGAAACCACCGGTATGGAAGCATGTCGGCGCCTGCCCACAGCAGCAGCCATCAGGCGCACGCATACACCTTCATGTGCCACCCCCATAACGACCAACCGGGCATCATACCGAAAGGATTGCCGAATAGTCCCGATTCGGCCTGCGCGAAGTGAATCCCGGCAGCCCCGGACCAGCGCACCGGCTCAGGTTAGAATAGCCCACTGTTTCATTACCGTCGGCGCCCCCATCGGCGCCCGCAGAAGGAATCACTGATGAAAATTCTGGTCGGCTACAAGCGCGTCGTGGATTACAACGTGCGGATCCAGGTCAAGCCCGACGGCAGCGGTGTGGTGACTGATGGCGTCAAGCTGTCCGCCAACCCGTTCGACGACATCGCACTGGAAGAGGCACTGCGTCTGCGCGAGAAAGGCGTCGCCGAAGAAGTGATCGTGGTCGGCATCGGCCCGGCCGATCTCACCTCGCACCTGCGCAACGGGCTGGCCATGGGCGCGAACCGCGCGATCCACGTCGTCACCAGTGAGGCAGTGCAGCCGCTGACCGCAGCACGCGTGTTCCTCAAGCTGATCGAGAAGGAGCAGCCGGGGCTGGTGATCCTCGGCAAGCAGGCGATCGATGACGACGCGAATCAGACCGGGCAAATGCTTGCCGCGCTGTGGGATCGTCCGCAAGCCACGTTCGCCGGCAAGGTCGAGATCGCCGACGGCAAGGCTACGGTGACCCGCGAGGTCGACGCCGGGCTCGAAGTGATCGAAACCGAATTGCCGGCCGTAATCACTACCGATCTGCGCCTCAACGAGCCGCGCTTCATCAAGCTGCCGGACATCATGAAAGCGAAGTCCAAGCCGATCGACAGCATCGAGTTCGGCTCGCTCGGCGTCGATACGCACGACCATCTCAAGACCACGCATTATGCCGCGCCTGCCAAGCGCAGCAAGGGCGTGATGGTGAAGGACGCGGCCGAACTGGTCGCCGCATTGAAGCAGAAAGGCCTGCTTTAAGCAGCCCCGACTTTATTTGAAAGGCCTGGAGACTTCACATGAGCAAGATTCTCGTCATCGCCGAACATCTGGACGGCAAACTGAACCTCTCCACCGCACGTGCGGTGAGCGCGGCTGCCGCCGTAAAACCTGAGGCCATCGATTTGCTGGTGCTGGCTGATGCGCCCGATGCGATCGCCGCCGAAGCGGCGAAAATCGACGGCGTAAGTCGTGTACTTACCGTCGCACGGGCAGAGAACGCGCATCCGCTGGCTGCCGTGCTGGCGCCGCAGATCGCCAAGGCCGCCGCCGGTTACAGCCACGTGTTCGCGCCCTCCACCACGTTCGGCAAGGACGTCGCCCCGCGCGTCGCCGCCCTGCTCGGCGTGGCACAGGTCAGCGACGTGATGAGCGTGGAAGCCGCACACACCTTCAAGCGCCCGATCTACGCCGGCAACGCGATCATCACCGTCGAGGCCGACGCCAACCATGCGGTGGTCGCCACCATCCGCACCGCCTCATGGCCAGCCGCAGCCAGCGGCGCCGGCAGCGCGCCGATCGAAGCACTGACCATCGACGTAGCGCTACCCACGCACACCCGCTTCATCGAGCTCAAACAGGGCAGCAGTGACCGCCCCGATCTGCAGAGCGCAAGCAAAGTGGTCTCCGGGGGCCGCGGCGTCGGCTCGAAGGAGAACTTCGAGATTATCTACAAGTTTGCCGACAAAATCGGTGCCGCCGTGGGTGCCTCGCGCGCCGCCGTCGATGCCGGCTACGTACCAAACGAAATGCAGGTGGGCCAGACCGGCAAGATCATCGCCCCCGAGCTGTACATGGCGATCGGCATCTCCGGCGCCATCCAGCACCTGACCGGCATCAAGGACGCCGGCACTATCGTCGCCATCAACAAGGACGGCGAAGCGCCGATCTTCGAGATTGCCGACTTCGGTCTGGTGGGTGATCTGTTCAAGCTGATTCCGGAGCTGGAACAGGCGCTCGGCTAAGCAAACCAAGCGGCTGGGATAAAAAAGGCGGCCTCCTGAAGGCCGCCTTTTTTAGTCTACGAAGGCCGCTGGTGCCGAATCGTCCGGCATGAGCCATGCCCTTGCCAAGCTCCCGGCTCGTGGCAGAAATTTCTCGTAGCCGCGCTGGCGGATGAATTGACCGAAATACCTGCGATCCTCGAACAAAATCTGCAGCTGCTCCAGGTCAAGTGACTGGAAGAAGTTGCCCAGCACCACGTCGGTTTCCGCGATCGCTGCGTCACGTACTTTCTCGAACGTATTGGATTCATGCAGGCGATAGCCATACAAATGCTCGTCCACGCAACCTACCTTGGCAATAGCCAGTGCGCGAAGCAGGAAGTCCCAGTCGTGACAAAGTCGCAGCGCAGAGAAACCACCGAGTCGGTCATAGAGACGTCGACGCAACACGAAGTTTCCAGTGGATACGGCAACGTTCGAATCGAGGCACGCATACAACAGCGCTGGGTAGCTGGCGATGGCGCTTAATTTTTCGCGAATGATTGCCGCTGCAGCGCTGGAAGACTCGGCGCTTGGCCTTCCTTCCTCATCGATAAAATCCACGCCACTAAACACCATTTCAAGCCCGTCGCGCAGCATGGTATTGAGCAGCGTACTGACCCTTGACGGCGCATAACAGTCGTCGGAGTTCAATAAGGCGATGAACTCTCCAGTGGAACGCTCGACACCCATAGCAATGGCGGTGTGGCTTCCACCATTTCCCTTCGAAATATATTCAACGCGATGTTTCGGATTCTGCTCGCAGTAGCGCCTCACTGCCTCAACCGATTCATCGGTAGAGCCATCATCCACGACGACGACCTCAATGTTCTCGTAGCTCTGCGCGAACACCGAAGCCAAGGCGTCGCCGATGTATCTGGCGTGGTTGTAGACCGGAATGATTACACTCACCAGCGGATCCGTATTGATCAGCTGATGATCCGCAAGTACGTCGCCCAGGGCCTCAAGATAGGCGTACCCATGACGCCTGTCCGGCTCAAGGTAGGCACCCTCGCCCCACTCATTCCAGGCGTTGACGAAAACCATGCGCCCGCCAGCCGCACCGGTTTGCAGACTGTAGCTGGCAATGCTTCTCAGCCACTCCGCAAATAGCGCTGGCGATGACCCTTGGAATACGTGACCCCGACCAGGTTTGCGGGCTGAATTGTCCCAGCCAGGAAATGCGCACTTGTATAGCTTGTAGTCCGGTATTACGGCGTTTTGCTGGCGCTCGACCATGTCGGCATAGCGATAGATGCGCCCTCTGAACACCGAGTTGAACATGAGCTGGCCCGAAGAAATCTCATCAGGCTCGACATTGTGGGGAGGAAATTCGATCGCCGCATCGAATCCATACGTTCGGGGGTCCTGGATGCCGAATGTCTGGGCCGCAACAAGATGTATTTCACCGACACCCTGCTGGCGGCAATAGTCTCGCCAACGCTGTGCCGTCGCGCCCGGATCGGGGAGCAAGGTCACCCGATAGACAATCAGCAATGCTGCGCCTTCAATCCGGATGTAACGAGAGTCACGCAAGGCAGGCAGAATATCGGCAATGAACGCTAGGTCATCTTCCGGTGAATGCTGCTGCGCAATGAGCACGTCATGCTCGGCACCATCCCAACGCCGAGTCCAGTTCTCATTCGCCCAGCACAGACAGAACGACAGATCCATGGATGGATCCGCGAGCACATGATTGAACGGTGCTTCCATCAGGCGTTTGCCGGCAAACCAGTAGTGATGAAAGCAGAACCCGTGAATGCCATACAGGCGCGCCAACTGTTGCTGCCGCCGCAGGACATCCTTCAGCCGAAGATCATAGAAACCGAGCTCGCCGGGCAGGCGGGGTTGCAGGTGCCCAGCGAATTGCGGCACGGATTTTGAAACATTCGTCCACTCCGTAAATCCACGCCCCCACCATGCGTCGTTTTCGGGGAACGCGTGAAACTGCGGCAGATAGAAGGCAATGACGTTCAATCCCGACGACGTTACCGGCACCTCACGAATGGGTCGATAGTAAGCACTGCGTTGCGAACTCGCCTCGAAAACTTCATCGAAATGCAGCGGCAAGAGCGCAACCTGGCGTTCGCCCGCCCGCGCGCGCAACGCTCCATCCGTCGCCTGATCGCGCCGCTCAATCTGCCAATAGCGATAGCTCTGTGTATTTTTTATCAGGGGCGCCATCACCCGGTACACGCCATCCTTCAATGTCCTTCTATGAGAAGGAGCAAGCGGAAGGCGCTCGTAAAGGAAGCGCGCCATGGATTTAAGGTATTTTCGCAATGCGCTGGAACCGTCAACTTTCACAAAATGGCAATCCTGAGCATATTCCCGACATGGATTCAACCTCCCGGGTGGTTGTGGTTGTGCATTATGAGCCGCTGAATAGTCTCAGCATCGCGGCGCCAGAGCTCTGCGTTTGAGCCTCACACTCAGCGGCTGCCACTTGCACCTGTCCGCACTTTCGCCGAACGATCGTGATGGCGACCACCGCTACCGCCGCGTCTCGCCAGTCTTTCAGGCCGGCACTTTCCGCACGATGTTTGCAACCATTTCCCGTGACATTCTCAGGCCTGGATAGAGGGCAGCTATCTGTCTTGGCTTTGAATCGTACTGTATCATCCGAGCCGCCCTCCCAAGTTGACACGGACGGCCTATGCAGCTGCCCTTCGGAGCGAGCGCAGGGGAACAAGAATCCAGGATGAGTGATGAGCCCAGAACTAATGGCTGCCGTACGGGAGCAAGCGCACAGCCAAAGCGTGCCGCTATGTGTTGATCTGGACGGCACACTCATCCGATCGGACCTTCTCATTGAGTCTGCACTCGCGTTGCTCGCCAAGAATCCGCTGCTCATATTCTCGATGATTGTGTGGCTATTGCATGGCAAGGCGTACCTCAAACGGGAAATCGCATGCCGCGTCGAATTCGATGCGTCGACACTGCCATACAATCAGGCACTGATCGAGTGGCTTCAGAGCCAGCGACCGCTTCGCCCCATCATTCTGTGTACCGCATCCGATTCCAGGCTTGCCCAAAGCGTGGCGGCGCATGTTGGCCTTTTCGGCGATGTTCTGGCCAGCGATGGAGTGCGCAATCTTTCCGGTCGCAACAAAGCCGCAGAGCTGATCGCGAGATATGGCGAACGCGGCTTTGACTACGTTGGCAACGCATCGATCGACCTGGCCGTGTGGAAGCACGCGCACGCCGCCATTGTCATTGCACCGAGACCGGGGCTGGCCCGGGCTGCGGCGAAAGTATCGACCGTAGAACGCGTTTTCCCTGTACCAAAGGCCAGTTTACGCGCCTGGATCAAGGCCCTGCGCGTACATCAATGGATCAAGAACGTACTCGTATTTTTGCCGCTACTGGCCTCACATCGAGTCCTTGATGTGATTGCCTTGAGCCACACAGCCATCGCATTTCTATGCTTTGGCCTGTGTGCTTCCAGCGTTTATCTAACCAACGACCTGCTGGACCTGAGTGCCGATCGGCAACATCACCGCAAGCGAAACCGCCCCTTCGCCGCAGGAACGCTGCCTTTGGCAGCAGGCCCTGTTGTTGCGGTTATTCTGCTGATCGCAGGCTTGGCCCTCGCCTGGCTGATTTCGCACATTTTCTTTGGCGTGCTGATCTCTTATTTCGTACTGACCACGGCCTATTCGGTACGACTCAAACGCGTGATGATGCTCGACGTAGTCGTTCTGGCCATGTTGTACACCACGCGCATCCTTGCCGGCGCCGCAGCCTTACACACCAAGCCCTCGTTCTGGTTGCTGGCGTTCTCGATGTTCATCTTTCTCAGCCTGGCCATGATCAAGCGCTATACAGAACTGCTGGCAGCGCAAAAGGCGGGTAAGGTCAAGGCCAGCGGTCGCGGCTATGACGTGGAGGACATCCCGCTGATTCAGTCGCTCGGCGGTTCCAGTGGTTACCTTGCCGTGCTCGTGCTGGCGCTGTACATCGACAGCACGGCCGGCGAATCGCTTTACCGTCACCCGCACTATCTCTGGATGCTGTGCCCGCTCTTGTTGTACTGGATCAGTCGCACCTGGGCGATTGCCCATCGCGGCATCATGCACGACGACCCCGTGATTTTCGCGGTCATGGACAACGTCAGCCGGGTGCTACTTGCACTTGCCGCGATTATTGTCGCCGTGTCGATCTGATGAGCCGGGCCGGGCAATCCTGGGGCCGCTATCCGGTTGCCAAGCAGTCCATCATTTCCATTTCCGATCGGCACCAGGAGTTGCCGGCGACGGCCGTTACCATCCTGCCGTATGGTAACGGTCGCAGTTATGGTGACAGCTGTCTCAACGACAGCGGCACTCTGCTCCACACTAGCCATCTCGACCGCTTCATCAGGCTTGATGTCGCGACCGGTGTGCTTGACTGCGAAGCAGGCGCGTTGTTCTCGGAAATACTGGATCTGATCGTACCGCAGGGCTGGTTCCTTCCCGTAACACCCGGCACAAAGTTTGTCACGGTCGGGGGTGCAATCGCCAACGATGTGCATGGCAAGAATCATCATCGTGCGGGCACCCTCGGACGTCATGTGCTGGAACTGGAACTGCTGCGCTCCGATGGCAGCCGACGAGCGTGCAGTTCCATCAAATATCCGGAATGGTTTGCCGCCACGATCGGCGGACTCGGTCTGACCGGTTTGATCACCCGGGCCAGCATCCAGCTTCGCCGCATTGCCAGCCCCTGGATGAGCACCGAGGTTCACCGCTTTGACGATCTTGCCGGCTTCTTCCGACTGTCAGAAAGCTCCGATCGTGACTACGAATACACCGTAGCCTGGATCGACTGCGCGGCCAAAGGGCGCGCATTGGGGCGCGGCCTTTTTACACGGGCCAATCATGCGCCCGCGCATCCGGAACGCCGACCTTCCGCCCCGGCGCGACATCTACGCGTCCCATTCGCACCCCCTATATCGCTGATCAACCCGCTTACCTTGCGCGCCTTCAATGCTATGTATTACCACAGGCAGCGCCAGCGAACAGTGCATGCCACTACGCACTACGAACCGCATTTCTACCCTCTGGACGGCATCAGAGACTGGAATCGCATTTATGGCCCGCGCGGATTCATGCAATACCAGTGCGTGGTGCCACCGACCGGGGCCGAAGACTGCATCGCCCGCTTAGCCCGGATCATCGGGTCCGCGGGCGGCGGGTCGTTCCTGGCGGTTCTCAAGCAATTCGGTTCGCTACCCTCACCGGGCATGCTGTCCTTCCCACGTCCCGGTGCCACTTTGGCGCTGGACTTCCCCAATAATGGCAACCGGACACTACGCCTGCTCGATGAACTCGACGACGTCGTGGCTGCGTCCGGCGGCGCGGTTTACCCGGCCAAGGACGCACGCATGTCCGGGCACCGCTTCCGGCAATACTTCCCGGCTTGGGAATCCTTCAGTCAGTATATCGATCCGCGCTTCTCATCCAGTTTCTGGCGCAGGGTCATGGAGTAAACATGCTTAGAGTACTTATCATCGGCGCGACCTCCGCCATCGCCGAAGCTACCGCACGATGCTATGCCGCCCGTGGAGCACGTATCTTCCTGGTGGCGCGCGACGTGACCCGGCTCAAAGATATAGCCGACGACCTACGCATCCGCGGCGCTGTCGCCGTCGACCATGCAACGCTTGATGTCAACGATCTATCCGCTCACGCGGGCGTCATAGAAAAAGCTTGGCAACAGCTGGGCAGCATCGACGTGGCGCTGATCGCACACGGCACGTTACCGGATCAGCTGGCGTGCGAAAGCTCGGTGGAAACAGCTTTGGCCGAGTTCGCGACCAACGGCACGTCCACCATTGCATTGCTCGCAGCACTCGCTCCCGGCATGGAGGCACAAGGTCGCGGCGTACTTGCGGTGATCTCTTCTGTCGCCGGCGATCGCGGCCGTCAGAGCAATTACCTTTATGGTGCCGCCAAGGCCGCTGTCAGCACCTTTGCCAGTGGCCTGCGCCAGCGCCTGGCAAAAGCCGGTGTCTCGGTGGTGACCATCAAGCCTGGCTTCGTCGATACCCCGATGACGCGCAATTTCCGCAAAAGCGCGCTGTGGGCCAAACCGGATGCCGTGGCGCGTGGCATCGTCCGTGCCGCGGATCGCGGCAGCAGCGTGGTTTATCTGCCCTGGTTCTGGTCGCCGATCATGCTGGTGATCAAGCACATCCCCGAATTCATCTTCAAACGTATCAAGTTGTGATCGCGCCATGACCAAGACAGACAAGCACGCCAGGCTAGTACTCACCGGAGCCGCCGGACTCGTTGGCCAGAACCTGATCGTGGAGTTAAAGGCGCAGGGATATACCAATCTCGTCGCGATCGACAAGCATGAGTACAACCTGGAGATCCTTCGCCAACTGCATCCGGATGTAACTGTGATCCGCGCCGACCTCGCCGAGGACGGTGACTGGACCGATGCCTTCGCGAACGTTGCGTGTGTGGTGCAGCTACATGCGCAGATCACGGGAAAGTTCTCCGATCTGTTCGTGCGCAACAACATCGACGCCACTCGCCGTGTGCTGGACGCCATCAGCAAACATGCAGTGCCTTATTTGGTGCACATCAGCTCCTCCGTGGTGCTATCGGTCGCTGATGACGATTACACCAAGACCAAGAGAGAGCAGGAGCGCATGGTAGTCGAGAGCGGCATCGCGCATTGCGTGCTTCGCCCGACCCTGATGTTCGGCTGGTTCGACCCCAAGCACTTGGGCTGGCTCTCGCGCTTCATGGCCAAGATACCCGTCTTTCCGATCCCTGGGGACGGCCGTTACATGCGCCAGCCGCTGTACGAACGGGACTTTTGTCGTTGTATCGCATGGTGCATCGGCAATCAGCCAGATGGCCTTGTTTACGATGTCGTGGGCGATACGCGAATCGACTACGTCGACATTATCAAGACGATCAAACGGACGAAAAACCTGCGCACCGTGATTGTCCATATTCCTTATGGATTGTTCCGCTTTCTACTACGCGTTTACGCGATCTTCAGCGGCAAGCCTCCGTTTACCGCCGACCAACTCGAGGCACTGACCGCGGGCGACGACTTCAAGGGCGTGGACACTTTCGCCGTGTTCGGCGTCGCGCAGACGCCATTCGTTGAGGCTGTGAGGGAAAGTTACTGCGACCCTCACTATTCGTCAGTTGTACTGAAGCGATAAGGTAGGTCCATGCATTGGTTTAAATTGCGCTATGGCGTCACGATGACGTCCCAGCCTTCCGCACGGTATACAGGGTCGAAGAGTTTTCCACTCCTGCTCGCCTGCATCCTGGTGATGGCTTACAAGTGCAACGACTTCCTCACCAACCCGCAGTTCTGGGCCGAGGACTCCATAATTTTCTTCAAGCAACAGCTTGGCCATGCTTACCCGTTAGTGTTTGAGCCGTTAGCCGGCTACTTTCTTACTCTGCCACGCATCATCGCCTGGGCGGCCTCTTGGGCATCGGTCGCGAAAGCACCGATGATCTACAACGCCAGCGCGCTCTTGCTCACCGCATCGGCGATCAGCTTCACCTTGGGACGTCTCCGTACGCATTTGCCGGTAGCCGTCATCTTCGCTGCCTTCATGCTCGTGCCGGTAAGTGGCGAGGTCCTTGGCTCACTGGCCAATGTGCAGTGGTTCCTCCAGTTCGCGCTCGCCGCCGCATGCCTCGGGAGTTTCCACGCCGCTTCCCGGCCAGCAACCATCTTCCGCGCGTGCGCAGTCTTTGTGGTAGCCCTGACAGGTCCTTTCTCCATCTCTATAGCTTTCGTTGCTGGGCTAATGATCTTCGCTTCCTGGACTTGCGACCGGCTAGGCTCGCCGCGCTGCGACAACGCGGTCACCAACCATTGGAAAACCAGAGATTGGACCATCTTCAGCGCCACAGCCGCTGGCGCAGTCATACAAGCGACGTGCGTCCTAATGCATCCGATGAGCGTCAGCCAGATGCAGCAAAGCACGCTGGAACTGCTGCGAATCACCTTTGCCGAATTGGTGCTAGTGCATATCTTCGTTGGCAATTTCTTGACGGATAACGGCTGGATACTCTTCTATCTCTTCGGTCTGGGCTCGATAGTTTTTGGTAACGGACTGCAAGGCGAAACAAAGATCATCATTCTGAGCTTTGCGCTGCTCGCCGCTTTGGAAACTTTCGTGCCGACACACCTAAAGCCCCTGGCGTTGCTCTATCACTTCTATCCCGGCGATCGCTATTTCTATTTGATCAAAGTGGTTTTCTGGTGGGCCGTTTGGTGTGCCTGTGCCAGCCGTAAGGATAACCGGCGCACGGAGGCAACCGCGATTGTTGTCATGAGCTTGTTCCTGGTCGCCGTCGGCAACCCCACCACGTTGCGTCGGCCAGCATTCCTCGACTATCACTGGAAAGTGTACGCTCACGAACTCAGTCAACCAGGACATCATGTAATACCCGTGAACCCCTCCCCCTGGACGATGACAGTCGACACCGACAAAAATGGAAACATGCGATGAACCAGCACGAAAACTGCGTGATCGTTGGCGCAGGCCCTATGGGCCTGATGTGCGCGATGGAGCTGCTAAAACAGGGAAAATCGGTCGACATCTATGAGACCGACGACCGCATAGGGGGTATGTCGGCGAGCTTCGACTTCGACGGACTGGACATCGAACGTTATTACCACTTCATCTGCAAGACGGATTACCCGCTGTTCGAGCTACTGAAGGAACTTGACCTAACCAGCAAGCTACGCTGGACCGACACAAAGATGGGTTTCTTCTTTAACGGTCAGCTGTACAAATGGGGTACGCCGCTCGCTCTGCTGAACTTTGACGGTCTTGGCATCATCAGCAAGATGCGGTACGCGATGCATGTGATGTATACCAAGAGCATCAAGGACTGGCGGTCGCTGGACAAGATCAATGCCACCGCATGGCTACGAAAATGGGTCGGGGTCAAGGCATACGACGTGCTGTGGCGCAGCCTGTTTGATCTCAAGTTCTTCGAATTCGCCGACGAGCTTTCTGCTTCATGGATAGGCACGCGCATCAAGCGTGTCGGCCTGTCCCGTAAGAATCTGATGCAGGAACAAATGGGCTACCTGGAAGGTGGATCAAAAGTGCTGCTTGATGCCATGGAGCAATACATCCTGGCCAAAGGCGGTCGAATCCATCTTCGCTCGAAGATCGACCGTGTCGTCGTCGAAGGTGGCCGGGTCGTAGGTATCGCTGTCGGTGATGAGCAAATCAGCTGCAGCCGCGTTATTTCCACAGCACCGATCCAGTATGTTCCGCGCCTGGTACCCGACTTGCCGCCAGACTTTGCAACACGAATCGAACGTATCAAAAATATTCCCGTCGCCTGTGTAATTCTGAAGCTCCGATACCCGTTGTCGGAGAACTTCTGGATGAACATTAACGATCCGACTATTGAAATCCCCGGTGTGATCGAATATTCAAACCTGAATAAGATGTCTCAATCCGTACTCTATGCGCCATTTTACATGCCAAAAACGCATCCAAAATGGTCGCGTAGCAACGAAGAGCTCATTGAGGAAGTGATCGGTTACCTCGGCAAAATCAATCCCAAATTCTCGCCCGACTGGGTGCTTTCGCGATATTGCCATCGTTACGACTACGCGCAGACGATTTGCCCACCGGGCTTCTTCGACATGCTGCCGCCAATGCAGACGCCGGTGCATGGTCTCTTCATGGCAGACACGTCCTACTACTACCCTGAAGATCGCTCCATCAACGAAAGCATTCACGTGGCAAAATCGCTTGTAGCCCAAGTCACACACGAGATTCAGGAATAACGCAATGCAAAACATGGGCAAAACTCGGGCATGATGCTTTCACATGGGAAACGACAGTTCGCTCGTTTTATTCTGGCCGGAGGAATTGCTGCGGCCGTCAACATCGCGGCCAGGTGGCTATTAAGTCCGTGGGTCTCTTACACAGCGGCCATCGTAATAGCATTCCTAATCGGCGTCGTAACAGCCTTCACTCTGAATCGGATATTTGTTTTTCGCCAGTCAAGCAACAAATTCCATCACCAATTAAGCTGGTTTGTAGTCATTAATTTTATTGCTCTCGCACAAACTTTGATAATCAGTCTCGCGCTGACCAAATGGCTTTTACCTCTCATCAATTGGCGGTGGGAACCTGAATTGGTGGCGCACGCGCTAGGTGTGGGCGCGCCCTTGATAACAAGTTACATCGGTCACAAAACCCTCTCATTTCGTCAATAACTCATTTTTAAAACCTGGCACCGACATCTTGAGCCGGCTTCACTTGAATCCCGCCGCCCGACAAATCTCCACACAGTTTATCTGGAAATATATTTATGGACTTGCAGTCGCTATATCAATCCCGATTCCCAGAAGCATCGCTGAAAGCGAAGAATGATATATGGAAAGTCATTTGCGATCGTTACTTTTCACGGTACATCGCACCTTCGGATACCGTAGTTGATATCGGCTCGGGCTACTGTGAATTCATCAATAACATATCTGCCGCGGAGAAGATCGCCGTCGATTTGAACCCCGACGTACGGCGCTTCGCTAACCCCGGCATTCGCATCATCAATGAAAGTTGTACGGCCATTGCATCATTGGCGTCCGAGTCGGCGGACGTGGTGTTCATGAGCAATTTTCTTGAACATCTACCAAATAAACAGTTAATTCTGGACACCTTCTCGGAAGCCCGTCGCATCTTGCGGCCTGGCGGTCGCATAATGGTTTTACAACCCAACATACGATTCGTTGGCGGCGAGTACTGGGATTTCTTTGATCACCATACACCACTTACCGACCGCAGCCTCGTCGAAGCACTTGAGCTTACGGGCATGAGGATTCAGTTAGTCGTACCTCGCTTTCTCCCCTACACGACACGCAGCGCCTTGCCTCAAGCTCCTTGGCTTGTGCGACTTTACCTTGCGACTCCCGTCGTCTGGCGATTTCTTGGAAAGCAAGCTTTTGTCATTGCCACAAAGAACGCGCGGTCATAGCCGTTTATTCGGCGCTGGTGATGTCGCCTCTAACAATTTCATAGGATTACAGCTGGAGGCAGACCTGGGAGCGCCTGCGCCCCTCTAAAGCAGTCCCCGCACGTAGCGACAATGCCCTGCCTCATCATGCTGGGAGGACGTCAGCTGCGACCAGCACTCTCGAATCGGCTGGCCGCGCATTTGTTGCGGCTACTCATGACTAGGGACGCAAAATGGCCGGGCGCCCTGTTTTCCAGGTAAGAGCGATCAAGGGCCTTGATCGGTGAGCGGCGCTTGTAGCTGCCCCGTTCGTAGCGATGTAAAGGGGTCTTCGCCCCGACGCCTTTCCTGCTGGGAAGACGCATTGCATACCGCTTTGGGCTCATCCTGGTTAACCAGCAGCAGCCTGACAATCATCTTTATGTGGAGCTTCGATCAGTGACGGAACGCGACCAGCTTTCGGCTAGACTTTTCCTCTTACGAATCACGCAAAGAACAAGGGAGACGATGTGATTTCTTTAGTCAGGATGACAATTGGTAAAGACCAGGCAATTCGTGCCGCACAGAATCTGGCATGGTTCACCAGTCTTGTCGCCACCTTGCTGGTCCTGGTTCCGTTTGATCCGAGGATGCCATCCCTTGGGCTGGATTCGTCATGGGGCTACGCGGCGAACGTTGCGGTTGCCGAGCACCTGCGATTTGGCCGGGACATCATCTTTACGTTTGGTCCGCTGGCTTCGGTCTATTCGCGTTTTTTTCATCCGGCTACGGATGAGCTCATGCTCTCCGGATCAATCATCATCGCCGCGGCGATTTTTGGGGGGTTCTCTGCCCTGGTGACCAAGGAGCGCCGCATCTGGTTACTCGCCGTCCCGCTGTACTTGAGCCAATTCAGTCGTGACGCTCAGTTCACAGCGCTGCCACTGCTTATTCTCCTCGTGGCCAGCGTCAAGTTCGATAGACCCACCCGTGGCGCATTGCCACTTCTGCTCCTCGCAATCGCCTGTGGTTTGCTTCCGCTTATCAAGGCCAGCCTCACCTTACCGGTCATCGTGTGCACGATTTTGGCAGTAGCCATGCTTTATCGCAGAGCTACCATGCTGGCGGTAGCGATCATTCTTACAGAGATCTTTGTCGTACCGATAGCCTGGGTGGCAAGTGGCCAGGCTATCGGCGATCTGGGTCGGTATTTTGTTACGCAGGGTCCGATTATTTCCGGTTACACCGAAGCAATGTCAGAGTCCGGTAACCCGGGTGAGATTTATGTTTATCTGCTGGTCGCCGCTGGCTTGATGGTCTCCGGGTGGCGCAGCTGGCGTTCCTCACGTGGCTGGAAGATGTTGGGGCTCGCCATCATCTTTTTTATAAGCTTCAAGGCAGGATTCGTTCGTCACGACGGTCATGCCACGCTGGCAGCCGCCATCTTGGCGTTGGTCAGTCTGGCCTTGCTGATTGAGCGACCACATGGCGGCTATCTCATGCTGATTCTTAGCCTGGTCGCATGGGGATACATCTCCATTAGCTATCGGCCTATCGATCCCATTTTTATCGCCCGCAGTTTCGGCCAAACCATGGAGCAGGCTTCAAGTTCCCTGTGGGATCGAGTCGCCGATCGTAGCCGTCTTGATCGGTCATTTGCTATCGCAAACGAAAAAATTCGCCGATCGACACTACTGCCACCCTACCATGGCACTGCCGACCTGTACCCATGGGATCTTTCCGCGCTTTTTGTGAGTAACGCGATATGGTCACCTCGGCCGGCTTTCCAGAGCTATTACGCTTACACCCCGGGATTAGCGATGGAGAACCGCCAACACCTGGACGCAGCAGCGCCCTCGAGGATCTATCTTCAGATCAATACAATTGACGGGCGATATCCGTCTCTCGATGACGGAGCCAGTTGGCCCGCGCTGATCGCTAACTACAGAATTAGCGGGTACGCGGACGAGTATCTGATACTAGATAAGAGAGTTGTTACAGCAGCAATCGGCATAGAGCCGGAACTATTTTCTCACCATGTGAATCTCGGAGCGGAAATCACCGTTCCGCCTTCGACGAAGCCGGTCTGGGCGCTCATTGCCATAAAGCCGACCTTGCTAGGTAAGCTGGTGTCGGCGGCATTCAAGCTGCCGCCGCTTAGCATCTTCGTTCGCTATTCAGACGGCACGACGAAAACTTTTCGCTTTATCCCGGGAATGGCCGAAACTGGCTTTCTGTTATCACCAACGGTCGCCAGCTCTACTGACTTCGCTGCGGTTGAATCGACGCTTGCTCACGAGTTACTCGCGGGAAAATATGTCAAATCGTTTGAGATTTTAGGCGCCAGCGGTTCGCGCCTTCTCTGGGGGAAAGATTTCACCACTACTCTTTCGACGTTGAACGTTCCTGCCGACAAAGACGTCGATGGCGTACTGGTGAATCCATACGAAGTGGGTGCCCCCATTGAGAGCTTACCTGATGGCGGTGAGTGCATGATCGATACGCTCAACGACGTCGACGTCGCCGGACGCGCAATGACCATTACGGGAAACTTGCTCGAGATACGGGGTTGGGCGCTTGTATCGGGTGCACTTGGAAGGGAGAACAACAGCGTCGCACTTGCCTTCGTCGGCAAAGATGGTTCGGTGAGAATGCAGTCACTTCGCAAAGTGAAACGTCCCGACGTTGCCGACCATTTTGGCAAACCGGGTCTCATTGCAGGATACGAAGCGCTGATCGACACACGGTCATTGGAGGGAACGTATGACGCTTACGTTATCCAGACCTTTCGTGGCGAGCGACTGGTATGCAGGGAAAATAGCCTGCGCGTAACTTTCGCTCACCCGAACCCACCTAATTGACGTTGCAAGTCCGGCGCCTGGCTATCTGCCAGGCGGTGGTATCTTTCGCTGCTAAGCCCGTCCGCGAACAACTGCTCTTTACGATGCAATAGGTGCGAGGACCTGGGGTTCGACAGCGAATAGTCAGCTTGCTAGGTCGGTATGGCACGCGCTCTTTCCCATGCCACTAATGGGCCTCAAAGGCTACGGTATTGACCAGCGGGCAAAATTTTCCCTGTGTATACAAGTAGGCGCCAACTGTCCCGGCAGAATGAACGACGTAGCCACGCCAACCGGCGTGCCACGATGCCCCGGTGATAGCAGCTTGTACGTCGGGCCTCGCTTCGCCGACTACACCGTAACCTACCGTTTTATTCTCGCTATCAGTAAATACCACCAACAACGTACTTGCTGGGACTGCGGGTACCGCCCAGCCACGCAGTCGATATCCGCCGGAAATAGTCTCTACGGAATCGAAAGCACCGCGGCAGAGCGCAGGGTTGACATCATGCGGGGTGAATCGCAATGACCCGAGCTCCGCCACCCAGCTGCGCCCATACATCGACAGCTTATCTCGCTGGATGTACGCCATGTCATCGAGAAGTTTGCTGCGCCCCGCTTTGGGATAAAGGCTGTTCAGATATGCATCGTCATACACCCCCATCGTCACGCCGATCACAGCAACATCACGCTCGTAATCTGCAGAACGATAGCCGGCCACGTCGCGCTGACTCCACAGAGCAAGCGGCATGATGGTCACTGCTACCAGCCCGACGAGACGCCAGAAATTTCTCGGCTCTACCATGTCCGCATAAATTAAAAAGACCGACAACCAGGCAATAAGCGCAGGCGTTGTGTATCGACTGCTCGCGGCCGTGTCGATGCCCAGGTCGAAACGTCCAAGGCCAGCAAGAAACGCAGCCAGCACCACGAACGCCAACGTCGTTGCGAGAAAGGTGCGGTAAGCGGAAAAAGCGCGCGCACGCAGCAGGAGTAACAACATTACCGCGGCAGCGATTACAAGCAGACCACCAAAGGCCGCCGCCGCAACTAAACACGCTTGCGTACCTAAATGGATATGTGAACCCAGGAATGCCACCGGAGAGCCGAGGAACACCAACGTGTAGTGCAGCACCCCTGGCAGGTGATGTAGTGCGCCATTGAGCGGATCAGCATGCAGAAGCGGACGCTGGTAACCGGCGAAGTAAACACCCCATGCAATGCAGGTGACCATGGTGGCCAAAAGTAGTCGCCACCACGAGAAAGCCAGAACCAGACCGATCACTACCAGCAGCGGCAAGCTGAGCAGGCCATTGGCCATGCTCAACATAGACGCTGTCGCGAGAATGAAAGCCAATGTCTGCCGCAAGATGCCGTGCCGCGCTCCGCTCAAGGCGTAGCAAAGAAACGACAGCATCGCAAACAAGTACACCAGCGTGAACTGGCTTTGGAAACCCCAATTTAAGTTGTCGTCCTGCATCCAGGCCATGCAGGCAAGCAACGCAATTCCCACGATCGCGGACACCGACACTCGCCTTGCCGCGTACCGCACATAGGCGAGCACGAACACCCCGGCAATCGCCAGGTGCAGAACAACATTCATGGCGATAGTGAAAACATTCACACCACCGAACCATTTCATGTCGATCCAAAACAACACACGAGACATGACAATCCGGTGCTCGTTGTGCTGGACCCACCAGGCAGCGTAATTGCCGCTTTGTATCATCCGCCAGAAGCCGATGACTCCGTCCCATTGATCCATGTACGGGATAGGTGAGTAGTTGCGAACTACCCCATAAATCGTGCTTACAGCAACAAGAAGGCCGATAAGAACACACCAGACCGCCAACACAATACGCCCCGTCGAGAACCCCTGCGGCGGCTCGGCGCTTAGTTGCGCCGGGCGGGTGAAGATGGATGAATCATTCGCTTGCTTGCTTGCCATACGTCATCCTGTTTGCGCGACAACCGCATCCAAGCGGACTACGGCTGAATTGCGCGCAATGTCAATCCTGCGAATCTACCCTGATATTGCGTCACGAAACTTACGCAAAATACGGGCTGGGAGTGGCTGCTTTTTGCGCACGATAAAGAAGCCCTGTTCGAGCAGGTCCGGTTCGTCGAAGAATCGTATTGACCGGGCAACACGGCCGATCTCTCGCTTCACAAACGCGGGAGGCATCGCGGCCCAACCATAGCTGTCGGCATCCAGTACCGCTGCGTTGCCCGATGCCGCCGCATACACATGTTCACCTTTACGATAACGCTCTCGCGCCAAGACCGGATCGGCAAACATCCGAGCGTAGTTCTCTTCGTAGGAATTGCGTCCTTCAGTTTTGAGCGAACAGGCCAGGCAGAGATTGAGGAACCTGTCCGTCGTGGTCGTAAGCACAAGCGTGCCGCCAGGCTTAAGGACGCGCATCAGCTCGCCGAGCCAGTGGCTGGCCGAATCTTTGGAGATGTGGGAAAAAACCGAGAACGCGTAGACCACGTCGAAATAGTCGTCAGGGAATTCGAGCCGATCGCTCTTGCCGATCAGGCCGAGCTGGCCTTTCACACCTATGGACTTGGCTTCATCGAGAATATCGCCATCGACGTCAACCCCGTATAAGCCGCCGGGATCTACCTCACGCGTAAAGAAGCGGATGATCCGGCCCCAACCCACCCCAAAGTCGAGAACTCGCGAGTCGCGCGTCAGTGGAAAGCTGCTGTTCTTCACGATCTTGTAGAACGTGAACGCCTCCTCCAAAGCCTTCTCGTTTGACCTACCGACAAATACTTCCTGTAGGTAGGCCGAAGGAAAGCCGGGTAAACCCAGATTCGAATCATGCAGCGAACTAAGGATTTTCTCGAACCATTGCTGATCATTCATTAGCGCATTTCCGTTGGTCGTTAATATCGTCGATGGTGAGGTCACGGAGGAAGCACGGTAACACCCTGAGTCGCATATCGCTCATGGATGAGAGCCGAAGTGGGATCGCGCGTGGATGCGACAAAGTACCCGGCTTCTTGCACGCAAAGTGTCACGATACGCTCGATGACGTGTGCGAGCGTAGCATCGCGCTGCCCGTCCTCCGGATCGAACTCATCAAGCTGTAAGTTGCGGCCGCGCAGATGGGACAACGCTGCAGGGCGGACCCAGAACATCGTTCCAGCGAAGAACCCGAGACGGATAGAGGCCTGATCGATACCGACCTCATCGGCGAGCGTACGCAGGCGCATCTCGTTGCCACCCCAGAATCGAGCGTCACTTACATAGGCGCGCTCCGGGCCAATGATGCCGCAATCTTCAAACCGTCGAAAACCGTTGATGATCCTTAGAACGCATTGTGACGACCCAAGCAGCGGCCTCAGCAATTCGTCTCGCCAGACGTCTCCCTTTGTGTGGTAGGTGCTTTTCTTCGAATGGATTTTGCAAACGGCCAGGTAGCGATCCAGCAGCCCAGTATTCAGGAGGCTGATGAATGGGCCCACGTCCCGACCGACATTGGCATGCAGGTAAACAAACACCTCGGTGCTGCGCTGGGCAAAATATTCGCTGACGACCCGATGATCGGCCTCACTCTTGACCGAAACAAAAATGTCGCAGGTGCAGATGACGTTGCGGATGTACGCGTTGATATCGTCAAGAAGGTCCACATGAAACAAGTGCAGCACGACAGCCACCTCGCCACGTAGACGTTGGGGATCTATCGCAGCCAGTGAAAACATCTTCATCAACACAGGGTTGGCGGCATCGTCGACAGGCGCATCCAATTTTTCTGCTGGACGTCGCGTGCGCCGCATGCGATCGACTTCGCCCACAATCTCACTCAATGCGGCCGGATCTACCACCAGTTGTTTCAGCTGATCGCCGAGCACACCATTGGGGTCGTCACGCAGGACTTCGCTCTTGATGATGCCGAAACGAGCGTACAAAGCGTCCCACAGATAGTGCACGGGATTGGCGGTGACGACCTGATCAGCGTCCGGCACTGTGCCATATTGCGCTTTAAGACGCGATGACACTGTCCTCAGCTCAGCGGCATCCGGCACGAAGGCCGCCGCAATGCGAACGTCATGCCCCAGTAGCCACTGCGTCAGCCCGACCTCGTAGGACAGGATGATTTCCCACTTGTTATGAAGCACGCGTACGCCAGTCCAGAAGTCCTGGAAATGCTTCGTGAAAAAAGCGGGCTTGCGAAAAACCATGAAGTACGACTGCAGGTGACGCGTCACCTGCCAGGACTCCGTCATGCTCCACACATCGCAGTTGGCATTCGCCATTTGTGCGAAAGCACGCGAGATGCCTCCCGAGTCAACTGTAAGCACGCTGTCGTTGGCAATCACCAGTTCGTCGTACGCGTAGAGATCTTCGATGGCGAACACGCCCGTACGAAACGAGTAGAAATCGTAACCGACGTTTTCCCGGACGATAATGCGAATTCGCTCATCCAGCGCGTCAATCTCTGTGGCATGCAAGCACGTGGATACGAGCACGATACGCTCTACGCTCAACAGCAGCTCGTCGAGCAGACGGCGGACGAAAGGCGTCAGCTGGCCCTGCGCGTCGAAGTGAGCAACGATCGCAATGCGTCTGGGTGACTTCAGCGAACCCATTTGAGATGGACTCGCACGGCAAATCGATATAGCGGCGGGAAGCGCCTAAGGATCTTTTTGACCAGCCGCCGCAACAACGAACGTTGCGAGACCGGGGGCATCCCCAGGTTCATTGCTTTAAGTCGTAACTCGGCCGATAACAGCACAACGTCGCGAGCTAGATTGTCTTTCTCGTCAAGGAGGCGGCTTATACGCTCCTTGCCGATTGCCCTAAGCAGTTCCGAATCCGCAAGCAGCGCGTCGAGGCGCGCGTCCTCGTTGACCACGGCGGCGTAAGTCTCCTCCAAGTAGGCCAGTCCATGCTCCTGATCGGGTTCAAGATGACAGCCCTCACCCCATTCGTTCCACGCGTTGATGAAGATCAATTGATCTTCCGGCGCGTTGTTCGCGCGGGTATAACGAACCAGCCACTTCAACCAATATCCATACAGCCCGGGAGACGAATCGACCATGATATGAGACGTGTGCTGGCGACGAGCAGTGTTGTCCCATGAGGGAACGATCGCGCGGTACCAGCGATAGTCAGGCTTGGTGCGTCCAATAGACTGGGCGATGACCTTGCGATAGTCGACGAGGCCGCCTCGGAAGTGCGGATTGGTCATTTCCAAAGGCCGGTGCACCCGGTTCTCGGACCCAATGAAGGTATGCGGAGGAAACTCGACTGCGGCATCGAAACCCCAATCTCGCGGGTCGACAATGCCGTAAAACTGCACCGCAACAAGGTGCAACTCGCCTATACCATGCTCGCGTGCAACTTCGCGCCAAAGTGCGACGGTCTGCTTTGAATCGGGAAACAGATCGGCGCGATAGACCAACAAGATCGGCTTGCCATCGACACGGATCGCACGCGGGTCCTTCAGCAACGGCACCAAATCTTCAAGGAAGCGGCGATCCTCGTCAGGACCATGCTTCTGCTCAAGCAATACATCCTTCTCCAGACCATCCCAGGTACGAGTCCAGTTCTCGTTTGCCCAACAAACGCAGAACGGAAAATCAATATCGCTTTTGAGGTAGTTATCTATTGGCAGCTCGAGAATGCGACGGCCATCGAACCAGTAGTAATAGAAACAAAATCCCTCAATACCGTACAGGCGCGCCAGGTCCGCCTGCGCACGCATATTATCGATCAGTCGAAGATCGTAGAAACCGAGTTCGCGCGGAACATGTGGCTGGTAGTGGCCACTAAAATTTGGCTTTCCCCTGGCAACGTTAGTCCACTCGGTGAACCCCGGGCCCCACCACTCGGAGTTTTCCTCGACCGGGTGATACTGCGGAAGATAGAACGCAATGGGTTTCACGCTTGACATCGGAACCTCTTGATAAGCCAACTTCCATCAACATTCGACAACACCGGTTATCCCCCACGGTGCGCAATCAGCGCCCGAACAATCTTGCCAGCAACCATCGCTTGCGCGTGGCGTTCGCGCGCAACTGGTTCAACTCCGCCTCGATTGCGTTGAGACGTTCCGAAGTAACCTGCAGCTCCCCTGTCATGACGTTAAGCTCCAGCTCTTTCACTGCTAACTCATCGCGAGTCGCTGCATGACCTTCCTGACTCGCCGTCAAGTCGCCTTGTACGACCGTAAGCTTCGTGTTGGCATTCGCCATCTCTTCTTCGAGCTTTGCCTGAACAGAATGAGCTTCAGCCTCCCAAATACTCACATCTCTACGTAACTGGCCGACCAGCCCTTCACTAATCTCGAATTTTTTCCGCACAGAACGTGCTTCAGCTTCCCAGATATGCACGTCGTCGTGTAGCTGGACGATCAGTCCTTCACTGTCAGCAATCGGTAACGCAAAGAGGTCCTTGGCCCGCTGGTATTCGTTCTGGAATTGCTCAAACACGCTCCAATCGGTCCTGCCCGCCTCCACATCGAGGCACGTTGCATAAAGTGAGTCGACAAACACCGAGCCGACGTGTCTGCCTGTACTGGCTAGTACGTCTTTGTGCCGATGATGACGTAGGCCATTCGGATCGATGAATCGGTCTACCTCAGGCGCAACATCTGGCATCGCGCGCGGCCAGACGATGTTGAGTTCGTCGGCGACCCGAGCCATCGAGCCACGCCAGTCGGATAGTAGGCCGTCGTAGCTGACCATGGAACGCGGCAGACTCCGGGTAAAACGCTCCGCTTCCAGCAGGTGCTGTACCCACATCAAGTGCGAATGCCCGGTCAGCATGCCTTCGCGACTGCGTAGCGAAGCCGCAACCTCGAGGGGGCTGCGACTAACAAATAGAGCCCTGGCACGACAGTCGACCCGGTCGAGCGCAGCAAGCCAGACCGGCACCAGGCGACACATTCGCGGATCTTTGACCGCCCAGAGTGGTACGCCAGCGAACTCGTTACGGCACAGCTCGGCCAGCTCCTCGATGGCGACCTGCGCCGCAGGAAGTTCAAGCCAGTCATCTGGCATCTCGCTGGCGCTGGACCAGGTGCGATCCAGCTCCTTCAGTAGGCGCTCATGTATTTCATACGCGCCAAGGTGCTCCCAAAAGCCGGCAGGATTGTCGGCAGCTGGCGGAAGAAAACTCGAGCCGAGTTCCGCACCGAGCATATTGATCACTCGCGCGCAGGCGGAAGTGCCGCTGCGGTGCATGCCAAGCACTAGAATGACTGTCGACCCTCGCACACCGGCATTTTTCATCTACTGCTTGTCCTTGTTCAATCGCCAAATGCCGGTCAGACCGACATATGGCCAAGGTTGGCAACGGAAGAGCGAATGTCAAAGTCCACCATACCGGTGGCGATTCGGTCGGAATCGGGAGCCACCCGGAACATGGCAATGTCGACCACACGATCGAGGAAGGTTTCCTCCTGATCGACCCGGCCGCGGACGCCCGCATTAAGGAAATAGGTACCGGGCGCAAGCAGGCAACGGAAGCGGAATTTGGCCCGGCGTCGCTCGCCAGCCTCCACAACCTCGATTGCCGCGTGTGTGGGCGCCGACACACCTCCACCCAGCTCGACACCGGATACAGTCTTGATCAGCATACCGAACTGCACACCAGCTGCGGCGCGATCAAAATCCACATCGTAAACGTAGACGTACTCCTCCCCTGGACGTAGCACGTTGACGCGCTCGCCGCTGATGGTTTGCAAGTGTGCGTCCTTGATCTCAGCACCGCTGCGCACGTACCTAAGTGTGCTTTGCGGAAGCAGGTGATCATCATGCCAAGCCAGATCGTAGGCACTCGCCGAATCCGACGGATTGGTCGCGCCAGATTCGACGGCCTTGGCATCCGGCACGTTGGGCGCGTCTTTGCCGCCAACCTTGTTCATCACGGACGTCGGCTGCTCTGCGGCCGTCGATTCGCGTATTTCCTCCCGGATGGCTGCCACACGCTCAGCTGGTGCATACAACATTTTCTGGTAATGCGAGATGGTTCGCTTGGGCGATCCGGAATAAAGCATCTCGCCACGATCAAGCAGGATAGCGCGATTGCAAAGTTCCAAAACCGTGCCTGCCGAATGCGAGACGAATAGTACCGTCGCGCCCTCGCGTCGTATTTTCTCGATGCGGGCAAAACATTTTCTCTGAAAAGCCTCGTCGCCTACTGCAAGTGCTTCGTCAACAACCAGAATATCCGGCGTGACATGGATGGCCACGGAGAAAGCCAGACGCACATACATCCCGCTCGAATAGCTCTTGACAGGCTGTTCGATGAATTCACCGATGTCGGCAAATGCTGCAATATCGTCGAAGCGGTCTTCAATCTGTTGTCGCGTCAGCCCCAGCACGGTGCCGTTGAGGAACACATTTTCGCGGCCGGTAAAATCCGGGTTGAAACCCGCGCCAAGCTCCAGCAGAGCGGCTATGCGGCCATTGACCTGAAGATCTCCCGCTGTGGGCGTAAGCGTACCGCAGATGATCTGCAGCAAGGTCGACTTGCCCGAACCGTTGCGTCCAACAATGCCAACGGTTTCACCCTTTTTCACTTCGAAACTGATATTTCGCAATGCTGTAAATTCGCGATACCAGCGATGCTTAGCCGAACGCGACGACATCATCTGTAGAAGCCGATGATGCGGCTTGTCATAGACAGGAAAGACCTTGTCGATCGAATTGGCGGAGATGGAGATTTCAGATGACATCTGCGAACCCTCTGCGGGTTGCCATAAACCATGTAAATCCAACAAGGGCAACCGACATTGCCAATAGCATGTATAGCCCTAGACCCTCCCAATTCGGCATTGTATCCCACAGTGCAATATTGCGACTCTGATCGATGATAAAAGTAATCGGGTTTATCATGAACAACGGACGCAGCGAGGGGCTGACGGAACTAATCGGCATTACTGCCGAAGAGGTAAACAATAGTGCTGTAGAAAGCACGCTGGTGATCTGAGTAACGTCGCGAAAATAAACTCCCAGAGCAGCCAGCAGCCAGGACACTCCAAAGGCCAGCACCACGAGAGGCAGGATGATTATTGGAAACAAGATGGCACTGGCATCTATGTGCCCCTCTAGCACTAATCGAAGGGCCAGAAATACGAGAAAATTTGCCACCAGGTGGAAAAGCGCTGAGAGGATCATCGGCCAAGGCAGGATGTCGAGCGGGAAAATAATCCGTTTGACATAGCTTGGATTGCCCGTAATAAGCATCGGGCCGCGCATGATCACCTCAGAGAAAAAGCCATGCACGATGAGGCCAACGAAAAGAATCAGAGTAAAGCTGTGCTGATTCGCGCCCTGATCTCCGCTTTGAGGCCAGCGCCCTTTCATCACGCTGCCAAACGCGAACGAATAGACGCCAAGCAAGAGGAACGGGCTAATCAGCGACCAAAGAAGACCAAAGCTCGCGCCGCGGTAGCGTCCCATCACCTCTCGCTTGGTCAGCTCCCATATCAGTGAGCGGTGCGCCAGCGGAGCCACCACAGGGGCCGCTATGAGGCGAAGCAATCCGGTTGTAGGCATTAAATGAATATCCAGCAGTGAATCATGATCAACCCAACGCGAGGGCAAGTTCAGCGCGAAGATCTTCCACATTCTCCACGCCTACTGATAGGCGGATAAGCCCATCGCTAATGCCCAGCCGCTTCCGATTGGCCGCTGGGATTGAGGCATGCGTCATGATCGCCGGGTGTTCGATCAGGCTTTCTACGCCACCAAGTGACTCCGCCAGTGCAAATAGCTCGCAACGTTCCAGCATGCGCTTGGCCTTTTTTAGGCCGCCTTTCACTTCGATAGTGATGATGCCGCCGAAACCATCCATCTGACGCTTGGCCAGCGTGTGTTGCGGATGGCTCTTGAGTCCCGGATAGATCACCCGCTCGATGGCAGGGTGTTTTTCCAGCCAGCGGGCGAGCTCCAGTGCGCTCTCACAATGGGCCTTCATGCGAAGGTGCAAGGTCTTCAAGCCCCGCATCGCAAGAAATGAATCGAAGGGGCCAGCGACCGCACCGACCGAGTTCTGCAGAAAACCCATTTGTTCGGTCAATTCCTTGCTGCCGGCGACGACGATACCGCCCACCATGTCGGAGTGGCCATTCAAGTACTTGGTTGCCGAATGCAGAACCAGGTCCGCGCCGAACTCGAGCGGGCGTTGCAACATGGGCGAACAGAATGTGTTGTCCACCACCAGGATCAGGCCATGCTTCTTGGCAAACGTGGCGACCTTGGTCAGGTCCACCAGCTTGAGCATCGGGTTGGTTGGGGTTTCAACCCAGATCATTCGGGTGTTGGGCTTCAACGCGGCTTTCAGTGCATTACCGTCATTGAGATCGATAAAGGTGAAGTCCAGCCCCGCAGAACGGCGGCGTACGCGCTCAAACAGACGGTAACTGCCGCCGTAGAGGTCGTCCATGGCAATGACATGGCTGCCCGTATCCAGAAGATCCAGCACCGTGGCTGCCGCGGCCAGACCCGAAGCGAACGCGAAACCGGCCCTGCCCCCTTCCAGTGCGGCCACGCAACCCTCATACGCCATCCGGGTAGGGTTCTGCGTGCGCGAGTATTCGTACCCCTTGTGCTTGCCGGGGCTCTCCTGCACATAGGTCGAGGTAGCGTAGATCGGCGTCATGATGGCGCCGGTGGTGGGATCGGGCTGCTGTCCGGCATGAATGGCCAGTGTCCCCATGCCCAGCTTCTTCTGTTTCGCAGCAGTCTTCATCAATGCACCCTTGTCCCGCAGCGCGGGCCGCTTGATCTGGTTCAAAACGACCATCTTACCCTTCGGGTTCGAGATTTCCGAACCGGGCTACGGTTTCCGTTCATGAAAGCCTGCCATTTTGGTGGTTTTGGGACCCACTCTCACCCACTAAACCCGGGCCCCGGCTTGGTCGGCGCGTAAAGTGCGGGCATTATATGTTGTTCCTGGCATCAAACAGTTGTCAGCAGCCATCTATGGCCCAATCCCCCGAAGCAGGAAGACGACGGACTTGATGAACAATCCAACCACAGGGTCGAGCACCCTCCTTGTCACTGGCGGCGCAGGTTTCATTGGTGCCAATTTCGTGCTGCAGGCCATCGCCGATGGGCTGCGCGTGATCAATCTGGACAAGCTCACCTATGCCGGCAACCTGGACACATTGGCCTCGCTGAAAGACCATGATCAGCACGTTTTTGTGCAGGGTGGCATTGGCGACCGCGAGTTAGTCGCGAGACTGCTGGCTGATTATCAGCCTGATGCGATAGTGAACTTTGCCGCCGAATCGCATGTGGATCGCTCGATCGATGGTCCCGCCGAATTCGTACAGACCAATGTGGTCGGCACGCTGGGTCTGCTGGAATGCGCACGCGACTATTGGCGTGGCCTGGAAGGTAGGGCACGCGAAGGCTTCCGCTTCCTGCACGTATCCACCGACGAGGTCTACGGTTCGCTCGGTGCCGAGGGCAAGTTCACGGAGGAAACCCCCTACGCGCCGAACTCGCCATACTCCGCGTCCAAAGCGGCGTCAGACCATCTGGTGCGCGCGTTTCATCACACCTACGGCCTGCCAGTACTGACTACCAACTGCTCGAACAACTATGGCCCGTATCAGTTTCCGGAAAAACTCATACCGCTGATCATCCAGAAGGCACTGGCCGGAGAGCCGCTGCCGGTCTACGGCGATGGCCTGAACATCCGCGACTGGTTGTTCGTGGGCGATCACTGCTCTGCGATCCGGCGCGTGCTGGAAGCGGGTCGCCTGGGTGAGACGTACAACGTGGGTGGCAATGCAGAGCGCGAAAACATCACGGTGGTGAAAGTCATCTGCGCCCTGCTCGATCAACGCCACCCGCTCGCCGATGGCCGCAAGCGCGAGTCGCTGATCACTTACGTGAAGGATCGCCCCGGTCACGATCGCCGCTATGCGATCGACTCCAGCAAGCTTCAGAACGAGCTGGGCTGGCGCCCGTCGCAGACGTTCGAAACCGGTGTCGAACAAACCGTGGACTGGTACCTCGCCAACCAACCGTGGAGCCAACGCGTGCTCGACGGCAGCTATCGTATGGAGCGCCTGGGGTCATGAAGGACGCAGTTGTGAGCACCACGCAGAAAGGCATCATCCTCGCCGGCGGCTCTGGCACCCGGCTGTATCCGATCACCCGCTCAGTGAGCAAGCAGCTGCTGCCGGTATACGACAAGCCGATGATCTATTACCCGCTGGCTACGCTGATGCTGGCCGGCATTCGTCAGGTACTGATGATCAATACGCCGCATGAGCAGGAGATGTTCCAGCGCCTGCTGGGCGATGGCTCGCAGTGGGGTATCGACATCCAGTACGCGGTGCAGCCATCGCCGGATGGCCTGGCGCAGGCGTTCACCATCGGGCGAAATTTTGTCGACGGCAAGCCCAGCTGCCTAGTTCTCGGCGACAACATTTTCTATGGCGTTGGCCTGACCGAACGACTCAAGCGCGCTGCCTCTCGCGAGCACGGCGCGACCGTGTTCGGCTACTGGGTAAAGGATCCCGAGCGCTACGGCGTGGCTGAATTCGACCAGGCCGGCCGAGTGATTGGGCTGGAGGAAAAGCCGGCTCAGCCGAAGTCCAATTACGCAGTCACTGGTTTGTATTTCTACGATGGCCGAGTGTGCGATTACGCGGCGGCATTGAAGCCGTCTTCGCGCGGCGAACTGGAAATCACCGATCTCAACCGCTGCTACCTCGAGGATGATTCGCTGCATCTGGAACAGCTCGGACGCGGCTTTGCTTGGCTCGATACCGGTACCCACGATTCGCTGATGGAGGCGGGCAATTACATTCAGACTATCGAAAATCGGCAGGGCCTCAAGGTTTGCTGTCCGGAAGAAATCGCCTACCTCAATGGCTGGATCGACGCCGAGCAGGTATTGGAACTAGCCGCTCCCTTGGCCAAGACCGGCTACGGCCAATATCTGCAGCAGCTGACCCGACAGGAACACGCGCGATGAAAGTGATCGAAACCTCGTTACCGGGCGCCCTGATCCTCGAACCGCAAGTGTTCGGCGACGCCCGTGGCTTCTTCTATGAGAGTTACAACAGGGCAAGCTATCGCGAAGCAGGCATCACCGCCGACTTCATCCAGTCCAACGTCTCGCGCTCGGCCAAGGGCGTATTGCGTGGCTTGCACTATCAATGGCCGAACCCGCAGGGAAAGCTGGTCAGCGTGCTCGAGGGCGAGGTCTATGACGTCGCCGTGGATATCCGCCGCGGCTCACCCACGTTCGGGCAATCTTACGGCGTGATGCTCACCGCGGAAAACCACCGCCATTTCTGGGTTCCGGAAGGCTTTGCGCATGGTTTCTGTGTGCTGTCCGAATTCGCCACGTTCACTTATCAGTGCACAGCGCTATACGACCGGGAGGCCGACGCCGGCATCCGTTGGAACGACGCCGATCTCGGCATTGACTGGCCACTGAGCGCCCCGCTGCTTTCCGACAAGGACGGCAAGACACCATTGTTGAAAGACGTAGCGCCCGAGCGACTGCCGATTTTCGTGCCATGAAGATCCTGCTGCTCGGCGCCAACGGTCAGCTTGGCCGCACATTTCTCGATCAGGGTGACCTGGCCGCGCGTGGTGAACTCATCGTTGCCAGCCGCGACGGTGTGCTCACGGACGGCCGCCGCGGGGAGATCGCCGACCTCGCAGCACCGGCCAGTCTGTCCGCCCTGCTCGATCGCGTCCAGCCCGATGTGATCATCAACGCGGCCGCCTATACGGCCGTCGATCGCGCGGAACAAGAGCCTGATCTGGCTACACGCGTCAATGGCGAGGCAGTCGCTGTTCTCGGCGCGTGGGCAAAAGCGCATTCGGCTCTGGTGGTCCATTACTCGACTGACTATGTTTTTGATGGTGGCCAGTCGCAGCCGTATGCCGTGGATGCACCGACCGCGCCGCTGGGCGCCTATGGCCGCAGCAAGCTGGCCGGCGAACAGGCCTTGCGAGACAGCGGCGCCGATCACCTGATCCTGCGCACGGCGTGGGTCTATGCCGCGCACGGCCAGAACTTCCTGCGCACCATGCTGCGCCTGGGCAGCGAACGCGAAGAGCTGCGCGTAGTCGCCGACCAACACGGCGCACCGACAGACACTGGGTTGATCGTCCGCGCCAGCCTCGCAGCACTTGAGCGCTGGCAGCAGGCTGGCAACGAGCAGCGTAGGCGACTGAGCGGCACGCATCACCTGGTCGCCAGCGGCGCCACTACCTGGCACGGTTTTGCCACCGCCATTTTCCAGCAGGCAGCGGCACGTGGCTTGATCCCGCGCGCACCTCGAGTGATCCCGATTGTCAGCGCCGACTTCCCCACACCGGCCGTACGCCCGGCGTGGTCGCTGCTGGAAAACCACGATTTTCAGCAGCACTTTGGATTCCCGCTACCCGACTGGCAGCAGGGCCTTGACGAAGTTATGCACCAGCTTGCCGCATCCGGACATTGAACCCGTGTTGATCCCACTCATACTCAGCGGCGGTAGCGGAACTCGCTTGTGGCCGGTATCGCGCAAGAACCTGCCCAAGCAATTTTTGAATCTGGCGGGTGAAGGCACGCTGTTTCAACAGACGATCGCCCGCACTCGGCAGTTACCCAACGTGACTTCGCCGATCGTGGTGGCCAGCGAAGACCACCGCTTTCTCGCTGCTGACCAGTTGCTGGAAGTCGGCATTCGGGATGCAACTATCGTGCTCGAACCACTGGCGCGAAATACCGCTCCAGCAATCGCACTGGGCGCTCTGCAGGCGCAGGAGCGCGACCCTGAAGCACTCCTGCTGGTGCTGCCTGCCGACCATCTGATCGGCGATACGGAAGCGTTTGTCGCCGTAGTCAAACAGGCGATGCCGTTGGCCGAGCAAGGCTGGCTGGTGACGTTCGGCATTCGCCCGGATCGACCGGAAACCGGCTTCGGTTATATCCGTCGCGCGGAAGCGATTGGCAATGAAGGTTATCGGGTGGAGCAGTTCGTCGAAAAGCCTGATCTGACAACCGCCGAATCCTATCTCGCCGATGGCGGCTACGACTGGAACTCCGGCATGTTCCTGTTCAAGGCCTCGCGCTATCTGGAAGAACTGGCGGTACACGCACCGGCGATGCTGGCTGCCGTGCGTGAGGCCCACGCGAATGCATCGACCGACCTGGATTTCGTGCGGATCGATCACGACACGTTCGCGCGCGTACCCGATAATTCGATTGACTACGCGGTCATGGAGAAAACCCGGCATGCGGCGGTGATTCCAGTCAGCTGCACCTGGAGCGACATCGGTTCGTGGTCGGCGCTGTGGCTCACCGGCGACAAGGATGCGGAGGGTAACCTGCGCGAGGGCGACACGCTCAGCATCGACAGCCGTAACTCGTTGCTGCGTTCGCATGATCGTCACCTGCTGGCGACTGTCGGCATCGACGACCTGATCGTGGTCACCACGCCGGACGCCACCCTGGTTGCCCATCGCGATGCTGCACAGGACGTCAAGAAGATCGTTGAACAACTCAAGGCCTCCGGCCGTAGCGAACACTCGCTGCACCGTGTCGTGCACCGGCCGTGGGGCAGCTACGATTCGCTGGAAGCCGGCAATCGATTCCAGGTCAAGCGCATCGTGGTCAAACCGGGCGCGGCACTCAGCCTGCAGAAACATCATCACCGCGCCGAACACTGGATCGTGGTCTCTGGCACTGCCGAGGTCACCTGCGACGAAAAGGTGTTTCTGCTTGGCGAAAACCAAAGCACCTTCATTCCACTCGGTAGCCGGCACCGCTTGCGCAACCCGGGCAAAGTGCCGCTCGAATTGATCGAGGTGCAATCCGGCAGTTATCTTGGCGAGGATGACATCGTTCGCTACGACGACGTCTACGGTCGCGCTTAAGGATGCTCTGATCTATTCCTCGCCTCAGGCATCATAGCGACCAATCTCCAGGAAGCGCCTCCCCCATGAAACAGCGTTCGTTTGCGTCGTTGAGTTTCGAGTCAAAGAAGAAGCCGACGCGGCGCGAGCGGTTCCTGGGCGAGATGGACAAGGTGGTGCCGTGGGAAGCACTGCTGGCGTTGATCGAACCCAGCTATCCGAGGTCGGGGCGTCGTGGCCGCCCACCGATGCCCGCCGCGACGATGTTGCGGATCCACTTCATGCAGCAGTGGTACGCGTTGAGCGATCCAGCGATGGAGGATGCGCTGTATGAGATCGAATCGATGCGTCGCTTCGCCGGGCTGGAATTGAACGAAGACGCGATCCCGGACGAGACGACGATCCTGAAGTTTCGACGTTTCCTGGAGCAGCACGGTCTGGCGGCGAAGATCCTCGACACGGTCAATGCGCATTTGGGCCAGCAGGGGCTGTTGCTGCGTCAGGGCACGATAGTGGATGCCACGATTATCCAGGCACCGTCCTCGACCAAAAATCGCGACAAGCAGCGTGACCCGGACATGCGCCAGACCCGGAAGGGTCAGCAGTGGTACTTCGGCATGAAGGCGCACATCGGGGTGGATGTGGAATCCGGGCTCGTACATACGGTAACCACGACACCGGCCAACGTGGGCGACGTGACCGAAGTGGATAAGCTATTGCATGGTCAGGAGAAGACGGTGTATGCCGATGCCGGCTATCAGGGCGCTGAGAAACGAGCACCCAAGCGTGGCCGCACTTGGCATATCGCGGCCAAGCGCGGCAGCGTCAGGGCGATGCCGGAGGGTGAACTGAAGGAGGTCACGAAGTATGTGGAATACCTCAAGGCAGCGGTACGTTCCAAGGTGGAACACCCGTTCCGCGTGATCAAGCGGCAGTTCGGCTATCAAAAGGTGCGCTTCCGGGGCCTGCTTAAGAACACGGCTCAAGTACTGACGTTGTTCGCGCTCTCGAACTTGTGGATGGCGCGCCGAACCTTGTTGGCTTCGGCAGGCGAGGTGTGTCTGTGAAACGGGAAATGACTTGATCAGAGGCCGGTCAGCGGCCCAGTCATAAGAAACGACCGGTCAAATCGTCATTTTGGCGCAGCCATGCCGAAGTTTCTGCA
>Ga0302229_10000073_pt1 | contig 80253 bp, 67 predicted proteins | sample II_Palsa_N1_3_FD_193518 | JGI IMG/M metagenome (GOLD analysis project Ga0302229, IMG submission 193518) | Peat permafrost microbial communities from Stordalen Mire near Abisko, Sweden - II_Palsa_N1_3 | ecosystem: Environmental > Terrestrial > Soil > Palsa > Peat permafrost | place: Sweden... | reverse complement strand
ACGGGCGCTGCCTCTCTTTCCAGTTTTGGCGTTTCTTGCACCCCCCCAAAGCGAAGCGTCCGACTTGGCCCTGGTTGGTGCGAAGATTTATCTCTCACCATCTGAATCACCCATCGAAAGCGGCACTGTCCTGGTACACGGCGGCCACATTCTATCGGTTGGGCCGATTGCGGAGATCGAAGTCCCGCGCGCTGCGACCGTAATCGACTGCAAGGGCCTCGTCGTGACTGCCGGTTTCTGGAACAGCCACGTGCACATCCTTCTGCCAGGGTTGGTTCATGCAGAAAAAGTCCCGCCCGACCAGATTACGTCACAACTTCAACAGATGCTCACACGGTGGGGATTCACCACCGTCTTTGACATCGCTTCCGTGCTCAAGAACACCAATCTCATCCGCCATCTCATAGAAAGCGGCGAAGTGAAGGGACCGCGGATTCTCACCGTCGGTGAGCCCTTCTGGATGAAGGGCGGAACACCGATTTACATCAAGGGGTTCCTTGAGGCCAATCACCTCAGCATTCCGGAGGTGGAATCAACGTCGCAAGCGATAGAGCGGGTGCGCCAGCAGATCCGCGACGGCGCGGACGGCATTAAGATCTTTGCGAATTCCTCGGAGCGCGATGCCACCTTGACGATGCCCTTGGAGTTGGCCAGGGCGATCGCCGCCGAGGCGCATCGCGCTGGCAAACCTGTTTTCGCACATGTTTCGAATAATCAAGGAACTGAGGTAGCGATTCAGGGTGGGGTCGATATCCTGGCCCACACCACCCCCACCGACGAGCTCTGGAGTCCGTCTTTCGTCCAGCGCCTGACGGCGGCGCACATGGCCCTTACCCCGACGCTCACCCTTTGGGACGTCGTATCCAAGCAGAGCAATAACTCGCCTGAGGAAATCGAGAAGGGGATGGGCAGGGCGGCCCAGCAGCTGGGCGCTTTCTCGCGAGGCGGAGGACAAGTACTCTTCGGCACCGACGTTGGCTTCATCCTCCAGTTCGACACGTCTGAGGAAATCATGTGGATGTCCCGTTCCGGAATGAGTTTCCGGGAGATTCTTGCTTCGCTCACAACCAACCCCGCCCAGCGCTTTGGCTACGCAACTCAAAGCGGACGAATCGCGAAAGGCCTGGACGGCGATCTTGTGGTCCTGGGTGGCGATCCGGCTCAGAATACCTCAGCATTCTCAAGAGTTCTCTATGCGATCCGGGGTGGAGAGGTCGTCTACGCTGGGAATTGAAATCCTGCTCAACCCCCCGGGGTCGTCTTCTCGTATTTCGGCCAGTTCGCCAGGAGCTCATGCGCGACCGCCGCGCCCGTCCGGTAGGCGGCCTCAAGGGCCGCGTTCATCCCCAGCGATTCGTCTGCAATCGTTGACGTCACGTCCTTTCCCGGGGGCGGCAGGCAATAGTTGCCCGCCGTCCGCATGACCATGACGCGGCTGATGTCGAGAAAGCCCCTTGCCGCCATGCGGGTGAGGGTCCCCACCTAATCCTGCGCCTCCAGGGAGGTCGTCGCAAAGGTGCCGGTCCCCTGGGTCCACGCCTTGACCCAATCGCCTGCCCATTGGGTGCGCTTCGGGCCATGCCAGTAGCGCACGGAGCCGAGCGCGTCGCCCATCATCGACATGCGGCGGCAGGAGCGCCTGCGCGCACACGGCGTACTTCTCCCGCCGAGCCAACAGCTAATGGTCTCCCTCGCCTGCCTATTCGCATGGCTCAAATAATGATGACCATTTCGCAAACACTGCCTAATGGGATTGCAACTCCAGCCGCCAGCCTTGAACTCGCCGGGATGAAGCTCGGGTCCAGGGCGATTCCCGGGGTCGGCGCGGGAATCTTTGCCGGCATCGTACTTGTCACGCTCGGATGGGCGGCCTACACGCACCATGTCTGGGAGGACTTCTACATCACCTACCGGGCGAGCAAGAACCTCGCGCTCGGAAACGGGCTCGTGTTCACGGTGGGCGACCGCCTCCAGACGTTCACCTCGCCGCTCCAGGCGCTGCTTCCCGCGCTGATCGCGTGGATGACGAGCTGCCGAAGCGACGAGCTCGTCATCTGGATCTACCGGGTGCTCGGCGCATGCGCCCTTGGAAGCTGCGGGGTGATCCTGTGGAAGATGTCCGTGCATTCCCGGTGGCCGGCCGCCGCCACGATGGCCTGCATCGGCCTCTTTGCATTCGACGCCAAGACCATCGACTTCACGGCGAACGGGATGGAGACGCCGTACCTCCTCGTGTTCCTCGCGTGGCAGGCCTACCTCGTCGTCTCGGGAGGCGGGGCGCTCTGGCTGGGCGTGGCCTGGGCCGGCATGATGATGAGCCGGCCGGACGCCTTCATCCAGATCGCCGCGTTCTACGCCGCCGTCCTCCTGTTCGCCGACGGCTGGGGGAGCCGCCGGGAGCTCGTGCTGAGGGCCGTGCGCGCCGGCGCGGTGACCGCCGTCCTCTATCTGCCGTGGTTCCTCTGGGCCACATGGTATTACGGGACGCCCGTCCCCCACACGGTCGTCGCAAAGGGGCTGGACATCCCGTCGGGCCTGGGGCCCGTCCTCCATGCCATCCTGAGGGCACCGCAGCAGATCATCACCTATGGCGCGTTCCACCGGGTCCTTTTCGCGCCGACCAACATCGAGATGGCTCCCTGGGAGGAATGGGGCTTCACGGCGAACAGCGTGTGGCGCCTCCTCGCGATGCCGGTCTGGTGCTACTGGATCAACCCGTGGGGAGGGCGCTGGGCTCGAACCGTGTCGCTTTGGCTCTTCCTCGATTCCGTCTACGCGATCTGCGTTCCCGGCGCCCCCTGGTACGTCCCGCCGTACGCCCTCGTGGCCATGATCGGGTGGGCGTTCATGATAAAGGACCTCTCGAGCCTCATCGGGTCGAGCGCGGGTTCCCCCCGGATGCCGACGGCGCCCGCGCTCCGACGGCTGCTGGCGTACGTCGTCGTCGGGGTACTCGTCTTCCAGGCCGGGGTGAGCCTCCTCATGGCGAACGCCATGCGCCTCCAGCAGACCATCATCGAGGAGGGCAACCGCCGGCCCATCGGCCTCTGGCTCCGCAAGACCGCCGCTCCGGGCGATACCGTCTTCCTGGAGTCCCTCGGGTACATCGGCTATTTCTCAAACCTGCGGATGCTCGACTTTCCCGGCCTCTCCTCCCGGGAGGTCGTGGCCGCCAGGAAGAAACTCGGCGTGGACGAGTTTGACGCCCTCATCAGCGAGGTGAACCCGGTCTGGATCGTCCTGAGGCCGAACGAGGTGTCGCGGATCGAGGCGAGGGCGCCGGGGTTGCTGTCGGACGACGGCAAGGGCAAGTACCGCCTGGCGCGCATCTTCGACCAGTCGGCACGGGTCTCGGCCCTGGTGGACGTCCCCGGCCGCTCGGTCCTCGAATACGACCAGACCTTCCTGGTCTATCACAGGACACGCTGACGGGCGACCCTGCGGCCCGCACCCCGGTATTCCGGGCGAAAATACCCGCTTGACTATTCTGGAATGCCTGTTCTTGTATCCGTCATGCCCCGTGCGAAGGAGTTTGATGAGTCAGAGGTTCTCGACCAGGCGCTCGAGGTCTTCCGCGTGCGCGGCTTCAAGCACACCTCTTTCGAGGACCTGACCCAGGGGCTCGGCGTCAGCCGCCAGAGCATCTATGACACGTACGGCGACAAGAACGCGCTTTTCCACGCCGCCCTGCGGCGCTACCTCGAACGGGGGCTGGAGTTCGTGGGCCGCAAGCTCGACGACCGCTCCCCCATCCGCGAGGTCCTGGCCGGCCTGTTTGAGGGAATGAACAGCAACAACTGCGGCAAGAGCTCCCCCGGATGCCTCATGGTGAACTCCATGGTCGAACTGGCTCCCCATGACGCCGAGGTCCGTGCCCTCGCGCAGAAGCACGCCCGGGGCGTCGAGGGCCTGCTCGCGTCGCGGATCGGCATCGCCCAGCGGGAAGGCGAGATCGACAAGGCCAAGGATCCGGTCGCCCTCGCCCGCTTCTTCTACCACACCATGCTCGGGCTCGGCGTCGCCTCCCGCGCCCTGGGCGAGCGCGATTCCCTCCGGGACAGCGTCCGCATGGCGTTGCAGGTGCTCGGATGATTTTTTCGCACCTGTATTGGAACGTTTATTCCATATCAATCGACCGCATTTCCCTATGAAAAACAAAACCATACTCATCACCGGCGGCACATCGGGCATCGGCCTCGCCACCGCTCAGCTCCTGCAAGGCGAAGGCGCCCGGGTCCTCGTCACCGGCCGCAATCCGGAGACGCTCGCCGCCGCGCAAGCCACCCTCGGCCCATCCGCGATCGTCATTGCGTCCGACTCCGGCTCAATCGGCGGCGCACGGGAACTCGGCGCCGCCGTGCGCAAGCACGCGGACAAGCTCGACGGCGCATTCCTGAACGCCGGCGTCGCGAGGTTCGGCCCCATCGAGGACATGACGGCGGAGATCTTCGACCAGATGTTCGGCGTCAATGTGCGCGGCGTCTATTTCCAGCTGCAATCCATCCTGGGGCTGCTCACGAGGCCGAGCTCGGTCGTCTTCAACGCCTCCGTGGTCGCGCAGCTGGGCCTTCCCACGGCCAGCATCTACTCGGAGACCAAGGCGGCCGTCGTCTCGCTCGGCAAGACCCTGTCGGTCGAGCTCGCCCCGCGCGGAGTCCGCGTCAACACGCTCAGCCCCGGGCCCATCGCGACGCCCATCTACGCCAAGCTCGGGCTTCCCGCGGATGCGCAGAAGGGGTTCGAGGAGCAGATGGCCTCCCAGTCGCTCTTCAAGCGCTTCGGGACGCCCCACGAAGTCGCCAAGCTGGCGCGCTTCCTCCTCTCCGACGACTCCAGCTATGTCATCGGGGTCGACGTGACCATCGATGGCGGCGTCCGGCTGACCTGAACCCTTCGAGGACACTCCCATGATCACCGCAATCACCGTCCTGGCCGCCCTCTGCCTTCTCGTGGCGGCGGACAGCCAGGATTCGCAGAGTTGATAACCCGCCGCAGCGCGCGGCCTCGGGCCGTCCGCGGCCCCCGCCCCGTTTGCATAACGGCGCTTCGCACGCTCATTTGAGGCATGATGGCCTCGCCGCTCACCCACCCTCCCGCCCCGTCCCCCGACGGGTCCCTTTTCGACGCCTACTCGGACGCCGTCTCGACGGCGGTGTCCGCGGCGCACCCGGCCGTCGTGCACATCGAGGTCGGCGGCAGCCGTGCGCCCGGCGGCTCCGGCTCGGGCTTCTTCATATCGCCCGACGGCTACCTGCTGACCAACAGCCATGTCGTCCATGGCGCCCGCGAGCTCCGCGTGTTCCTCGCCGACGGCCAGAGGCTTTCCGCGGACCTCGTCGGCGACGATCCCGACACCGACCTGGCGGTCCTTCGCGTGAGCACCCACGACATCGCCCACCTTCAGCTGGCCGACAGCAGCGCCGTCAGGCCGGGCCAGATCGCCATCGCGATCGGCTCGCCCATGGGCTTCCAGCAGACCGTGACCGCGGGAATCGTGAGCGGGCTGGGGCGCTCGCTTCGGGGCGCCTCGGGCCGCCTCATCGACAATGTCATCCAGACCGACGCCGCGCTCAACCCGGGCAACTCGGGAGGCCCGCTCGTCAACACCCGCGCCGAGGTGATCGGGGTCAACACGGCGATCATCCGGCCGGCCCAGGGGATATGCTTCGCCATCGCGAGCAACACGGTCCGGTGGGTGGCCGGACTGCTCATCAAGGAGGGCCGCATCCGGCGCAGCTTCATCGGAGTCGCCGGGCAGACCGTGCCGCTCCTGCGAAAGCTCATCCACCACCACCGCCTCGCCCAGGAGACCGGCGTGCTGGTCGCGGGCCTGGAACCCGACAGCCCCGGGATGCGCGCCGGGCTCGTCGAGGGGGACATCCTGCTCTCCCTGGACGGCGTCTCGACTCCGGCGGTCGACGCCCTGCAGAAGCTCCTGACCAGCGACCGCATCGGCGAGCGCGCGATCGTGGCCTTCCTGCGCGGCGTCGAGCTGCGCCGGCACGCGATCATCCCCCTCGAGACGCCGGGCCGCGCCTGAGGCGGGGATCGCCGGCTACTGGTGGCGGCTGAGCACCACGAACAGCGCGACCAGGAACAGCAGGGAGCCGATGCCGATGATGGCCCCGGCGAGGAAGGGCGTCCCCTGGATGCTCAGGCGCCACTTCGGCGCCCGGAGGCGCGCGCTCAGCCCCGTGACATGCACCCTCTCCGGGGCGTCGAGGTCGGCCTGGAATTCGGCGACGGTCTGGTAGCGGTCGGCGGGCCTGCGCCTCATGGCGCGGAGCACGATCTCCTCCGCCTCGGGCGTCATGGCCGGGTTGATCGACCTCGGCGCGACCGGGTCGCCCGTCACCCGCAGCTGCGCGGCGGCCCAGGGATCCTCGCTTTGAAACGGAAGGACGCCCGTGAGCATCTGGAACAGGATGACGCCAAGGCTGTAGATGTCGGTGCGCTCGTCATTGCGCCTGTTGCGGACCTGCTCGGGCGCCATGTATTCGGGCGTGCCGAACAGCGGCGTCAGGCCCGCCAGGATGCCCACCCGCTGGTCGACCTCCGCGGCCAGCCCGAAGTCCATGAGGCAGAGGGTCCCGTCCCGGCGGATCATGATGTTCGCGGGCTTCAGGTCGCGGTGGATGATTCCCCTCCCATGCATGTGCCCGACGGACCCGCAGACCACGCTCGCGATCCTCAGGGCGTCCCGCTCCGGCACCGGCCGCGTCCGGTGGATGACGTAGGCGAGCGTGCATCCATCCACGAACTCCGTCACGATGTAGGGGCGGCTCTTCTCGCCCTTTCCCGGGATGAACCTAAGGAGGCTCGGGTCGTCGAGGCTCAGGCCGATCCGCTCCTCGCGCTCAAAGCGCCCGAACGAGACGGGATCGCCCTCGATTCTCCTGAGGGGCACCTTGACTGCGACGCTGCGGGCCGCCTCCGACCGGTCCAGCGACCGGTAGATCGTCGCCATTCCGCTGCGGCCGACCGCCTCCTGGATCACGAAACGGTCGTCCAGGACATGGCCGGCGGGAAGCTCCTCCTCAAGCGGAGGCCCAAGGCCCTCCCTCTCGGGCAGGTCGCCGCAGCAAGCGATCCCGGCCAGCGAAGCCCGGGGAGCTGCCTTCGCCTGCGCGAAATTCCGGGCAGCTGGAGCTGCCGTTCCGGGCGCAGGGGCGGGTGCCATGTTGCCCGCAATCCTATCCGCGAGCGGCGACGGTTGGGAATCAAATCGCGGCCAAAAACCATTAAGATATCATTAAGCCCGCGCCCATCCGCGACGCGGGCCTGGGTGCCGCCGGTCCCCGGGCGGTCCTTCAGGTCAAGCGGCCGTCCCAGCGAGCTTCTCCAGCGCCGCCCGCAGTTCAGGCAGGCAATCGGCCCCGCTGCTGATCTTGCTCAGCGCCTGGTTGGCGTTGTTCTTGATATCCCCGGATTTGACCAGGAATGGGAACGGGGTTTGAAAGGTGGTTGAGCTGAGGACCGTCTGCCCATGCAGGCTCACCACGATCTCGGCCAGTTTCCGCCTCCTGTTGGCCCCGTAGACAAGGTAGCATTCGAGGAAGAACGGGAAGATTCCGACCCCCGAGAACGGCGAGTGGTCGGTCGTCAGGCGGAATTCCGGCGCGACATATCCCCTTCTCGGCAGCGTGCGGTCGACCGCCCTGCTCGACTCGGAATCCATCGCGGGGGAGATCTTGATATACTCCTTGAGGCGGGTGATGAACGGGATGACGGGCGCCGCGGTCGCCAGCACGCGCGTGTCAGGGATGTCCCAGTTTCCCTTCGTCACGAACTGGACGGACGCGATCCTGAGCCGCCTGAAGTTGGGGTTGTCGATCTCGACGATGACAATGGGGCAGTGGGGAAATTCCCTGTCGAGGACGAGGGCCAGGGTCGCCCTCGGGGCCTGCGCGAACAGCAGGACGGCGGCAAGGGCGACGGCGGTCAGCCCGCACAGGATGAACAGCGCCCTCTCTTCGGTGAGCCCCGGGAAAAGCTGGTCCCGCAGGAACAGCAGGACCGCGCCCCCGGCGAAGATCACGACGGCCGCGATCACCTGGGTGAACACAGGGTCGGACCAAATCTTGCTGATTTTTTCGAGGGGATCCGCCTGCACCGTCAGAGAGTACTCCGATATCCGGCGCGATGTCGCCACCATACCGCAACCACGGGTTGGTAGAGAGAGCGCGGCCCGATGCAACCCTTTCATCCCCGCGCGCCAGGCCGGCGGCGGGAGCCCCTTCCCCGGTTTGCCGGCTCAGCGTCCGCCCGTTCTCTGCGGCTGGGCGACCGGTGCCTGGTCCTCCGCCGCAGGCTCCAGGGGGTCGTCAACCCCCGCGCCGGGCGGCTCCGCGGCCTGCGCCGCCAGCCCGGACGCCGCGAGGCGTTCCAGGACATGCGAGATCTGCGCATTCGCCGCGTTGAGGCGGGCCACCTGGCGGCCGCGGAGTTCGGACAGATACGTTGCCGACTCCGCGTCGCCGGGACGCGTGGTCAGCCGCGCGTTCCGGCGCATGGCGAGCACGAGCTCGCTTCGCTCCTCCCGCGCCCGGTACAGCTCCCAGCCCAGCCCCATCTGCAGCACGTCGCGGACGGTCCTTTCGTCGATGATCCCCCAGGAAGCGGTGTCGACATCGGCGCTGCCCCTCGCCATCCCCTCCGCCATGACATGAAACTTTATTTCCTGCATCGCCTCGCCGAAGTCGGCGAGCTGCCGGGCGCTGAGCCTGCGTCCCGCGTCGGATTGCCACATGCTCAGCCCGATGTAGTCCCTGGCATCCACCTTCATGTCGAGGGGATCCCTGGGCCCGCATGCGGCGCACGCGGCGCACAGGAACGCCCCCAGAACGAGCCCGCCGTGCGCCGGACGCGGACGGCGGCCGCGGGTGGAGGCGGCTCCTTCGGTGTTGTGAATCATGAGGCTCGTGCTTCCACGATCTGACCCTCCCGGAATCTGCGGGCAACCCCCAAAGGCGGCCTCCCGGCGGATGAGCGGCGCCGCGCCGCCGGCAGGCCCAGCCCAAAGGATGTTGCGCCGGATTTTCCCGGCCCAATCCTGACTTCCCGTGACCAGCATCGAGCTCCTCGTCGTCCTGCTGCTGCTCGTGATGGCCGTTCCCGATGCCTGCTCCTGGATCGGCCGCCCCGCGCTGGCCTACCCGGCGTTCGTGTGCTTTGGCCTGATGGTCGGCCCGCTGATCCGGCCCGAGGTCGGCAACATGGTGCACGAGGCGGGGGAGATCGGCTTCGTGATGCTCCTCTTCGAGGTGGGCATGGAAATCGAGCTGCCGATATGGCGCGAGCTGGGGAAGCCGGCCCGCTACCTGCTGCGCTGGCTTCTGCCGCAGTACCCCCTGCTCCTCGCGCTCGCGCGCTTCGCCGGGCTGCCCTGGCTCGAGTCGTTCGTCGCGGCCGCGGCGCTGAGCGCCTGCTCGGTCGGCATGGCGCACGCCGCCTGGAAGCAGTACCCCGGGCTTGAGGGCGCCCCCCGGGCGTTCGTCCTGCAGGTCATGGTGATGCTTGAGGTCCTGGCGGTCGTGCTGCTGGCGGCGGAGACGGCGGTGCTGGGCCAAACGCCGACATGGCTGGTCGGCCTGAAGCTGGCGGGCATGGCGCTCGTGATCTACGCCTGCAGCCGGCTCGGCTCCCACGTGACGAAGCTGCTTCAGGTCGTTCTCGCGCGGACGACGCGCTGGCGCCTGCATTTCGTGACCCTGCTCGTGCTCGCGGTCTGCGCGGTGGGCGAGCGGTTCGGGCTGTCCGGGCCGAAGACGGCGTTCTTCCTCGGCCTCTTCTCGAGCCGGGTCCGGCATGACGGGCGCAGCCTCGAGGACTACATGGCGCCGATCAGCAGGCGGTTCCTCATTCCCCTCTTCTTCACGTCCCTCGGCGCGCAGGTGCCCCTGGCCGCGCTGTTCTCGTGGAACGCGCTGATGGCGCTTTTCGCCGCGGTGTCGATCATGGCGTTCCGGCACCTGCTTCACGCCAGGTTCGCACGCACCGGGGGCGATGAAAATGCCTACCTCCTGCTCTGCCCGAACTTCACGCTCGTCGCGCTCGCGGCGAATTCCCTGATCGCCCCGTCGGAGGCGCCGGAGTTGGCGGCGTGGCTGCTGATGACGGGCCTCCTGATGACGCTGTATGCCGTGGGCGCGCTGCCCGCCCAGTCCAAGGATGCCGTCTCGCCGGCCTGACCTTGGCGCACAAAGGTCTCGTATATTCTTTGCACCGCCGCGGATTCAACAGTAGGTTCCATCGGATTTCCGTTCGCCCGTGACTCAACCGCCGACAAGCCCCGCCACCCGCGACGACGCATCCCGGATCCGGGAGCCGGCCCTCCCCGGGAGCGGGTCGTCCGCCCCGTGAGCACCGGGCCCAACCTGCTCCGCCTGAGCGGACTGAAGAAATCCTTCCCCTCTCCCGATGGCGGGCGAAAGCCGATCATCGACGTGCCCGATTTCTCGCTGGCCGCGGGCGAGCATGTCGCCCTCCGCGGCGAGAGCGGCTCGGGCAAGACCACCTTCCTCAACCTCATATCGGGAATCCTCGCGCCCGACTCGGGCTCCATCCTGATCGGGGACGCCGACATGGCCGCGCTCGGTGAGCACAGCCGCGACCGGCTGCGCGGCTCCTCCATAGGCTACATCTTTCAGACGTTCAACCTCCTTCAGGGCTATACGTGCCTCGAGAACGTCCTTCTGGGAATGACGTTCGGCGGCCACGCGGACAGGGCCCAGGCGCAGGCCCTCCTCGGCCGCGTGGGACTGTCGCACCGGCTCGACCACACCCCGCGCCAGCTCTCCTCGGGCCAGCAGCAGCGGGTGGCCCTGGCCCGGGCGCTGGCGAAGCGCCCCAAGCTCGTGCTCGCCGACGAACCGACCGGCAACCTCGACCACGGGAATGCGCGCGAGGCGCTGAAGCTGGTGCGGGAGACGTGCCTTGAGACAGGCGCGGCCCTCCTGCTCGTCAGCCACGATCCCGAGGTGCTCGGCTCCTTCCAGAACGTCCGGGACTTTGCCGAGCTGAACCTCGTCTTGAAGGAGGGTGCGTCGTGACCCTGCTGCTGATTGTCAGGCGCAGCCTTCGCCAGCACGCCCTGTCGACCACCATCACGGCGCTGTCCATCGCCCTTGCGGGCGGCCTACTGATGTCCGTCTGGGTGGTGAAGGAACAGTCGCAGCGGACGTTCACCCAGGTGAACACGGGTTTCGACGCCGTGCTCGGGGCCCGGGGCTCCAAGCTCCAGCTCGTGCTGAACGCCATCTTCCACCTGGAGGCTTCGCCAGGCAACGTCGCCGCGTCCGACTACGAGTACATCAAGCGGCATCCCGCCGTGAAGCTGGCCATCCCCATCGCCGTGGGGGACAACCTTCGCGGCTATCGCATCGTCGGGACGATCCCCGAGTTCTTCACGGACGTCGAATACACGCCCGGCAGGCATTTCGCGCTGTCGGCGGGGAAGCTCTTCGACCCCTCCGCGAAGGAAGCCGTCGTCGGCAGCTTCGCGGCGCGCAAGCTGGGGCTGGCGGTCGGCGACACGTTCCACCCGTTCCACGGACTCATCTACGACGCGAGAAACCAGCATGCCGAGACCTTCCTCGTGACCGGCATCCTCGCGCCGTCCAACACGCCCGCCGACAAGGTCGTCTGGATCCCGATCCACGGGCTGCAGACGATGAGCGGGCATGACCCGAGGGCGGCCACCGACGTGAGCGCCGTCCTCGTGCAGCTGCGCTCGCCTTCGGCCGGCTTCATGCTGGACATCATGTACAACAAGCAGGGCAACAGGCTCACGTTCGCCTATCCCATCGGCGCGATCATGGCCGAGCTGTTCCAGAGGATCGGGTGGTTTGACAAGGTCCTGGCGCTGGTCGCCTACCTCGTGGCCATCGTTTCCGCCGCGGGCGTGCTCGTAGCGATCTACAATTCGATGGCCTCAAGGCGGCGCGACATCGCGATACTCCGGGCCCTGGGGGCGGGTCGGCTGTTCCTTTTCGGCGCGATCGTGCTCGAGGCCACCGCCATCGGCGCGATCGGGATGGCCCTCTCGTTCGCCGCCTACGCCGGCATCGTTTCCGCGGTGGCGGTCATCATCCAGGACCAGACAGGCGTGCTCATCGAGACCTTCGCCTACAGCCCGGTCATGCTGTGGGCTCCGGCCGGGATGATCGCGCTCTGCGCCGTGTGCGGCCTCCTGCCGGCATGGAAGGCCTACCGCACGGACGTGGCGGAGAACCTCGCCCCGATATCCTGACGCGGCCGACCCCCGGCCCTCCCGCCATGCGAACCCCGACCGCGCTCCTCCTCAGCCTGGCGCTGCCCGTTGCCCTTGTCACCGGCTGCTCCAGGTCCGCGGCGCCCGATTCCGGCGCGCCGCACAAGCATGAGCACCACCCGATCCACGGCGGCACGCCGGTCGTGCTGGGGGACGAGCTTTACCATGTCGAGTTCGTCCTCGACCCGTCCACCGGCACGCTCCTCGCCTACGTGTTCGACGGCGAGCTGGAGAACTTCGTCCGGTCGAGCGTGCCGTCGATCGAGATCGCCGCGGAGGTCAACGGGGCGCGGCAGATCCTGGACCTGGAGGCGGTGGCCAACCCGGCCACGGGCGAAACGGTCGGCGACACCTCGCTGTTCCAAGGGCAGGCCGACTGGCTCAAGACCACCCCGGAATTCGACGCGGTGCTCAAGAGCATCACCGTCCGGGGCACGACCTTCAGCGACGTGAAGTTCAACTTCCCCAGGGGTAACGACACCGACTGAGGATCGCCGCCCGCGGCGCGGTGCTACGGACCTGACAGGGCGCCGACGATCGCGAGGACGTTGTGCCGGTACATCGCATCATAGGTCTCGGCGCCGCTGCCGGCGGGCCCGAGGCCATCGGCGTACAGGGTTCCTCCAAGCTGCGCGCCGGTCTCCCCGACCAGGTTTGCGACCAGCCGCGGATTCGCGCTGCTCTCGGCGAAGACGGCCCGGATCTTCTCGCGACGGATGAGGTCGATCAGCTCCGCGAGGTGCCCTGCATCGGCCTCGCTGTCGGTCGAGAGGCCGTCGATCGCGTGGATCGTGAACCCATAGTCATGGGCAAAGTAGCCAAACGCGTCATGCGAGGTCACGAGGTGGCGCCGGGCGGCCGGCAGCGTGGCGATCTCCCCGGCGGCCCAGGCCTTGAGCGCGATGAGCCGGTTGCGGTACGCCAGGGCGTTCGACGCGAACACGTCCGCGGATGTCGGGCGCGCCCGGGCGAATTCCGCGCGCACCACCTCCACCGCGAAAACCATGTTGTCGATGCTGTGCCACCAATGGGGATCCTCCTCGGCCGCCGTCCCCGCCCGGGGCAGCGAAAGGACGACCGGCAGCGCGTCCCCGACGGCAAGGACGCGGCCCGAGGGCCCGATGCTTGCGACGAGGCGGTCGAGATAGCCCTCGAGCCTGAGGCCGGAGGCGAGCACGACGTCGGCGTCGAGCAGCGTGCGAATGTCGGACGGCGACGGGTTGAACGTGTGCGGGTCGACGCCCGCCCGGACGAGATTGGTCACCTCGACCCGCTGCCCGCCAACCTCGCGGGCAATTTCCGCAAGGACGGTGCCCAGGGTCGCCACGCGCAGCGGACGACCGTCCCCCTCCCCCGCGAAGGCCGCGCTCGCCGCGAGGCGCAGTAGAACGGTCGGGAGGATGGACTTCATGCCCGTGTCAGCGGGATCCGCCGCGCCACAGGGCCCCCACTGCGCCATGGCGCGGGCTGAACAGCGCCGAGACGACAAACATGAAGCCGAGGCAAAGGACGATGGCCGCGCCGCTCGCCAGCCCCGCGTGAAAGCTCACGAGGATCCCGACGACCGAGCCGAGAAGCGCCAGCCCGACGGAAAGCAGCAGCATCGAGGTGAATCGGTCGCACCACAGGTAGGCGGTCACGGCCGGCAGGAGGAACAGGCCCAGGGCAAGCACGACCCCCATCGTCTGCATGGCGGCGACAAGGTTGAGCACCGTCAGCGTGAGGAAGCCCATGTGGACCAGGCCGCCGCGCCCGCCGGTCGCGCGGTGGAAGACCGGGTCGAACGTCTCGAGCAGGATGCTGCGGTGGAAGATGACGAACACCGCGGCGGTGCAGCCGCTCACGGCGAGGGCGAGGCCCAGGTCCGACGCGCTGACCCCAAGGACGTTCCCAAAGAGGAAATCCGCGAGGTTGAGCCGCGTCGGGAGCTTGCTGATGAGCGCCACGCCCGCGCCGAAGAAAACGATGAAGAGGGAGCCGAAGGCGGCGTCCTCCTTGACCCGCGTCATGCGGCTCAGGAGGGCGCTTCCCAGCGCCGTCAGGAGCCCGGCGATGAGGCCGCCGAAGAACAAGGCGACCGTGCTGGTTCCGAAAAGCAGCCACGCCGCGGCTACTCCCGGCAGCAGCGAATGCGAGAGGGCGTCGCCCATGAGCGCCAGCCGGCGCAGGACGAGGACGCAGCCGAGCAACCCGCCGCTCACGCCGAGCAGCATGGCCGACAGCAGACCGCGCCGCATGAACTCGTACGAGAACGGGGCGACAAGGAGATCGTGCGCGCTCATCGTGGAAGATCCGCGGCGGCCGCCGGGCGGGCGCGCCTGTCATGCACGCATTGCCCGTGCCGGTAGGCGCGGTCGATATTGGCCGGCGACAGCACGTCGGCGATGGGGCCCGCCGCCACGAGGCCCGTGTCAAGCAGCACCCCCCGGGTGAAGCAGCGGCGCGCGATCTCGGGATCGTGCACCGCCGCCAGGACCGTGCGGCCCTGGGCCTCCCAGTTGCGCAGGATGTGCGTCAGTTCCTCGGACCCGAAAAGGTCGAGGCCGGCGAAGGGCTCGTCCAGCAGGAAGATGTCCCCGCCCTGCGCGAGCGCCCTCGCGAGGAAGACCCTCTGCTGCTGTCCCCCCGAGAGCATCCGGATCTGCCGCGCCGCAAGGTCGGTGATCCCGAGCTCCTCAAGCGCGCCCTCGATCTTCTCCCGGTCGGCATGCCCCATCCGCTGGAAAAGCCCCAGCGAGGGATAGCGGCCCTGCTCCACCACGCCGCGCACCGTGATAGGGAAATCCCAGTCGATCGCGTGGCGCTGCGGCACGTAGGCCAGCCGGGGGCGCGCGTGCTGGGGATGGGCGTCCCCGATGCGGATCTCCCCGCTCGTCAGGCGCTGCCACCCGAGCACGGCCCGCAGGAGCGTGCTCTTTCCCGCCCCGTTCCTCCCGAGGATCGCGGTCGAGCTGCCGCATGGGATCTCCAAGGTGATGGCGCGCAGCGCGGTCAATCTGCCATAGCGCACGGTCGCGTCGCGGAAGAGGAGGATGTTCTGGGCTTGGGGCGCCACGCGTTCAATGTGCAGGAAGGAAACAATACGTCCAATGGCGACTGCGGAATTTCCGGCCCGCGCCCGTCCGCCGTCACTTCGGCGAGATCTTCTCGGCCGACGCGGTCACATTCGGGCAGGAGTCGACCCAGGCCCCCCTCGGCCGCGCCCATTCGGCGGCGTTGGCGATGACCCGGCGCACGTTGTCGTCATGGTACGTGGGGTAGGTCTCATGCCCCGGCCTGAAGTAGAAGATGCTGCCGTTCCCCCGCCGCCAGCAGCACCCGCTCCGGAAGACCTCGCCGCCCTCGAACCATGAGATGAAGACCTGCTCCTCCGGGGCGGGGACCGCGAACGGCTCGCCGTACATCTCCTCCATCGGAAGCTCAAAGAAGCGGTCGATCCCGCGGGCTATCGGGTGGCCGGGATTGCAGACCCAGACCCGTTCCCGCTCGTCGGCCTCCCTCCACGTGAGCGAGCAGGTCGTCCCCATGAGCAGCCTGAAGACCTTGGAGTAGTGCCCCGAGTGCAGGACGATCAGCCCCATCCCCTCGAGGACGCGGGCCTGGACGCGGCGGGCAACCTCGTCGGCGACCTGGTCGTGCGCCTTGTGCCCCCACCAGGTGAGCACGTCCGTGTCCCGAAGCCTTTCCGCCGTCAGGCCGTGCTCGGGCTCCTGGAGCGTGGCGGTCGTCACCCTGGCCGCCGGCAGGTACTTGGAGAGCCCCTCGGCGATCGTCGTGTGCATCCCGCGCGGATAAATCCCATTTACCTTGGCATTCGTGTGCTCGTGGACATTTTCCCCCCAGACCGTTATCCGCAGTGAATTCATGATGCGATTTTCGCGTCCCCCGTCTACCCCATGTCCCAGCGCAGAAGCAACGTTTTGAGCGCCCGACGGCGCGGCCAGGGGGGCGCGCTCCTCGCGGTGCTCCTGTCAGGGCTTGTCGGCGCGTGCGTCTCTACGGGAACCCGTCCCGCAACCCACACCGAGGTAGCGCTCGCGCCGCTGTTCAGCGACCACGCCGTGCTGCAGCGCGGCAAGCCGGTCCCAATCTGGGGCAGCGCCGGCCCATCCGATCCGATCACCGTCACCTTCCGCGGCCAGACGGTCCGCGCGACCGCCGGCAATGACGGCCGGTGGATGGCCTACCTGGCGCCGCTCGCCGCCAGCTCCGATCCCGCCGACCTCGTCGTGGCCGGCCAGAACACCGTCACCGTCCACGACGTTCTCGTTGGCGAGGTGTGGCTGTGCTCAGGCCAGTCGAACATGGAATTCACGGTCGACAGCGGCGGCGAGGTGTACCGCGTCGACCACGCGGACGCGGAGGAGGCCGCGGCAAACTACCCGCTCATCCGCCAGCTTAAGATCGAGCGCGCCGTCGCGACCGAGCCCGCGACGACCGCGAAGACGTCCGGATGGCAGCCTGCGTCGCCGAGCACCGTGCGGGAATTCACGGCGGTCGGATATTTCTTCGCGCGGGACATCCATCGCGCGCTGGGCGTCCCGGTTGGCATAATCCTGAGCTCGTGGGGCGGCACACCCATCGAGTCCTGGATGAGCGACGCCGCCCGGGGCTCCACCTCCGGGGCCGGCACGCTCGACCTGCGCTGGCGCAAGGCGATGAGCGACTGGCCGCCCGAGCGCGTCGCCCGGTATCCCGCAGAGATGGAGGCATGGCAGAAGGCCGAGAAGGACGCCGCCGCGACTCATGCCAAGAACCCCCTGCACTGGCCCAACCCACCGGCGACGAACGACTCGCCGGCGCGCCCGGGCGGCCTCTTTAACGCCATGATCGCGCCCCTCCAGCCCGGGGCGATCCGCGGCGTCCTCTGGTACCAGGGCGAGGCCAACGTCGAGCACGCCGGCGAGTATGCCGAGCTTCTCGCAACGCTCATCCACTCGTGGCGGGCCGGCTGGGGACAGGGCGAATTGCCGTTCTACCTGGTCCAGCTCGCCAATTTTGGCGACACGGACCAGCTGACCGACCGCGGGTGGGCGCGGCTGCGGGAGGCCCAGGCCGAGGTTCTCGGCGTTCCCGCGACAGGCATGGCCGTCACCATCGACATCGGGGCCGCCCATGACATCCACCCGAAGAACAAGCAGGAGGTGGGCCGCCGCCTCGCGCTGGTCGCAAAGGGGCAGGTGTATGGCATTCCCGGGGAATTCTCCGGGCCGGTGTTCGACGGGGCCACGCGCGAGGGGAACGCGCTGCGCGTACGTTTCACCCACGCCGGCGCGGGGCTGATCGCGCGCGGCGGCGCCGTGACGTCGCTCGAGGTCGCGGGCGCGGACCGGGTGTTTCACCCCGCCTCCGAGGTGATCGAGGGCGACACGATGCTTGTGTCGTCATGGGAGGCGAATGAGCCCATGGCCGTGCGCTACGCGTGGACCAACTCTCCCTTGGCCAATCTCTACAACGGCGATGGCCTTCCGGCCGTGCCGTTCCGCTCGGACAATTGGTAGCCATCGCGGGTCAAAAAGAGGCTCGCACCCCATGGTGCGAGCCTCCGACTCAGCTTAGCCGGCCATCAATGGCAGCAGGAACCGCAATCGCGGCAGCCCCCGGCTGCGCAGCAATCCGGGGCCTTCGTCGGCTGCGGGCTCGACTTTGTGGCGGAATACCCGACGGCCACGACCGCGAGGGCCAAGCCTGTCAGGAGTATATGCAACTTTTTCATGATTATTCCTAATCTGTGTTTTGTTTAAGTGACTTGTTTTCCTTCGATTTCCACGCCCGGCGCGCGCGGCGGCGGAAGCGGCGGAGGGTAGCTCCGTCCAACTGCCCGCCAGTCGGAGGCGGGAGCCCAACGAGAGTCGGAAAACAGAATCCAGAAGGCGTCCGGCGTCGCCAGGCTGGACGCGAAGCAAGTGGAGCCGCATGCGCAGCACTCTCCACACGGATCGGATTGCGCGTGACCGCCTCCGGTCGGCGAATGCTGGGACGTCTGGCGCCCGCATGCGATGCCACAGGTATGGCGTGAACCCATGCGGCCGACGGGGCCTTCGGCCCATACTAACGAGAGGCAAAAAAGCGACGCGACGGTGAGCCAGGATTTCAACGGGAGCAGCATGGCAGCGGTTCCTTCAGGACTCCAGCGCGTTTCCCATGCCCCTTGGGGAGGCCATTTTCCAATGCCGCAGCTTGAACAAAACGACATAATGCCATAGTGGATTGAGGATGGATCCGTTCAACGTGCGGGGAAGGTTTTTTGTCTTTGCGTCAGGGGGCATTGTCCTGGCCCTGGCTTGCGGCTGCGGGAAACAGGCCGTCCAGGCCCCTCCCCCGGCGGATGTCCAGGTGGTCCCGGTCGAGCAAAAGGACGTGCCCGTCGTGCGGGAATGGATCGGCTCCCTGGATGGATTCGTCAACGCGCAGATCCGCGCCGAGGTGAGCGGGTACCTCGTGAAGCAGGACTACAAGGAGGGTTCCGCCGTGCGCAAGGGGGACCCGCTCTTCGAGATCGACCCGAGGCCGTTCGAAGCGGCGCTCGCGCAAGCCGCCGGACAGCTTGGCCAGGCCCAGGCCCAGCTTGGGAAGGCCGAGCAGGACGTGGCGCGCTTCACCCCTCTGGCCAAGGACAAGGCGATCAGCCAGGAGGAGCTGGATGACGCGGTCCAGGGCCGGCTCGCCGCCGCGGCCCAGGTCGCAACGGCCCAGGCCGCGGTCGACCAGGCGCGCCTCAACCTGAGCTTCACGCACATCGTCTCCCCGATCGACGGCATCGCGGGGCTTGTCCAGGCACAGATAGGCAACCTGGTCGGCCCGGCCACCGGGATCCTGACGACGGTCGCGACGGTGGACCCCATCAAGGCCTATTTCCCGATCAGCGAGCAGACCTACCTCGAGTTCCGGCGTCGCGAGCCCGACGCGCCGAGCATCCCCGCGGGCATAGCCTTCGAGCTCATGCTCTCCGACGGAACCACCTATCCCAAGAAGGGCACGTTCTTCGCAATCGACAGCCAGGTGGACGGCAACACCGGGACGCTGCGCGTTGCGGCCCTGTTCCCGAACCCCGACGGGCTCCTGCGCCCCGGGCAGTACGCCCGGGTGCGCGCGGTCGTGAGCCTCGAGAAGGGCGCGCTCGTCGTGCCGCAGCGCGCCCTGTCCGAGCTTCAGGGGGGGTATCAGGTGGCCACGGTCGATGCGGAAAACCACGCCCACATCGTCGCCGTCACGGCGGGGGCCCAGGTCGGCTCCCAGGTGGTGATCGAGAAGGGCCTCCACCCGGGCGACCGGGTGGTCGCGGACGGGGTTCAAAAGATCGCGGACGGAACGATCGTGAATCCCATCCCGTTTGCGGACGCCGCCAAGTAACCGCGCCGTGTCGAAGTTTTTCATCAACCGCCCGATCGTCGCGATCGTCATCTCGATCATCACGGTGATCCTGGGCGCCGTGTCGCTCGTCACCCTGCCGATCGCGCAGTTCCCGAAGATCGTCCCGCCCGAGGCGCGCATCACCACCACCTACGTCGGGGCGGATGCGCTGACGGTCGAGCAGTCCGTCGCGACCCCGATCGAGCAGACGCTGAGCGGCGTGGACAACCTGAACTACATGTACTCGATCAACGGCAGCGACGGGTCGCTGCGGTTGACCGCGAATTTCGACGTCAGCACCGATCCGAACACCGACCTGATCCTGACGCAGATGCGGGTGATCCAGGCCAGCCCGCAGCTCCCCCAGGACGTGGCGAACTTCGGGGTCACCGTGCAGAAGCAGCTCACCGCGCCGCTCATGCTGATCGCGCTGTATTCTCCGACGGATTCGTACGACAGCACGTTTCTCGCGAACTACGCCTACATCAATATCAACGACCAGCTGACACGCGTGCCCGGCATCGCGAGCGCGTCGGTCTTCGGCGCAGGCCAGTATGCGATGCGGTACTGGGTCAAGCCCGACCAGCTCGCGAAGCTCAACATCACGGTGGGAGAGGTCATCCAGGCCATCCAGAGCCAGAACGCGGTCAATCCCACGGGCCTCATCGGGGGGGAACCCGCGCCGGCGGGACAGGAGTTCACCTATTCCGTGCGCGCGCAGGGGCGCCTGACGACCCCCGAGGAGTTCGGCGCCATCGTCATCCGCGCCAACCCCGACGGCTCGGCCGTCCGGCTCAGGGATGTCGCCCGGGTCGAGCTGGGGGCGCAGGTCTACAACGTGAGGGGGCGGGTGAACGGCAAGCCCGCTGCGAACATCGCGATCTACCAACTCCCGGGTTCCAACGCCCTCGATTGCGCCAATGGCGTCAAGAAGGCGATGGAAAGGATCAAGAGGAGCTTTCCGCAGGGCCTGGAATACGCGATCGGCCTCGACACGACGCAGGCCGTGTCGGAGGGAATGCGGGAGATCTCGAACACGCTCTGGCAGGCGCTGCTGCTCGTCATCCTCGTCGTGTTCGTGTTTCTGCAGGGCTGGCGGCCCACGCTGATCCCGCTCCTCGCCGTGCCCGTGTCGCTCATCGGCACCTTCATCCTCTTCCCGGTGTTCGGCTTCTCGGTGAACACGCTTTCGCTCTTCGGGCTCGTGCTCGCCATCGGGCTCGTGGTGGACGACGCGATCGTCGTCGTCGAGGCGGTCGAGCACCACATCGAGGAGGGCATGTCACCCCGCGACGCGACGCTGAAGGCCATGGGGGAGGTGTCGGGACCCGTGGTGGCGATCGCCGTCATCCTGGCGGCGGTGTTCATTCCCACCGCGTTCATCCCGGGAATCACCGGCCGCCTCTACCAGCAGTTTGCGCTGACGATCGCGATATCCGTGATCATCTCGGCGTTCAACGCCCTCTCGCTCAGCCCCGCGATGTGCGCGATGCTTCTCCGCCCCAAGGGCGCGAGCCGGGGGCCCCTGGGGCCCTTCTTCGGCTGGTTCAACCGCCAGTTCGGGCGCGCGCAGAAGGGCTACGTGGACCTTTCCCGGCACCTCATCCACAAGAGCGTGATCAGCTTCATCATCCTCGGCTGCTTCGCCGCCGCCGCGCTGTTCTTCGGCAGGAAGCTGCCCACGGCGTTCCTTCCCGAGGAGGACCAGGGATACATCTACGTCGCCCTGCAGCTTCCGAACGCCGCATCGCTCCAGCGGACGAGCGAGGTCTCCCGCAAGGTCGAGGAGATCATGAAGAACACGCCGGGCGTGAAGACCTACACGTCCATCATCGGGTTCAGCCTCCTGAGCACCGTCTACAACACCTACAACGCGTTCTATTTCGTGAATTTCAAGCCCTGGTCCGAGCGGACCAAGCCGGAGGAGCACTTCGACCCGATAAGGGCCCACCTGAACCGCGAGCTGGGCAAGATCCCCGAGGCAAGGGCCTTCGCCTTCTCCCCGCCCTCGATCCCGGGCGTCGGCACAGCGGGCGGCGTCACGTTCGTCCTCGAGGACCGCGCAGGAAGGGACATCTCGTTCCTGGCCGACAATCTCAACAAGTTCATGGCGGCCGCCGCAAAGAGGAAGGAACTCACGAACCTCTCGACGCAGTTCCTGCCGAAGGTCCCGCAGATCTTCGTCAAGGTGGACAGGGACAAGGTCCTCAAGCAGGGGGTCCCGCTGGCCGACGTCTACCGGACCCTCCAGTGCTACATGGGGGGCATCTTTGTGAACTACTTCAACCGGTTCGGGCGCCAGTGGCAGGTGTACGTCGAGGCCGAGGGCGAATACCGCGACAGCCCCGACAAGCTCGGGAGCTATTTCGTCCGCAACCGCGACGGCGTGATGGTGCCTCTCTCCGCCCTGACAACCGTGGAGAACCGCCTGGGCCCGGAATTCACGATGCGGTACAACCTCTACCGAAGCGCCAAGATCAACGCGGCGGCGGCTCCGGGGTACAGCTCCAACCAGGCGAACGCCGCCCTCGAGGAGGTGTTCGCCCAGACCATGCCGAGGGAGATGGGCTTCGACTACATCGACATGTCGTTCCAGGAGAAAAAGGCGCAGGAGGGCGTTCCCCCGGCGGCCATTTTCGCGCTTTCGCTGCTCTTCGTCTTCCTGATCCTCGCCGCCCTCTATGAAAGCTGGTCGCTTCCGTTCAGCGTCCTCCTCGGGGTTCCGGTGGCGGTGTTCGGCGCATACGCGACCCTGTACGCCCGGCGGATGGAGAACAATGTGTTCGCCCAGATCGGCCTGATCATGCTGATCGGGCTCTCCGCCAAGAACGCCATATTGATCGTGGAGTTCGCGCGCACGCGGTATGAGCACGGCGTGCCGCTGCTCGAGGCCGCGCTGGAGGGAGCGAAGATCAGGCTCAGGCCCATCCTGATGACCTCCTTCGCGTTCATCCTGGGATGCGTCCCCCTCTGGCTGGCCAGCGGCTCCGGGGCCGTGGCGCGAAGGGTGATGGGGACCACCGTCATCGGCGGCATGCTCGCCGCGAGCGTCCTGGCCATCTTCCTGATCCCGGTGACCTTCTACGTCATCGAGATGTGGGCGACGAAGGGGGAGCCGCACAACGCGCACGCGGCGCGCCTGGCCGCCGCCGCCAACGCGAAGGGCAACGGGCCGGGCGGCCCTCCGGCGGATCCGGGGGCGCATTGATGGCAGCGACGACTCCATTTTGGAAAAGGGCGCCGGCCCTCGCCGCGGCACTGCTCGCCGGCTGCGCCGTTGGTCCCAACTTCAAGCGCCCGGGCGCGGATGCGCCACCCTCGTTCAGGGACCAGGCCGGACAGAGCGACCGGTCGCTCGCCGACCTCGCGTGGTGGGATGTCTACCAGGACGCCCGGCTCAAGGAATTGATCACCGCCGCCCTCGCGAACGGGTTCGACCCCCGCATCGCGGCGGCCCGGGTCGAGCAGTCCAGGGCGATCGCCGCCGAGGTCCATGGGCAGCTGTTCCCCGGCGTCGGGTACGCAGCGAATGCGACCCGCGGCAAGAACGCCCTCCTCGGGAGCCCCTATACCGAGGGCGCAGGGACCACCGCCAACGGATTTGACGGCTACCTGGGCGCCGCGTGGGAGCTCGACCTGTGGGGCCGCGTCCGCCGGCTCGACGAGGCCGCGCGGTCCCAGTATCTCGCGTCGGAGGACGCCCGTCGGGGCGTCCTGATCAGCCTCGTGAGCGACGTGGCGACGGCCTACTATGAGCTCCTGGAGCTCGACGACGAGCTGGCGATAGCGCAGGACGCGACCAAGTCGTTTGGCGAAAGCCTCAAGCTGTTCAACCAGCAGCTCGAGGGAGGTGCCGTCTCCAGGCTCGACACAGCGAGCGCCGAGGCGGCGATGGCCGCGAGCGCGGCGCGGATCCCCGACATAGAGATGCAGATATCGATCAAGGAAAACCAGATCAGCATCCTTGTCGGCCGCAACCCGGGCCCCGTCGCGCGGGGGGCGCGCCTCACGGACCTTGCCGCCCCCCCGGATGTTCCGGCGGGCCTGCCCTCGGCGCTGCTCGAGCGCCGTCCCGACGTGCGCGGGGCGGAGGAAGCCGCGCGCGCGGCCAACGCGGGGATCGGCGCCACCATCGGCGGATTCCTCCCGCGAATCGGCCTGAGCGCGCTGCTTGGCGCCGTCAGCCCGCAGCTGAACGGCATCACCTCGCGCGGCGCGGGCCTATGGTCCATCGGGGCGGGGGCGACCGGACCCCTCTTCCAAGGCGGCAGCCTTCACGGGCAGTATGACCAGGCAAGGGCGGCTTGGGAGGAGGCCAAGCTGCGGTACCAGCAGACCGCGCTCGAGGCGTTCGGCGACGTTGCCAACGCCCTGGTGACGCGCCAAAGGCTCGACGAGGTGCGCGAACAGCAGGAGCGCGCGGTGGGCGCCTACGGGGAGGCGGTCAAGATCTCGACCCAGCGCTATGCCGCGGGCAGGGCAAGCTACTACGAGGTGCTCCAGGCCCAGCAGCTGCTTTTTCCCAGCGAGGTGTCGCTCGCCCAGACGAGGCGGGACCAGTTTGTCGCTATCGTGCAGCTCTACAAGGCCCTCGGGGGCGGCTGGAACCTCAAGGACGCGGAGTGGGCCGGTCCCGACGCGCGGCGCTGACGCCGCGGCGCCTCTCGGCCGGACCGCGGGCCATATGCTTGCAATCTGGTTGTTTTCCGGTAACTCGAGCCTGACCCCAGCGGCTCTGGTTCGGAGCAGGCGCGGACCGCCAACCTGGTGGGGCGCGCTGGCGACGCGATGAGAGTTCCGACTTCAAAAATCCCACGCCGGCACATCCGGCCTCGCCGAAACTCCCACAAGAATGGACAACATCCCGCCCTCCGACGAAACGCGGCTGAGGGCCGTGATTGCGGACCTCTCGGCGCGCCTCGAGCAGGCGGAGGCCGCGCTGAGGGCCGCCGCGGCGGCCCAGCTGAAAAGCGACTCGCTCGCCCGCCGCAACGAGCGCCTCGAAAGCCTGGCCGGGCGCGCCGGCTCGATCGCGCATAACTTCAACAATGTGTTCGCCCCGATCCTCTTGGCGGTCGCGCTGCTGAAGGAAAAGGTCACCGACGAAAAAGGGGCGAGAATGCTGACGGTGCTGGAGCTTAATGCCGAGCGCGGCGCGGCGCTCGTGCGGGACGTCCTGGCGCTGGACCCGGAGGAGGCCGCCGGCCAGGCGGGGAAGCCCGCGCCTCCGCGGCACGACGCGCCGGGGCGCCCGGACGGAAAATAGGCCTTGGGATGCTCGCCCCGCCCCTCCGGCAGCAAGCCACCCACCCTGCCCAGCCGCGGCCCATCGTGAGCATCGGCGCCGGCGGCATCGTGCGCAACGCCCACCTGCCGGCCTATCGGAAGGCCGGCTGGCGGGTGGCATCCGTGTTTGATCTCGACCGGGCCCGGGCGGATGCGGTCGCGCGGGACTTTGGCATCCCGCGCGCGTGCTCCGACCTGGACGAGGCCGTCTCAACGGCGCCGCCGGGCGCCGTCTTCGACCTGGCCCTCCCCGCCTCCGCGATCCTGGGCGTCCTCGCCGCGCTTCCCGACGGCGCCCCCGTCCTGATCCAGAAGCCGATGGGCGAGAACCTCGCGCAGGCGACGGCCATCCGCGCGGTCTGCCGCCAAAAGAAGCTCGCCGCCGCCGTCAACCTGCAGCTGCGGTTCGCGCCGAACATGATCGCGGCCCGCGACCTCGTCTCGCGCGGGCTGATCGGCGACCTCCATGACGTGGACGTGCGGGTGACCTGCTTCACTCCCTGGCACCTCTGGAAGTTCCTGTACGGCATACCCCGGATGGAAATCGTGTACCACAGCATCCACTATGTGGACCTCGTTCGCTCGCTGCTCGGCGAGCCGGCCGGCGCCTGGTGCAAGACGCTCAAGCACCCGGACATGATGGAGCTCGCCTCCACACGGACGTCCATCGCCCTCGACTATGGCGACGTCCGCAGGGCGAACATCGCCACGAACCACGGCCACCGCTTCGGAACCCGCCACCAGGAGAGCCGGCTGAAGCTCGAGGGCACGCGCGGCGCCGTGGTCGTGCAGATGGGAGTCAACCTTGACTATCCCCGCGGGATGCCCGACGGCCTCGAGTACTGCCTCATCGGCGACGGGGGGCCCCCGGCATGGACGTCGGTCCGCCTCGAGGGCTCCTGGTTCCCCGACGCGTTCATCGGCCCGATGGCGAGCCTCATGCGCTTCGCCTCGGGCGAGTCCGCCGACCTTCCCACCTCGGTCGAGGACGCGTGGCGGACCATGGCCGTCGTCGAGGCCTGCCACGCGTCCAGCGATGGCGGGGCCACCCCGATACCCTCATGAAACCCAGCCCAACGAAACACCGCCGATATGGCATGATGCTCCGCGTGAAGGCCGAGAAATTTGAGGAATACAGGCGGCTCCACGTCGCCGTGTGGCCCGGCGTGCTACGCCGCATCACCTCGTGCCGGATCTCGAACTACTCGATCTACCACAGGGAAGGCTGGCTCTTCTCCTATTTCGAGTATGGGGGGGACGACTTCGCGGCCGACATGCGCCGCATGGAGGCCGACCCCGAGACCCTCAGGTGGTGGGACGTGATGAAGCCGATGCAGGAGCCGCTGCCCACGTGCGCCCCGGGAGAATGGTGGGCGCCGATGGAAGAGGTGTTTCACCACGAGTGACCGGTCCCCCGGGCCGCTCCGCCGGAGCGCCTCACGGGTCCGGCGGCGCGTGCAGGACGTCGACGTATACCCACGCGCGAAGGCCGGAACCCAGCAGGGCCGAGACGCGCTTGTAGGCGGCGACCTCGTACCTGTCCGCATTCCGAAGCTCCTCCGCGGTGATCCGCAGCACGGTACCCCGCACGACGTCCTCGGCACGCCCGGTGTACCTGACGATGGGATGGCGCGACGTGCCGCTTGTCTCGACAACCACCGGGTCCTCGATCTTCACCGTCGACAGCTCGAACCCGGGAAGGGAATCGGCAGCCCCCGCAAGCGTCCTTCCGAATGTGGCGACCTGCACCGGCTCGAGCTGGAGGGTGCCGTACGAGAACAGGGATTCGCCGGGAGTCAGCGTCTCCGGCATGCTGAAGGACGCGGAAAGGCCAGGGTCACGAGCGATTTGGTAGGGCTTGGACGCAGGAATACAAACCTGGTTTTTTCGGCCCCCGGACGGTGCTCGCAGGGCGGGTCCGATCAACGCCGGGCCGCCCCCGCGGCCCGGAGCGGCCGCCGGAATATTCCCGGCCCGCATGGCGCCCGCGCGCGACCGCGCTTGATCCCCGGCATTCCGTCCCCACGATCAGTCCCGCGTTCGAAACTCCCGACGCGCCCCGCCATGCGCCCACCGTCAAAGACAACCGCCGCCCGCCAGGCCGCCGCGGCCGAAACCCCAACCCGCATCCGCCCCGACCATGTTCCGGCTTGACGGCAAGACCGCCCTCGTGACCGGGGCCGGGTCCGGCATCGGCGAGGCGATCGCTCGGTGCTTCGCCGGGCAGGGCGCTGTCGTGTGGGTGGTCGACCGCGACCAGAAAAGCGGGGCTGCGACCGTCGCGGCGATCACGTCCGACGGGGGGAAGGCGGACTTCGCCAGCGCCGACGTGAGCGACGCGGAGGCGGTCCTCGCGCTCGCGGCGCGGCTGCCGCCGCTCGACATACTGGTCAACAATGCCGGCATCGGCCATGTCGGGAACCTGCACGGGACGAGCGCCGCCGACCTTGACCGGATGTATTCGGTAAACGTCCGGGGACCCTTCAACTTCTGCAAGGCCTTCGTCCCCGCGATGCTCGGGCGCCGCCGCGGAAGCGTCGTCAGCCTGGCGTCGATCGGGGGGGTCGTCGCCGTGCGCGACAGGCTGGCCTACACGATCAGCAAGTTTGCCGTCGTCGGACTGACAAAGTCGCTGGCGCTCGACCACTCCCACGAGGGCGTCCGCTTCAACTGCATCTGCCCGGGACGCGTGGAGACGCCGTTCGTAAAGGCGCGCATCGCCGAATACCCGGACCCCGAGAAGGCCTACCGCGACATGGCCTCGACCCAGCTGAACGGCAGGATGGCGAGGCCCGAGGAGATTGCGGCCGCGGCGCTGTACCTTGCCGCGGACGAGTCCGAGATGGTGACAGGCAGCACGCTGATGATCGACGGGGGCTGGAGCGCCGGAAAGTAGGCGATGGACCGCATCACCGACCTCGAGGTCCGCGACATCCGCTTCCCCACGTCGCTGGACAGGGACGGCTCCGACGCGATGAATCCCGACCCGGATTATTCGGCGGCCTACGTGATCCTCAGGACCGACCGGCCCGACGGGCTGCAGGGCCACGGGCTCACCTTCACCATAGGGCGGGGGACCGAGATCGTGGTCGCCGCCGTCATGGCGCTGCGCCCGCTGGTGGTCGGCCAGCCACTCGCGGCCTTCACGGGGTCGCCGGGCGCCTTCTGGAAGCACCTGACCGGCGACAGCCAGCTTCGCTGGCTCGGCCCTGAAAAGGGGGTCATCCACCTCGCGACGGCGGCCGTCGTGAACGCGCTCTGGGACCTCTGGGCCAAGATCGAGCGCAAGCCCCTCTGGAAGCTCCTGTCCGGGCTGTCGCCGGCGCAGATCGTGGAGCTCGTCGACTGGCGCTACCTCTCCGACGCGATGACGCCCTCCGAGGCGCAGGAGATGCTCGACCGCCTTGTCTCGACGCGCTCGGCGCGCGAGTCGGAGATAATCGCGTCGGGCTATCCCGCCTACACCACCTCCGCGGGATGGCTCGGGTACTCCGACGACAAGATCCGCCGCCTGTGCAGGGAGGCGCTCGCCGACGGCTGGACCGCCTTCAAGGTGAAGGTGGGCGCCGACCTGGAGGACGACCGGCGGCGGTGCTCGATCGTGCGCGCCGAGATCGGGCCCGACCTGCCGCTGATGATCGACGCCAACCAGCGCTGGGACGTCGCCCAGGCGATCGAATGGGTGCAGGCGCTGGCTCCGTGCGATCCGCTGTGGATCGAGGAGCCGACAAGCCCCGACGACATCCTCGGCCATGCCGCCATAGCCAGGGCCCTCGCGCCCTTCGGCATAGGCGTCGCCACCGGCGAGCATTGCCAGAACCGGGTGGTCTTCAAGCAGCTGCTGCAGGCGGAGGTGATCTCGTTTTGCCAGATCGACTCGTGCCGCCTGGGCGGCGTGAACGAGGTCGTCGCGGTCCTGCTGCTCGCGGCGAAGTTCGGCGTGCCCGTCTGCCCCCACGCCGGCGGAGTGGGCCTCTGCGAGTATGTCCAGCACGAGTCGATCTTCGACTTCATCTGCGTCACCGGGTCGCACGAGGGACGGATGATCGAGTTCGTGGACCACCTGCACGGGCACTTCGTCGACCCATGCGTGATCCGGCGCGGCCGCTACCAGGCCCCGACGGCCCCCGGAACCAGCATCACGATGAAGCTCGAATCGCTCGAGGCTCACGGCTATCCCTCGGGAGAAGTCTGGAAAAGACTCCGCGCGAAGAAACCCTAGCCCCGCACACCCCGCCATGCGCCTCCGCCTCCTAATGGCCCTCGCGGCCATCACCCCCGCGGCCCGCGCCGTCGAATACCAGATCGCGGTCATTCCCAAGGGGACGACCCACGAGTACTGGAAGTCGATCGAGGCCGGCGCGGTCAAGGCCCAGCGCGAGCTCGCCGCGAAGGGGATTGCGGTCAACATCATCTGGAAGGGGCCCCTCCTCGAGGACGACCGCGAGCAGCAGATCCAGGTCGTGGAGAACTTCATCGGCCGCAATGTCTCGGCGATCGTGCTCGCCCCGCTCGACAGCCGCGCGCTCGTGGCGCCCGTCGAGGAGGCCGTCGCCGCGGGCATCCCCGTCGTCATCATCGACTCGGGGCTCAATTCAAAGCTGCCGTCGAGCACCGTGGCGACCGACAACCGCAAGGGAGGCCGCATCGGGGCCCGCAGGCTGGGAACCCTGCTCGGCGGAAAGGGCCGGGTGGTCATGCTCCGCTACGAGGTCGGCTCCGACAGCACGGAGCAGCGCGAGGCCGGCTTCCTGGAGGTCATGAAGAGCGACTTCCCGGGAATCGCCCTCATCTCGACGGACCAGTACGGCGGCGCGACGAGGGAGACGGCCTACCGCGCCGCGCAGAACCTCCTCAACCGCTTCGGGGACCAAACGGACGGGATTTTCGCGCCGAACGAGTCGACCGCCAGCGGAACCCTCCTCGCGCTTCGCGAGACGGGGCTCGCAGGGAAGCTGCGGTTCGTCGGGTTCGACGCCAACGAGCAGCTGGTGACGGCGCTCAGGCAGGGCGACATCCAGGGCCTGGTCGTCCAGGACCCGCTCAAGATGGGCTATCTGGGGGTGACCACGGTTGTCGCGGTGCTGCGCCACGAGCCGGTCGCCCTGTCCATCGACACCGGCGTCGGCCTCGTGACCCGGGACAACATGGACGATCCGGTCATCTCGGCGCTCATCCATCCACCGCTCGCGGAATACCTGAAGTGAAACCCGCGCGGCTGCGCCTCGACGGGATCAGCAAGTCCTTCGGGGCGACCCACGCGCTGAGGTCCGTATCGCTCGACGTGGCCGAGGGCGAGGTGCACGCGCTGATCGGCGAGAACGGAGCGGGCAAGAGCACGCTCCTGAAGATCCTCAGCGGCGCGCACGGGGCCGACGCGGGCGCGATGGAGCTCGACGGCCGGCCGTACCGCCCGGCGGGGCCCCTGGACGCGCGCGAGCGCGGGGTCGCCATGATCTACCAGGAGGTCAACCTCGCGCCGCACCTGTCGGTCCGGGAGAACATCCTCCTCGGCCTCGAGTCATCGACCCTCGGCTGGATCGATGCCGAGGACTCGCGGCAGCGGGCCCGCGCCGCGCTCGCGTCCCTCGGGTACGGGCACTTCCCGCTCGAGAGGGAGGCGGGCTCCTTCTCGATCGCCGAGCAGCAGGTGATCGAGATCGCGCGCGCGCTCCTCGCGCAGCCCAGGGTGCTGATCATGGACGAGCCCACGAGCAGCCTCACCCAGTCGGACACCGAGAAGCTCTTCACCGTGATCGGCCGCCTCCGCGCACAGGGGGTGAGCATCATCTACGTGAGCCACTTCCTCGAGGAATGCCGCCGGATCGGCGACCGCTACACGGTGCTGAAGGACGGCGAGACGGCCGGCGCGGGCGAGATGCGGGACTCGGGCGTGGACAGCCTCGTCGCCCTCATGACGGGCCGCCCGGTCGCCGACCTCTACCCCAGGATCTCGCGGAGGATGGGTCCGGTCGTCCTCGAGACGCGCTCGCTCTCGAGACCGCCGCGGCTCAGGTCGGCCTCCCTGCGCGTGCGCGAGGGGGAGATCCTCGGCCTTGCCGGCCTCGTCGGCGCCGGGCGGACCGACCTTGTCCGGACGATCTTCGGGCTGGACGCCGCGGCGGCGGGCGAGGTGGCGGTCTTTGGCCGGGCGGCCAACCGAGAGACGCCGCGAAGGCGTTGGGCCGAGGGCGTGGGATTCCTGAGCGAGAACCGGAAGGAGGAGGGGCTGATGCTGAACCTGCCCATCCAGGACAACGTCACCCTCACGAAGCTCGAGACCTTCGGGCGCCTGGGCTGGATCGGCCGGAGGCGGCAGGCCGCGGCGGCGCGGCGGTGGACCGACCAGCTCGCGGTCAAGTGCCGCGGCGTCGACCAGAACGTGGGCGAGCTCTCCGGCGGGAACCAGCAGAGGGTCGCGTTCGCGCGGCTGCTCGAGCACCCGGCCCGGATACTGCTCCTCGACGAGCCGACGCGCGGGATCGACGTGGGAAGCAAGGCGCAGATCTACCAGCTCATCGGCGACCTGGCCGCGGCGGGCAAGTCCGTCATCCTCGTGAGCTCGTACCTGCCGGAGCTGCTCGGCCTCTGCGACACGATCGGCGTGATGCGCCGGGGGGAGCTTGTCGCCGTGAGGCCACGGGGCGAATGGAGCGAGCCCGACCTGCTCCGGGCCGCGGTGGGCGAAGCGTGACGCCATGATCGCCGCGCTTCGCCGGATCCTGGGAAAGGCGGGCCCCTTCATCGGCCTTGTCCTGGTCATCGGCCTCTTCGCACTGCCGGCCGAGACGCGCGTGCACTTCCTCTCCTACCACAACTTCAAGATCATCCTCACGCAGACGGTGATCGTGTCGGTCGGGGCCCTCGGGATGACGCTCATCATCGTCAGCGGGGCGATCGACCTGTCCGTGGGGTCGACGGTCGCGCTCACGGGGGTGATCGCGGCGCTCCTCATCCAGAGGGGATGGGGGCCGGCCGCGACGACCCTTGCCGCGATAGGCGCGGGAGGCCTGGTCGGGCTCCTGAACGGTTCGGCGGTCGCCGGGCTCCGCATGCCGTCGTTCATCATCACCCTCGGCATGCTGGGGATAGGGCGCGGGACGGCCAAGTGGCTGGCCGACAACCAGACCGTGAACTACGAGTCCTCCCCCATCAACGGCTGGATGACGACGGCCAATCCGTCCGGGAGCGCCCTTCCCGCCGGGGTATGGGTGGCGGTCGCGCTCGCGGCCGCAACCTCGCTCCTCCTGCGCAAGACCGTCTTTGGGCGGCACGTCTTTGCGCTGGGGTCGAACGAGGCGGCGGCCCGGCTCTGCGGGGTCCCGACCACCCGCCTCAAGATCATGGTCTTCGTGATCGCGGGCTGCTTCATCGGGCTTGCGGGCGTCTTCCAGCTCTCGCGCCTGCGCCTCGGGGACCCGACGGTCGCCGTCGGCCTGGAGCTCGACATCATCGCCGCGGTCATCATAGGCGGCGCAAGCCTCAACGGGGGCTCGGGCACCGTCCTCGGCTCGATCATCGGCGCCCTCATCATGTCGGTCCTTCGCAACGGGTCGCAGCAAATGGGCTGGCCCAATTATTTCCAGGAAATCATCATCGGCCTCGTGATCATCGTCGCCGTCTTCCTGGACCGCTTCCGCCGGGGCGGAAGAACCTGAACCCCGCGCCCGGATGTCCCAGGTGCGCTGCATAGGCTTCGACGCGGACGACACGCTCTGGCACAACGAGAACATCTTCGAGGAGGTGCACGGCCGGTATTGCGAGCTGCTTTCCCGCCACCACGACGCGGACACGGTCAGGCGCGCGCTGTACGCGACCGAGATGCGCAACCTCGGCCTCTACGGCTACGGGATAAAGGGGTTCATGCTCTCGTCGATCGAGACCGCGATCGAGCTGACGGGGGGCAGCCTGAGCGTGAACGAGCTGCGCGAACTCATCGCGCTCGGCCGGGGCATGCTCGACCACCCGGTGGAGCTCCTCGACGGCGCCGAGGAGGTCCTGGGGAACCTGGCGCCCGCGTACCGCCTGCTCCTGATCACCAAGGGCGACCTCAGGGACCAGGAGAGGAAGCTCGCCAAGTCGGGGATCGCGAAGCACTTCCACGGGGTCGACATCGTGTCGGAAAAGGACGCCAGGACCTATGAGCGGGTTCTCCGGCGCCACGAGGTCGAGCCCTCGAGGTTCCTGATGGTGGGCAACTCGATCAAGTCCGACATCCTGCCCATCCTCGCGCTGGGCGGCTCGGGCGTGCACGTGCCGTACCGCATCACGTGGCACCACGAGCATTCCGAGAAGCCGCCCGCGAGCGAGGGGCGTTTCTTCGAGGCGGAGTCGCTCCTCGACCTTCCTGAGATCGTCGAGCGCTGGCTAGGCGTTCCGGGAAACCAGGTAGACTGAGATCCTGCCGACCGCCGCGAAGGCGAAGATCAGGATCAATCCATAGGCGGCGCCCACCAGCGCCATCTTGAACGCCGTCTTCAGGCGTCCCTGGCCGTACACCGTCCGGAACGCGCGAAAGATCAGGTAGAGCATCCCCAGCATGACGACGTCCCCGGCCGCGGTCTCCACCCCGGGTCCCGAAAGCGACCCGAGCCATGCGCCCGTCTTGAGGACGATGAACGAGAGAAACGCGAGGGCCTGGACGTGGAGGGCGAAGATCAGGTGCTCGATGTACAGCCGGCCCGACCGGAGGTAGGCCATCTGCAGCACGAGCGCCAGGAGGGGCAGGCAGACGAAGAGCATGGTCGGCAGCAGGTGAAAGAATTCGATCCTCAAGTCCTTCAGGCCGACCCTGTCCTTGGAGTCGAACCTGATCTGGAGCGGGTCGTCGAGCCAGCTTGGCGTGGTCGCGCCCTGCGGGGTCACCGTCACATGGAATCCGGCGGGCGGCCCCGGCTCGGGGGCGGCCTTGCTCCCGGCCGGGTCCTTCCCCGCGCCCGCCAGGTCCCCGGCGGCGGCCCTCGCGTCCCTCGACTCCGCCTTCTCCGCGGCCCTTTCGGCGGGCGTCACGTGGTGGCTCGTCACCACGCTGAACGCAAAGAAGAGGAAGCTCGCGAAGATGTAGAAGCGAACGGGCTGGGTGTACCGGGCGCGGCGCCCGGCGACGAACTCGTTCGTGAGAAACCCCGGGCGGGTGAAGATGTACCGCGCGCTCCTGAAGAACTTCCCGTCGAAATGCAGGCCCCCCTCGAGCGCCTCCTCCACGATGTGCCAGAAGGAACGCTTGAAATCGATGTCGCGCTGCCCGCACTTCGCGCAATAGGGCCCCGAAAGCGGCTCGCCGCAGTTCTGGCATTTGGCCCCATGGACGGAGGGATGGCCGCACATCTGTAAGCCAGTCCAGCAGGGAATCCCCCCGGAGAAAAGCTGATAGGCGCGTGTCGCGCCCCGGAGTTGCGAAACGCGTGTTTGTGCGTCCCACTACCGGCATGCCCACGCTCTATGAACAGCTGCGCGCCGACATCGTGACCGCGATGAAGGCCCGCGACACCGCCACGGCCACGTCCCTGCGCACCGCGGACGCCGCGATCCAGCGGGCGGCGATGGACCTCGCCAAGCCCATCGACGACGGGCTCGTCGTCGGGACCCTGCGGAAAGGGGTCAAGAACCTGGCGGACGCGAAGGTGGACTTCGAGCGGGGCGGACGCGCCGACCTTGTCCTCGCGAACGAGACGGAGATCCGGCTCCTGGAGAAATACCTGCCCAAGGGCATCGACGGCGCGAGGCTGGATGCGCTCATCGCCGAGGCCATCCAGGAATCGGGGGCCCAGTCCCGGAAGGAAATGGGCAAGGTGATCGGCGCCCTGAAGAAAAAGCCCGAGGCCGCCCTCATCGACTTCTCCTCGGCGAGCAAGCTGATCCAGGCGAAGCTTCCCTGATCCCGGCGCCCGCGCCGGACCCGGGGGCGAAGCCCACGGCCCGGCGCTGTTCCGCCTCGAGCCGGGGTGCCGACGTTCCCACACCCGGGCTGGACTTGGGTCCCCCGCCCTCCAAGATCGGGGGCCCCCGGGGCTCCAAGCGCGGAGCGCCGGGACCCCCAACCCCCGCCTTCCCCATGAAAAGACTGCCCAGCCTGCTCGCGTGCTTCGCCCTCCTTGCCTGCGCCGCCAAGGCCCAGAAATTCGAGGGACTCGCCCCCACGCCCCCGATGGGCTGGAACACCTGGAACACGTTCGCCGGCAACTGCAGCGACGCGCTCGTGAGGGAGACGGCCGACACGATGGTGGCGAATGGGATGCGCGACGCAGGCTACGTCAACATCGTGATCGACGACTGCTGGGCGAAGAAGGAGCGGGACGCCGACGGCAGCCTGGTGCCCGACCCGGAGAAGTTTCCCAATGGGATGAAGGCCCTCGGGGACTATCTCCACTCCAAGGGATTCAAGTTCGGCATGTACGGCTGCGCGGGCAGGACGACGTGCGGCGGCTACCCGGGCGGCCGCGGGCATGAATTCCAGGACGCGCGCCAGTACGCGTCATGGGGCGTCGACTACTTCAAGTACGACTGGTGCGACCACGGCACCGCGAACGGCCCCGAGAGCTACCGGATCATGAGCGACGCTCTCCACGCGGCGGGAAGGCCGATCGTGTTCAGCCTGTGCGAGTGGGGCCAGAACCAGCCCTGGCTCTGGGCGGAGCCGGTCGGGCAGCTGTGGCGCACGACGGGCGACATCGGGCCGCTGTATTCCGGCGTGGGGAAGAACAAGTGGGAGCACGGCTGGAAGGACCTCCTCGACATGCAGGTCGGGCTCGAGAAGTACGCCGGGCCGGGGCACTGGAACGACCCCGACATGCTGGAGGTCGGCAACCAGGGCCTCACCCTGGCGGAGTCGCGGGCCCATTTCAGCTTCTGGTGCATGCTCGCCGCCCCGCTGATCGCCGGCAACGACGTGCGCCACATGGCGCCCGAGATACGGGCGATCCTGACGAACAGGGACGTGATCTCGATCGACCAGGACACGCTGGGGCACGAGGGCTTCCGGTTCCGCGTCGACAAGGACAAGGAGATCTGGGCGAAGGAGCTCTCGAACAAGGAGTGGGCCGTGTGCGTGCTGAACACGGGCTCGGCCCCGGCCACGCTCACGCTCGACATGCACGACCTGACCTTCCTCACCGAGCAGTACTACGACGTCACGGACGTCTGGGCGGCCAAGCCGGCCGGCAAGGCGATGGACCCCCACACGGCCATGGTGGACGCGCACGACGTGATGCTCTTCCGGCTCAAGCCCGGGAGCTGAGGCGCGCGGCCAGGATCCTGCTGACGGTCCCGAAGACCTGGTCCACCGTGATGCTCTGCATGCACACGTTGTCCCGGCAGCTCGTCTGACGGTTGTTGAACGCGTTGATGCACGGGCTGCACGCGATGCCGGCCCAGAGCGAGTGGTTCCTCGGCCCCGGCGCCGAGAAGAGGAGCGGCGTCTCGGGGCCGAAGAGCGCCACGACGTCGATGTCCGTCAGCGCCGCGAAATGCGCGGGACCGCTGTCGTTCGTGACAAGGACCTCCGCGAGCCCGAAGACGACCAGGAGCTGCCGGAGCGTCGTCCGCCCGGCGAGGCACACGCTGCGCGGGGACCCGACCGCCCGCGCGATCTCCGCGACGCTGGGGGCCTCCTCGGGCGAGCCGGTGAACCCGACCCACACGTCGGGGAACTCCCGGATGAGCCGGGCGGCCAGCGCCCGGTAGTTCGCCGGGTCCCACCTGCGCAGGGGCAGCAGGTCGCCCGCGTTGGCGTTGAGCACGACGAGCCGACCGGCCTCGGGCAGCCCCAGCTCGCCCAGCATGAGCGCGACGTCGGACCTCTCGGCGGCGTCCGGCTCGAAGACGGGCAGCGCCGGGCTCTCCGGCGGGACCACCCCGAAGGTCGGAAACCGCGCCGGATCGGCGTCAAGGGCGAGGACCAGGCTCGTGAAGGTCCTGCTCGTGTGCAGGTGGGGGTTGTAGAGCACCCGGTGCGTCATCAGGTCGCCCCGGTAGGGGCCCTCCCCGAAGTAGGCGTGGAATCCCACCCGGTTGCGGGCCCCGGTCAGGTAGGCGATGGCGGCCGAGAAACGCGCGAAGAACTCCAGGTCGATGCAGGCGTCAAACCGCCTCCGCCGGATGGCCGAGAGGGCCCCCATCCCGCTCGCCGCCATGGCCCACGCGGAATGGGTGCGGATCTCGTAGACGTTCTCCCGCGGGATGAGGCCGGTCAGGTCGACGATGAAGCGGTTCTCCTCGAAGACCACGAAATGGACGTTGTCCCTTCCCACCCGGGCGACCGCCCTGCGGATGGCCTCATGGGCGAGCACGGTCGAGCCCTGCTCGGCGAGCTTGATGAAAAGGATGCTGGAGACCGGGCCGCCCGGACCCAGGCCGCCAAACACGCGGCCGATGCGCCGGAAGAGGGTGAGCGCCAGGCAGACGGGCACGCCGACACGCCGGTCAATCCACTGGAGCAGGCGCGCTTCGCGGCTGAATCGTTTCACGGGTTGGGATGCGGTTGGGGGGCCTTGACTAGTGGACGCGCCGCCCGCGAGGCGAGTGAAATGCTGGGCGGCGGTCCTCGCCGCGGCGCCTTGTCCTCCCTGTTCATGGCGTTCATGCGCGACAGGAAGTCCGGGCCCCTCCGAGTGGACATCGGCATGGCCCATGCTGAACGCCGGGGTGCCACGGCTCTTGACCCCTCCCCGGAACCCAGCCTCCCGCCCGCTCGCATGCCGGCTCCTCGCGGCCGGCATCGGCCTTCTCGCATGTGGGCTGCATTCCAGGGCGGCCGAGCGGATCCCGATCAAGGTGATCGTATTGTCCGGCTTCGAGGCCGGCGACGACACCGGCGATGCCCCGGGCGAATTCCAGTTCTGGTACGAGCGGGAGAAGCTCTTCGACCGGGTGGAGCTTCCCGGGGCGCCGCATTCGCTGTGCAGGAACGCGGAGGGGCTGTATGGCGACGTCGGCTCAACCACGCGCGATCCGCAGCTCACCCCCGTGACGACGAGCGAGCTCGTCATGGCGATCTGCCTCGACCCGCGATTCGACCTGCGGAAAACATACTGGCTTGTGAACGGGATAGCCGGGATCGACCCGGCGAGCGGGTCGATCGGGAGCGCGGTCTGGTCCGAGAACGTCGTTGACGGCGACGCCATGCGCGAGATCGACGAGGCGGAAATGCCCGCCGGATGGCCGTACGGACTGTTCGCGATCGGCACCGACCGCCCGGACCGGCTCCCCACGGAGGACGGGCATGCTGGCGGATGGAATGGCGCGAAGCTCCAGTACACCATGGTGTATTCGCTCAACAAGCGCCTGGCGCGCTGGGCCTTCGAGGTCTCGAAGGGCGTGCGGCTCGGCGACTCGCCGCAGCTCAAGGCTTGGCGGGAAAAATACACCGGCTATCCCCTCGCCCAGCTCCCTCCCCGGGTCATGATGGGAGACACGCTGGGCTCGGTGCGATACTGGCACGGCCCAAGGCGCACCCAGTGGGCCCGCGACTGGGTCAGGCTCTGGACGAACGGAACGGGAACGTTCTCGACCACGTCGATGGAGCAGCAGGACTATGCGGGCACGCTGACGCGCATGGCCGCGAAGGGGTTCCTGGACATCAACCGTGTGATGGTGATGCGGACGGCGAGCAACTACTGCATGCCTCCCCCGGGGCAGGGCGCCGATTCCACGATCGGCGACGAGTCGCTGGGAACCGAGGCGGCGCTCGAGGCCGCCTACAGGACCGGCTCCGCGGTCGTGCACGAGCTCCTCCGGAACTGGCCCAAGTACCAGGATTCGATCCCGGGCGACTAAGGCTGGATGGGGGGGAACGGGTCGCGGGGAAGCGGATCTTTGATCTTGCGCCCCCCGGCAAAAGAGGCGATCCGTTCGGGCGTCCAGCGCGAACACGATCGCGACCGGACCTTCAAGCAACCCACCCATGCCCTCCGGACAACGAGGCTTCATCGCCATGCGAAAAGCACCCCCGTCCCCCCTCGCCCGCCCGCAGGATTTCCATCGCTGGGAAACTGCGGAGGCGGTGTGACAGCCCCCAGGACGCCTGGCGCGCGCGCCGTGCCGTCCATCGGCTCGGTTGGGGGATTCGCCGCCGCCAAGGCCGCCGGCGCCAAGATCGTCATGGTCACGGCCTACGACGCGTGGTCGGCGCGCCTGATGGCCGACGCGCCGGTCGACTGCCTGCTGGTGGGCGACAGCGCGATGATGGTCGTGCACGGCGAGAAGGACACGCTCGGGGCGACGCCGGAGCTCATGGCGCTGCACACGCGGGCGGTCGCGCGCGGGGCACCCGGCACGTTCATCGTCGCGGACATGCCCTTCCTCGCGGCGCGAAAGGGCGAGGCCCACGCGCTCGACTGCGCGGCGCTGCTCCTGAGGGCCGGCGCCCACGCCGTCAAGATCGAGGGCGCCCGCGGCCACGTCGAGGTGGTGCGCCGTCTCGTCGAGTCCGGCATCCCCGTCATGGGGCACCTCGGCCTGACGCCGCAATGGGTGCGCGGGCTGGGGGGCTTCAGGGTCCAGGCCCGGGACGCGGAGGGGGCGGAGCGCCTCATGGGGGACGCCGCCGCCCTGCAGGAGGCGGGCGTGTTTGCGATCGTCCTCGAGTGCATTCCCCAGGGGCTCGCGCGCGAGGCGACCTCCGCCCTCGGGATACCGACGATCGGCATCGGGGCCGGAGCCGGATGCGACGGCCAGGTTCTCGTCCTCCACGACATGCTCGGGCTCAATCCCGACTTCAGGCCCCGGTTCGCCCGCCGCTTTGCCGACGGGGCCGCGCTCGTCCGCAGCGGCGCCGTCCGGTTCTCGGAGGCGGTCCGGAGCGGCGAGTTCCCCGCGCAGGAGGAGGGATTCTAGCCGTGCCGCGGGTCTACACGCGCCTGGGGGAATGGAAGCTGGAGCGGGCCGCCATGGACCGTTCCGGGCTCAGCCTGGGGTTCGTCCCGACCATGGGCGCCCTCCATGCCGGCCATCGGTCGCTGCTGGAGCGCGCGCGCGCCGAGAACGACCGCGTCGTGCTCAGCATTTTCGTCAACCCGACCCAGTTCAACGACCCCGCCGACCTGAAGCGCTACCCGCAGACGCTGGGACCCGACCTGGACCTGGCGGACGGCGTCGCCGACTACGCTCTCTTCCCCAGCCGGGCCGAGATGTACCCCGACGACTACAACTACCGGATGACGGAGGGGTCGCTCAGCGCGCGCATGGAGGGAGCGCAGCGCCCGGGACACTTCGACGGGGTCCTGACCGTGGTCCTCAAGCTCCTGAACCTGGTCCGGCCGCACCGCGCGTATTTCGGGGAGAAGGACTGGCAGCAGCTCCTGCTCGTGCAGGGGATGGTGCGGGCTCTCTTCCTGCCCGTGGAGATCGTCCCCTGCCCGACCGTGCGCGACCCCGACGGCCTCGCCCTCAGCTCGCGCAACCGGGGGCTGTCCGAGTCCGGGCGCGCCCTCGCCGCGGCCTTTCCGCGGATCCTCAGGGAACCGGCCCCGGCGCAGAGGGCCGCGAAGGCGCTCGGCGACGCCGGATTCGGGGTGGACTATGTGGAGGACCACGCGGGGGTGCGGCTCGGCGCGGTCCGGCTGGAGGAAATCCGCCTCATCGACAATGTCCGGCTCTAACATCGCCTTCGTGCTCACCGGGTCCATCGCGGGCTACAAGGCCTGCGACGCGATCTCGCGTCTCGTGCAGCAGGGCCACCGCGTGCGCACGGTCGCCACCGCGTCTGCCCTGCGCTTCGTCGGCGCCGCCACGCTCGAGGGCCTCACCGGCGAACGGGTGCTGACGGACCTGTTTGAGCCGGGCGCGGCCCTGGAGCACATCAACCTCACGCGCTGGGCCGACGCGGTCGTCGTCTGCCCCGCCACGGCCAACACCCTCAACCGGTTTGCCGCGGGACTGGCCGACGACCTGGCCGGCGCGCTTTTCCTCGCGCACGACCCATCGAAGCCCCTCCTCGTGGCACCGGCCATGAACCCGGCGATGTGGCGGCACCCGGCCACCCAGGAGGCCGTCGAGAAGCTCGCCCGCTGGGGCGTGCGCTTTGTCTGGCCCGGCGAGGGGCGGACGGCCTGCGGCGAGGAGGGCGAGGGACGCCTGGCGGAGCCGGGTGAGATCGTCGCCGCGACCGAGGCGGCGCTTGCGCGGCCGGCGAGGCGCCTGCGCGTCCTCGTGACGAGCGGCGGCACGGCGGAGCCGATCGATGGCGTACGCGTGCTCACGAACGCGAGCACCGGGAGGACCGGCGCGGGGATCGCGGACCGCCTGGCCCGCGGCGGCCACGAGGTGGTGCTCCTTCGCTCCCGCGAGTCGGCGCCCGCGCCCCGGGGTTGCCGCGAGGAGGTGTTCTCGTCGTTCGCCGAGCTGGACGCGGCCCTTGCGCGGATCCTGCCGCAGGAGCATTTTGACGCGGTGATCCATGCTGCGGCGGTCGGCGACTTCGGCGTCGGTGAGGTGATCGTGGATGGGATCGCCCGGCCGCTGGCCACGGGCAAGCTCGCCTCGGACTCGGCGCCGCTCCTGCGCCTGGAGCCCCGTCCCAAGCTGGTCGACAGCCTCCGGGAGCGCAGCCTGAACCACTCGATTCAGGTGGTCGCCTTCAAGCTGACGGCCGGCGAGGACCGCCAGGGGGTCGACCGCGCCATCGCCTCGCTCTTCGCCCGCTCAGGGGCCGACCTCGTCGTCCACAACAGCCTCGGCGAGCGCGCCGGCGCGGACGCGTTCCCGTCCGAGATCCATTTTCCCGACGGGGGCCCGCCTCGGCGCTGCGCCACCCGCTCCGAGCTCGCGGCCGAGCTCGAGCGCGCCCTTGCCGGCCTTCCCGCGGCCGAAACGGCCCTGGCCTGACGCCATGCTCCTGTGCCTCGACATCGGAAACACCCAGATCCACGGCGGCGTGTTCGACGGGGACGCGCTGCGGCTCCAGTTCCGCAAGTCGACGCAGCCCCTGGGCTCCTCGGACGAGCTCGGGATCTTCTTCGTCTCGGTGCTCCGCGAGAACGGTGTCGACCCGAGGTCCGTGGACCGCGTGGCGCTGTGCTCCGTCGTGCCCGCGGCCCTGCACTCCCTGCGCGGCGCCAGCAGGAAGTATTTCAGGAGCGAGCCGTTCGTCCTCCAGGCGGGGGTGAAGACCGGCCTGAAGGTCCGCTACCGCAACCCGCTCGAGGTCGGCGCGGACCGCATCGCGGGGGCGATCGCCGCCGCCCGGCGCCAGCCCGGGCGCAACCTGATCGTGGTCGACTGCGGCACGGCGACGACGTTCGACGTGGTCACCGCGGGCGGCGACTACCTCGGCGGAGTCATCCTGCCCGGCGTCGGCGTCTCGGCCGAAACGCTTGCCAGCCGCACCGCCAAGCTTCCCCGCGTGGAGATCGCCCGGCCCGAATCGGTGCTGGGGCGCTCGACGGTCGAGAGCATCCAGTCCGGCCTCTATCACGGGCATTCCGGGGCGATCCGCCACCTCGTCGCGGAGCTCACCCGGGAGGTGTTTGGCGGCCAACGGCCCCACGTGGTCGGCACGGGGGGCTTTGCCCGGATGTTCGAGGAGGAGCGCCTGTTCGACGAGGTCGTGCCGGAGCTCGTGCTCGAGGGCCTCAGGCAGGCGGAGATGCTGAACAGCGAGGGCGCCCCGCGAGCCTAGGACCGGGCCGCCACCATCGGGCCGTCGCCCCTTAGCAAGACGTCGGCGCCCCCGGCCAGCATGGCGTGCAGCGTCCCGGCCGCCTCCTCGTGGAACGACATAAGGCCCCGGAGATCATCGAGTATTCCAGGGGTGCGGCACCGCTCGGAGCAGACGACGATGTCCGCGCGCAATTGCTTCGCCAGGCCGCCATGCAGTCCGCACAGCTCGGCGACCATGTCCTCAGCCGGAAGGTCCGCGCCCGGATCGGAGTCGAGCCGGGCGCTTTTCGCCAGGTCGCCCAGTCCCCCGCCCGGCCACACGCCGATGGCGCATGAGCACTCGACCAGCTGCTCGATCCTGGCCGCCAGCTGCCTGAACTGCTCCTCAAAAAGCTCCTGGATGCGGGCGAAGGGGGTGCCCGTCACGTTCCAGTGGAAGCCCCGCGTCGCGGTATAGAGCACGAATTCATCGGCAAGAAGCAGATTGATGATCTTCCCGATCTCGCAGCGGGATGCGCCGGGAGCTCCGATTCCCGTGCTCACGGTCTTTTGTGCGCTCGGGGCGCAGGGAGGATGTTCATCGGGAAAATCATACCCACCATCGAAATGCAGCATAATGGGGTGAACACCGTATAAGCTGCCTCGGGGGAAAACACCCCATTGTTGCCTTGCCGTTGCCGGCGTATCCTTCCCGCAAGAGCGAAACGAGACCTCCAAGCCGCAATCATGCGGCAACTCATCCGCACTTTACCTGTCTACACCACCATCATGAAAAACAGCCGCACATCGACAAACGAACAGTCAGCCGAGACATTCCTAACCGACCTCCGCACCCTCGTGGCCGAGGCCCAGAAGCTCCTGGACGCCTCCCCCGGCGAGAGCGACGGCGAAGGGGGCCTCGCCCTCCGCGAGCGCTTCGAAGCCGCGAAGGAGCGCTTCACCGAGATGTATGCCACCGCGAGGAAGCGGGTCGTCGCCGGCGGAAAATACGCCGACGAGACGATCCGCGAAAATCCGTACCAGTCGATCGCCGTGGCGGCCGGCGTCGGGTTGCTCATCGGTGTCCTCCTGGGCCGACGCGGCAAGTAAGCCGTTGACGCCGATGGACAACGAGCCCCCCGCTCATCCGGGTATCCTCGGCTCGCTCCGGACGCTCGCGGACGGCCTTATCGGCACCGCGCAGGACCGTCTCGCGCTTTTCTCCCTGGAGCTCCAGGAGGAAAAATTCCGGCTGATCCAGACATTCTTCTGGATCAGCGCGCTCTTTTTCGCGGGGGTGATGGCGATCACCTTCGCCAGCCTCACGCTCGTCTATCTTTTCTGGGAGAGCGCCCGGCTCGCCGTTCTCGGGACGCTTGCGCTGGTCTACACCGGCGCGCTCGTCGCGCTCATCGTCGCTTTCCGCCGCTACCTGGCCCGCCAGCCGAGGCTGCTGGAGTCCACGCTGCGGGAGCTTGAGGAAGACCGCGAATGTATCCGCGACAAGAACTGACGGTACTGGCCGCGCGAAAGGCCGAGCTCCTGGACCGCATCTTCGAGCGGCGCGAGGAGTGCGCCGAGGCGGCGGCCCGCGTGGCCCGGCCCGTCGAGGTGCTCGACCACGGGATCGCCCGGTGGCGGCGGCTCTCGCCCTTCGTCAAGTTTGCCGCAGTGCCGCTCGGATTCGTGCTGAAGCGCATGCTCGGCCGCCGCGCCAGGGTGCTGGGCGGCCTGCTCCGCTGGGGACCGCTGGTGGTGGGCGCCGTTCGCGGCATGGCCGGGGCTCACGGTTCGTCTCGCCGGGCCTGATCCGCGGCCTTAGAGCCGTCCGTGCATGATGAAGGCCGCCCTGCTTGTCTGTTACTTCGCGACATGGGCGTTCATCCCTCCCCTCCTCCTGCTCAAGAAGCGCCCCTCGGCGACGCTCGCGTGGCTCTGGGCCATCATCTTCATCCCCATCATCGGCGCCGCGGCGTATTTCGCGATCGGCACCGACCGGCTGAAGCGCAGGCGGCTCAAGCGGCGCGGCCTTTTCTCCGCCCGGGCCATGCGCCAGCGCGCGGAATCCGGCTCGACGGATGACACCACGGCAGGGCTGATGCAGAGGCTGCCCCGGCGGGACCGCCAGTTCCTGCAGCTGGTCTCGCGCATCAACCGTCTTCCCGTCAGCTCGGCGGACAACCTGCGCATCCTGCGCGATTCGGCCGAGTTCTATTCCGCCCTCGAGGCGAGGATCAGGGAGGCGAAGCACCATGTCCACCTCGAGTTCTACATCTGGAACGGGGACGAGACGGGCCTGAGGTTCCTGCAGCTCCTCAAGGATGCCGCGAACCGCGGCGTCATCGTGCGCCTGCTGCTCGACGGCGTCGGCTCCCATGCCTTCACCGAGAGCCTGCTCGGGGAATTCAACGCGGCCGGCGGCCATTTCTCCTGGTTCCAGAGCCTGGACCCGAAGCGCAACCGCTTCTTCCTCAACCTGAGGAACCACCGGAAGCTCCAGATCATAGATGGAGCCATAGCGTTTGTCGGCGGCATGAACATCGGTCGGGAATACGAGGGCCTCGACGCCGAGCTCGGCCACTGGCGCGACGTCCAGGTCGAGACCTCGGGACCGGTCGTCAGCGAGCTTCAGGACGTCTTTGCGGACGACTGGTTCTTCGCCACTGGCGAGAAGATCTCGGATGCCGCCTTCTTTCCGCCGGTAAGGGCGCGCGCGCACGACATCGTGCATGTCGTGCTGGGAGGCCCGGACCGGCGGAACGAGCCCATCAGCAAGACCATCGTCAGCCTGCTGAACGAGGCCAGCGACCGCGTCTGGATCGCCACGGGCTACTTTGTGCCCGACGACGTCATCCTTGCCGCGCTCGAGCTCGCCGCCAGCCGCGGCGTCGACGTGCGGCTGCTCATCTCGGAGAAGAACGACCACCCGTGGCTCGTGACCGTGGGCCGCTCCTACTACGGGCAGCTGCTCGCGGCCGGCGTGCGCATCTTCGAATACTCGGCGGGCATCAACCACGCAAAGATCATGCTGGCCGACGACCAGTGGGCGATGGTCGGCTCGGCCAACCTCGACTATCGGTCCATGCGGCTGAACTTCGAGCTCAATCTCCTCTTCCACTCCAGCGAGCGGAACGGCGAGCTGGCCCGGATCCTCGAGCATGATTTCGGGCTCTGCGTGGAAATCGACCAGGCGGTGTTCGCGCGCAGGCCGTTCAGGAGGAAGTTCCTGGAGGCCGCGCTGCGGCCCCTGTCGCCGATGCTGTGAGCGGGGTGTCCCGCGGCGCCCCCGACGCTCAGTTGGTCGTGCTGGTCCTGACCTTGTCGTAGGCGTCCTGCGCCTTCAGCCACGCCTGGTGAACCTTTTCCTTCTCCTCGTTCCACGTGTCGGGCGTCGTCACGGCGCCCACCTCCGCGGCCATCGACTGCAGGTAGGACCTTGCGTCGCTCATGCCCGACATCGCGAAATCCCAGTCCTTGGTGTCCGTTGTCATGGTCGCCCGCTTGGCCTTCAGCACGTTGATCTGGCCGTCCAGCTGGCCTTCCATCCGGAGTACGCCCGCGACAAAATCCGCGCGCTGCTCAAAGGTCAGGCCGCTGATCGCATCCCATGAGGCGGGGGCGTCGACGACGATGGGCTGTGGCGGGGCGACGACCACCTGGGCGGTGGGCACGGGCGTGGCCGGAACCACCGGCACGGGCTGGGCCGGGACAACCTGGTCCTTCCTTGAGCAGCCGGACGCGAGGAGCGCCGCGAGGCTGACCGTTGCGGTGAGTGCGGCGAGGCGATGGTTTTTCATAGGGGCTTTTTAAGGGAAGCGACATTCTAGCCCTTCCGCGAGCGGGCAGAAATGGGGTCATCACCCGATCCCGTGAAGGCCCGGGCCAGGCGGCGTGCGCGGGGGTCGACGAAGGTCCATCGGGGATTCCAAATGTTTGACCCTCCATGGCTTCGGGGCCAGACTTCAAGTCCTTGAAGGAACCCACGCGAGAGGAGAGGCAGCTCAGGTGCTTCCGAAAGCGGAGGTACCAAAGCCAGGGCGACGCCCTGGACGCGGCACTTGTCGCGGGAGTCGAGCGGCACCGGAAGGCCTACCTCTGCCCCTACTGCAGGAAGTGGCACCTGACCACGGTTTGATCCGGGACGGCGCGCGCCGGCGCCGATTAATCTTTAGGCCGGCGCCCGGAAGCGACAACATGTCAACCCCCCAAAAAAAAATTGAAAATCACCCGTCGCGCCGCGCTAAAGGCGCTGGCTGGCTCGGCCGCACTCGCGGCCCTGCCGCGCGGGCGGACCAGCGAGGCCGCGCCTCCTACGCCCGCATCCGCTTCCACCGGCTCGTTCCGCCATTCCGCGTGCCGCTGGTGCTACGAGAAGATCGCCCTGGATGACCTCGCCCGGGAGGGCAAGCGCGTCGGGCTGGAGTCCGTCGAGCTGCTCGACCCGGACGGCTGGCCCGTCGTCCAGAAGCACGGCCTGACCTGCGCGATGGCAAACGGCGTCACCCGGATACCCGAGGGGCTCAACCGAGTGGAGCACCATGCCATCATGGTCCCCGGGATGATCGACCGCATCAAGGCCTGCGCCAACGCGGGCCTTCCGAACGTCATCTGCTTCTCCGGGAACCGCGGCGGGATGGACGACGAGCTGGGCCTCGCCAACTGCGCAGTCGCGCTCAGGCAGATCGTCGGCGAGGCGGAGAGGAGCCGCGTCACCGTCTGCATGGAGCTGCTCAACAGCAAGGTGAACCACAAGGACTACATGTGCGACCACACCGCCTGGGGCGTGGAGCTCGTCAAGCGGGTCGGGTCGGACCGGTTCAAGCTGCTCTACGACATCTACCACATGCAGATCATGGAGGGCGACGTCGTCAGCACGATCCGGGAAAACCACCCCTACATCGCCCATTATCACACGGGCGGCGTTCCCGGCCGCCACGAGATCGACGCGACGCAGGAGCTCAACTACGCCGCGATCGCGCGCGCGATCAAGGAGACCGGGCACCGGGGCTTCGTCGCCCAGGAGTTCATACCGCTGCGGGACCCGTTCACCTCGCTCGCCGAGGCGCTGGCCATCTGCACGGTCTGAGCGTCCCCGTCAGGCCAGCCCGTTGCGGGCCGACCAGTCGTCGAAGCTGGATTCCAGGACCTCGAACGAACCCACCACGAAAAGGTCGCCCTGGAGGTGCCAGATGTCGTAGGGCTGGCGCGCGACCTCGTCGGCGATGAACGGGCGCTTCCTCGCCTGGCTGGTGAGGCTGAACTGCGTCTCCGCATAGCTTGAGATGATCCCGTTTCCGTAGATGCGCAGGCCCTCCGGGTTCCTGACCAGCCCGAACTCGACGGTGAACCAGTAGATCCGGGTGAGGCTTTCCTCGACGATGGCATCCCTGCAGTTGAGCGCCGCGCGCCCGATCTTCTGGTAGAAGTTCGCGAAACGCGGGTGCATGATCATCGGGGTGTGCCCGAAGATGTCGTGGAAGCAGTCGGGGGCGGGCGTGTAGTCGAGCTCGCTCCGCCCGCGGACGTAGTCGGTGCAGGGGAAGATGCGCTGCGCGAGGTGGGCGAAGAAATCGCGGGCGTCGAGGAGCCCGGGGGTGCGCGCGATGCGCCAGCCGGTGCCGGCGTGCAGCTTCCGCGAGACGTCGGCGAGCGCGGGTATCCGCTCCCGGTCCAGGTCGAGCGCCCCAAGGCCCGTGAGGAATTCGCCGGCGGCGCGGCCCGGAAGCAGCTTCTCCTGGCGCGCGTAGAGCGTGCGCCAGACCTCATGCTCCTCCTCGGAATACCTCGGGTATGCGATCTCGTCGCCCACGGGTATGGGCGCGCCAAGCTTGATCGGGACGCAGCGCGGGTCCGATCCATCCTGGGCCTTCGCCTCGTCTGCGGCCCGGACCGAGGGGTTCGTCATGGCGCGATGGTAGCCCCGCCGGCCCGGATTGGCTATAGGTCAAAGGGATTAAAACGCCCACCTAACGGAGGGCGGCGCCCCGTTTTGGCAGAAAGATTCGACTGCCGGTACCCCAGGGGTATTTTTTGCCGGGTCGCCATGCACCTCGCCACCCTTCTCCCCACCCCGGGCGCAAAGCCGGTGCCGGCGGTAGCCGCCCCCGACGGCTCGTGGATCGGGCTGGCCGGCGTGGCGGGTCGCGCCGTGGAACGGCTGGAGGACGCCCTTCCCTGGGTCGTGGCCCAGGCGAGGCAGATCGGGGACCGCGCCGCGGCTTGGGACGGCGCCCGCCTGCGCGCCGGCGAGGCGGTGTTCCTGCCGCCTGTCGTCCGGCCGCCGTCCTTCCGCGACTTCTACGCGTTCGAGGCGCACGTCAAGACCGCGCGCGCCCGGCGCGGCCTCGGGATGGTCCCGGAATGGTACGAGATCCCCGTCTTCTACTTCTCGAACCACAACGCGCTGATCGGGCACGACGCCACGGCCTTCGCGCCGGCGGGATCCCGGGAGCTGGACTATGAGCTCGAGCTCGGGATCGTGATCGGGGAGGGAGGCCGCAACATCCGCGCCGACCGCGCGTGGGAGCACGTCGCGGGCTTCACGATCGTGAACGACCTGAGCGCCCGCGACCTCCAGCGCGCCGAGATGGCGGTCGGCCTGGGACCCTCAAAGGGAAAGGATTTTGCCACCGCCGTCGGCCCGTGGCTCGCGACCCGCGACGCCTTCGCCGACCGCATCACCGGGGAGCGCATCGCCCTCGAGATGTCGGCCCGCGTGAACGGCCGCGAGCTCTCACGCGGCAACGCGGCCAGCCTCCACCACTCGATACCCCAGCTCGTCGCCCACGCCTCGCGGGACGCCGAGCTGTTTCCCGGGGACCTCCTCGGCACCGGGACGGTCGGCACCGGCTGCATCCTCGAGCTCGGCCCGGAAAACACCGGCGGCTGGCTCAGGCCGGGCGACGTGGTCGAGCTCGAGGTCGAGCGGATCGGGATCCTGCGCACGCGCATCGGCGAGCGCCCGGCATAGGCCGCCCTACCGGTTCAGGAGCATCGCGACCCGCGAGCGGCTGCCGACCCCGAGCTTCGCGAAGATCGAGGAGATCTGCACCTTGATCGTGTGGGGGCTGCGTCCCAGGTCCGCCGCGATCTCGCTGGTGCGCAGGCCCTCCCTCACCCGCATCGCGACCTCGCGCTCCCTCGTGCTCAGCCGCGCGAGGAGCGCCACCAGGCCCGGCGACAGTGGGCGGTTCCTGTCTCCCCTCGGGCGCCGGTAATCGAGCTGGACCTGGAAGGCGGGCTGAAGGAGCGAGTTGACCCCGAGCGCGCGCACGACGACCTGCGCGTGCAGGCCGAGCTCGTCCACGCTCAGCACGCGGGGGCCCTGCGCCGACTCGCGCCGGGCGCCGCCCGCCGCCTCCCATGCGGCCCGCATCTCGGCGCAGGTGCGGGCAAGCGCCTGCGGGACGCGGAACGCCCGCCGCGGGTTGAGCGCGGCGGCGCGCCGCTCGCCGTGGTTCCAGACCGCGCAGCCGTGCGCCGCCTCGCCGTTGTACCAGAGCGGCCTCAGGTCCCAGTCGAGGAGCAGGAGCCCGACGGGCACCTCCTCGAGCATCGACGCGAAATGCTCGGCGAGGAAACCGGCCTCCTCGTAGGCGAGCACGCGGCCGAGCGCCGTCTGCACATGGGGCTGCAGCGACTCGGCGACTCGCAGCTCCCGCTGGGAAAAGTCCGGCAGGGCCGCCCCGCGGTGGAAGTTCAGCGTGCCCTGCAGCTCGCGCCCCCGCCACGTGGCGATGCAGAGCAGCTTGTCCCAGCCCTCTCGCCGCATCACCCGCTCGTAGAACGGCGTCCCGGCCAGGGCCGCCGGCGGCGCGATGTCGGAGAGCCGGTAGGCGGGCGCCCCGCCGTTGGCGGCCAGCCAGGCGCGCTGGGGATGGTCGCGCCGCAGCTCGCGCGGGGTGTAGGGATGGGCGTGGCGATAGACCTTGCGCGCGATCCCGTCGGGGCGGTGCCCGACCTCGAAGGTCTGCGAGTTGCTGGTCAGCGTGTCGCGCGCGAGGAACTGGAGCGCCCGCCAGAGGTCGCGCAGGTTGAGCGCGGCGTGGAGGCGCAGCAGGCCCTCGGCCAGCGCGGGCGGCGCCGCCTCCGGCATGGCGGGGGGCGCGGGACGGACCTTTTGAGGACTTTGGAATCCCACGGCCCAAAGTGAGCATAGGCCGCGTCCCCGCGCAATTCCCCGCTCCACGCGATTAGTCCGTTTGGCGTATGGCCGATAACCGCGGTCGGGGCTAGATTAGACGGATGGCCGGGATCGCGCGACCCGCCGTCCGCGACCCGGCCAGCCCAAAACCCAACCATCCAAGGACCCCGCCATGGCGACCACATTCTTCGAGCCCTCCGTCGAGCGAAAGACAGGCGTCAACCCGCTTGGCCTCAAGGGCATCGACCACATCGAGTTCATCGTGGACAACGCCGACCAGTGGCGCGACTTCTTCGTCGGCAAGTACGGCATGGCCGGCCGGTTCTACGCCGACAATGCCTCCGGGGTGAAGGGCAGGCGCGCCCACGTCGTCGGCCAGGGCCGGATCAACTTCGTGGTCGCCGAGCCGCAGGGCCGCGGCGACGAGGCGGACTTCATGCGCTGGCACCTGGAGAAGCACGGCTGCGGCGTCCGCGATGTGGCCTTCCGGGTGAAGGACGCCCGCCACGCCCTCTCCGAGGCGCGCCGGCGCGGCGCGAAGGTCGTGCGCGAGCTCGACGAGCACGCGTCGTTCATCGGCGGCTCCATCGCGGCCTATGGCGACACGATCCACACCTTCATCGAGCGCAAGCCGCACACCGAGTTTGCGCCCGGCTACAGGCCGGTGGCCGGCCGGCCCGAGGCCGGCGCCATCCACTTCGCCATGATCGACCACATCGTCGGCAACGTGGAGCACATGGACGAATGGGTGAAATACTACGAGTCGGTCTTCGGCTTCGACCTCTTCATGCACTTTGACATCAACACCGGCCGAAGCGCCCTGATGTCGAAGGTGATGAGCTCGACCGACGGCTGGGTGAAGATGCCGATCAACGAGCCGTCGTCGCAGAACTCCCAGATCCAGGAATTCCTCGATCGCTACAACGGGCCGGGCGTGCAGCACATCGCGCTGCTGACCCCCAACATCATCGACACGGTCGCTGCGATGCGCCGGATGGGACAGGACTTCCTCGAGGTTCCCGACACCTACTACGACGCCGAGTTCGACCAGCGCATCGGCGAGATCAAGGAGGACAAGGAGGTGCTCCGCCGCCTCAAGATCCTCGTCGACCGCGACCACGACGGATACCTGATGCAGCTCTTCACGAAGTGCGTCTTCACGCGCCCGACGCTCTTCTTCGAGGTCATCCAGCGCCGGGGGCGCGCCATCGGCTTCGGCGAGGGCAACTTCCGCGCGCTGTTCGAGGCCATCGAGCGCGAGCAGGCGAGGCGGGGGTCGCTCTAGGCCATGCCGCAGTACATCAGGATCGGGGAGACCCCCCGCAAGCACCACATCCGTTTCCCGCGCGACACGGCCGCGAGCTACAAGGGCGAGGGCCTGCACTACGAGCACATCGTCACCACGGAGGGCTTCGACCGGGCCTACTCCATCCTGTACCACCGGAAGCCGCCGACCCGCGTGAAGCGGGTCGAGCTCCATCGCGAGTGGGCGCTCAGGGCCGCCGCCCCGTCGCCGCTGCGCCACCACCACCTCAAGTCCGCCGCCATCCCGCGCAGCGGCGACCCCTACACCGGGCGCGTGCCGCTCATGTTCAACCAGGACATGATCTGCTCCCGGTGCCGGCCCGCGACCGCGATGGCGGGCGGGTTCGACTTCTACCGGAACGGCCAGTTCGACGACATCATCTTCGTCTGGCGGGGCGGCGGCTGGCTCGAGAGCAACTTCGGCAGGCTGCGCTACAAGATCGACGACTACATCGTCATTCCGCGCGGCACGACCTACCGCCTGGTGCCCGACGACATCGCCCAGGAGGACTATCTCGTCCTCGAGTCCTCCCACCCGGTGCGCCTGCCCGCGAGATACCTGCAGCCCGAGGGGCAGATCCGCATGGGCGCCCCCTACAGCGAGCGCGATTTCCACGGCCCCTCCGAGCTCGCGCCGGACGACACGGAGGGAGACTTTGCCGTGCTCCTGAAGGACCGGTCGCGGCTCACGAGGGTCGTCCTTGCGAGCCACCCGTTCGACGTCGTCGGCTGGGACGGCTACCTCTACCCGTTCACGTTCAACGCGAATGACTTTGAGCCCATCACGGGCACCGTCCACCTGCCGCCGCCGATCCACCAGACGTTCGAGATCCGGGGCTACGTCGTGTGCACGTTCGCTCCGCGCTGGCTCGACCACCACCCGGAGGCGATCAGGGTCCCCTGGGCGCACGACAACACGGAGGCCGACGAGGTGCTCTTCTACGTGCGCGGCCAGTTCGGATCCCGCAAGGGCGTCGAGCCGGGCTCGTTCACGCTGCACCCCCAGGGGATCCCCCACGGGCCGCATCCCGGCACGACCCTGAAGAGCCTCGACGCCCAGCGCACCGAGGAGCTCGCGGTGATGTTCGACACGCAGTTCCCGCTTCAGCTTACCGAGGACGCGCTCGGCCTCGACGACCCTTCTTACCCGCTGAGCTGGCTGGGGTGAGGCCCCGACGCCCGCGAGGCAGAAAATCCCTCGTCCCGCCCCGCCCCGTCCCCTAGAACCAGCCATGCTCCTCGATTTTTCCGCGCTCTCGCCGCGCGACGCCTACCAGTGGATGGTGGGCACGATCCTCCCGAGGCCCATCGCCTGGGTATCGACGGTCGCGCCCGACGGAAGGGCGAACCTGGCGCCGTTCAGCTTCTTCCAGGGAGTCACCGCGAACCCGCCGACCCTGTTGTTCGTCCCGGTCAACAACCGCGAGGGCGGGAAGAAGGACACCGTGCGCAACATCGAGCTCGTTCCCGAGTTCGTCGTGAACCTCGTGCCGCACGCCCTCGCCGAGTCGATGAACCGGACCGCGGCCCTCCTGCCCTATGGCGAGAGCGAGTTCGAGGCATTCGGCATCGCGACCGCGCCGTCCTCGAGGATCCGGCCGCCGCGGGTCGCGGCGGCCCCGGTGGCATTCGAGTGCACCCTGCACCAGATCGTTCCCATCGGGACGGGGCCGCTTGCGGCCAACGTGATCTTCGGCCGCATCCTCGTGGCGCATGTCCGCGACGACGTGCTGGGCCCAGACGGGGCACCCGACGCCCGCAAGCTCGACCTCGTCGGCCGCCTGGGCGGCGAGGACTACACCACCACGCGGGACACCTTCTCCATGGTTCGCCCCGACCGCCGCTGACCCCCATGTCCCCCATCGTCATCCTCTCCGCCACCCGCACGCCGCTCGGCTCGTTCCAGGGCTCGCTGTCAGGCGTTCCCGCCCCGCGCCTCGGCGCCGCCGCGATCAAGGGGGCCGTCGCCCAGGCGGGGGTGGCAGCCGGCGACGTGACCGATGTCCTCATGGGCAACGTCCTCCAGGCGGGCCTCGGACAGGCGCCCGCTCGCCAGGCCGCGCTCTACGCGGGCCTTCCGTCCTCCGTCCGGTGCGTGACCCTTCACAAGGTCTGCGGCTCCGGGATGCAGGCGGTGATGCAGGGCGCGCATGCGCTCGGCGCGGGCGACGCCGCCCTCGTCGTGGCCGGCGGGATGGAGAACATGAGCGCGTCGCCCTACCTCCTGCCCAAGGCGCGCGAGGGCTACCGCATGGGGGACCAGCAGGTCGTCGACTCGATGATCCGCGACGGCCTGTGGGATCCCTACAACAACCTCCACATGGGCGCGTGCGCCGAGCAGTGCGCGAGGGAATATGCCTTCAGCCGCGAGCACCAGGACGCCTACGCAAGCGAGAGCTTCCGCCGCGCCAACGCAGCGCAGGAGGACGGCCGATTCGCGGGCGAGATCACGCCCGTCGAGGTCACCGACGCAAGGGGCAACCCGGCGAAGGTGGACCGGGACGAGGGCCCCTCAAAGGTGAGGTACGAGAAGATTCCCACCCTGCGCCCGGTATTTGACAAGGCGGGCACGATCACCGCGGCCAACGCGTCGACCCTGAATGACGGGGCGGCCGCGCTCGTCCTGGCGGACGAGGACAACGCCAGGGCCAAGGGCTGGCGGCCGATGGCGCGGATCGTCGCCTTCGGCTCGCACGCCCAGGATCCCCTCTGGTTCACCACGGCGCCGATCGCGGCGACACGGAACGCGCTCAAGCGCGCGGGCTGGGGCGCCGCGCAGGTGGACCTGTGGGAGGTCAACGAGGCCTTCGCAGTCGTGCCGATGGCGTTCGCCCGCGAGTTCTCGGTTTCCTACGACAAGATGAACGTCCGGGGCGGCGCGATCGCGCTCGGCCACCCGATCGGCGCCAGCGGCGCGCGCATCCTGGTCACGCTGCTCCACACGATGCGCGAGCGCGGCGCGCGGCGCGGCGTCGCGGCCATCTGCATCGGCGGGGGCGAGGGAATGGCGGTCTGCGTGGAGCTCGCTTGAACGCTCCCGCTCCAATCTGGCGGCCCGGCGACCATCCGTGGACGCGCGACTCCCACGTCGCCCGCTTCATGGCGGCGCACGGCATCGCAACGATCGCCGAGCTGCGCCGCCGCTCGGTCGCCGACACGGCCTGGTTCTGGGACGCGGCGCTCGCTGACATGGGGGTCGAGTGGTTCCGGAAATACACGCGCGTGCGCGACGACGCGGGCGGATTGCCCCACACCCGGTGGTTTGCGGACGGCCTGGTGAACGTTGCCCACAACTGCGTCGACCGCCACGTGCGGGACGGCCACGGCCATGAGACGGCCCTGTACTGCGAGGCCGACTCCGGCCGAGCCCGGGATGCGCGCAGGGTGACCTTCGGCGAGCTCGCCGGCATGGTGGATCGCTGCGCCTCGGCATTGCGCGGGATCGGCGTCGGGCGCGGCGACTCGGTGGCCCTCTACGCCCCCATGCAGGTGGCCGCGGTCGTGGCGCTCTTTGCCGCGATGAAGATCGGCGCGCGCTCCGTCCCCATCTTCTGCGGCTATGGCGAGGAGGCCCTGCGCGAGAGGCTGGACTCCTGCGGGGCCAAGGCCCTGTTTGCGGCGGGGGCGCTGGTCCGGCGCGGAAGGGCCGCCGACACCCGCGCCATCGCCTCGTCCGCCGCGGCAGGCGTGCCATCGATCCGGAGGATCGTGTGGACGGACACGGGGGACTGGGAGGCGTTCCTGGAAGGGGGCCGGCCGGGGCTCCCCTGCGAGCAGACCGGGGCCGAGGACCCGTGCCTCATCCTCTACACCAGCGGGACGACCGGCCGCCCGAAGGGGACGGTGCACACGCACGGCGGCTGCCTCGCGCAGATGGGAAAGGAGATCCGCTATGCCTTCGACGCGAGGCCCGGCGAGCCGTTCTTCTGGCTGACCGACATCGGATGGATGATGGGGCCGTGGGAAATCATCGGCTGCCTGCTCTACCGCACGCCCGTCGTGCTCCTCGACGGGGCCCCCGACCACCCGACAAGCGACCGCGTGTGGGAGATCTGCGAAAAGCTCGGCGTGGTGACCCTGGGCGTGTCCCCGACGCTCATCCGCCAGCTGATTCGGGCGACCGGCGGACGGGGGCCGGCGGCCCACGACCTTTCCCGGCTTCGGGTGCTCGGCTCGACGGGCGAAGTCTGGGACGAGGCGAGCTATCTCTGGTACTTCGAGAAGGTGGGGGGAAGGCGCTGCCCCGTCATGAATATCTCGGGGGGCACGGAGATCGTCGGCTGCCACCTGTCGCCCACTCCCCTCGACAGCCTCAGGGCCTGCTCGCTCGGCGGTCCCGGGCTCGGCATGGACGCGGCGGTGTACACGGACGAGGGCCTTCCCGCGCCGCGGGGCGCGACGGGGCACCTCGTCTGCAGGCAGGCCGCCCCGTCGATGACCAGGGGTTTCCTCAACGACGAGGAGCGCTACCTCGACACCTATTTCAGCCGCTTTCCCGGCGTGTGGTACCACGGCGACTGGGCGAGGGTGGACGAGGACGGCCAGTGGTTCCTGTTCGGCCGCACGGACGACACGTTCAAGGTGGCCGGCAAGCGGGTCGGTCCCGGCGAGGTCGAGGACGCCCTGGCCTCCCATCCCGCCGTGAGCGAGGCCGCGGTCATCGGGGTTCCCGACGACATCAAGGGGACCGCGCTCGTGGGCTTCGTGATCTTCAGGCCGGGCCGGTCGGCGACGGGGGGCGAGCTGGTCGCCCAGGTCGCCCGCCGCCTTGGCAAGCCCCTCGCGCCGAGGGAGGTCCATCCCCTTCCCTCCATCCCGAAGACGCGCTCCGGAAAGATGGTGCGGGGCGCCATCGCCCGCGCCTTTCTCGGCCAGTCGCCCGGCGACATGGCCAGCATCGACAACCCGGAGGCCTTCGACGCGATCGCCGCGCTCGCAGGACTCGCGCACTCCCGGAACCCATGAGCCCGGCGGTCATCCATGTGGTGGACGAGGACGGTGTCGGCTGGATCATCTTCGACGACCCCTCGTCGGGAGCCAACGTCTTCAACCTCGCCACGATGGAGGCGCTCGACGACGCCATCACGGCCCTTACGTCGCCCGCCGTGAAGGCGGTGGTCGTGATCAGCGGCAAGGAGCGCATCTTCATCGCCGGCGCCGACCTGAAGAGGCTGATGGAGCTTCCGGACGCGGCGCTCGCCGAGGAGTTCTCCCAGACCGGCCAGATCCTGTTCCAGAGGCTGGCCGCCATGCAGGTCCCGGTCGTCTGCGCGATCCACGGCGCGTGCGCCGGGGGCGGCTTCGAGCTCGCGCTGGCCTGCCAGCGTCGCCTGGCGAGCGACGCCCTCGCCACCCAGATCGGCCTGCCCGAGATCGGCCTCGGCACCCTACCCGGCTGGGGCGGGTGCGTGCGCCTGCCGCGGCTCATCGGGGCGAAGGCGGCGCTCGACCACATCCTCAAGGCCCAGCTGCTGCCGGCGCAGGAGGCCCTGAAGGCGGGACTCGTGGACGAAGTCGTGCCCGCCGCGGCGCTGCGGGCGCGCGCGAAGTCCGTGGCGCTGGAACTGGCCTCGGGCGCCCCGCCGGCACGGACGCCGCCGCCCGCGCCGTCGGCGGACTATTTCGGGGAGCTGCGCGAGGCCGTCCGGAAAAAGACGCGGGGCCAGCTGCCTGCGCCGGTCGCCGCGATCAGCGTCGTCGAGCAGGGGTACAAGTTTGACGTCGGCTTCGCGCTAGGGGTCGAGTCGGCCGCATTCGGCCAGGTCACCGCGGGCCCCGTCTGCAAGAACCTGGTCAAGGCCTTCTTCCTGCGCGAGGCCGCGAAGAAGCGCACGCTTGAGGGATGGTTTCCGGCCGGAACGGCGAAGGCGGCCCCGGTTAAGCGGGTCGGGATCGTCGGTGCCGGCGTGATGGGCTCCGGCATCGCGCAGTGGCTCGCCGCCCGCGGCTTCGAGGTCGTGGTGCGCGACGTGCTGCCGGAATTCGTCGAGCGCGCGCTCGAGGTCATCCACGGTCTCTTCGAGGAGGGGGTCAGGCGAGGCGGGCTGTCCGCCGACGACGCCCGCGAGGCGTTCGGGAGGGTTTCCACGACCACCCAGTGGGCGGGATTCGACACATGCGACCTCGTGATCGAGGCGATCGTCGAGAACGTCAGGGCGAAGCGGAAGCTCTTCTCCGAGGTCGCCGGGATCGTGCGCCCCGACACACTCCTTGCGTCCAACACCTCGGCGCTCCCGATAGAGGACATCGCCGGCCACGTGCCGCATCCCGAGCGCACGCTCGGCATCCATTTCTTCAATCCCGTGAGCCGGATGCCGCTCGCCGAGCTGATCCTGGGCCGCGACACGTCGGCGGCCGCGGCGGAACGGGCGCTCGCGTTCGTGAAAGCCCTCGGCAAGTCGCCGGTGATCTGCCGCTCGTCGCCCGGCTTCCTCATGACGCGCGTGCTGTTCTTCTACCTGAACGAGGCCGTCAAGCTCTGGGAGCAGGGCATGCCCACCGCGGCCCTCGACACCGCCATGCGCGACTTCGGCTGGCCGATGGGCCCGCTCCGGCTGATCGACGAGGTCGGCGTCGACGTGACCGATTTCATCTTCGGGGAAATGGAGCGCTACTTCCCGCAGCGCTTCGTCCGCTCGCGGGCCTGCGCGTCGCTGCTCGCCGCGCGGATGAGGGGGAGGAAGAACGGCTCGAGCTCGGGATTCTACTCCTACGCCGGGAGCACGGAGGCCCTGAACGACGAGGCCACGCGCAGCCTCTCGAGGCCGGTCGGCGCCGTCGCCAGCAACCCGAGGGCGACCACCGCCAGGCTCATGGGTGTCATGATCGAGGAGGCGAAGCGCTGCCTCGACGAGGGCGTGGTGCGGACGCAGGACGACATAGACTTTGCGCTTATCGCGGGCGCGGGCTTCCCGGCGTTCCGGGGGAGCCTGCTGCGCCAGCCCGAAAGGGCCGGCGGATCGGCGCCGTTCCTGTGAACGGGAGTCCCCGACGCCGACCCGCCACCCAGCCGAACGCCACCTCCGAACGGACCATCCCCTTCCCAAACCCGACCTCCTCCCTCCCATGCCCGCCGCCTCATCCAGCCTCTCCACCGAGCTCAAGCGAAGGCTCCTTCTCACCCTCCTCGAAAGCCGCCACGGCGACCTGCGCGAGGAGAACCTCAACCGCCAGGGCAAGGGGCACTTTCACGTGTCCGGCCAGGGGCACGAGGCGATGGCCGCCATCGGCATGCAGATGGAGCCCGACGACTACGCCTGCCCCTATTACCGCGACCGCGGCCTCGTCCTGGGGCGCGGCGTCACCACGTTCCAGCTCGCGCTCGACTACATGGCCAAGCGCGAGTCCTCGTCGCGCGGCCGACAGATGCCGTCGCATTACAGCTATCCGGAATTCCACATCTGGAGCGTGCCGACGCCGACCGCTTCGCAGCTCCTGCCGGCATGCGGCATGGCCTGGGGAATGCAGCTCGACGGCAAGAAAAGCGTCACCCTGGCCACCGTGGGCGACGCCGCCACGCGCCAGGGCGACTTCTTCGAGGCCGTGTCGTTCGCGAAGGAGCGCAAGCTGCCCCTCCTCCTCGTCGTCGAGGACAACGGCTATGGCATCTCGAGCCCGACGCGCCGCACCAATCCGCTCGCCCTCAACGTGCTGGCCGCCGAGGAATGGGTCCTCGTTGACGGGTGGGACGTCGAGCGCGTCCACGCGGTCGCCGCCGAGGCGCTCGCCAGGATACGCTCCGGCGCCGGACCGGTGTTCATGTGGATGAAGCTCGAGCGGCTCACGAGCCACACGAGCTCCGACGACCAGAAGATCTACCGCTCGTCGGAGGAGCTGTCGACCCTCAGCGAGCGCGACCCGCTGAAGGTGCTCAAGGACCAGCTTGTCTCGGAGGGCGCCCTCACCCAGGAGGAGTTTGAGACGCTCGAGTCCGGGATCAAGGAGAAGGTCCGCGCCGACTACCTCAACGCCGAGAAGGCCGAGAACCCGCTGGCCGGCGAGCTCGAGGCCAACGTCGTCCACGCCATGCCCGACCTTGACGAGGAGATCTTCAAGCCGGGCAAGTACCGCATGGGAGACATGTTCAACCTCACGCTGCGCGCGGGACTGGACGCCGACCCGCACCGGATCATCTTCGGCGAGGACGTGGAGGACCCGAAGGGCGGCGTGTTCACGCTCACGAAGAGGCTGTCGACGGATTTCCCCGGCCAGGTCTTCAATTCGCCGCTCGCCGAGTCGACCATCCTCGGGGTGGCCTGCGGCCTCGCCAGCTACGGCTGGAGGCCCGTGTTCGAGCTGCAGTTCATCGACTTCATCTATCCGGGCTGGAACCAGCTCGTCACGAACCTGGCCACGCTGCGCTGGCGCACGTTCGGCAAATGGACGTGCCCCGCGGTGATCTACGCCCCGTACGGCGCCTACCTCCCCGGGGGCTCGCTCTGGCATTCCCAGGCCAATGAGGCGTCCATCGCCCATTTCCCCGGGCTCAACGTGGTCATACCCAGCACGCCGGAGGACGCGGTCGGCCTCCTCTGGTCGGCGATGCATGGCGACGACCCGACGCTGGTGCTCGTGCCCAAGCACATGCTCTGGGCGGAGCGCGAGGTGACGCAGGCCATCTCGGCCGTGCCGATCGGCGCCGCCCGGCGCTTCACGGAGGGCAGCGACGTCACCATCGTGGCGTGGGGCAACACGGTCGAGAAATCGATGGAGGCCATGGCCAAGCTCGGCGACTCGGTGAGCATCGAGCTGATCGACCTGCGCTCGATCGTGCCCTGGGACCGGGAGATGATAGAGGAGTCGGTCCGGAAGACCGGGCGGCTCGTCGTCGTGCAGGAGGACACGGAGAACTGCAGCGCCGGCCAGATGATCATCTCGCACCTCGCCGGCAGGCCCGACGTGTGGAGCCGCCTCGTGAGCCCGCCGCTCCTCGTCTCCAAGGGCAACGTGATGATCGGCTACAGCCCCGTCTATGAATACGCCGCGCTGCCCGACGCGGACCGCATCATCGAGGCCGTGCACCGCGTCCTGGACGGAACCCTGGCCGGTCCGCCGGCCTCGGCCAGGGCGGCCGCCTCGCCCCCTCGGCGCGGGGAGCCGCAAAAGCTGGCTTCCACCGCGGCCGCCTCCAGCCCAGTATCCGGGCCCATAGACGTCTCAATCAAGGTCCCCCTGATGGGCGAGGGCATCCGCGCCGCGCGCATCGTCTCGCTCATGAAGAAGCCCGGAGAAAGGGTCGCGCTCGACGAGCCGCTGTGCGAGGTCGAGACCGACAAGGCCGTCTATCCGATCGAGTCCTCCATGGCCGGCGTGCTCAAGGAATGGCGATGCAGGGTGGATGACGTCGTGGACATCGGAAGGGAGATCGCCGTGATGACCGTCGAGGGCGCGGCTCCTGCCGCCCCGGCGCAGAACCTCAGCATGCAGCAGCTCCAGCAGGTGCCGCTCTCGACCGCGGCCGAAGGCGCCTCGGTCGCCCCGGCCCTCTCGCCGGCCATCACCCGCCGGCTCGCGGGCGTGGTGCCGGTGAACATGCAGCTCGACGTGCGGTGGAAGGCGATCCGGGACGCGCGGGAGGCGGCGAAGAAGGCGGGGCTCCCCCACTCGCCGTCGCTGATGCTCGCCTGGACCGTCACCCGGGCGATGACGAAGCACCCGGCGTTCCGGAGGCTCGTCACCAGGGACAGCGGCATCGTCGAGCGGAACCCGTTCGACCTCGGCGTCGCCGTCGCCCTCGAGGGCGACCGGCTGGCGACCGCCGCCATCCACGGGGCGGACCTGCTCGACTGGGCGGCCTTTGCCGCCGCCTATGCGAAGGCGGTCGCCGACACGCGCGCCGGAAAGGTCGAGGACGTGCAGGCCCCCCTCATCATCACGAGCCTCGGCTCCTTCGGCATCGAGGTGGCGACCCCGATGGTCGTCCCGCCCTCGATGGGCACGCTCTTCGTCGGGAAGGCGCACGAGCGCATGGTCAACGAGAAGGGCGTCGTCTATCCCGTGGAGGTCGTGACGCTCTCGCTCACGTTCGACCACAAGGTGGTGAACGGGGCGGGCGCCGCCGCGTTTCTCCAGGACCTCAAGGTGCAGACCGAATGCTTCACGCTGCCCGCGTGAGTCACTTGCCCCGCTTGACCGCGTGCGGCTTGCCTGCCGCGTCGATCGCCACGTAGGTGAAGACGCCCTGGGTGACGCGTCGCTGGGCGCCCCCGGAATAGTGCTGCGACCAGGCCTCGATCCCGATCTTCATCGAGGTTCGGCCGATCCCCTGGAGCCGGGCATAGAAGGTGACCGTGTCGCCGACGTTCACCGGCGCGTCAAAGCTCATCGCGTCGATGGCGACCGTCGCGACGCGGCTGCCCGCGAGGGTGCGGGCCATCACGGCGCCGCCGAGGTCCATCTGGGATACCAGCCAGCCGCCAAAGATGTCGCCGTTGGCGTTGGTGTCGGCCGGCATCGCGATCGCCCGGATCACGATCTCGCCGTGCGGCTCGGCGGTTGGGGAGGGAGCGTCCATTGCAGGGGGAGGCTGCCCCGGCCGCGGCCGTCAGGCAAGCCGTTGTGGCGGAGGGACCGGGGCCCATTTCGGCTGCCGCTTTTCCCGGTAGGCGGCGATGCCCTCGGCGGCCTCCCCCGAATTGCGCGCCTCCATGTGGGCCTTCAGGGCGCTGTCCAGGTCCGCCTTGGCGGGCCGGTGCCAGAGCTCGGCGAGCAGCGCCTTCGTTCGGGAGACCGCCTGGGGCCCTCCCTGCCGGACGGCGTCGGCCAGCCTCGCCGCCTCGGCGAAGGCCGCCTCGCGCGTCGGCGCGACCCGGTTCACGAGGCCGATCTCAAGCGCGCGCGCGGCCGTGAAAATCTCGCCCGTCAGCAGGATCTCGCGGGCGTCCCGCTCGCGGACCTGGCGGCGCAGGAATGTCATCACCAGCCCCGCGACCAGCCCCCGCCTGGGCTCGGGGTAGCCGATCCTCGCGTCGGCGGCCGCGACGACCATGTCGCACGCCGTCATGAGGCCGGCGCCGCCGGCGACGGCCGCCCCGTGGACCACGGCCACGCTCACGAGGCGGGATCCGCTCAGGGCGAGCAGCGACTGCGCGACGAGCTCGGCCGAGCGGCGGCCGCGGGCCGCGTCGGCCGCCTCGGCGAGGTCGAGGCCGGCGCAGAAGGCCGGCCCGGCTCCCCGGAGGAGGAGGATGCGCTGCGCGGGATCAGCCTCCGCGGCGGCCACGGCCGCGACCAGCTGCTCCAGGAGCCCGATGCAGAGCGCGTTGCGCTTCTCCGGCCGGTTGAGGGTCAGCACCGTGGTTTCCGGGCCGCCCGGTTCGGAAAGGATGAGCTGCGCGATGGGCTTCATTTCTTGGGCTGGAAATCGACCTGCAGCTCGAGGAGCGCCATGCCGAGGGCCTTGCCCTGCGAGTCGACCCGCAGCGAGCGGCTGCCTCCCCCGGCCAGCACGTCGGTCAGGACGAAATTGAGCGCCTCCAGGTTCGGAACATCGTAGCGCGTGACGCGGCCCACGCCGAGCGGCCTGAAATGGGCCTCGACGGCGCCCTCGGTGAGATGGTCGCGCAGCCACCGGTAGGCCTCCGGCGTCCGGCCGAAGACCGCGACGTTTGCCGAGGAGCCCTTGTCGCCGCTCCGGGCGAACGCGATCTCGCGCAGGGGGATCATGGCCGCGTCCCGTCCAGGATCCTGAAGGTGGGCGAGACCGCCGACCTGGAGACCAGCGTCGGCCAGAATCCGAATATGGGAAGCACCCTGGGGCGCCCCGCCGCGTAGCCTGTCACGCCCTGCGGGCCGCAGGTGACCAGGGGGGCGATCTCCTTTGCAAAGCGCTCGACCGGCTCCCTCGAGTCGGCGGCGACGCTCACCCGCAGCACGGTCTCGACCAGCTGCGTGTCGCTCATGCGGCTCGCGATGCCGCGGACGCTTGCGCCGGTGCCCAGGCACTCGATCAGGTGCTCCCGGTAGAGGCAGCCGGCGCCCTGCAGCCGCAGGAGGACGCCCTCGCCCGCGCGGCGCGCCTTCTTGACCGCGTCGTGACCGAAGATCGTGACCATCCCGTGCGCCTTGTAGCCGTCGCGGTAGGTCGCGCTCACCTTGTAGGAGTCGGTGGGCGCCCGGCCGGTCGCGCCCGACACGCGCACGCGGTCGGCACCCGCGGGCTCGACGCGCAGCGTGAGGAATGAAACCGCCGCGTCGGGCGAGAGGTAGTTCCCCGGGTCGCCGATCTCGTAGAGGAGCTGCTCCTTCACCGTCTGCGCGGTGACGGCGCCGCCGGTGCCGGCGGCCTTGGTGACCACGCAGGAGCCGTCGGCGGAAACCTCCACGATCGGGAAGCCGATCGACAGGTTGTCGGGCAGGTCGAGCCAGTCGGTCGAGAACCCGCCGCAGGCCTGCGTGCCGCATTCGATGAGGTGGCCGGCGACGGTTGCGCCGGCGATGGGGCCGAAGTCCGCCGGCGACCAGCCAAAATGGGCGATGCACGGGCCGACGGTGAGCGACGGGTCGGCGACGCGGCCGGTGATGACCACGTCCGCCCCCGCGCGAAGCGCATCGGCAATCGCGCCGGCCCCGAGGTAGGCGTTCGCCGTCACCAGGCGGGGGGCCACGGTCGAGAGCAGGGCGCCCGTCTCCAGGTTGGCGAAGCCGCCCGTCGCGGAGCCCAGCACCGGAAGCACATCGTCGCCCCCGACGGCGGCCACCTTGAGGCGCGAGAGGCCCGCCGCGCGCAGGACGCCGGCGCACTCCCGCGCGCACGCGTCGGGGTCGAGGCCGCCCGCGTTGGTGACGACCCGGGTCGCGCCCCCCGCCGACCAGAACGGGCAGAGCGACCTCACGACGTCCACGAAGTCGCGCGCATATCCCGCGGAGGGATCCTTCGACCGCATGATCGCCATGATGGAGAGCGAGACCTCGGCCAGGTAATCAAGCGTCAGGAAGCCGAGGTCGGGCTGCGCGGCGACAAGCCGGGCCGCGGCGTCGGGCTGGTCGCCCCAGAACCCGGACGCGTTGGCGATCTTGAGCGGGGGAGGCATGGGACTAGACCTGGAGGACGCCGGTGTGGAAATTCGCCCTCGGCGCAGGCCGGGTCGCGTAGTCCAGCGCCCGAAGGAGGACGGCGCGCGTGTCGTCGGGCTGGATGATGGCGTCAACCCAGCCGCGCGCGGCCCCGTAGCGGATGTCGGCCTGCTCGACGTAGTCCTGCTTGACCCGCTCGCGGAGCGCGGCGAGCTCCTCGGGGGTGCGGTCCTTGGCGTTGCGCGTGAGGATCTTGAACACGACGTCGCTCGCCTGCGACGCCCCCATCACGGCGTAGCGCGCGCTCGGCCATGCGAAGATGAAGCGCGGGTCGAACGCCTTGCCGCACAGGGCGTAGTTCCCCGCCCCGTAGCTGCCGCCGACGACCACGGTGATCTTCGGCACGGTCGAGTTGCTCACGGCGTTGACGAGCTTCGCGCCGTTGCGGATGATTCCGCTTTGCTCCGCGTCCTTGCCGACCATGAAGCCGGAGACGTCCTGGAGGAAGAGGATCGGAAGGCGCGTCTGGTTGCAGTCCATGACGAACCGGGCGGCCTTGTCGGCTCCGTCGGCGTAGATGACGCCGGGCATCTGCAGGCCCGTCGTCTTGGACTGAACGCGCGTGCGCTGGTTGGCGACGATGCCCACGGCGCGCCCGCCGAGGCGCGCGTAGGCGCAGACGAGGGTCTTGCCGTAGTCGGCCTTGTACTCGTCGATCGACCCGGAGTCGACCAGGCACTTGAGCACGTCCCTGGCGTCGTAATCCTTGCGGCTGTCGAGGCCCGCGAGCTTGAACAGGTCCTCCGCCGGCCGCTCGGTTGAGGCCGGTTCCCCGGCGGGGGGCGCCCCGCTCTCCGCGGGCAGCAGCCCGACCAGCGACCGCAGGCGGGAAATGCAGGCCTGGTCGTCCTTCTCCCGGAAATCGACGGTGCCGGATATCTCGGCGTGCATCGCGGCGCCCCCCAGCGCCTCGCTGTCGGTGTCCTGGCCGATGGCGGCCTTGACGAGCGACGGGCCGGCAAGGTAGAGGCCGCTGCCCTCGGTCATGAGGATCTTGTCGCAGAGGACCGGCAGGTAGGCGCCGCCGGCGACGCAGTTGCCCATGATGGCCGCGAACTGCGGCAGGCCGGCCGCCGAAAGGACGGCGTTGTTGCGGAAGATCCGGCCGAAGTCGTCCTCGTCCGGGAATACCTCGTCCTGCATCGGGAGGAACACCCCGGATGAATCCACGAGGTAGACGAGGGGCAGGCCGCACTCGAAGGCGATCCGCTGGGCCCGGAGGACCTTCTTGCAGGTCATCGGGACGAACGCGCCCGCCTTCACGGTGGCGTCGTTGGCGACGATCATCACGGCGCGCCCGGACACCCGCCCGATGCCGGTGACCACGCCCGCGGCGGCAAACGAGCCCCACTCCCGGTACATCCCGTGCGCGGCCCAGAGCCCGACCTCCATGAAATCGGCGGGGTCGTCGAGCAGCGCGCCGATCCGCTCGCGCGCAAACAGCCGGCCGAGCTTGTGCTGGCGCTCGAGCCCGGCCGCGCCGCCCCCCTCGCGGAGCACGGCCTCCTCGGCGAGCACGCCGCGGCAGAAGTCATGGAATGCGTCTGCGGGGTCGGGGGTCTTGGGGGCGGGCATGGCTGGGGGCTGGGCGCGTCACACCATCGGCCTGAACCTGCCGACGGCGCCGGTCAGGCACGCGGTCACCTGGCCGAGTGAGCAGACCTCGACCGTGGACAGCAACTCCGCGAAGACATTCCCATGGGCGCGGGCGACGTTCCCGAGCCGGTGGAGCGCCTCGGGGGCCCTCTTCGCGTTCCTGGCCTTGAAGGCGCGCAGGCGCTCGACCTGCAGCCGCTGCCGCCGCGGCGAGGTCCGCGCCAGCGCGACCCTGGGCATCGACGCGCCGCCGGCGTACCGGTTGAGGCCGATGACCGGGCGCTCGCCCGAGTTGATCTGCCCCTCGTAGCGGTGGGCGGACTCCTGGATCTTGCTGCGCTGGTAGCGCTGTTCCATCGCGGGGAGCACGCCGCCGAGTGTGTCGATTTCGCGGAAGACGTCGAGGATCGCGCGCTCGACCTGCCGCTCGAGGGCGAGGAGCCCCGGCGACCCGGAAAGGACGTTCATCGTGTGCTTGAAGACGCCCGCCTCCTCGAGGAGGATCGACTGGGCGTGCGACGCGAGCCTGACGTATTCCTCGGTCGGCGTCGTGAAGGGCTCGTCGGCGCTGTTGCTGTGGCAGGAATTGGTTCCGTTCAGGTACGAGAGCATCAGCTCGATGGCGGTGCGGGTGAGGTTGTTCTTGAACTCGGCCGCGATGAGCGAGCGGCCGCTCGTCTGCGTGTGGAGCTTGAGCACCTGGGCCTTCGCGCCGGCCCCGTAGCCGTCGCGCATGCCGATCGCCCAGATGCGCCGGCAGGCGCGGCCGAGCACGAGGTACTCGACGTCGAGGCCGCAATCCAGGAAGAACGAGAACCGCGGGCCAAAGCGGTTCACGTCCAGCCCGCGGGCGCGAAGCAGGTCGGCGTAGGCGAAGCCGTTGCTCAGCGTGAACGCCGCCTGCTGCACGGGCGTGGCCCCCGCCTCCGCGATATGGTAGCCGCTGATGCTTATGGGATACCAGCGGGGCATGTGCGGGATGCACCACTCCACCATGTCGCCCAGGAACCGAAGGGAGGCGTCGATCGGGAAGATGACCTCGTTCTGCGCCTGCACCTCCTTGAGCATGTCGGCCTGGATCGTGCCGCGCAGCTGCGGCACGCAGTCGGCCCCGAAGCGGCGCTTCGCGGCGGCGACGTACATCGCCAGGATCGCCGGGGCCGGGGCGTTCATGGTCATCGAGACGGAGGCGTTCGGCGCAACGAGGTCGAAGCCCGCGAAAAGGCGCTCCATGTCCTCGACGGTGTCGATCGCGACGCCGCCCTCCCCCACCTTCCCGAGGACGCCCTCGTGGTCGCTGTCGAGCCCGTAGAGCGTGGGCCCGTCGAACGCCGTCGACAGCCGCGTGCTCGCCTGGTGGCCGGCGAGGTAGTGGAACCGCCGGTTCGTGTCCTCGGCGAGCCCGAGGCCGGCAAAGAGGCGCATGGGCTCCTCGCCGCCCCCCTGCCGGTCCAGGTACATCTCGCGGTACGCCCCGTTGGCGAACGGGAACTCGCCGGGGAGGCCCTGGCCGAGGAGGTACTCGGCGATGGCCCCGGGCTCGTCGGTCGCCGGCAGCGCGAGCCGCGGGAGCGGCGTCCCGGTGGGCGAGGACGTCCGCTCGACCGACGCCTGGATCCCGGCCCAGCGCGCGCGCAGCTGCGCCCCGAAACTCCCGTCGGCGCGCGCCCGCGCGGCCTCGGCCGCGACGAAGGCGTTGTAGGCATCGATCGCGTCGGCGACTTTTCCGAGGGAGGACATGGGCCTCATGGATGCGAACCGGCGAGGGACGCGAGCCTCTCGAGGCCGGCCATCTGCGCCATCGCCGCGTACAGGCGGTCCACGCCCGGGTCATGGTGACGCGCGGCGACGGTGGCATGAAGCGGCTGGTCCTTGCCGTTCGAGGCGAGGCGCGCGGCGATCTCGGCGCTGGCGGTGCGCGCAACCGGGTCGTCGCACTTGTTGAGGGCGACCAGGTCGGCGCCGTTGAGCATGGCGATCTTCTGGAGCTGCATGCGTCCCCCGTAGTGCGGCGACAGGACGAAGAGGACGGCGTCGGCCAGCCGCGGGCCCCGGCCGAACACGCCGAACGGGTCGCTTTCCTGGCCGATGCCGACCGACTCGACGAACACCAGGTCGAATTCGCCGCAGGCCCGGAGCGACGCGATGGCCGCGGGCGCCGCGGCGGACAGGCCGGTCAGGCTGCCGCGCGTGGCCATCGACCGGAAGAACACGCGGTCGTCCTGGGAATAGATGGCCGAAACGCGGTCGCCGAGGATCGCGCCCCCGCTGTCGGGGTGCGACGGGTCGTTCGCGAGGATGGCGAGGCGGCCCTCGGGCCTGCGCCGCAGGAAGCGCGAGGTGAGCTCGTCGATGAGGGTGGACTTTCCCGCGCCGCCCGGGCCGGCGACGCCCACGACGAACGCCTCCCCGACGGCGCGCGCCCGGCCGGAGACGCCCGGGGCCCGCGCCGCGCCCTCCGAGAGCGTGATCGCCCGGCCGAGGGCCCGGTCGCCGCGCATGCGGGCGTCCTTCCCCAGCTCGCGCGCGTAGTCGGCCTTGATCGACGCCATGATCCCGTCAAGCGGCGTTCCCGCGAAGAAGATCCGGTCGACGCCGTCCCGCTTCATCGCGCGCTCGTCGGCGGCCGTGATCGTCCCGCCGCCGCCGCCGAAGACGGGGATGTCGGACGCCCCCCGCGCGCGCAGCTGCGCGAGCACCTCGCGAAAGAAGACGCGGTGGCCCCCGTTGTAGCTGCTCAGGCCGACGGCGTGCACGTCCTCCTGCACGGCCGCGCGGGCGATGGCGCTCGCCGCGCAGTGGTAGCCGAGGTAGATCACCTCGGCCCCGTGGCGCGCGAGCTCGAGGTTGACGGTGGTCACGGCGCTGTCGTGGCCGTCGCACACCGGCACGGCCGTGAGGAGCCGCAGGGGCGCCGGTTGCGCGCGGCGCCGGGCGCCTGACGGGGTTGACGCAACGACCATGGGTGCATGCTAGCCCGGCCGGCCCCGGGGGCAAACCGCAAACCCGGGCCCGGCTCCACGGCGCCCGATCGCGCGCCCCGTTGCCCTGGGAATGAGCGCGGGTGATACCCGGGGCCGGCCGAGAGCTCCTTCTTGCGATGGCGCGGTGCCCGGCGCACACTCCAGGCGCGCAAAACCCCCGCCGCCACGCGCGGCCAACCCAATCCCGACTTCCCCCCCATGATCGACCTATTGCTCGAAGAGCATTCGCTTTGGCGCGGCCAGGTGCCGCCGGCCGAGGCCGCGTTTCTCAACTCCGTCCACGCGTTTGCCGGCGCCGAGGTGGCGCCCTTTGCCGACGAGTGGGAGCGCGCCGAGGAGCTCCCTCGGGCGGTGTTCAGGAAAGCCGGCCGCCTTGGGCTCATGGGCGTCACGGTCCCGAGGAGGCTGGGCGGCCGGGGCTTCGGGTACGCGACCTATGCGCTTGCGATCCGGGAGATCGCGAAGCACCAGGGCGCGCTCGCGATCGACATCGCCGCGCACAATGCGCTGGCCGTCGGCCACATCCTCTCGCAGGGCACCCGCGCCCAGCACCGCAGGGTGTTCCCGCGGCTGGTCAACGGCGACTGGATCGGCGCCTGGGCGCTCACGGAGCCGGAGGCCGGCAGCGACAGCGGCGGCGTCCAGACGACCGCGGTCGAGCGCGCCGCCGGCAGGTGGGAGCTCAACGGCTTCAAGCGGTTCATCACGCTCGGGCGCAAGGCGGACGCCCTCGTGGTCATGGCCGCGACCGGGGTGAACGAGAAGGGCCGCAAGGAGATCAGCGCCTTCCTCGTCGCGAAGTCGCAGATCCGGCCGGTGCGCAAGGTGCCGACGTGCGGCCTGCGCGCCAGCGAGACCTCCGAGTTCCGCCTGGTCAAGGCGCGCGGGGAACTGCTCGGGGAGCGCGGCTCGGGCCAGGCCGCCGCCCTCGCCTGCCTCGACAAGGGGCGCATCGGCGTCGCCGCCGTGTCGCTCGGCCTCGCAAGGGCGGCGCTCGACGCCGCGCTCAGGCACGCGGTCACGCGCAAGCAGTTCGGCCGGCGCCTGGCCGACTTCCAGGCGATCCAGTTCATGCTCGCGGACTCCGAGGTCGAGCTGCGGGCCGCGGAGCTGCTCGTGCTCGAGGCGGCGATCCTGGCCACCAAGGGCGCCCGGCACACCAGGCAGTCGGCGATCGCCAAGCTGTACGCCTCCGAGGCCGCGTCGCGCATCTGCAACCGCGCGCTCCAGATCCACGGTGGATACGGGTACACGCGCGACATCCCGATCGAGCGCTACTGGCGCGACGCCCGGCTGAGCGAGATCGGCGAGGGCTCGTCCGAGGTGCAGCGCATCGTGATCAGCCGCGCGCTCCTCAAGTCGGTCGACGACGCCCTGGCCAGCGCCCGCTGAGGTGGCGGTCAGCTCCCCGCCGCGCCGGCCCGTTTCCCGGCGCGCAGGCGGAGCGCCTCGTATATCGGCACGTCCCCCAGGGCCTCGGCGATCCCGTAGGCGACGAAGCAGCTGACCAGCAGCGGCAGCATGAAGTCGTATTTCCCCGTGAGCTCGATCATGAGCACGATGCCGGTGAGCGGCGCGCGAACGATCGACGTCAGGAGCGCGCCCATGCCGATGACGGCGAAGGTCTGGGGATACTCGGCCCATCCCGGCGCCGCGGCGTGGGCGGCCGCGCCGACCGCGAGCCCCCCGAGGGACCCGAGGACCAGAAGCGGCGCAAAGATCCCGCCGGCCGCGCCCGAGCCGTAGCTGACCATGGTCAGGAGGAAGCGGGCCGCGATCAGCACCAGCACCCAGCGGATCGCGATCTCGCCCGCCAGCGCCCTCTCGGAGAGGATGGAGCCCGAGCCGCTCATCCCCGGATAGATCCAGGCGGCAAAGCCCGCCACCAGGCCGGCGCCCGCGCCCACCGCAAAGGGAGGCCAGCTCCTGATCCGGTCAAACAGGTCGAGGCTCGCAAGCAGCGAACGGTTGAAGGCGACGCCGCCGAAACCCGCCACGACGCCCACCAGGGCCGCCACCGGGAGGCCGTGAAGGGAGGGGATCGGCGCCCCGTGGAGCATGAAGACGGGGGTTTCCCCGGCCACGACGCGGCAGACGACGTCGGCGGTGACCGCGGCGAGGAACGAGGCGACGAACACCACCTGGGTGAAGGCGCCGTTCAATTCCTCGAGCGCGAATATGAGCCCCGCAAGGGGGGCGTTGAAGGCCGCCGCAAGGCCGGCCGCCGCGCCGGCGCTGATCAGCGCCTTGCGCTCCCCCTCCCCCTGCTTGACCCGGAACCAGGTCGAGACCATGAGGCCCGTGGCCCCTCCCATCTGGACGGTCGGGCCCTCCCGTCCCAGCGTCAGGCCCCCGCCTATGCCCGCGATGCCGGCCAGGAACTTGACCGGGAGGACCCGCTTCCAGTGCAGCGTCTCCTCGCCCATGACGACGGACTTAAGGTTCGGGATCCCGCTGCCTGCCGTCTCGGGCGAGAATCTCCGGACGAGCCACAGCCCCGTCCCGCTGCCGAGCGCCCCGCACGCGAGCGCGACCACGAGCCCCCAGCCCGCGGGAAGCCGCTGGATCCAGCCGATGCGGCCGAGCTCGCAATGCTGCAGCGCTATCCGGAAGGCGGAGGCGATCAGCCCGGCCACCAGGCCGACCATGAGGGCCTTCGGCAGGATATGCCGCCGCTTGACCTCGACGGATTGAAGGCCGGTTGCCGAGACAGTCGACTCGCTCATGAAGGCCCCAAGGGTCTTGCGCGCCGGCAAGCAGGTCAATCCAGCACCTTGGCAGCCGGGCCGCGGGCTCAAGGGGCGCTGTACACCGTTATCCCGCTCCCGAGAATGGACTGGAGAAAGGGCGACCGCGCCGTGGCGACCTCGGCGACCTCCCGCGGCGTGGCAAAGACCACGTCGACCGGCGGGAAGCAGTCGGAGGCCAGCTGCCGGGCGCGGCGAAGGTGGGCCGCCCGGTTCTCCCCCACGTTTGCGATGACGAGCAGGTCGTAATCGCTCCCGGCGCGGGCCGTGCCCTTGGCATGGGATCCGAAGAGCAGGATTCGCTCGGGCGAATAGGATCGGACGAGGCGCAGGAGGGTGCGCTGGATGAGGGGCGGCAGGTGGGGCGGCATGTCAGGTCAGGGTGTAGTTCACCAGGAGAAGGACGTCGCCGATCTGGTTCTTGGTCAGCGAGGCGAAATCCGGGGCGCCCTGCTGCTGGATCTCGAAGCTCCACGTCCCGAGGGGCGTGGCGGGCGGCAGCGTGAGGGTGCCCGAGCAGACGTTGGGCTCCGTCACGCCCGAGACCGGGGTCATCACGACCTGCGCGGTCGGGAGCGGCGCCAGCGGCGCGACGACGAAGTTCCACGCGGGACCCGGGGGACCCGGGGGCCATGCGACCGCGACCACCGTGATCGAGGTGACGGAAAGCGTCTTGCCCCGGGTCCATGCGGGAAACTTCGAAGGCGAGATGGCTAGGGTGAGCTCCTGGGACAACCCGCCGGACGGCTTGGCCAGGAAAGCCTGCCACGGCGTCAGCGGATAGGGATTGGCGACGGTCGGCGCCGGCGCGGCGAAGTCGTTCTGCGCGCTGAACAGCTTCGTGCCCGAGGTGGGCAGGTGGGCCGTGCTGTCGGCCTCCACGGCCTCCTGGAAGGCGGCCCCGCCGTCGAGCGCGGTGTAGTAGAGGTGAAGCACCACGTCGCCGACCGTCGAGAGGTCGACCTCGTTGCAGTCCTGCGGCATCTCAAGGTGCCAGGCGCTGACGGCTCCCGCGTTCTCAAACGGCAGGTAGCGCTGGTCGACGATATTGCTCGAGATCGACGTGATGAACAGGCCGGGGTCGTCCTGCGCGTTGCCCATCGCGATCTTCTGCGCGTTCGCGGCGTAGTTGTAGATGAACCGAGGGTCGGAGCCGACGGGCTTCTCGGCGTAGCCGGAGCCGGTGTCGGTCTTGAACCGGACCTGGTTGGAGGCAAGCGTGAGGGTCGCCTTGACGTTGTCGAACTTCCCGGGGCTCGGGTACACGACGCTCACGCTGACGCGCACGAGGCGCCGGTTGTAGTGGCCCGGGTAGTCGTTGTCGAAGAGCGACTCGGGAAGCGTGAAGTCGCAGGCGCCGCTGACGAGGAGCGCCTGGAGCGCGGCCGCGTCGAGCACGCCGAGGGAGACGAAGCGGCTGAGTTCGTAGCGGCGCGCGTTCAGCTGCAGGTACGAGGCCTGCATGCGCCGCAGGTCCTGGTTCAGCGATTCCCCCGCGAGGAGCCCCTTGTACAGGCTGTCCCAGTAGCCGAACTGGATGAAGGAGCTGTTCTGTATGCCGAGCTCGAACTGGTAGCAGCGCTCGGCCTGCTTGCACATCTGGTAGGCGAGCTGGTAGCTCTGGAAGTAGGTGCCGGAGAGCGAGTCGACCATCCACTCATAGAGGCTGTCGCTCGTGAACTTGTTGTTCAGGAAATCGATCTGCTTCTGGATGTTGTCGATCTGCTCCTGGTGGAGGACCTGGTTCTGCTGCGCGATCTGGAGCGCGAAGCCGGCGCCCGTGAGCTGGGCCTGCGTCTGTGCGATCGAGATCGTCGCCTCCTGCGCGTTCTCATTCCAGGTGTCCGCCCGCCGCGCGTAGCTGCCCTGGGCGGTGGCCAGCTTCACCTCGGTGTCGAGGGCGGCCGCCGCGGCCTTCACCGCCGCCGCCCCGAGGGCGCCCGCGCTGGCGACATTCGATCCGCCCTCCTTCGCCGTCGCGGCGGGCGTTCCGCCAAAGCCGCTCACGCCCAGGACGAAGTCGGGGAAGCCCGAGGCTATGCCCGCCACCGCGTAGTCGATGGCCATCCCCGCCTGCAGCCCCAGGAGGACGCCGTTGATCGTGTTGACGGTGGTCTCCCCCGCGTTCAGGCCGTTCTGGACCTGCGTCGTGTTGAAGGTGAACTTCTGCTCGGCGAGCGCGAGGGCCTCGTTCAGGTTGTCGATGTTGCTCTGCGCCTGCTGCACCTGCCAGCCAAGGACCTGGCTGCCGTCGGCGAGAAGCTGCTGCTGCGTGGTCTGCTGGAGGAGCGCCAGGGCGCCCGCGTCGCTCTTCTCGAGCGCCGCCTGCATCGAGGCGCCGTAGGCGCGCACCGCGTTGACGAAGTCGAGGGCCTGCGGGTAGAGCGAGGTGAAGCGGTAGTTGGGAAGCGCGGCGGCCATGTCGCTCAGGACGCTGGATAGGTCCACGCCGGCCGCCTGGGCCTGGATGAGCAGGCCGGGATCGATCGGGGCGTCGAACAGGGCGAGCTGGAGGGGGGCGCCCGCGATGTTCTGGCAGTGGCGCAGCTTGTTCAGCCGGTCGGCGACCGTCGCCCAGTAGCCGAGCAGGGTTTCGTTGGGCGGAATCTTGAAGTAGAAGGTCTGCGGGGCGGGGATGCCGCCTCCCGAGCCCCCCGGGCTTTCGCCGCTCCCGCCCACCCCGCCGATGACGTTCTCGATGTCGACCATCGCGTTGGCGAACGCGTCGAGGAGCGGCTCCAGCTGGTCGAAGGACATGTCGGAGTGCGGCGGCGGCGTCACGGACTGCGGTGGGGGGCCCAAAATCTCGTCCGCGATCACGTAGATCAGCGTCGCCTCGCTCAGCGCCTCGCGCGATTCCGTGGAGAAGAGGTTGTCGCCCCAGGCGATGAGGTTGTCCAGGTACGACATGACCGTCGACTTCATGTAGGCCACGGGCCTCTGGTCGGCCAGGACGAAGGGGTTGAAGGGGTTGGAGCGCCAGGCCTGGACCTGGGCGACGTCGGCGGCATTGCCCATGTTGACCCCCTCGAGCAGCACGTTGATCTGCTCCGAGAGGATCTCGGCGTTCGTGAGGTTGCGCAGGGGCTTCGGGATCCAGAAGCGCTGCGGGGCCGCGGTGCTCCCCTGCTGGCTGGGATTGAAGATGTAGTTGAACCAGGTCTGCGCGTCCTCGAACTGCTGGTTCTGGCTCAGGAGCTGGGCGACGAAGAGCGGGATGTGGTAGAACAGCTCCCAGTTGTAGACCGAGAACGCGGCCCCGTAGCTGAAGTCGAGGAACTGGCGATCCTGGCCCGTGACGTCGTCGTGGTCCCACCAGACCGACGGGGCGGGCTGGTAGTTGGGGGCGAAGGCGAACACGTCGGCGCCGGTCGGGTCGACCTGGTCGGGGTTCTGCTGGAGGTTGGGATCGTAGAGCAGGTCAAACCCTCCCCCGGAGAGCTGGTTCCAGAACAGGCGCGTGAACGGGTGGTAGAAGACGTGGAACTGGAACCCGAGCTCGTAGGGCACGGTGCTCGGGTCCGACGGCACCATCGGCAGGAACGCGCTGCCCGACCAGTAGAACTTGGGGCTCTCCACGAAATACGCGCGCCGGTTGTCCTGGAAGAAGAAGTAGGAGGCGGGATCGAACACCAGGTCGTCGTCCGGCCCGATGACGCGGAACGGCAGCTGCGCCGTGGCCAGGAGGAGGGACGGCGTCACGTCGAGGCCGCTGGTCGGGGACAGGATGAGCGGCTGGCTCTGGACGGATCCGCTGGTCGGGTCGGCCGGCAACGCCTCCAGCGCGCCCGACTGGGGGGCGAGCCCCGGCTCCCCGATGAGATCGGGCTCCGGGGCGGTGAGGGGGAGCAGCGGCCGGGCGTCGGGGCCGTAGGCGCCCTGCGCGTAGCTGAGAAGATCCTCAAGCTGGCCGTAGACGACGACAAGGAGGTTGTTGAGCTCGAGGTCGTTGAAGCGGCCGTCGAACACCGCGCGGCCGACGTGCACGGCGGTCGGGGCCACCGGGGCGGACGCAAAGGCGGCGGCCTGCTCGATGTCGATCGTGGCGACGGTGATGTCGGCGACGATGTCCGCGGCGCTGGCTCCGCTCTGGCCGGCCGCCTCGAAAAAGGTGGCGGCCTGGGCCTCGAAGATCTCGGCAAGGTAGATGTCGATCGCGTTGTAGTCGCCGAAGCGGAAGATATCCACCCACAGGTTGGCGCCGGTGCCGGGCGCGGTTGCGGGCGCCTGCACCTTGATCGTGTAGAGCCCCTCGATGACCCGGGTGTCGCCGGCCACCTTCGGGTCGAGCAGCGGCTTGTCGAAGAGCTTGCCCTTCGAGGTCTGGGCCGGCGCCCAGGCGTCGTTGCGGAAGATCGAGAAGTAGACCGCGAGGGTGACATAGCGCTCGATGGTCTGGTTGGCGGGGGCGCTCGACGGCACCGCCGGCGGGACCTGCTGCTGCGGCTCGTTGGACACCTTGACGCTGAGCCAGAACAGGCAGACGCGGCCCCGGTAGACCGCCGGCACGACCTGCGACGCCTTGATGTCGAGCGGGATCTGCACCCAGCCCGCCCACGCGCCGGATGCGTAGGTGCGCATGTAGTAGACGGGGGGATCCGCGAGGGTCCGGGCGACCACGTAGAGGTTCCCGGTCGCCGGGTCGACGCACGAGCCGGTGACGTGGAGGTGGGCCAGGCCGTCCAGGCCGTCGACATAGCTCAGGACCACGGTCTCCAGGAAGTCGGTCGTGCTTTCGCCCTGGCGCACCGACTGCTCGAAGTCCTGGTAGATCTCGGTGCGGTTGGGGCGCTGGGACTCGATCAGCCAGTTCTCCGGGTAGAGGAACACCTCGCGGTTGGCCTCCCAGATCCGGTAGCGCTTCATCCACTCCCACTGGTTCCAGGTGTCGTCGGCGGTGAGGTTCACGACGACGCCGGGCGCCTCGAGGTTCATGAGGCAGCGCTCGACGAAGATCTGGACGGCGATGTAGGCCTGGACGATGCGCGACGTGACCTGGCACGAGGTCATCTGCACGTCGATGAGGAAGTAGTCGAAGAGGCCGTCCTCGTCGCCGTAGATGAGCGCGCCGGAGCCGTTCCGCTGCCCGATGAGGTAGGCCTGCAGGGCGGTCGACCGCCGGTCGCGGATGGGGTTCATCAGCGTCGGCGCGAGCGCGAGCCAGCCGTCGCTGGTCGGCTGCTGGGCCTTGAGCGCGCCGAGCGCGCTGGCCGCGAGGCTCTCGGCGCTGGCCTCGTCCTGCGGGACGCCGCCCCAGGTCACAATCTGCGCGCCGAAGGCCTGGGTGACCGCGACGCCCGCGAGGGCCGCCGCCGCGGTCGTGCCCTGCTGCCCGCGCGCGACCGTCCAGCTGGTGTCGTCCCCGCCGCCGGCCGCCGTCACCAGCAGGATCTCGGAGCCGATGGCGACGAAGAAACCCGGGGGCGGGAAGCCGATGTCGCTGGCGACCGTGAGGGTCGTCTGCGCGGCCGTGATGGCGGACACGAGCGTCGTGGCGCCGGGCGAGACGACCGCGCCGGCGGCCGTGACGCCCGCGGCCATGGACTCGAGCGTGCGCAGCGCGTTGTAGACGGCCGGCTGCGTGTAGCCGGCGGGGAAGGCCACGCCGAGGGCCGGGGCGAAGGCCTCGATGTCGGCGAGCGGCCAGCCGGTGATCACGGCGAGCGCGCCCTGCGCCTGGGGGCCCGTGGCCAGGGTGCCGTCGCTGACGCCGTCGATCACGTCATAGAGGGTCTTCACGGCCGACGACGGCGGCGCGGCGGTGAACATGCGCGCCAGCTTGATCACGAGCAGCGTCGTCAGGAGGGGCGAGAGGCCGGGGGCCGGCTGGGCCGTGGTCACCGGGAGCTGCGTCAGGTCCAGGCCGCCGTACACGGGGCCGCTGGCGATCAGCCACGCGAGGTCGGTTGCGACCAGCCGGAGCCCGCGGATCAGCACCCCGACCTTGTCGACCAGCTGGATGGCCAGGAACTGGTTCGGGAAGGCCGCCTGGGTGATGGCCGGCAGGCCGTTCAGCGCCGCGGTCCCGGGCGTGATCGAGACGTGGCCGGCCCCCCCCGGGGCGGCGGTGCTCACGCCCGTGACGTTGCTGCCCGGGGCGCCGGGCGTCAGCGCCGTGAGGGTGATCACCCCTTGCGACGCCGTGCAGGCGGCCAGGAACGCGTTCGGCCCGGCGACGGCCGTCGAGGCGTTGATCGCCTGCGCGAAATCCGCCGCCGTCTGGCCGACGCTGCCGTTGTCGGATATCGCGAGCGTGTAGGCCACGGTCGCCGTGTTCCCGGCGGGGTCCGTGAGAACCGTCTGCAGCGTGTCGCCGGTGGCCGGGGATCCCCCGATCGTGATGCTCCCGGTCGGGGCGACGAGCGCCGGGTCCTCGAGCACCGCCAGCAGGGTCCGGGCGCCCCCCGGGACGAGGAGGTCCTCCAGGACAAGCGCCGTGACGTCGTTGGCCAGGCCCGTGGAGCTTGCCGTGGTGGCGTTCGCCGCGACGGCCGCGATGACGGTCCCGTCCATGTCGCCGCTGGTCGGCGTAACCGCGGCCCCGGCGGTCGCGGCCGCCGCCGTCGTGCCCTGCTGGGCGCGCACCACCGTCCAGGTCGTGCTGCCGGCCCCGCCGACGGCCGTCACCAGCAGGATCTCGGAGCCGATGTAGACGTAGAAGTTAGACGGCGGGAACCCGACGTCGTTCGTGACGGTGATCGAGGTCTGCGCGGCCGTGATCGCCGACGCGAGGGCGGTGCTTGCCGAGAGCAGGCTGGCGACCGCCTGCTGGACCGCCTTCAGGGCGGCGGTGATGTTCGCCGGCGTCATCTGGGTGGTGGTGGCCCACCCTCCGGTGCCGGACGGCGTCACCGGCGCGTGGATCGCCGCGGCCGCGGCGGTCGTCCCCTGCTGGCCGCGCGCGATCGTCCAGGTCGTGTTCCCGGTGCCGGCGACCGCCGTCACCAGGAGGATCTCGGAACCGACGGCGGCATAGAAGCTCGCCGACGGGAACCCGGCGGCGCTGGCGACGGTGAGCGTCGTCTGCGCGGCCGTGATGGCCGCCGCCAGCGTGGTCGACGCCGGAGGCGTGAGCAGGTAGGTGAGCGCGTCGATGGAAAGGGCGGACTGCTGCACCTGCGCCGCCTGCGCGAGGAAAACGAGGGTGGCCGCGGGCGACGCGAACAGCGGCGCGAGGGCCGCCGCCTGCGAGGCCGCGGCGGGGCTGAGCAGGCCGGACACGGCCAGGAGGTTGGAGATGGAGAACCCCGACGCCTGGGCCAGGGCGCCGACGCGGTAGATCAGGCTCAGGTTGTCCAGGGTGAGCTGGTTGTCCGTGAGCGCGAAGAGCGTCGCGGCGTCGGCCCCGGAGACGCCGAGCGCCGGCTGGATCGCCTTCAGGTGGTCGCCCAGGACCGGATCCGCGGGGGCGATCCCCGACGGCAGGTTCGCGAGGTCGGGATCGGGGGCGACCCAGGTGACCGTCGGGTTGAGGTAGATCTGCGCGTAGAGCGATGTCGTCGTCGTGCCGTCGGGGTCGCGGTGCGAGGTGGTGTCGATGTCCTGGTAGAAGGCGAGCTGCTGGTTGACGGCGAGGCTCGTGGAGCTCTGCAGCTGCCAGAACGCCTGCAGCGCGACGAGCGCGGCCTGGTCGAGGACGCCGTTGCCGACGCTCGGCGCGCCGAGCAGCAGGTCGAGCTCCCACATCTTGTAGCCGGTGTAGCCCCAGAGGCGCATGAACCGGTGCGCGCGGTCCAGGAAGCCGAGGTCGAGCGGGGCCGGGGACAGCGTCTGGACGCTGGTGTCGCACAGGTCGTTCAGGCCCGCGAGCGCGATGCCGAGCCCGCCCTGCACCCATGCGACCTCGAGCAGCTCGAGCAGCGACTCATAGGTGATCGAGGCGGCCTGGAGGAAGACCGGGATCGTCGCCAGGCCCGTGGG
>Ga0302229_10000072_pt1 | contig 80506 bp, 66 predicted proteins | sample II_Palsa_N1_3_FD_193518 | JGI IMG/M metagenome (GOLD analysis project Ga0302229, IMG submission 193518) | Peat permafrost microbial communities from Stordalen Mire near Abisko, Sweden - II_Palsa_N1_3 | ecosystem: Environmental > Terrestrial > Soil > Palsa > Peat permafrost | place: Sweden... | reverse complement strand
TAGGGTAACAGTCGTTATCGCGTGTTAAGTGAGTTGAATTCTAAAGATTCGCTTCTCGCCGTGCCGTCTGCACTCGTTGCGATCGCAACGGTCACGCCGTCGAGCACCGTCTTCGGCACGATCAGGCGGCCGGCTGGTGCCGCTAGCAAGGCGCACGGCTCGCAGACGCCGTCGACGCCGAGACGCGCGCGCACAACGGCGGACGGCGTCGGCAGATCGCGCACGGCAGCGACTTCGGCGCGGCTGAAGCTCAGCAAGGGCAGCGCGTAGCGCGCGCAAAACTCAAGCAGACCGGGTTCCTGAGCTTTGGATTCGATGGTCGCGATGCAGCGAATCGCTTCGAACGGGTGGCTGCCCAGCGCCTGGCGCACGGCGGCCAGGATCTGCCCGGCCGCGGTGTGCTGCCTGCAGCCGATTCCGATGCTCAGCGGAGTGCCCAGCGGGGTGGTCTGTATCACGCGGTGCCCCCTGTTACGCATCCTGTTTCCCGTTCGACCGCCCGTGCGCGACCCCGCGCCGGCACCCAATGCGCGCATACGATAGCACAGGCCACAACCGGGGTCGCCTGCCCGGCTTCCTTGACGCGCGGGGCTTGCGGGCCTAAACTCCCACGCACTTTGGTGCTCGCGCGCGCAGTCCTGCGCACGCAGTTAAACGGGAAACAGGGTGTCCACTTTCAACAGACCGGACCAACCTGTGCTGCCCCCGCAACGGTAAGCGAAGGCATCGCGCAAGCGGTGCAGAGCCGGCTTCAGTGCCTGCGCGCAAGATCGCGCAGGCATGCAACCACTGGGCGAGAAATCACTCGTCTGGGAAGGGGAAGCGGCGCTTTCGCCAGCCCGGATACCGGCCAGGGAAGAGGGTTGGCGCCGCGGGGATGCGGCGTGTCGTCCACGGCTTCGTTATAGGGTTTCATGAGTCGGCTTCATGCGCTGCCCGTCGCCGCCACGTCGTTTTCCGTCCCCGTGTTTCGTCTGTTCAATTCCCGTGCCCATGAATCGGCCCACTCTTTCGACGGAATAACCATGCAGAACTCCATGCGCAAGATCCCCGTCACCGTTGTGACGGGTTTCCTCGGCAGCGGCAAAACCACGCTGTTGCGGCACATTCTTCAGCACGCAGGCGGCAAGCGCATTGCGGTGATCGTCAACGAGTTCGGCGAACTCGGCATTGACGGCGAGATCCTCAAAGGCTGCGGCATCGGTTGCGACGAAGAAGGCAATGAGACCGAAGGCCAACTGTACGAGCTCGCCAACGGCTGCCTGTGCTGCACCGTGCAGGAAGAATTCTTCCCGGTGATGGAAAAGCTGGTGGAACGCCGCGACCAGATCGATCACGTGCTGATCGAAACCTCGGGTCTCGCGTTGCCGAAGCCGCTGGTGCAGGCCTTCAACTGGCCGGCCATCAAGAACAGCTTCACGGTGGACGCGGTGGTCACGGTGGTGGACGGCCCGGCGGCCGCAAGCGGCCAGTTCGCCGACAACCCGGTGGCCGTGGACGCCCAGCGCAAGGCCGATCCGAATCTCGATCACGAGTCGCCGCTGCATGAGCTGTTCGAAGATCAGTTGTCCGCTGCGGACCTGGTGATCCTGAACAAGACGGATCTGCTCGACGACGCCCAGCAAGGCGCGGTGGAGGCGTTGATCCGCGAGGAGATTCCGTCGCAGGTCAAGGTGGTGCGCGCGCATAAAGGTCAACTGGATCTGCACACGCTGCTCGGTCTCGAAGCGGCGTCGGAAGCGACGATCCATCTGCGTCACGATCATCACGGCTCCGCGGAAGACGCGGACCATCATCACGACGAATTCGATTCGGTGGTGGTCGAGGCGCAGGCGCCGTCGCGCGAGGCGGTGATTGCCGCACTGCAAAGCCTCGTCGAAAGCAACACGATCTATCGCGTGAAGGGCTTCGCCGCGTTGCCCGGCGCGCCGATGCGCCTGGTGATCCAGGGCGTGGGCCGGCGCTTCGACAGCTATTTCGACCGGCGCTGGCAAGCCGGCGAAACGCAGCGCAGCCGCTTCGTGCTGATCGGCGAGGATCTCGATCAGGCCGCACTGCAACGTGCCTTCGACAGCGCCTTGAAGACCGAAGCGCAACAGGCGTAATCGATCATGCATCTGCTGCGCACCACGCCGGGTGGCTTCGTCGACGACAGCCAGGGTGTCATCCGCATCGATCAAAAGCCTGCCGAGATCGTGGTGCTCAGTTCCGCCGATACGACGCTGTCGCTGCTCGCCAGCGTCGTGCCGCGCCTGGGCGAGGGCTTTCCGAGCGTGCGGCTCGCGAATGTCACTTACCTGCGGCAACCGGCTTCAGTCGATTTCTACGTCGAAGACGTGTTGCAGCATGCGCGGGTCGTGGTGGTCGATCATCTGGGCGGCGAAGCCTACTGGCCGTATGGGATCGAGCAGGTCGTGGCGCTCGCCGCGCGCAAGCATCAGGTACTGGCGATGTTCTCCGGCGACTTGCAGGAGGATCCGAACCTGCTCGCGCGCAGCACGGCCGATGCGGCGCTCTGTCATCAACTATGGCGCTATCTGCGCGAAGGCGGCGCGCAGAATGCCGAGGCGTTTTTGCGTTGCCTCGCTCACCGTTCGCTCGGCTGGGGACGTGAGCCGGCGCCGCCGCGCGTGTTGCCGGCGGCCACGCTTTATCACCCTGAGCACGACACACCGACCATCGCCGAGTGGCAGGCACGCTGGCGCGCCGACGCGCCGGTGGTGGCGATCCTGTTCTACAAGGCGCATTTGCAGGCTGCCAACACAGCGGTATTCGACGCGCTGATCGAGGCGCTCGAAGCGCAGGGCCTCAATCCGCTGCCGATTGCGCTGACCTCGCTCAAAGACGCCATGAGCCGCGAGGTCCTGCAACAGTTGTGCGCGCAACATGATGTGGCGCTGGTGCTGAACACCACCGCGTTTGCAGCGACCGCCATCGACGACCCCGAACCCCTCGCACTCGCCGGCGACGCGCCGGTGCTGCAGGTGATCCTGAGCGGCGGCAATCGCGCCGACTGGCTCAAGGACAACCAGGGGCTCAACTCGCGCGATATCGCCATGCATATCGCGCTGCCCGAGGTGGACGGCCGCATCATCACGCGGGCAATCAGTTTCAAAGGGCTCGCGTATCGCTGTCCGCACACCGAAGTGGACGTGGTGCGTTATCAGCCCGATCACGAGCGGATCGGTTTTCTCGCGGAGTTGAGCGGCCGCTGGTGCCGCTTGCGAACGCTCGACAACGCCGACAAGAAGCTCGCCCTGATCCTCGCCAACTATCCGATGAGCGAAGGGCGCATCGGCAATGGCGTGGGGCTCGATACGCCGGCCTCGGTGGTGGGCATCCTCGCGATGCTGGCCGAGCAGGGTTACCGTGCGGGCGACCTGCCGGCGGACGGCGACGCCTTGTTGCGCAAGCTGACCGAGGGCGTCACCAACGATCCCGTGGTGCGCGATCTGCGTCCTGCTTTACAGAGCCTCGCGCTTGACGACTACCTGACGCATTTCGCGCGCCTGCCTGCCGAAGCGAGAGAGGCATTGAATGCGCGCTGGGGTCCGCCGGAACAGGATCCGACGCTGCGGCGCGGCCGCTTCATGATCTCGGGCTGGCGCTGCGGCCAGGTGTTCGTCGGCATTCAGCCGTCGCGCTCGCGCGAGCAGGGCGATTACGCCAGCTATCACGACGCCGACCTCGTCCCGCCGCACGCGTATCTGGCGTTCTACTTCTGGCTGCGCCACCAGTTTGGCATCGACGCGGTGGTGCACGTCGGCAAGCACGGCAACCTCGAATGGCTGCCGGGCAAGAGCGTGGCGTTGAGCAACGCCTGCTGGCCCGATCTGATTCTCGGGCCGCTGCCGCATCTGTATCCGTTCATCGTCAACGATCCGGGCGAGGGCAGCCAGGCAAAGCGCCGTGCGCAGGCAGTGATCATTGACCACCTGATGCCGCCGCTTACGCGTGCCGAAAGCTATGGGCCGCTGCAGGACCTCGAACGCCAGGTCGACGAGTACTACGAAGCATTGATGGTCGACCCGCGCCGTTCGAAACTGCTCAGGCGCACGATTCTCGCGACCATCGTCGAACACCGTCTGCACGACGAACTCAGTATCAAGGCGCCGGACGGGCAGGATGCCGAAGACGAGCTGCTCACGCGCGTGGATGCCTGGCTGTGCGAGCTGAAAGAAGCGCAGATTCGCGACGGTCTGCATACCTTCGGCCGTTCGCCCGAGGGCGTGCAGCGGCGCGATACGCTGCTGGCGCTCGGGCGCTTTCCGGTCGGCGATGGACGCGGCAGTAAAGCCGGGCTGGTGGATGCGCTGGCGCGCGATCTAAAGATGGACCATCTGTTCGATCCGCTCTCGGCGGATTGGGCCGCAGTGTGGGATGGCCCGCGCCCACACGTATTGCAGCAGGTCAGCGATGCGCCGTGGCGACACAACGGCGACACCCGCGAGCGCCTCGAATTGCTTGCGAGCGAGATGCTGGGGACGATGTGCGGCGACGAGTCCGGCTCGAAGCTGGACGCGAACTCAAACGCCGAACTGCCGCCCGCAGGCACCTTGCCGCAGACCGAACTCGTGCTCGAACGCCTGCGCACCGATGTATTGCCGCGTCTCGACGCCTGTGGTTTGGAAGAAATGCGGCACCTTCAGCGCGGACTCGAAGGCAAGTTCATACCGGCAGGGCCGAGCGGTTCGCCCTCGCGCGGCCGGCCCGACGTGCTGCCCACCGGACGCAACTTCTACTCCGTCGACACGCGCGCGATTCCAACTCAGGCCGCCTGGGCGTTGGGCCTGAAATCCGCGCAGCACCTGATAGAGCGCCATCTGCAGGAGCATGGCGATTATCCGAAAGCGATCGGCCTGTCCGTGTGGGGTACCGCGACCATGCGCACCGGTGGCGACGATATCGCCCAGGCCATGGCGTTGCTCGGCGTGCGGCCTAAATGGGCGCCGGGCAGCCATCGCGTGACCGACTTCGAGATCATGCCGATCGACGTTTTCGACCGGCCGCGCATCGACGTCACGCTGCGCGTTTCCGGCTTCTTCCGCGATGCGTTCGCCAATGTGATGCACCTGTTCGACGCCGCCGTGCAGGCCGTCGCCGAGCTGGACGAACCCGAGGATCAGAACCCGATCCGCGCGCGCGTGCTGCGCGAACGCGATGCCTTGATCGCGCGCGGCATGGACGCCGCCGAAGCGCGCCGACGCGCCGGCTGGCGCGTCTTCAGCGCGCGGCCCGGCGCGTACGGCGCCGGCTTGCAGGAGATCATCGACACCCAGCAATGGCAAACCGACGCCGATCTGGCGAACGCCTACCAGGCGTGGGGCGGCTACGCCTACACCCAGAAAAGCGCCGGCGAGGAAGCGCGCCAGGCGTTCGGCACGCGGCTCGCCGCCATGGACGTGGTGCTGCAGAATCAGGACAACCGCGAGCACGATCTGCTCGATTCGAACGATTACTATCAGTTCCAGGGCGGCATGGTCGCCGCCGTGCGGCATCTGGCGGGCAATCAGCCGCATGTGTATCACGCGGATCATAGCAATCCGAACGCGCCGCGCGTGCGCACGCTGCATGAGGAAATTGCCCGCGTGATTCGGTCGCGCGTGGTCAATCCGAAGTGGCTCGACGGCGTGAAGCGTCATGGCTATAAAGGCGCGGCGGAAATCGCGGCAACAGTCGACTATCTGTACGGTTACGATGCAACGGCGCGCGTGATTGCCGATCATCAATACGCGCTGGTGACCGACGCGTATCTGAACGACGCCGACACGCGCGCATTCCTGCAGCAGCACAATCCGCACGCGCTGCATTCGATCTGCGAGCGTCTGCTCGAAGCAATGCAGCGTGGACTATGGCAGGCGCCGGGCGACTATCGCGCGCAAGTGGAACAGCATCTGCTCGCGAGCGAGCAGTTCATCGAAGGAACACGACCATGAACGCAGCGACCGAGCTTCGCAACACGCCGGCGGCGCGGCCCGCATTTCCGTTTGCCGCGCTGGTCGGGCAAGCGTCGTTGCAGCAGGCCCTGTTGCTCGCGGCGATTGACCCGGGTCTCGGCGGTGTGCTCGTCAGCGGCCCGCGCGGCACGGCCAAATCCACAGCGGCGCGCGCATTGGCGGAACTGCTGCCCGAAGGACAACTGGTGACCTTGCCGCTCGGCGCGAGCGAGGACCGTTTGATCGGCACGCTCGACATCGAAAGCGCGCTGCGCGACGGCGCGCTGCGTTTTTCGCCGGGCTTGCTGGCGAAGGCGCACCGCGGCGTGCTGTATGTCGACGAAATCAATCTGTTGCCCGATGCGTTGGTCGATGCCTTGCTCGATGCCGCCGCGAGCGGCGTGAATACCGTCGAGCGCGACGGCATCTCGCACAGCCACGAAGCGAGCTTCGTGCTGATCGGCACCATGAATCCGGAGGAAGGAGAGTTGCGGCCGCAACTGATCGACCGCTTTGGGTTGATGGTCGAACTGGAGAACTGCTTCGATCCGCTCGTGCGGCAGCAGATCGTCAAGGCGCGGCTCGGCTTCGATCTGGATCCGCAGGCCTTCCGTGCCGCCTACGCGGAGCAGCAGGCGCAGCATGTGCAACGGATCCGCGCCGCGCGCGCTGCGTTGCCGGCGCTTGGCTTCGATGACGCCGTGCATGCGCATGTCAGCGCGCTGTGCATTGCGGCGGCCGTCGACGGCCTGCGCGCCGATCTGGTGATGTTGCGCGCCGCGCGTGCGCTGGCCGCGCTCGAACAGGCGACGGCGGTGACGACGGCGCATATCGATCAGGTTGCCGAGGCAGTTTTGCACCATCGCCGGCATAGCCGGGAAACGCCGCCGCAGGGGGATGCGGCCGCGCAAACTCCGCCACACGACTCCGCTAGCGCAAGTGCTACGCCGCCTGACGAGAGCAACGCAGCAACCAACGCATCAACCAACGCGGCGGCCGAGGCCTCCGCCGCGACCGGCGACAGCGAATGGGGCTATCTACCGCCCGAGCCGACCGGCACGACCCAGGTCAAAGGCGTGATCCCGCTCAACACAAAAAAACGCTGAGCCATCGGGAGGGCGCCGCCGCTGACTTGCGCAGCGGTTTTCGATGGCGGAAAGGTGCGGGTGGGGCAACGCGCGACAAAGGGCGAGGGCAGAGCGAGCGCATCGCATGGCCACCGACGCTCGCCGCAAAACGCCAGGCGCCTCTGCATGCCGGCCACTTGCGCTTCGTACCGAGGGCGCCGCGAGGCGGTGTGCTGCACTGCTTCCTGCTCGACTGCTCCGGTTCGATGCTGGCGGGGCAGCGCCTCGCGCTCGCCAAAGGACTGCTGCTTGCGTTGTTCGACCGCGCGAGCAAGGCACGCGCCGATGCGGCGCTGGTGTGTTTCGGCGGCACAGGGGCGGACGTCCGCTTCGGTCCCGCCGTCCCGCGCTGGTGGAACGAACGCTGGCTGCAGCCGCTGGGCGGCGGTGGCGGCACGCCGTTCGCCGCGGGCGTGCATAAGGCCGCGCAACTGCTGGAACGCGCGGCGCTCCGCAAGCCTTTGCAGCAACGCTGGTTGTGGGTGCTCACCGATGGCCGCAGCGGCGATGTGCCGGTGCGGCCCAACGAGGTCGACCAGGTGGTGTTTGTCGATTTCGAGCGGGGCGCGATCCGCTTAGGGCGCTGCGAGCAACTCGCGCAGGCTTGGGGCGCGAGCTGCGTCCGGCCGGAAGAGCTGATCGGCTAGGCACTGAGCGTGCGTTCCTCTATCGCCATTGCGCGCCCTGCATGGGCTGCTTTTACGCGTTGATGTTTGGAGGAGCGCATGACCGCAGCGCGACGGCGTTCACACGGCGGCCCTCCCGGTCCCGCGCCCAACAAGCCCCTACTTGATCCCGTTGGTCCAGTAGAGCACATCATCCTGACGGTCGAACACGAACACCTTCATCGCCATCTGCTGCGCCGCATCGAGCCGGTCGAACTCGAGACCGTGCGCCACAGGCTCGCCGGCCGCGCCTCTCTGCACGTTTCGGATCACGGCGCTGGTTTCGATGGACGTGTCGAGGTCTTTCGACTTGAGGTGATACGCGACGCGCAGGCGGTCGCCAATCTGGCCCAGCGCCCACGATGCCGTGAGCGACATGCCGAGCGCGCTGATCCCCTTCGCGAGACCGAGCCCTTCATACGTGTCGCCGGTTTCGCCGATGCCATAGCGCACGGCGAGCCGCGCGCGTACCCGGATCGACTTGCGCTCGCGCAGACGGCGGATCACGCCGGGCTTCGACAGAACAATGTAATCGAACGGCAACTGACACACCGCTTCGACCGTGCAGACAAAGCGGAACACCGCCTGACTGGCGATCGCGACGATCTCCACGTTTTCACCCACGCCGAGCGGCAAGGCCTTTCCTTCGAACAACGGCGGCGTGGCAAACAACGACTCGTTCGGTGCGAAGCCAATAATGCGGCAAGGATGCATGGGCGCCGCGCTGCCGATTTGCTGGCGTACGCCGATCAGCGCACCGATGGTCAGGTGCATATCTTTGACCGACAGCGGCTCCGACGTGTCGGGCGCGACGGCCCCATCCGCTGCGGGTGTGGGCGTATCGCTGACGTCGCCGCGTTGCGGGCGGAAATGGTCGAACAGGAACTTGCGTTCCTCCACGCCGACCAGAATCGCACCGGCGTCGAACAGCAGCGTGCCGTCGCTGTCGACGATCGGCCAGTCGAGCGGCGTGCCGACCGGAACGGTGTCGAGGCTCAGCGCGGCCGACGCTGCCTCAACGGGTGATTCCACGGTATCTTCGTTCATTGGGTTTTTAGTAGCGAAGTAATGGGCGGATTAGTGATAGTAACGTCAAAGTTTCGGAAAAGCTTAATGGTCTATTTGCGTTTGTCGAAAATACCGTGCGAGTGGTTTTATGCCGGCTTATTCGGGTAACGGATACCGCGCCAGACACCTCAGCGTCCGAAACCGCCAACGGCCTTGAGCATGAAGACCAAGGTGAGCCTCATTCGACGGCGTTGATCCGTTCAGCTCACCAGTTGTTCGCGCATCCATTCATAAAACGCGCGGATCTCCGCTTCGCGCGGATGGTTTTCGCGCCAGCTCACGAAGTACTCGAGGCTTGCCGGCACGCAGACCGTGCCGATCTGCACCAGCGTGCCTTGTTCGATTGCATCGCGCACCAGCAGGCGCCGCGCCGTCACGGCGCCCTGACCGGCGATGGCCGCCTGCAGCAACGAGTCGGGATTGTCGAAGATGGGGCCGAACGTCGGCTCCTGCAGGGGCAGGCCGGCGGCCTCCAGCCAGTCGCGCCAGGCACGGTGGGCGAAGCGCAGCATCGGCAGCTTGCGGGTATCGGCGACGCGGAAATTGGGAATCTGCGCCAGCAACGACGGACTGGCGACGGCAATCAACTGGTCGTCGATCAGCTTGTGAGAGACGAAACCCGGCTCGTCGACCCGTTTGTGCCAGATGCCCAGATCGGCAGTGTACGGATCCGGCGGTACGAGCTGGGCATGCACCCGCAGCATCAGCTCGATGTGCGGTTGTTGCGCCGCGAAGCCGTTGAGCCGGCGGATCAGCCAGTTGCCGGCGAGGTCCGACATCACGCTGACTTCGAGCCGCACCGCGCCGCCACGGTCGCCTGCCCGCGCTTCCGTGAGGGCGTCGTCGATCTCCGCAAGGCCGAGCCGCACCCGCTCGGCCAGCCGCGCGCCCGCGCTGGTCGGGATCATGCGCGGCCCCACCCGGCGAAACAGCGGCGTGCCGAGCGTATCTTCGAGGTTGCGCAGATGATGGCTGATCGCGCTGTGCGTCAGATTCAATTCGTCGGCGGCCCGTGTAAAACTGCGATGCCGGCTGGCTGCTTCGAGGGCGCGGAGCGCCTGCAGGGGAGGGAGCGGTTTGGCCATGATGTCAAATTCTACTCACAATCCCGGCAAAAACGTTTCGTTGGCCGGCGAAAGCGCGAGCAGGGACAATGGATCTCCGATTCATTTGCTCGAGTTTTTCACCATGTCGAAAGGGTTGCGCGTATTCGCCTTGTTTGCCTGCGGGTATTTCATTTCCTATGTCTATCGCGGCATCAATATCGAATTCGCACCGTTTATGGCGCGTGACATCGGTTTGTCGGCGGCGGATCTCGGTCTGCTGACGAGCCTCTATTTCCTCGGTTTTGCGGGCGCGCAACTGCCGGCGGGCGTGCTGCTCGATCACTTCGGTGCCCGAAGAGTCTCCGCGCTGTTATTGCTGGTCGCCGCCGCCGGCGCGGCCGTGTTCGGCATGGCGCACGGCCTCGCGACCTTGATGGCGGGGCGGCTGTTGATCGGCGTCGGGGTGTCGGTGTGCCTCGGCGGTGCGTTCAAGGCGCTGGCGCAGTGGTTCCCGGTCAGCCGCTTGCCGCTGCTCAATGGGCTGGTGATGGCGGTGGGCGGCTTCGGCGGCGTCGTGGTGGGCTCGCCGTTGAACTGGCTGCTGCACTTTACCGACTGGCGCCTGGTCTGTTTCGGTCTGACCGCGGTGACGGTGTGCACGTCGGCTGCAATCTGGTTCGGCGTACCCGACGCGGTGCAGACGCATCGGCAAGCGGGACTCGTCGAACAGTTGCGCGGCGTGGGGCATGTGCTGCGCAGCCGCGTGTTCTGGAAGATTGCGTCGCTGTCGGGTATGGCGCAAGGGGTCTTCTATGCGATGCAATCGCTGTGGATGGCGCCGTATATGCGCGACGTCATCGGCCTGACCGCGCACGCCACGGCGACGCTGGTCTCGGTGGTGGCGCTGGCGATGATGGCGGGCTGCGTGGGATTTGGCGCGGTCGCGCGTCGGCTGGAGCGGTTTGGCGTGAGTCTGGCCGCTTTTTCAGGGGTGGGCATGCTGCTGTTCATTGGCGTCCAGGGCGCCATCATGGCCCGCGTGCCGGTGCCCGCGGTGTGGCTGTGGGCCGCTTACGGGGTCTTCGGCGGCTCGGGGATTCTCAGCTATGCCGTGCTGGCCGAACACTTCCCGAGCCATCTGATAGGACGCGTCAACACGACGCTCACGCTGGTGATGTTCGTGCTGATCTTCCTGTGCCAGACCGGCGTCGGCGCGGTGTTGAGTCTCTATCCGGCGCGGCTGATGGCCGATGGCGCGCACTATCCGGCCGAGGCGCATATGAGCGCCTGGGCAGTGCTGCTGGCGTTGCAGATTCTCGGCGCGGTCTGGTATTTCTGGCCGCAGGCGAGGCGGGTGACGGAAACGGTGCGGGGAGCGGAGGCGGGTTGACGATCCAGGCGAGAGGGTCCGCCCGCTCGCCGGCGAGATCCCGCTCAGGCTTCAGTTGCGCCTTGCGGATACCACCGCGGCGTATACACCCACTCTCCCTGAGCGCCACGCGCAAAGCCACGCGTCGTGGACGACCCGAGAATGACCATCGTGCGCATATCGACATCGTCTGAACGCAACTCGCCTAGCGTGGTACTCCTAAGCGAAGCCCCCGCTCTGCCGATGTCCCTTCCCAGCACGACCCTGGTCGTCGGCGCACGATATTCCCGCACGATATCGAGCGCCTTGTCCAACTGCCAGGGCCGCGCGCGCGAGATCGGGTTATAGAACGCCATTACCAGATCGGCTTGCGCCGCGTGGCGCAAACGCGTTTCGATGATCGACCACGGCTTGAGGTTGTCCGACAAAGACAGCATGCAGAAATCGTGGCCAAGCGGAGCGCCCGCTTGCGCGGCCGTCGCCATGGCGGCCGAAACGCCGGGCACGATATTCAGCTCGACGGCGCCCCAGCGCGCATCCCCGGACGCATCGAGTGCTTCAAGCACGGCGGCGGCCATCGCAAACACCCCGGGATCGCCGGACGACACCACCACGACCGCCCGCCCCGCACTCGCCAGCTCGAACGCATGTCGCGCCCGCTGCATCTCTTCGCGGTTGTCCGTGCCATGCACTTGTTGATCGGCGCGGAATGGGCCCGCCATCTTCACGTAGGTTTCGTAGCCGAGAATGTCAGTCGCCTCGCCAAGCGCCGTGCGTGCGGCGGGCACCATCAGTTCCGCGCTGCCGGGGCCGAGGCCGAGGACGGTGAGACTGCCACGGCGCTGTCCGACCGTATCCGGATCGATGGGCGTCCGGCTCAACGCGAGGGCGATGTCCTCGTGGGCGTCGTCCTGTAGCGTCGCATAGGGCACGCGCATGGCGGCTTCAAGCAAGCGCCGCGCGGTCGATGTCGTGATCGTGTCGTCGTGATGCGCCGCGCGTGTGATGCCATCTGTGCCGGCTTCGACAAATCTCAGCGGCACGCCCAACGTATCAGCAGCTTCGACAAGCGCGCCATCGCCCATCCGCGCCACCGGTGCAAGCAGCGCCGCGAGCGAAAGCGGCGCCAGGTCGTGCGCCTGCAATGCGGCATGAACCTGTCCGGCGATAAGCTTGCTATCACCGCTCACCGCTGCGACCACACTGCGCGGATGAATCACCAACTCATTCGCGCCGCCATCCCAGGCTTTCGGCGTCACGCGAATCGCGAGCCTTGCTTCGCTCGCGCGCGGCAGTTGCGCATCGTCGAGCCACGGGGCATCGCCTTCGATGCGCGTGCTTTCTCCAGCCAGCAGATCCGACACGAAGCGCTTGCCTTGCGTGAGACTCGCCAACGCGTAACCTTCCGGCGGATTCAGCACGCAGGTGCCGAAGCGCAACTCGCCGCTCGTCGTGATAGCCGGCGCGACCTCGAGCGCAGCGGCTATTTCACGCGCCATCACATTCACGCCCGCCAGACCGCCGAGCAAGGGCACCACGGCGCTGCCATCTTCGGCTACGGCTAGCACAGGCGGTTCGACGCCTTTGTTGGCAAGCAGCGGCGCCACGCAGCGAATCACAATGCCTGCCGCACAGAGCGCGATAATCGGCGTGCCGCGCGCATACAGGTCGCGCAGATGCGCGGCGAGTTCGGCGTACGCCACGTCCGCCTCAACGCGGCCCTGCAAGCCATGCACCCGAGCCCCCGGATAGCAGGCCTGCACGCGCCGGGCCGTAGCGAGCGCGCCGGCGCCGAGAATCACGATGGCCGGTGGCGTCATCCTTGCCATTTTTCCCCCGGCACGACGAGCAGCGAAAAATACGGCGAGGCCATCGGATCGACTTCGGCGAGCGGCACGATGCGCTGGTTCGCCATCGTCGCGCGCTCGATGTACAAGGCCCGCTCCGCGAGTCCGAGTTCGCCGAGCACGCGTCGCACCTTGTCGAAATTGCGGCCCAGTTTCATCACGACGGCGGCGTCCGCATCGGCGAGGCGTCGTCGCAATTCCTCCTCCGGCAGCACACCGGACAGCACCGACAGGCTCTGATTGCGATACACCAGCGGCGCGCCGAGCACCGCCGCGCCGCCAAGCATCGAGCACACGCCGGGCACGACTTCCGCTTCGAAGCGTGCCGCAAGCCGGTCGTGCAGGTACATATACGAGCCGTAGAAGAACGGGTCGCCTTCGCAGATCACTGCGACGTCGCGGCCCGCGTCGAGGTGCGCGGCGACGATTTCAGCCGCGGTGTCGTAGAAGTCGGCAATGATCGATTCGTAGCATAGCGGCGGTTCCAGCGCCTCCGTCGTCACGGGGTAGACGAGCGGCAAGTGCTGCTGCGTCTCGCTCAAATGCGCCTCGATGATGCCGAACGCATTGCCTTTCTTGCCCTTGGCGACGAAATAGGCGACCACCGGCGCGGCCTTCAGCAGGCGCAGCGCTTTCAGCGTGATCAACTCCGGATCGCCGGGGCCGACACCGAGTCCGAACAGCCGGCCGGAACGATGCTGATGAGCGCTCATTTATTCGGCCTCCGAAGCGAGTGCATTGACTGCGGCGGCGGCCATCGCGCTGCCGCCACGCCGTCCCTGCACGATCACGTAGGGCACGCCGCGGCTGTGTTCGGCCAGCAGCGCTTTCGATTCCGCCGCGCCGACGAAGCCCACCGGGAAGCCGAGAATCAGCGCGGGGCGGGGCGCGCCGGCGTCGAGCATCTCGAGCAGATAGAACAGCGCGGTCGGCGCATTGCCGATCACCACCACGCTGCCCGCCAGATGCGGGCGCCATAGTTCGAGTGCCGCCGCCGAGCGGGTATTGCCGAGTTCGCGCGCCATCGCCGGTACTGAAGGATCGCCGAGCGTGCAGATGACTTCGTTGCTAGCAGGCAGACGCGCACGCGTGATGCCTTCTGCGACCATGCGTGCGTCGCACAGAATCGGCGCGCCGCCGGCGAGCGCCGCGCGGCCCGTTGCGCCGGCGCCAGTGGAGAAACGCAGGTCGTCGACCACGTCGACCATGCCGCAGGCGTGAATCACACGCACGGCGAGTTTTTCGAGGTCCACGGGAATGCGCGAGAGGTCGGCCTCCGCGCGAATCGTCGCGAAGGATTGGCGGTAGATCTCCTGACCGTCGCGGATGTAATCAAGCATCAAAAGGGCTCCGGGCCAGCCGCGCGAGGGCGTCGGCGGCCTGTTCAATCGTCAGATGGTGCGCGACGCACTGGCCGAAGCCGGGGTGGTCGTCGTCGCGTCGATAAAGGTCGTAGTGGCGCGGCGCCACCGCCAGCAGCGTGTACGGCGCACGATGCGCCGCCGCGCATGAGCGTGGGCAGCCGCTTAGATGCACTTGTCCGACGGTGGGGGGCAACAGCGCGGCGAGGCGTAATGCGTCGGCCTTGGTGTCGGCCTGGCTTTTCGCGCAACCGGTCGAGCCGGCGCAGGCGATCAGCCTTGCGAGCGGCTGGGTGGCTTCGCAAGCGAGGCCGAGTGCGGCAAGGCCGGTGAGAACGGAGGCCGTCGCGTGCGCGGCGATGTCGGGCAGCAGCACGCTTTGCCATGGGGTCATGTGCAATGTGGCGTCGCCGGAATCTTCGGCGATGGTTGCAAGGGCGCGCAACGTTGCTGCGTCGAGCCGGCCGAGCGGCGGCTGGCCGCCCGCTTGCCACGTGCCCGCCATACGCTGCGGATGGGCGCCGAGGCGCAGGGAGGCGTCGGCGGGCGCGCGATGCCAGTCGGCGAGTGCGGGGTCGCGGTTTAGCGGGAAGTCGAGGTACGTCTGGGTGTGCTGCAAGACGGCTTCTACAGGGTGGGCCGCGAGCAGGTGCCGCATGCGCGTGTCGTCAGGGGCGGCCAGGTCGAGGAACGTTTGCAGCAATGCGTTCACCAGCGCGGGCACTTGCGAGGGCAGGACGGCGGCGAGTGCGGGGGTGCCGGGTTTCGCATTGCGTCCGCGGTCATCCGCTCGCGCCACCGGCGGACAGCCGGCCAACCCGAACGCGAAACGCACACCCTCAGGTGCAGCCGTCGCCGCCAGCCAGACGTCATGAGGATGGTCGAGCATCGCCAGTTGCTCGCCGCCGTCCAGCAGCAGCGCGAACTTCGGCGACAGCGCAGCGAAACGCGGCTCGCTTTGCAATAGCGCGAGGATCTGCGCAGCGAGCGCGCGAGTGTCGAACAACGCCTGCGGATCGCGGCCGGCGCTCGGGCTGATCATCAGGTTGCGCACGTCGTCTGCGGCGGAGGCGGCAAGCAAGGTGGTTGTAGTGGACGCAGTAGGTGCAGTAGACGCATCGAGCGCAACAGCCGCTCCGTAGTTCGCCGCATCAATCAACCCCGCCGTGGGCCCGAGCCCCGCATTCACCAGCGTCTCGATCAACGCCGCCTCATGCCCTGCCATCACCCCACGTATCTGCAGATTCGCCCGGTTGGTGACCTCGATCACGCCCGCCGCGTGCTGCTCCGACGCCTCGGCAATCGCGCGCGCCTCGGTGGACCGCAACACGCCGCCCGGCAGCTTGACGCGGCAGATGCCGCCATCGAGCGCCGCGACGATGCGCAGCAGCCCCGGGCAAGCCGAGGGGCGGGCAGTAACAGGCGTGACGAAGGAGGATGACGCGTGATTCAAGAGAGCACCGGGTTAGCGTCGCGCGACGGTCCGAGCTCGCTGCATACCGTTGCTGGGGCGGCCACACTGGCTCTGTGTGCCCTCTTCGGCCCCGAAGGGCGCCGACGACACGGTATTATGCCTTTTTTCGAACAGCACAACGACGCTGCGGCCTTGATTGGCGCGCCGCAGCCGATCAATTCAAGATCACGTATGAGGAAGGATTCATGCCGGCATGGCTGACCGTGGTAGGCATCGGCGATGACGGCTTTGCCGGTCTGGGGCGAGCGGCACGCCGCGCGCTGCTCGACGCGGCCGTGGTATTCGGCGGCGAGCGGCATCTGGCGATGCTGCCCGCCCGTCTCGCCGCGCGGCGCGAAGCGTGGCCGCGTCCCTTCGATATCGCTCCGGTGCTGGCCCAGCGCGACACCCCGGTATGCGTGCTCGCCAGCGGCGACCCGATGCTGTTCGGCGTTGGGGCGACGCTCGCGCGTCACTTGCCCGCTGGTGAAATGCGCGTGCTGCCGGCGCCGTCGTCGCTGTCGCTGGCGGCAGCGCGCCTCGGCTGGCCGTTGCAGGAGGTGACGGCGGTTTCGCTGGTAGGCCGGCCGCTCGCTACGCTGAGCGCGCATGTGCATGGCGGGGCGCGGCTTTTCGTCTTGAGTGCGGACGGCGCCACGCCGGCTGCCCTGGCGTCATTGCTCACATCGCGCGGCTTCGGCTCGAGCCGCATGATCGTGCTGGAACACTTGGGCGGCGAGCGCGAACGCCGTCTCGATGGCCGCGCTGATGCATGGTCCGGCGAGACTGTGGCCGCGTTGAACCTGGTCGCGCTGGAATGCCGTGCTCTCGACGGCGCGCCGCGTCTGCCGCTCACCCCCGGTCTGCCCGACGATGCGTTTCGCCACGACGGCCAGTTGACCAAGCGCGACGTTCGCGCCATCACGCTCGCGCGTCTTGCGCCGATGCCCGGCGAACTGCTGTGGGATGTCGGCGCGGGCAGCGGCTCGATCGGGATCGAATGGATGCGCACGCATCCGGCTTGCCGGGCGATCGCCATCGAAGGCCATCCGGAACGTCAGCGCTTCATCGAACACAATCGCGACGCGCTTGGCGTGCCGGGTTTGCAACTGGTCGCGGGGAGGGCGCCCGAGGCGCTTGACGGCCTCGCCGCGCCCGAGGCGATTTTTATCGGCGGCGGCGTGACCGTGCCGGGTGTCCTCGATGCCTGCTGGGCGCAGTTGCGGCCGGGTGGCCGGTTGGTCGCGAATGCGGTCACGCTGCAGGGCGAGGCGGCGCTCGTCGCGTGGCGTGCGCAGCATGGCGGCACGCTTACGCGCATTGCGCTGGCCGAAGCGCAGCCGCTGGGTGGTTTCGATACATGGCGGCAGGCGTTGCCTATCACGTTGCTGGAAGTGGGCAAGCCGGGTGGTGAGCCGGGGGATGAGCTTGCGGCAGAGTCAGCATCCGGTCACGCCGGCGGCGTCGGACGAGACGACGGGCGAACGAAGCCATGACCCGCATCCTCCTGCTCGGCGGCACCGGCGACGCCTTGCAAATCGCGCGTCGACTCGGCCCTGACCACGTCTACAGCCTCGCCGGACTCGGCAAGGTGCCGACGGATCTTGCCTGCACCGTCCGCGTCGGCGGCTTTGGCGGCGCTGACGGACTGGCGCGCTATCTCGACGACGAGCGTATCGGCCTGCTGGTGGACGCCACGCATCCGTACGCCGCGCAGATCAGCGCAAACGCTTTTGCCGCGAGTCGTGCCGCGCACGTCCCGTGCTGGGCGCTGCGCCGCCCGGCCTGGCAACCGCAGACCGGCGACGACTGGCGCATGGTCGACAACTGGGCCGAGTTGACCAGTGCGCTCGCCCCGTTCTCGCGTCCGCTCTTTACGCTGGGCCGCGAACCGCTCGCGCATCTCGACGAGATCCCCGCGCACCAGCACTGGATCGTGCGCTGTCTCGAAGCTCACCCAGGCAACGCGCAGGCGCGCATCCTCGATGCACGCGGGCCGTTCACTGTCGAAGGCGAACGCAGCCTGTTCGGCGCGAGCCGGATCGACGTCGTGATCAGCAAGAACAGCGGCGGCAACGCCACCGAAGCGAAACTCGAAGTCGCCCGCGAGCGCAGCCTGCCGGTCATCATGCTGCGGCGTCCGGACTTGCCCTCGGTGGAGCGCGAATTCACGCGTGCCGTCGACTTGCTGGATGCACTGCAAACCTTAATATCCTGACCGTTTCGCGCGTGCCTTGCCATGACAAATCGCATCGGGCACGTGCATCGGATCATCGAATCACGGAGTTGGCATGACGGTGTTTTTTATCGGCGCGGGTCCAGGCGACCCGGAGCTCATCACGGTGAAAGGGCAGCGCCTCGTGCGCAGTTGCCCGGTCATTCTGTATGCGGGATCGCTGGTTCCGGCCGCCGTGCTGGACGGACACACCGCCGGCCAGGTCGTGAATACGGCCGAGCTCGATCTGGACGAAATCATCGCACTCCTGAAAGAAGCGCACGACGGCGGCAAAGACGTGGCGCGAGTGCATTCGGGCGATCCGTCTTTGTATGGCGCGATCGGCGAGCAGATCCGCCGCCTGCGCGAATTGCGGATTCCCTATGAGATCGTGCCCGGCGTGACGGCGACGGCCGCCTGTGCGGCGGCGCTCGGTTGCGAGCTGACCTTGCCAGACGTGTCGCAGACGCTGATCCTCACGCGTTTCGCCAGCAAGACGAGCATGCCGGAAGGCGAGCAGTTGGGCGATCTGGCGCGCCATCGTGCGACGATGGCGATTCATCTCGGCGTGCGGCATCTGGCGCGGATCGTCGATGAACTGCGGCCGCATTACGGCGACGCTTGTCCGATCGCGGTGATCTACCGTGCAAGCTGGCCGGATGAGGAGAAGATCACGGGCACGCTTGCTGACATTGTCGGCAAGGTGCAGACCACGCAGATCGAAAGAACCGCGCTGATTCTGGTTGGGCGCGTGCTGGATGCGGAGGGCTTTGCGGATTCGACGCTGTACGCGAAAGCGGGCAGCTAGACGGGGCGAGGCGACCCGAAGGCAGCCCCGCCCGCATTCTCAATGCACGTGGGTCTGTGCCTGAGGCTGGCCGCTCGAACGCGGCTGCGTGACCGCGCTCACAATCGCGAACACGATGATGTTCAAGGCCAGTGCGACGAAGCCGATGTTCACGTCCTTGGCGACATCGGGCAGGAACGGGAACAACTGGCCCATGCTGAGATGCATCAGCGTGGTCACCGCCACTACGGCCACGCCTGCCAGAATCCCGCAGAACGCGCCCTGCTTGGTGGCCCGGTTATGCGGTGCGAGACTGCACACCATGGCCGGAAACAACTGCGTAACGAAGCTGTAACCCATCAGCAGCAGGGCCACGATGGTCTCGCCGCCATGCAGCGTGAAGGCCACGGCCACCAGCGCCACGACCGGCACCAGCATGCGCGCCAGCTTGGTGACGGCCGCATCGGTTGCGTCGCGCTTCAGCAGGCCGCGATAGACGTCGTTGGCGAGCAGGGTCGAGGCCGTGTTGAGGATCATCGAACCCGGCACCAGCGCGGTCAGCACGCCGGCCCCGCCGATCACGCCCACGAACCACGGATCGAAAGTCTGCAGCGACAGCCTGAACAGCGACAGATCGATATCGCCGCCTTTCAGGCCCGGCACTTTCAGCACGGCCGCAAAACCGACGAAGAACACGAACAGCAGGATCAACTGATAGAGCGGCAGCACCATCGCGTTGCGGCGGAAAATGCGTTCGTCTTTCGCCGTGAAGATCGAGCCGAACGTATGCGGCCACATGAAGAACCCGAGCGCGGTGAGCAGCACGGTCGACTGGAACCAGGCCACGCTCGAACCCTTGGCGGGGAAGGTGAGGAAGCCGGGTTTGGCGGCGTCGATGGTCCGGAACATGTCGCCCAGTCCGCCGTAGTAGTGGATCGGCAGATAGATGCCGAGAAACAGCACCACCGCCAGGATCAGCGTGTCCTTTACCACCGAGTTCCACGCCGAGCCGCGCACCCCCGAAACGATGACGTAGCACGTCACCACCGCGGCGCCGATCCAGACCGCCGAGGTCGACGAGATCGCGCCGTACGAGGTGGTCGCGACGATAATGCCGAGCCCCTTCAGTTGCAGCACGAGATACGGGATCAGCGCCGCCACGCCGACCAGCGCGACCAGTACGCCGAGCGCCGGGCTATCGTATTTGCGCGAGAAGAAGTGCGGCTGCGAGATCAGCCGCTGGGCTTTCGCAAAGCGCCAGATGGGTGGCAACATCCAGTACGACAGGATGTAGGCGAGCGACCCGTAAGCGAGGATGTAATAGACCGGCGCGCCCTTGCCGTAGGCGAACCCGCTGCCGCCGAGAAAGGTGAAGGTGGTGTAGATCTCGCCGGCCATCAGCAGGAACACGAACGCGGTGCCGAAGCTGCGGCCGCCGACCGTCCATTGTTCGAGACTCATGTCGTGGCCGCGCTTGGCGCGCAGCCCGAGATACAGCGCGAACACCGTGACGGCGGCGATGATAACGAGAGCGCTGCTCATGATCGGGCCTCATCGGTATCGACGGCGGTCTGACGGTTGGTGGGGTCGAGCCGGTAGATCACCGCCATGATGATCGAGATCAGGATCACCCACAGCACGATCCAGCCAAGCACGAACGGCATGCCCAACACCAGCGGCTCGACGCGGTTGACGAACGGAACGCCGAGCAGGATGCCGACGAACGGCAGCGCGGCGAGAAAGCGAAGGAACATGTGGAGCGACTCCTCGAACGGATCGATGCGTTAGGTGAAGCCTGGTCTTCCGTCCCGACTTTATGCCAGATAGGTCCGGTCCGTAAAGGTCGTCAAAAAGATGTAGGCCGTTTGACCGTAGTGGGGCGCAGGCTTGCGCGGTGGGGTTGCGCCAGGTCTGCTGAATCGTTCTGCCATGCTGCATTGCGCCACGATTGCGCCGCGCGGATAGTGTCGTACGAATGCCGCGCCGCGATATCATTAGGCGTGCGAGTATCCTGGAGCCACGGGTAGGCGCAGCAACGGGTGCCGCATACACGGCGCCGGTGGATCGATCTGGATGGGGCGCAGGCTTCGTCCAGCCAGACAATCACCGACGGCTCATCGCGTTCCAGCCGGAACCCATCAGCCGTCGTTCGAGGCGGATCGCAAAACATGGTGGAAAGTCTGATCGCGGACATTCTGTTTGGGTTCACCGGGTTGATCAGCATCATCAATCCGTTCGGCATTGCCTTTGTTTTTCTTGACCGGACGGCGTCGCTCACCACGGAAGAGCGCACGGCGCTGGCGCGCAAGATCGCCATTAACGTGCTGTGCGTGTTGCTCGTCGCGTTCTTTTTCGGCACACCCGTGCTGCATTTCTTCGGCATTTCCATGGAGGCACTGCGGATTGGCGGTGGCCTCGCCGTCGCGGTGAGCGGCTGGAACATGCTCAATGCGCCCGATACGCCGCCTGCCGACACGCCCGTCAAGCGCGTCGACGCGGACAATGCCACCTCGAAGGCGTTCTTCCCGCTGACGGTGCCGCTGACCACCGGGCCTGGTTCGGTGGCCACCGCGATTGCGCTGAACGCCAATCGCACCCACAAGCTGTCGGAGTTCGTGCTGTCGAGCATCGCCTCGGTGGCGATCTCGCTTATCGTGGCCGTGGTGGTCTATATCACCTATAGCCGCGCCGTCATTTTTGCCCGCTACCTGGGCGTTGAAGGCACCAAGGTGGCGATGCGGGTGTCGTCGTTTCTGCTGCTTTGCATCGGCGTGCAGATCATCTTGACCGGCTTTTCCGAGTTTCTGATTCCGATTGCGCAGTTGCCGCCGAAGTAGCATCGAACACAGCCAAGGAGACCCCCCATGTGCCGCTGGTTGGCCTACACCGGAAACCCCGTCCAGCTCGAGACGGTGCTGTTTCGCGCCAAACACTCGTTGATCGATCAAAGCCTGCATTCGCGCCTCGGCCAGACCACCACCAATGGCGACGGCTTCGGCATCGGCTGGTATGGGCGTCCCACCGACATTCCCTTTCGCTACCGCTGCATGCAGCCCGCGTGGAGCGACCGGAATCTGCGCGAGGCGGCCCGCGCCATCCATTCGCCGCTGTTTGTCGCGCACATTCGCGCGGCCACCGACACGCCTGCGCAGGAAACCAACTGCCACCCGTTTCGCTACGGCCGTTGGCTGTTCGTCCACAACGGCCTCGTGCGCAATTACCCCGCGGTGCGGCGCGAACTGATGATGGCGATCAAGCCCGAGCTGTTCCCGTCCATCGAAGGTTCGACCGATTCCGAGGTACTGTTCTTTCTCGCGCTGACCTTCGGCCTCGAACTCACGCCGGTCACCGCGCTGGAGCGGATGGTCGCCTTCGTCGAAGCCACCGGGCGCAAAAACGGCGTCGAGCAGCCGCTGAACATGACCGTGTGCGCGACGGACGGCGAACAGATCATCGCCGTGCGCTACTCGAGCGAACGCGAATCGCGCTCGCTGTTCCACAGTTCGTCGTTCCATCATCTGCGCGAGCTGTATCCGCACGATTCCCGCATTGCTGCGGCCGGTGACGACGCGTTCCTCGTCCTGTCCGAACCGCTGGTAGATCTGCCCGGCTGGTGGGAAGAGATTCCGGAGAGCACGGCGGTGGTGGCGCGCGGCGGCGAGATCGAACAGTACGCGTTCAATCCGCACCTCGGCTGACGGCGCGTGCTTGGGGGCGCTCGCCCACGTTGAACGCGGCCACCGCCGCTTGCAACTGACGCGCCTGATCGTCGAACGACTGTGCCGCCGCGGCCGCCTGTTCGACGAGGGCGGCATTCTGCTGGGTGACGTTGTCCATCTGCGTCACGGCCAGGTTGATCTGCTCGATGCCCGCGCTTTGCTGGCCCACCGCCGAAGCGATCTCCTGCACGATACTGGTCACGCGGGCCATTGCCTCTTGCGCTTCCTGAATCGTTGTACCGGTTTTCTCCACCAGTTCTGCGCCCGTGCCGACCTTGCTCACGGCGTTGTGAATCAGGCCGCGGATCTCCTTCGCGGCGCCTGCGCTGCGCTGCGCCAGATTGCGCACTTCGCTCGCCACCACCGCGAAGCCACGTCCTTCTTCACCCGCGCGCGCCGCTTCGACGGCGGCGTTCAGCGCGAGGATGTTGGTCTGGAACGCGATGCCTTCGATCACCGCAATGATGTCCACCATCTTCTGCGATTCGCCTGAGATGTCGCGCATCGTCGCCACTACTTCCACGACCATCGCGCCGCCGCGGTCGGTGATCTGCGCGGCGCTGGTCGCGAGCTGGCTTGCGCTGCGGGCGTTTTCCGCGGTGTGATGCACCATCGACGTCATCTGCTCGAGGCTCGAGGCGGTTTGCTGCAACGCAGCGGCCTGGCTTTCGGTACGCGCCGACAGGTCGGCATTGCCGCCGGCAATCTCGCGGGCGGTGACGGCGACGTTGTCGGCGACGCCGCGAATCTCGCTGATCGTGCGCCGCAACGCATCGCGCATCTGGCGGATCGTCTGCATCAGGCTGTCGGTGTCGTTCTTGCGGGTGCGGATGGCGATCGCGAGGTTGCCCGATGCAATCGCCTCCGTGACCTCGGCGGCGTAGTGCGGATCGCCGCCTATGGTGCGTTCGATGCTGCGGTTGGTGAACGCAACCAGCAGCGCGAGCAGGGCCGCCAGCACCAGGAAAACGCCGCCGGCCGCATAGAGTGAGGTGTGGAACGCGGCATCGATGTCGTCCACATACGCGCCGGTTGCGATGATCCAGTCCCACGGCGCATAGCGCACCACGTAGCCGAGCTTGTCGACCGCTCTCGCCGGCGTGACGTTCGGGCGCGGGAACACATAATCGACGAAGCCGCCTTGCGGCGCCTGCGCGGTCGCGGCGAAGGTCACGTAATGATGACGGCCGTCGGCGTCGGCCGCCTCGCTCAGGTCCTTGCCGTCCATCTTCGGCTTGATGGGGTGCATCACCATCTGCGGCCGCGAGTTGATGACGAGAAAGTAGCCGTCCTCACCATAGCGGATGTCGCGCAGCCGGGCGAGCGCCTGCTGGCGGGCCTGCTGATCGGTGAGGGTGCCGGCCTGCGCCAGCGCGGCGTACTCCTCGACGATGGACAAGCCGATATGCGCCACGTTGACCAGATCGTTCTTGCGCTCTTCAATGCGCGTCTGGTACGACAGGTAAGCCGCCGAGACCGACACCAGCAGCAGGGCGGTCAGGCTGACCAGCAGCGGCAGCCAGAGCTTTTGCTTGAATCCGAGCTTGCGCATCCACACTCCGTGAGAGGCTTGTCCATAGCGTGGGGCCGCACTTCACCGGCGCAGGCGGCCTTCACCTGTTTATCGGCATCTCGGGGGTGTGGGTGTCTAGAGTGAAACCCTTGGGTGGGGAAGCGTGGGTGGAGTGGATATGCGGCGGGGACGCGCTCCTGTCCCGCTACCGCCTCAACAACATCGAACTCAGCACGGAAAACACCGTCGACGGCAGTTCCGCCAACCGGCTCACCACGACGTTGTGCGGATAAAACGCTTCCACGGCATCGGTCAATACACCGACGCCCACCAGTTCGATCCCGGTCTTCTGAATCGCCGCGACCCGTTGGCGCAGATCGCTGCGCAACACCAGCGGGTCGCCGTCGCCGGTGGCCGGATAGCCGTCGGAGAACACCATCAGGATGCGCCGCTCGGCCGCATGATCCGCGAGCCGGGTGGCGGCCCAGGCGAGCGCCTCGCCGTCCGGGTTCTCGTGCCCGCAGTCGATGCCCGTGAGGCCGCTCAACTCCGCCGAGCCGAAGCGTTTGTAGATCTGCAGATCGAGCCGTTCGACGAGCCGGTTGTAGCGGCGCAAGTCCACGCCGGCTGCGCGTTGCCGTTCGTAGAGTTGCTTCATTTGCGGCGATTCGATCGAGCTGTAGCCGAGCACTTCGCAGTCGAAGCCCAACTGCGTGAGCGCATCGCCCAACGCGGCTGCACACAGCCGCGCCAGTTCGATCTTGCGGCCGGCCATCGAACCGCTGCGGTCGATCAGCAAGGTGACGGCAACGTCGCGCCCTTTCGTGGCGCGCTTCACCTTGAACGGCGTGCGATAGCCCGGCGAGGTGGCGAGTTTGGCGAGCGACGGCCGGTCGATTTCGCCGCGCTCCTGCTCGCGCCGCCAGCGCGTGCGCTCGTCCGCGCTCAATGCGCGCTCGAGTTTTTCCTTGAGCTGGGCGGTTTCCGCGCGCGCCTCGTTGCGCAGTTCGCGCCATGCCGTGGCGTCGCCGCGACCGGTCTGGTCGTTGACGACGTCGAACTCGGTGGCAAGCGGAATCGACATCACCATGCGCGCGGTGGCGCGCAGCGTGTGCGTGGTGGCATCGGCGCGTGCTGCGGATGGCTGCGCGTCGGCGAGCGCGTGCCCCATGCCGGCGCCGTTGAGGGCTTCGGCGGCGCCGCTCGGGTCGGTGGGCGAGGGCGCCGCGCTCTCTTCGCTCGCGCGGGTGCCGTCGCTTTCGAACGGATCGAACGACGAGCGTAGCGGGTCGGTATCGATGTCTTCGGCGGTGCCCACCGAGAACATCATGTTGTTGACCTCACCGGCCGACAGCGCCCGAACCCGCGCAAGAATCTCCTGCGCCGCGGCGATGCTGTCCGCGGTGGAGCGGCTGTGGGCCGCCCGCTCAAGAAGATCCTGCGCGGCGCCTAGCGCGGCCGCGAGCGACTGGCTCGTTTCGTTGCCTGCAACAGGCTCATCCCATAGCGCGTGTTCCACACGCCAGATGAAGCGGTCGCGCCAACGCAGACGCGTCCAGCTTTGCTGCATGCGCGTTGCGGCATGCGCCCTGAGCTTGCCGATAAACCAGCGCGCGCCGGGATACTCTTCGAGCAACTGCGCACACACGCGCCGGTCTTCGACGACCTGGGCGAGATTGCTTGCCACCCCTCGAGGCAGGGCTTCGAGTTGCGCGAGCGTGGAGTGTTTGGCCCGCGCGACGAGCAGGTCGAGATAGCCGACCAGCACATCGGTTGAAAGACTCTCGCCCACTTCGTAGTCGGGAATCACAATGCGGCCGCGCTCGACCCGCGGTCCATCTGGACTGAACACGACTGTCACGCCGTATTGCCCCGTGAGAACGCGCGCGATCTTGCTGAGCGCGGACTCGAATTCGAAGCCCCGGGCGTCGCGCGCCGTATGCATCGCGCTCACCCGGCGGGGGCGATGTGATGGCGAATGATGCCGCGGATCAGCGTGGCGTCTTCGGGGCTGACCTTGGCGTAGATGGCGGGACCGGCGGCACGCTCGGGGTCGCCGGTGCGCAGCATCAGCTCGGCCCAGTCGAGCAGCCGCCGCGTGGAGAACGCGCTCGACAGATCCTCGCGTGCGAACGCCGCCCGGCAATCGGCGGCGATCGCCGCGAGCGTGACGGCCAGCGTGGGCGTCATATGCGGAGCGAGTGTGCGCACCAGCACGTCGGCCTCTTCGGCAGGCGACAGATAGTCGAGCAGATACACGCGCCAGCGGTCGAGGAATGCCTCGTTCATCAGATTCGCGCCCTGATACAGATGGCGGAACTGGCTCATCGCGCCGACTGCGTTAGCGGTGGCGAACAGGCGAAATGCCGGATGCGGTGCGACGACCTCGTTGCCTTTCTCCTTCAGGGTGAGACGGCCATGTGGTTCGAGCACGGCGGTGAGAGCCGCGAGAATCGACGGCTCGGCGAAGTCGATCTCGTCGACGATCAGCCAGAGTCCCTCACGCATCGCGGTGGGCAGCACGCCGTCCACCCACAACGTCTCGCCGCCCTTGACGGTCCAGAAGCCGACGAAGTCGCCCACGGTCGTCTGGCCGTTCATGTTCGAGCGCACCACGCCATGCTGCGCACGCGCGGCGACCTGTTCGATCAGACTGGTCTTGCCCGCCCCCGTATGGCCGATCAGCATGACGCGCTTGTTCTCGACGATATCTTCGACGATGTCGTTAAAGCGTTCCGAGAACAGATAAGCCGGATTGACGCGCGGCACCAGCGGGCCGGGCACGCCGCAAGGCACCTCGATTTCGCCTATGCGGACTGAGTGGCCGGTTGGCGCGGAGGCGGCATCGGCCGAGTGAGCGCCGAATGCTTCGCCCGCGCTCCCAGCATTGCGCCGCGCTGCCGCCGCGCGTTGCAACGCCGGCATGAACGCGGCACGCTGCTGGGCATCGGCTTGCGGCGACGCGCCGCGCGCCTCGAACACAAAGCCTTCGCGATGCCATTTCTTCAGCTTCGCAAGCAGGTTCTCTTCATCCACCACCAGATCGATATCGACCGACGCGTTGCCTTGTGCGGTTTCGACGCCGTGTTCCAGGCGATAGGTTTGTGGCCGATCCGCCACGGTGACGCGCCACCATTCGGCGCCGGTGTCGGTGTTGCGCAGGTACAGGCCAAGGCGTTCGTCTTCGGTCAGTTCAGGGGCGTTCATCGGGGCGTGTCGTCAGGTTCAGCCATGCCGGCTGGGAGCAAGCATCTATCTTATCGCGGACACGTGGCGCGACGCCTGCCGGCCGGCAGGTCGGCCATTCACGAAGAGGGAGCATGCGTCGAGATCGCCAGAGACAAATGACATTTGCGTCAAACGAAATATACTGTCAAAGACGATTCACCTATAGTGCGAGCGCGCGTTTCCCCGGCTTTCTGGACGCGGTCCGGCGTCATGGTTTCGCTTCACTTAAGCAATTCGAACAATTCAGGCATTGATCCGGTGCTTTCCACCATTCTCTGTGTCCAGTGTCGCGACTGATGGCCCATGCGGGACGAAACCACGATATGGCATAAGGCAAAACAATGAGACTACGCACACAACTGACGGCCGCTTTGCTGGTGGCAAGCCCGCTCGCGCATGCACAAAGCAGTGTCATTCTGTATGGACGGCTGGATGCCGGCGTTCAGTATCTGAATCACGTGAGCAACGGCAACGGCGGCACGGCCAATAGCTGGAGCGCCGAAGGGGGCGACTGGGGCACCAGCATGCTGGGCCTCAAGGGCAATGAGGACCTGGGTGGCGGGCTCAACGCCATCTTCACGTTGGAAACCGGCTTGCAGGTGATGAACGGCACGACGAGCGGCGGCCGGCTGTTTTCGCGCCGCGCCTTTGTGGGCCTGAAGAGCGACGAGTGGGGCACGCTGCAGGCGGGCCGCAACCTGTTTATCGACAGCGACGGTGTCTGGGAATTCGATCCGATGGTCCAGCAGGCGTTTTCGTCCGCCTCACTCGTGCGCGGCCGCAACTGGCAGCAGACCAGCAACAACATCGAATATCACAGCCCGGTGTTCGCCGGTTTCGACGTGCAAGGCCAGTATGCATTCGGCAATCAGCCGAACGGCTTCAACAACGGCGCGGCGGGTGAGTTCGGACGCTCGGACGGCATCATGCTGTCGTATCACTCGACGCTATTCGACGTACGCGGCATCTACGACGAACTGCGCGACAACAACGGCCAGTTCACGAATATCTTCACGAGCTCGCGCGAGTTCTTCGTGGGCGCGAACGTGCACTTCGACTCGATCAAGATCCAGGGCGCCTATACCCACTACGCCGCGCCGGACACGCCGGACGGCCTCGCGGACAGCGCCAATTACTACTGGCTGGGTGCGACGTACAACGTGAACACGGCCTGGGCCCTGACGGCAGCGGGCTTCTATGTGGACGTGGGCGACGGCGGTGGCGACGCGCTGCACGATCCGTCCGGTCACGCGACGATGTACACGCTCGGCACGACCTACAACCTGACCAAGCGGACCTTCCTGTACGGCACGGTAGCTTACGTGGACAACAGCAAGCAGGCCAATTTCTCGCTGCTCGCCAATCCGCGCGAAGGCACCTCGAGCACGAGTCCGCTGCAAGGCGAATCGCAGACGGGCGCCTACGTCGGCATCATGCATCAATTCTAAGGGCGACACGCGGTGCGGACGGCGCTGTCCACACCGCGCGTGGTGTCTTCGTTGCCGCGATGCGGTTGAGTCTGTATGGTGGATGAGCTTGTGCGGGCTGACGCACCTTCATGCACGCTTAGGCCTGCTCAACACCAGGGACAACGAATGACTTCCAACGCTGCTTTGCCCGATGCACCGAATGCATCCGCTGCACCACAGGCGTCGCAAACATCGCCTGCCTCGCAGCATGCGGTCCGCACCGATGTCCTGATCGTCGGTGCCGGTCCCGTTGGACTGTTCGCCGCGTTCGAGGCCGGCGTGATCGGCCTGTCATGCCAGATCGTCGACGCGCTCGGCGAGGTAGGCGGTCAATGCATCGAGCTGTATCCGGACAAGCCGATCTACGACATCCCCGCCATTCCGTCGTGCACCGCCCGCGAACTGGTCGAGCGTCTGCTGGAGCAATGCCGTCCCTTCGATGTGCCGATTCATCTCGGTCAACGCGTCGAGTCGGTCGAGCAACGCGCCGACGGCCGCTGGACGGTCAAGACAGGCGAGGGCCTCGAATTCGACGCGGCGGCCATCCTTCTCGCCGCGGGCAATGGCGCGTTTGCCCCGCAGCGGCTTGCGCTGGAAGAGGCCGTGCCGCTGGAAGGGCGTCATGTGCATTACAGCGTGCGCAATCTCGCGGACTTCGCCGGTAAGAACGTGGTGGTGGCAGGGGGCGGCGATTCCGCACTCGATTGGGCGCTGGCCCTGCGTTCGGTGGCGGGCAAGCTGACGCTGGTGCATCGGCGCAACGGCTTCAGTGCGGTGGATTCGAGCGTCGAGAAGATGCGCCGCGCGGTGGAGGCGGGGGAGATGACGTTTATGGTCGGAGCCATAGCCGGGCTGAATGCTCCCAACGGCACGCTCGAATCGCTCGAGATCCGCCAGGTGGGCGGCGCCACACAGATCGAGGCGGAGCACGTCGTCGCGCTATATGGACTCGTCGCGGACCTCGGGCCCATCGCGAACTGGGGCTTGAGCCTGCATGCCGGGCGGATCGACGTCGATACTTCCAATTATGAAAGCTCGCGGCCGGGCATCTTCGCGGTGGGCGATATCGCCAACTATCCGAACAAGCAAAAGCTGATTCTGTCCGGCTTCCATGAGGCGTCGCTGGCCTTGCGCAAGGCTTATACGTATGCGTATCCGGAGCAGAAGCGCGTGCATGTGCATTCGAGCTACGACGCCAAGCTCGCGGCACGGGTGGCGGCAAGCGCGGAGTAGGGGCAAGGGGGCTTGCGGCGTGCAGCGTCGAGCTCCCCAACGATCCGTCGCGGTTCACGATCGCCCCGTTGTGGGGAATGACGCACAAACATAGGCCTCGCCTCATAGCGCCAGACGGGTGCCGGCGCATGGTCTGACGCACCAGCCACCCGTCGCAAATGCCCGCGGCATAAGCCTCTGCGCCTTCGAGCGCACGCAGCCAAGGCCAATTGGCATGAGACCTGCTATTTGAGTTCAAACTTGTATTCAAGATTGAACTCATGACTACCACAGGTACCGTCCGCACCGTCTGTTCGATTAGCCAGCTAGCCGCGCGCTATGCGTCGGGCAGGTTCACGCCCAGCCAGTGCGTCGAGGAAACGCTGCAGCGGATCGACGCAGTGGATCGCCCCGAAGTCTGGATCCACCGTGTCAGTGCCGAGGCGCTCTACGCCCGCGCCGCGCAACTCGAAGCGCTGCAGGCCGAAGCGGGTGCGGCGTTGTTCGAGCGTGCGCCGCTGTTCGGCGTGCCGTTCGCGGTGAAGGACAACATCGACGTGGCGGGCATGCCCACCACGGCCGCCTGTCCCGCGTTCGCCTATACGCCGGCGGAATCGGCGTTTGTCGTGCAGCGTCTGCTGGAGGCGGGCGCCATCCTGATCGGCAAGACCAATCTGGATCAGTTCGCGACCGGCCTCGTCGGGGTGCGCTCGCCGTACGGCGCCGTGCGTCAGGTCGAGTTTCCCGAACGGGTCTCGGGCGGTTCCAGTTCGGGCTCGGCGGTCGCCGTCGCGGCGGGCTGCGTGGCGTTTTCGCTAGGCACGGACACTGCCGGCTCCGGCCGGGTTCCTGCCGGCTTCAATGAACTGGTCGGCCTGAAGCCCTCGGTCGGGCTGGTCAGCAAGCGCGGCGTGGTGCCGGCTTGCCAGAGTCTCGATTGCGTGTCGATCTTCGCGCACGACGTGGCCGACGCCTGGGCCGTACTGAGCCAGTTGGCGGGCTTCGACCCGCTGGATAGCTACTCGCGCCGCGTCCCGCCCCTGGGCTTGAGCATGGCGCCGTTGCGTATCGGCGTGCCGGCCCGCGCCGAGTTCTACGGCGACGCGTTCGCCGCCGACGCGTTCCACACCACGCTCGATACGCTGCGCAAGCATCTCGCCCCTTCACCGGCGCTGATCGACCTCGCGCCGTTCACTCAAGTCTCTGCGCTGCTCTACGACGGCCCGTGGGTTGCCGAACGCCGTGCCGCGGTGGGCGAGTTCTTCGACACGCAGCGCGACGCGATCGACCCGGTGGTCGGCGGCGTGATCGGGAAGGCCGACCACTACAGCGCGGTCGACGCCTTCGCTGCGCAATACCGTCTCGCCGCGCTCAAGCGCGCGGCCGAGGCGGTCTTCGACGACATCGACGTCCTGATCGTGCCCACCACGCCGACGCATCCGACCATCGCCGCCGTCAAGGCCAATCCGGTCGAGCTGAACAGCCAGCTCGGCTACTACACGAACTTCGTCAACCTGCTCGATCTGTGTGCGCTGGCGGTGCCGTGCGCAAGACGCAGCGACGGCCTGCCGGCCGGCGTCACGCTGATCGCGCCGGCGGGCGCGGATCATCGGCTGGCGGTGTTGGGCGCGCAGATCCAGAAGCTCTTCTTCGACGACGTGCACGCGCCCGACCTGCCACAGCGCCCGTTGCCGACCGACGAGCCGTCCATCACGCTCGCCGTGGTCGGCGCGCATCTGCGTGGCCAACCGTTGAATGGGCAACTGCTCGAAGCAGGGGCGCGCTTTATCGAAGCTGCCGAGACCACGCCCGACTATCGACTATTCGCGCTGGCCGGCACGACGCCACCCAAGCCCGCACTGGTTAGGATGCCGGATCATCCTGTCCACGCCGACGCCGACGCCAGCGCTAAAAATCCCACGCAACCCATCGCCGTCGAACTCTGGCAGGTGCCGCTGCGCCTGTTCGGCGCGCTGGTCGCGCAGGTGCCGGCGCCGCTGGGCATCGGCACGGTGCAACTGGCGAACGGCTTGAGCGTCAAGGGTTTTATCTGCGAACCCGCAGCCATTACGGCGGCAACTGGCGCACGCGACATCACGCACTTCGGCGGCTGGCTGGCCTATCTCGCGAGCCTTGCCGCCTCTCCCTCCGTTGCTGTTTCTTCCTAACCGTCAACCCCACGAGACCGGATCCGTCATGAGCAATCGTCGTCACTTTCTTAAGAATGCCAGCCTGCTGACGCTTGGTGCGGTGCTGCCGTTCGAATCGGTATTCGCCGCCGGCAAACTGACCGTCGGGGTGATCTACGTCGGCGCGCGCGGCGACTATGGCTATAACCAGGCCCAAGCCCAGGCGGCCAACGTCATCAAGTCGCTCCCCAACGTCAAGGTGGTCGAAGAAGAGAACGTGCCGGAGACCATCGCGGTGCAGAAGTCCATGGAAGCGATGATCGAGCAGGACGGCGCAACCCTGATCTTCGCCACCTCGTTCGGCTATTTCGATCCGCACGTGCTGAAGATGGCCGCCAAATATCCGAACGTGCGCTTCGCGCATTGCGGCGGCCTGTGGAAGCAGGGCAACCCGTCGAACATCACCAGCTACTTCGGTTATATCGACGAATGCCAGTACCTGAACGGCGTCGTGGCCGGCCACATGAGCAAGAGCAAGAAGCTCGGCTTCGTCGCCGCCAAGCCGATCCCGCAGGTGCTGCGCAACATCAATGCGTTCACGCTCGGCGCGCAGTCGGTCGATCCGTCGATCACCACGCACGTGATTTTCACGGGCGACTGGTCGATGCCGGTCAAGGAAGCGGAATCGGCCAACAGCCTCGTCGATCAGGGCTGCGATGTGCTGACCTGTCACGTGGATGGTCCGAAGGTCGTGATCGAAACGGCCGAGAAGCGCGGCGCGATGAGCTGCGGCTATCACGCGAGCCAGGCCGCGCTGGCGCCCAAGGGTTATCTGACCGGTGCGGAATGGGACTGGGCCACGCCGTACAACGAACTGGTGGCGGGCGCGCAAACCGGCAAGCCGCAACCGAACGTGCTGCGCGGCGGCCTGAAGGAAGGCTTCGTGAAGATGTCGGCGTATGGCGCGAAGGTGACGCCCGACGCGCGCCAGAACGCGGACGGCGTGAAAGCCAGGATGATGTCCGGCGAATTCGTGATCTTCAAAGGCCCGATCAAGGACAACAAGGGCGGCGTGGTGGTCGCGGACGGCACCACGCACGTGCAGACCGACTACACGCTCGAAAGCATGAACTACCTGGTCTCGGGTGTGGTGGGCCAGATCTGATGCACTCGCGGTCCGATCATTTCTCAAGGAGCGGCCATGCGTCCTAATGCGAGTTCTGCCCGGCTGATGCTCGGCGCGCTGCCGGCGTTGCCCACGCTGTGTGCGCTGGCGGGCACGCTGTTGCTGTTCTGGCTGTTCCTGCTGGTGCAGGGCGCGCCGGCGCTCGATGCGATCGGGCTGATTTTTCAGGGCGCGTTCGGTTCGTCGTTTGCGTGGCAAAGCACGCTGCTGCGCGCGTCGCCGCTGATGTTGACGGCGCTGTGCGTGGCGCTGCCAGCTCAGGTTGGGTTGATCGTGATTGGTGGCGAAGGCGCGCTGGCGCTCGGCGGGCTGGCGGCCGCGGTGGTGCCGCAGTGCTTGCCGGCCGGCACGCCGTGGCTCGTCGCCACGCCGTTGATGGCGGCGGCCGGCATGCTTGCGGGTGGCGTCTGGATCGGCGCGATCGGCGCGTTGCGGCAATGGCGCGGCGTCAACGAGACGATCAGCAGCCTGCTGATGTCGTATATCGCGATTGCCTTGTTCAAACATCTGGTGGAGGGACCGCTGCGCGATCCGGCGAGCCTGAACAAGCCTTCGACGCTGCCGGTGCCCGACGCCATGACCATCGGCTCGCTGCCGGGGCTGGAGGTGCACTGGGGGCTGCTATGGGGCGTGCTGGCCTGTATCGCGGCGTGGGTGTTCGTCAGGCACAGCACGAAAGGCTTCGCCATGCGGGTGGTCGGCGGCAGTAATCGGGCCGCGCGGTTGGTGGGGTTGCCGGTCGGGATGCTGGCGCTGGCGGCCTGTTCGATGGGCGGCGCCGCAGCGGGTCTCGCGGGCATGTTCGAAGTCGCGGCGGTGCAGGGCAGCGCGAATGCATCGCTGCTGGCGGGCTATGGCTACAGCGGCATTCTGGTGGCCTTCGCCGCGCGCCAAAACCCGTTGGCCATCGTATTGTGCGCAGTCCTGATTGGTGGCATCGAGGCAAGCGGTAGTCTGCTGCAACGGCGTCTGGATCTGCCCGATGCGACCACGCTCGTGCTGCAGGGTCTGCTGTTCGCCAACCTGCTCGCGTGGGAAGCGCTGGGTGGCCGCATCGTGGCATGGCGCGTGAAACTGCAGGCGCTGGCCGTCACCGAAGTGCCGGTGCAACTGGAGAAGACTCATGCCTGATATGCACTCGCCTGTCGTGATCCTGCTGCTCTCCTTGCTGGCCGGCGCGATTCGCGTCAGCACGCCGTATCTGTTCGTGAGTCTCGGCGAATGCCTGACGGAGAAGGGCGGCCGCGTAAATCTCGGGCTCGAAGGCATTCTCGTCTCCGGTGCGATGAGCGGTTATGCCGCGTCCTATCTGAGCGGTTCGCCGTGGCTTGGCGTGCTGGCGGCCGGCATCGTGGGCCTGCTGTTCGGCTGTCTGCATGGGCTCGTGTGCTCGCTGCCGCGCGTCTCCGACATCGCCTTCGGCATTGCCCTGATGCTGCTCGGCACCGGCCTCGCGTTCTATCTCGGCAAGCCGTTCATCCAGCCGCAAGCGCCGATGCTGCCGTCGATCGACCTCGGCAGTTGGGCCGTCTCGCCGCAATTGCGCAACGCGCTGCATATCAGCCCGCTGTTCGTCATCGGCATCGTGCTGGCGTTTCTGCTGCAGTGGGGCTTGCGCAGCACACGCTGGGGCATGACGCTGCGCCTCGTCGGCGATCATGCGGAGACCGCGCGGGCGATGGGCTATCCGCTGACGCGCATTCGCATTGCCGCAACGGCCGTTGGCGGATTTTTTGCGGGCGTGGGCGGCGCGTATCTGTCGCTGGTCTACCCTGGGAGCTGGAACGAGGGCCTCTCCAGCGGCCAGGGCTTGATGGCCGTCGCGCTGGTGATTTTCGCGCGCTGGCAGCCGCTGCGCTGTCTGTTTGCCGCGCTGCTGTTCGGTGCGGCCGGCGCGCTCGGCCCCGCCTTGCAGGGCATCGGCGTGACGAGCGGCTACTACCTGTACAACGCCGCGCCTTACGTGCTGACGCTTGCGATCATGATCGTCAATTGCCGTCCCGACCGGACGCTCGCCGGTGCGCCGGGCGAACTCAGCCTCACGCGCTGACGCGCATGTCGATGCCAACCTGAAGAGTCCACCACCATGAACCGATTCATCGAAGCGAAGCCTTACCCGTGGCCCTATGACGGCAACCTGCGGCCGGACAACACGGCGCTGGTCATCATCGACATGCAGACCGACTTCTGCGGTCACGGAGGCTACGTCGACAAGATGGGCTACGACCTGTCGCTCACGCGCGCCCCGATCGAGCCGATCAGCAACGTGCTCGCGCTGATGCGCGCCCAGGGCTTCACGATCATTCATACGCGTGAAGGGCATCGTCCGGACCTGTCCGATCTGCCGGCCAACAAGCGTTGGCGCAGCCGCCGCGCGGGCACCGAGGGGGTGGGCATCGGCGACGACGGCCCTTGCGGCAGGATCCTCGTGCGCGGCGAAGTGGGCTGGGAGATCATCGACGAACTCGCGCCGTTCCCCGGCGAAATCATCATCGACAAACCGGGCAAGGGCTCGTTCTGCGCGACCGATCTGGAGCTGGTCCTGCGCACGCGCGGCATCGTCAACCTGGTGCTGACCGGCATCACGACCGATGTCTGCGTCCACACCACCATGCGCGAAGCGAACGATCGCGGCTTCGAATGTACGGTGCTGGCCGACTGCTGCGGCGCGACCGACAAGAGCAATCACGACGCCGCGCTGCACATGATCACGATGCAAGGCGGCGTGTTCGGCACGGTGTCCGATTCGCGCGCGCTGCTTGCCACTCTCGGACGCTGACCGATCATGTCGACTCCCGCTCCCTACAACCAGCCGCAAGACGCGGCCACGCATGCGCTGGGTGTCGAAGTCCTCGGCGCCACGAAATCGTTCGGCTCGTTCCGCGCGCTCGACAAGGTGTCGATCAAGGTCGCACCCGGCACCATCCACGCGCTGCTCGGCGAGAACGGCGCGGGCAAGAGCACGCTGGTGAAGGGGCTGGTCGGCTATGGCCTGCTCGACGAAGGACAGATCACCGCAGACGGGCGCGAAGTGAAGATCGCCTCGCCGCGCGATGCCCAGGCGCTCGGCATTGGCATGGTGTATCAGCATTTCACGCTGGCAACCGGTCTGTCCGTCGAAGAAAACCTGCTGCTGGCGCGCGGGCGTTTGTCCTGGCGAATCGACTGGAAGCGCGAGCGCGCCGCGTTGACGGAGTTCATGACGCGCATGCCGTTCAGGCTGCCGCTCGACGCGCCGGTCGCGGGACTTGCCGCCGGCGAAAAGCAGAAGCTGGAAATCCTCAAGCAGCTCTATCTGCGCCAGCGCTTTCTGATTCTCGACGAACCGACCTCGGTGCTCACGCCGCAGGAAGCGGACGAGGTGCTCGGCCTGATGCGCGATCTGACGACGCGCGGCGAACTGACGGTGCTGATGATCACGCACAAGTTTCGCGAGGTGATGGCCTATGCCGACGACGTCACAGTCCTGCGCAAAGGACGCCAGGTCGGCACGACGGCGGTCGCGCAGACCGACCGCGAACAACTCGCGAACTGGATGATGGGCACGAGCTCGATCGTGCAGGCCGAGGCCTCGCGCGAAGAAGCGCCGGTATTGGCGGAGATCCGCGTCGAGCGGGCCGCGCGCAAACAGGTCGATCCCGAGGCGGCAATCCGGCTCGAACTGCGCGACCTTTCGGTGCAGGACGACCGCGGCCACACGGCCGTGCGGCATGCGACGCTGGCCGTACGCGCGGGTGAGATTCTCGGTCTCGCGGGTGTGTCGGGCAACGGCCAGAAGGAACTGGTCGAGGCGCTGGTGGGCCAGCGGCGTCCCGTGGCAGGCGAGATGCAGATCGCCGGTGCGCCGTATCGCGCCACACGTGAGGAGATGACCACGCGGCGCGTCTTCGCGATTCCCGAAGAGCCGCTCAAGAACGCCTGTGTGGCCGGCATGAGCGTGGCGGAAAACCTGGCACTCCGAGATTTCGACCGCACGCCGGTCTGCCGCGGCGGCTGGCGGCTCGATCGCAAGGCGATGCGCGAGCGCGCCACGGAGTTGATCCGCGACTTCAACGTGCGTCCGCCCGTGCCGGACCGGATGATCGGCACGCTCTCCGGCGGCAACGTGCAGCGTGCGGTGCTCGCGCGCGAACTGGGCCAGCCGGTGGATGTGCTGATCGTCGCGAATCCGGTGTTCGGTCTCGATTTCGCGTCGGTGGCGGATATTCACGCGCGGTTGATCGCGGCGCGCGATGCGGGCGCGGCCGTGCTGCTTGTCAGCGAAGATCTGGATGAGTTGCTGGAACTGGCCGACCGTATCGCCGTGATGGCGGAAGGCAGACTGGTCTACGAAACGCCGGCGGCAGGCGCGGAGCGCGCCGTGCTGGGACGGCACATGGCGGGGCATATGGACGAGGCGTTCCACTAATGATGAGCATCGAAGTTAAGGCGTTACCTTCGCCGTTCGTATTCGAGCCGCAGCACACCGCGCTCGTGATCATCGACATGCAGCGCGATTTCATCGAGCCAGGCGGCTTCGGCGAGTCGCTCGGCAACGATGTCTCGTTGCTCGCGGAGATCGTGCCGAGCGTCGCCGAACTGCTGGCGCTCGCCCGTCGCATTGGCTTGCTGGTGGTCCACACACGCGAATCGCATGCACCGGACCTGTCCGACTGTCCACCGGCGAAGCGCTTGCGCGGCGCACCGCAGATGCGCATTGGCGAGCCTGGACCGATGGGCCGGATTCTGGTGCGCGGCGAACCCGGCAATGCGATTATCGACGCGCTGGCGCCCGTGGAGGGCGAACTGGTGATCGACAAGCCCGGCAAAGGTGCGTTTTACGCCACGCGCTTAAGCGAAGCGTTGAGCGCACGCGGCATCACGCATCTGCTGTTCGCCGGCGTCACGACCGAGGTCTGCGTGCAGACCTCGATGCGCGAGGCCAACGACCGCGGCTATGAATGCCTGCTGATCGAAGATGCCACCGCCAGCTACTTCCCCGCGTTCAAGCAGGCGAGTCTGGAGATGATTCGTTCGCAGGGCGGCATCGTGGGCTGGACCGCACCGTTGGCCGCATTGAAAAAAGGACTGTGAGGATGGAAGTCAACAAGCCGGAAATCGTCGCCGAAGTGACGGCAGCATTTGTCGAATACGAACGGGCGCTGGTCGCCAACGAAGTGGACACGATGAACGCGCTGTTCTGGCATACACCCGAAACCGTGCGCTACGGGATTGCCGAAGTGCAGCACGGCGGCGACGCGATACGCGCGTGGCGCGCGTCGTGCGAACCGGTGCCTGCGTCGCGGCGTCTGTATCGCACCGTGGTCACCACCTTCGGCGCCGACTACGCCACCGTCAGCACCGAGTTCACCAGCGACGCCACCGCGTTGCTCGGCCGCCAGATGCAGAGCTGGGCACGCGTGGGAACTGCTAGCGAGGCGCACCACGGTTGGAAAATCGTCGCCGCCCATGTGAGTCTTATCGCTGCGCCATGAATGGGCGCCCCGGCGTGCTCTTGAGCAACGCATAATAAGAACATGGCAAGGAGAGGGTGCGAGATGAGTGAAAACGAAACGGGCGACGTGAAGCTGGCAAGCGCGCCGTTTGCGGCCAATGCGCCCAACCCGTTGGCCGAGCAGGTGTATCAGCAACTGAAGAGCGACATCTTCAGTTTCCGGCTGTTCCCCGGCGACCGCTTCTCCGAAAGCGACATCGCCCAGCACTACGGCGTATCGCGCACGCCGATGCGCGATGGCCTGTTTCGCCTGCAACGCGAGGGCTATCTGGAGGTGGGTTTTCGGCGCGGCTGGAAAGTTTCGCAGATCAACTTCGAGCAACTGGATCAGCTCTACGATCTGCGCATCGTGCTCGAACTGGCCTCGCTCGAGCGCTTGACCTCGGGTAATGCACCGCACGCGGCCATCGCCCCGCTCAAGGCAATCTGGTGCGTCGAGCCTGAACTGCGCGAGAGCGATCCGGTGACCATGTTCGGCATGGACGAGAATTTCCACCGCCAACTGGTGGCCGCGACCGGCAATGGAGAAATGCTTCGGGTGCACAACGAGGTCACCGAGCGCATCCGCATTGTGCGGCGGCTGGATTTTCTCAAGCCGCATCGGACCAGCGCGACCTATGACGAGCACTCGACCATGCTGCACCTGATCGAGCGCAACCGCTTGCCGGAAGCCAGCATTCTGCTGCGTGCGCACATCACGCAGAGCAAACTCGAGGTGCGCAAGATCACGGTATCGATGCTTGCTGCGGCACGCGATCAGAAGCTGCCGTTTGTGTCTTAGGGGCGTCGTCGCCGAATGGGGGGCGCAACGTCAGTTGACGCGTCTTGCGAAGTCGCAGCGCCAATGCACCGGTTCGGTTCAATCGCGCTGGAACATGGCGGAGATCGACTACTCCGGGTGGCTCGCAGGGCACAGCGGATTGCTACACTGCGATTGGGTTTCGCTCCGGCTCCGCCCGCAATTTCTCCCCGCAAGACCACGCCTGCCGCTGTTGCTCGTCGTTAGTTAAGCGAAGCGCTCGAAGACGCCCCCGAATCGACCCAACGTTGCGCGCCCGCAGCGTGTCCCGGAGGTAACACATGTCCACGCTCTGTTCCGGCTTGCCGCAAATCGTCCGGTGGGCGCTCGTGTGTGGCGTGGCCGCGCTGGCCTTGAATGCGCATGGGCAGCGTTCGGCGGGTGGGTCCGAGGCCGTGCCCTCGCAACTGCTCAGCGACGACGAGCGAATTGATTTCTGCACACAAATGCACCGTGCGTCGACGCCGCAGGAGCGCAGCGCGGTGGCCGCGCGGATGCGCGATACCTTGACGCCGCGCGCCAAAGGGCAGGGTGTCGCGCTGCCGCCGTGGGTGCTCGCGGGACGGCCTGCCGGCGAGGGCAGCGACATACCGGGTCTGAGTTGCCAGGCCGGCGCCGCGCGGCCGCGGATGCCCACGGCCGTGCCCGCACCGGTGCCTGCACCCGCGCCGGTTCGCGAGGTGCCTGAACGCAAGCCGCCGCAGCACGAAGTGGCTACGCGCGAACCGCCCGGCCGTTCGCCTGCGAGCCGCGAACCGTCGACTCACGCGTCGGCGGCGAATCAATCCGCCGCGCAGAGCATGCCGGCTACGGCTACGGCTACGACTACGACTCCGGCAATGCCACCCCCCGACACCTCGGCGCGCAATACCTCGCCCAACGACATACCGGTCGCTCACGACAACCACGGCATCGCTTATGTCACCGGCGGCGTAGGCCAGGACGAAGTCGCGGCGTTTCGCGGACTCGCCTCCGGCTACAACATGCGGGCGACCTTCATGACGGGGTCCGGCGAGTATCTGTCGGGCGTGGCGGTGCAGGTGGCGCGATCGGACGGCACGGTGGTGTTCAACGCGACCTCGGATGGGCCGTATCTGTTCGCCCGGCTTCCGCAGGGACACTACCGTTTGACGGCCATGCTGGATGGCGCGCCGCGCAGTCGCGAACTGTATGTGCCGGCGCGTGGCGGCGTCAGATTGACGTTGGTGTGGCCGATGCTGCACGCAAGCTCGACCAACTAGATCGACGCAACGCGCCGGGCGGTCCGGCGCGCTGCGCGCAAGCGCTAGCTCAACTGCCGTTGTAGACAGTCCGGTTGAGCATCTTGATCTGGCCGTCGGTTTCGGCCTGGTACAACTCGCGCTTCACTTCCTGGCGCGTGAGGCCGGCCGGCGAGCCGGCGGCGGTCTGGCCGCTGGTGTCCATGCCGACGCCGCTGTTGGCGGTGCCGTTGACATTGGCGTCGCCGTTGCCGACGGTCGCTGCCGGTTGAGCGGCGGTGGGGGCATCCTGCGCAAACACGGGCGCGGCGCAAGCAATGGCGGAAACAGCAACTGCAACATAAGCGATTCGGAACATATTCGACTCCTGGAGGAAGGACGTTAGGACTTCGGCTTATTTCTTGAAACACTGCCGAATTCGGGTCTCCACAACGCCAAACCAGTCTACGGCCGCGCTCGGGTCGTCATGCTGACGCCTGGATGGCAAATTGGTCAGATATAAAACCGTTGAATGAAAGGCCGAAAATAGCCGTGCAAGGCGGATGAAAGGGCCAACTCATACTGGGCCTGCCGCTGCGGGCGGCTCGTTAGACGCCGCGCTGGAATAAATGCTGAATGGGTAAATCTTTAAATCGCTGCCGGTGGTCCCCTTATTTTTTAAAAACTGAGACGCACGGACAAGTTTTGTCCTTTGAAACGATCAGACTGGCAAAAAGAGAGAAACAGATGACCATAAAACACAAAGGTCGATTTGCAACGGCTTGGTGTGATATTTCCGGGGACCCATAATGAATCACCATCAGCTTGAAAAAGATATTGAACATCTTGAGCACCTGCTGCCGCGAATCGCCACGGCGGACCGTCCGTTGCCGCTGAGTTACTGGCGGGATCGGGTGGACGGTTTGTCCGGCGTGGTCCAGGTGCCCTCGCAGGTCAGCCGGGTCAACCGGCTCAAGGAAGCGCTGCGGGCACTCGAAGCGTGCCAGCAGGCGTTGCCGCACGCGCAGAGGGAGAGAGGCGGTGCAACTGGCGTGCGCTGCACTTTGCAAGGCGGAACGGGGTAGGGGGCCGCGCAGCGTCACGCCTCGCGTGCGTCGATTCGACCGGCGCTGCGCCTAAACGGCATTGAGCTGAAACGCGAGCATCGCGTCAGCCGGCATCGGCTTGCCGAACAGGTAGCCCTGCATCACGCGGCCACCTAGCGAGGTCAATATTTCGCACTGCGATTCGGTTTCGACGCCTTCCACCACGCATTCCAGGCCGAGGTTGCGGCACAGATCCATCACCGAGCGGATGATTTTTGCGGAAGCGACGTCTGTATCGACCTCGGCCACGAAGCTGCGATCGATCTTGATCGTATCGAAGGGCAGCCGGTGGACATAGCTCAGGCTCGAGTAGCCGGTGCCGAAATCGTCGAGCGACACATGGCAGCCCACCTGCTTGATCAGCGACAGCGAGGCGCGCGCCTGCCTGAAGTCGCGCGTCACGGCGGTTTCGGTGATTTCGAAATGCACCCGCTCGGCATCGGTCGGGCTTTCCTGCACGATATCCAGCAGCCGGCGCGCGCGCGGCACCGACGAGATGTCGAGTGCCGAAAGGTTGAACGACAGATACATGTGGGCCGGCCAATGGGAGGCTTCGGCCAGCGCCTTGCGCAGCAGCACCTCGGTGACCACGCGGATCAGATCGGTCCGCTCGGCGATGCGGATAAATTCTTCCGGTCTGACCTGGCCAAGCTTCGGACTGCGCCAGCGGCCCAGGGCTTCGAAGCCCACCACGCTGTGCGCGCCGACGTCGTAGATGGGCTGAAACTCCAGATAGAGCTCGGCGTCGAGGCTTGCGGCCTTGAGCTCCTGAGCGACCAGACTGGCGCGCCGCACGCGGTGCTCGTGCTCGGCGGAAAACACCACCGCGGTGCCGCGACGGCTCTCCTTGCCGACGTAGAGCGCCGCATCCGCGCGCTCGAAGATATCGGAGACGCTGACGCTCGGCGGCGGCAAGCCGGCCCAGCCGATCGTGCCCGACAACTCCGCCGTGTTGCCGCCTATCGTGTAAGGGCGGCTTAACCGCTCGCACAGCGTCTGACCGAGGCGGTCGAGTTCGTCTTCCGTGAGGCGCCGTTGAATGATGATGCCGAATTCGTCGCCGCCCAGCCGCGCAAAGAAGATCGCCGGGTCCGCCAGATCCAGAAGCCGTACACCGACTTCCTTGAGCACGAGGTCGCCGCTCGAGTGCCCGTAGATATCGTTGACCTGCTTGAAGCCGTCGAGATCGATCAGGCCCATGTGGAAGGTGGCCGTTTCGCCCGTGCCTTGCTCGGCCAGCGCATTCAGCGACGAAAAAAAACTGCGCCGGTTGGGCAGGCCCGTGAGGCTGTCGATATTCGCGAGGCGGAAGTTATCGTCGCTGAGTTTCTGCGTGACGGCCTGGCTGGCCAGCAGTTCGCGCTTCGAAGACTCGAGACTGGAGAAGTTTCGATAGTAGAGGTGGACGATCAGGGCGAGCGTAATGCCGACGAACAACATGTCGACCGCCATCGCGACAAACACCGGACGGCCCGCCGCAAACAGGACGATCGTGAACGAGCCGATCACGATGCTCAGCAGCAGGAACGCGGCGGCGCGCAGATGCATCAGGCAGAACACGCATCCCACCACCGTGGTCGCCATGTAGAACGCCACCTGAGCCTGCTCGTAGGCGGGGCCGTAGTGGAACAGCAGCGCGGCCCACGTCGTGAAAGTGACGCCCATCACGCCGGCGAGCCACAAGGTCTTGCGCAATTCCGGCACCGCCTGCTCATGCGTGAGCGTCCGTTGCCGGAAGAACCACCATCGCACGCAGCGAATCAGGCAGAAGGCGCAGAGGGCAAGCGGGGCGTAGACGGCGAGCCACGCGGGCGCGCAGCCGACGTGCGTGATCGCCACCGCCATGGTGTTGATCACCAGCATGAAATAGAGCAGCGGGATTTGCCGGCCGAAGGCCTGCATCTGCGAGCGCACTAGTTCCGGATCGGTGCCGTCGACCGTGAACGCCCCCCGTATTCGAGCTACCGAAACCATCAGTGCCCCTAACCTGGATTTAGATGTAACACCGTATATCGGCATTTCCCCCCAGGTTCTTCAGCGTTTCTTCGCTGTACGACGCAAATAGGCGGGGTATTTTTTCAGGGGCGGGCACGCAAACGTTGTCGTGCTGGTGCGGGGAGTTTGCGTCGCCGGTTTTGCGGGTTCTGCCGGTCCAGGCTTTCAGAGGCTTACGCTAGCTCAGATGGCGTGGTTCGCTTGCGTTGACGCATCAGTGTGTCGCGATAGATGCCCGGCTGCTGCGCCAGTTCCGCCGGTGAGCCGTCCTGGGTGACGCGGCCGCGGTTGATCACGAGGATGCGGTCGAAGCTCTGCAGCGTGGACAGACGGTGGGCAATAGCGACTACCGTGCGGTTTTGCATGAGCCGTTCGAGGGCGGTTTGAATCGCTGCTTCGGAGGCCGAATCGAGCGAGGAAGTGGCTTCGTCGAGCAGGAGAATCGGCGAATCCCTGAGGATGGCGCGCGCAATGGCGATGCGCTGCCGTTGGCCGCCTGAAAGCCGCGTGCCGCGATCGCCGGCGATGGTGTTGAGCCCATCGGGCATGGCGGCGATGAAGTCGAGGCAGTTGGCGTCCTCGCAGGCACGCCGCACTTCGGGCTCGGAGGCTTTCGGCACGCCGTAGCGGATGTTCTCGAGCAGCGAGCGATGAAACAGCGAGGCATCCTGCGGGACCACCGAAATCGCCGCCTGCAGGCTGTCGAGGCTTACCTTTGCGATGTCCTGGTCCGAGATGGCGACACTGCCGCCCGCCGGTTCGTAGAAGTGCTGGATCAGGGCGAGGATGGTCGATTTACCCGCGCCCGATGGACCGATCAGCCCGACCCGCTCGCCGGCCCGGATCTGCAGATTCAGGCCGTTCAACACCGGCCGTCGCCCGGGGTAGGCGAAGGTCACGTCCCTGAACTCGATGGTGGCTTCCCGCACCTGCAGAGGCGGCGCGTCGTGGTGCTCCGGCATGTCGTGCGGCGTCAGCAGGATCGACGAGGCTTCGCCGAGGCGGGCCACGTGTTGCGTAAGATCGACGAAAGCCACCGCCAGATCGCGTGTACCGTGCAGGATCGCAAAGCCGAGCGAGCTGATCAGCACCACGTCGCCGGTGGTTGCGCGATCCATGCTCCAGAGCCATAAGGTCCAGCCGAGCATGGCGGCCGACAGCAGCGCGGTAGCCAGCGCATGCAGCAGGCGCAGTTTCTCCAGGTAAAGCAGGCTGCGGGTGCGCGCCTGAGTTTCCGTGGACAGATGCGCGTCGAAGCGGCGCCGCTCGGATCGCACGGCGCCGAACGCCCGCACCAGCCCCATGTTGCCGATGATGTCGACCAGTTCGCCGTCCACCGACGCCGCTCGCGCCGCGAACGCCTGGTGCCGCGAGGTGCCTTTCTTCGCCAGCACGAAGACCGCGAAGGCAAGCGTGGCGGAGATCGCCACCAGCGCAGCGCTCATCGGCACGCTGACGGTCGCGACCATCGCAATGGCGCCGACCACCGTCAGGCAGGGCGGCAGCGCGGTCCATGAGACGGTGTTTTCGAGCACGTATACGGCATTGGCCGTCGCCGAGATGCGGCTCGACAGGACACCCGGCGGTTTGTCCGCGAAGAACGCGGGTGGATGCGCGGTCAGATAGGCGAACATCTCGCGGCGGATGTCGCCGGTCACGGTCACGAAGACGCGCGCCGCGATCCAGCCGCCGACGCGCCAGAACAGGTTGTCCGCGAGGATCAGCCCGACGAGTATGACGAATGCCCGCATCACGACGGCCGGATGCGCGCGCCCGGACGGCAGGGCGTCGATGAGATTCTTGATGCCGTACTGCGAGGCCAGCGCGCAGCCGACCGCGGCGAGCACACTCGTCAGCACGATCAGATGCGACACTTTGCGCCGGGCAAGGTAACGCCAGAGGAGACGCAGCGGCTTGCCGGCATAGCGCGACATTTCCCGCGAGCGCGCACGCCGGCGTGCATGGCGGATGTGACGCCGGCGGGTGGGTTCGGGAATGTCCATTGCCTCGTGCTTCGTCGCGGTTGCGGTTGCGGGCCTGACGGAGCGCCGCGCTTTTAGCGTGCGGGGCCGGCAAGCGGTGGCCTGGTGAGTGAATCGCCATGAGGGGCGTCAGCAACGCGCGTGCCCGAAGGGGCGATGGCGGTGAACGGGGGCGTTCGATTTACGCGGCTTGCGTCACTTGCCTCACAATCTGTTCCGCTTAAAGCATTTTGTTTTTGAGCCGATATGCTGTCGACGCGGGGAAGAGTCCCTCTGGAAAGCCTATGCATACCCATTACGACAATCTCAAGGTCACACGCGGCGCGCCGGCGGAGGTGATTCGTGCCGCGTATAAGGCGTTGAGCCAGCGGTACCACCCCGACAAGAACCCCAGCCCCGACGCGCAGCGCATCATGCGCATCATCAACGAGGCCTATGCGGTGTTGGGCGATCCGGACCGCAGAACGGCCTACGACCGCGAACTCGCCGCGCGCGACGGGCAGGCGCCGAAGGTGGCGGGGCCGTCAGCCGGTCAGCCGCAGCAGGGCGCTGAGGTGCACACCGGCGGTGCGGGCGCGGACTCGCCGCCGTTCGCGGCGGGCCATCAGGGCCACCAAGGCTACCAGTTCAACCCAGGCTCCCAGGCCGCCTACGAAGCGGCGACCGCCTTTTACACGCAGACAAATAAACGAGGCCTCTCGCGCAAGGCCATTGCTGCGTTGGTCCTCGTCGTGCTGTTGTGCGCTGCCTGGTTATGGCATATCAACCAGCGTCAACCGAGCGGCCGGCGCGAGGTTATCGCCGCGCAGAATGCCGGCCCATCGGTCACATGGACCAATCCGGTCACCCACGCGAGCGCCGACATCGACGGCATCTGGAAGCTCTCGGTGACGGGCGCCGACGACGGCCAACCGGTGTACACCTTCACCGAAGCAAACGGCAGCGCGGCGATCGTTTTCGCGCGAGAGGATCTGCCCGGCGTCGGCTTCAACAAATACATTCCCGCCTACCTGCGCAACAACGCCGCCACCATGCCGCTCGGCGCGCCTGGCATCCGCGAGACTACGGATGGTCACGAGAGCTGGTCCACAGACGGCCACCTCATTGCGGCTCCGTCCATGAGGACGCACGTGGAATTGCGTCATATCGACACGTCGTTCTGGCGTCTCGTGATCGTGCAAGCCCAGCCCTACGAGGCCACGGACGACGCCACCCGCACCCTGAAAGCACGGTTATGGGCAACGCTCGCGGGGCTTTAACGCACGCCTGGCACAGCGCACAGTGCACTGTGCCCCGTGCTGCGGGCACGGTAGACACTGCCGGCACGCGCCGCGCCGTTACCGCGCCGCTTTCATCGTATTCTGCAGCGTGAGCGGCGCCTGGTATCCCGTCAGTTCCAGATACCCGCGTCCGACGCCTTGCCCCGCGCGCTTCACTGTCACCGCGCCTTCCCAGTAGGCCGAGCCGGTGGAATCGCGGGTGTCCATTTCCTGATCGTCCAGCAGCGGCTCCAGTTGCCACGTGAGCGCGCCCGTCTTCACGGTTTCCGCCACCGGATAGACCGTGTCGGTGCGCGGCGAGCGCCACGTCCGCTGCGGGATGAAATCCACCTGAGCCGGATCGAAGGTGGTGAGCTTGCCGTTCGCGTCGCGCAATGCCGCGTGCGCCCAAACCGCATCGCCATTGCGGCCACGAACCTTGAAGGCCATCAGCGCCGAGCCGTCCGGGAAATTGGCGCCGAGCCAATCCCAACCCGCCGAATCGGGGCTCAGCAGCGTGCTCGACCATTCGTGGTCGAGCCACGCCACGCCGCTTACGGGTGTGCTGGCCCCCGCGGCGGCCACGCCGCCCGCACCGCTAGCCGAACGCGCCGGTCGCGAGACGCTGCCGCTCACGCGCAGTTGCGGCTCGCTGTAGTAGTAGCTCGCCTCGCCGGCAAGCGGACCTTTCTGCGAGTAACCCTGCTGACCTTGAAGCAGCGGTGTCTGGGTGGGCGTGAGCGAGAGGTTCAGCGCGAACTCGCCGGCCTGGGCCAGCACGCTGTAGTGGCCGTCGGTTGCGCGCACCATGTGCCAGCTATCGAGCTTGACGTCGGTGTTGTCCAGTTTCGCATAGGCGAGACCGAAGCCCTGCCGCGCGACCTTCTGGTCATGCACCAGCTTGCCGAAAGCCGGATCGCTGAGCGCGGCATGCGCGATGATCAGTTGCGTCGGCGCGAAGGCGCTCGGGTCCGTTGCGTCATGCTCCGTGGCCGAGCGGAAGAATGTGATCTGAAAGCCCAGCGGCTTGCCGTCCGGCGTGTTGAGCCAGCCAGTGGCGTACCACCATTCGGTCCGGAACGTGGGGTGTGCGCCTGTATCCGTCGGGAAGGCCAGCGGATGTCCCGGCGCGACCGCGGCAAATTGGGGAGGCGCTGCCATGGCGGCCGTGCCGAAGCCAATGACAGCGCATGAGACGGCGCATGCGCACAGCGCAGGACGTGCCCGCAATACCGTTCGGAGTGCGATATTGATCCGCTCATTGACGGCACGCATGAAGCCGCGACACGAAGCAATCAAGCTTGCCGTCCGCATCACCAATCCTCCTTCACAGCGCGCACCGCATCCACCGAGACGGCGCGGCGTCCTGCGACCACGGCCGTCGCGCACGACGCGACCAGCATGACGCCGGCCACCAGGCTCAACACGAGCCACGGCATATGCAGCGACATGCTCCAGTGAAACGACTGCGGATTGACCACGAACACGAGAATCAGGCTGATGGCAAAGCCGAGCACGAACCCCATGACGATACCCAGCGCCGTCAGCATGCCGCCTTCCTTGGCGAGGATGGCGAGTATCTGGACGCGTGTTACGCCCACGTGACGCAGCATGCCGAACTCACGCGAGCGGGCGAGCGTCTGCGCCGAGAACGTCGCCGCCACGCCGAACAGGCCGATCACGATGGCCACCGCCTCGAGCAGGTAGGTGACCGCGAAGCTGCGGTCAAAGATGCCCAGTGAGCGGGCGCGAATCTCGCCGGGCTGGGAGAACTCCAGCGCGCGGCCGAACGGCAGCGCGCGCAGGGCCGTCATCACCTGCTCGACGCTTGCGCCGGGTGCGACGGTGATGGCGACGTCGGTCGCGCCGGTGTCGTGGGTCAGTTGCCGATAGTCGGCGAGCCGCAACTCGATCGCCCCCGTCTGACGCACGTAGTCGCGCCAGACGCCGGCCACGACCAACATGCGGTTGCGTCCGCCGAGCGGCAATTCGACATGCTGTCCCAGCCGGTAGCCGTACAGGTCGACCATGGCCTCGGAGACCCAAGCCGGCGTCGCGCCGCGCAAGGCCGCTTCGGGCAATACCGGCCCGGACATTTGCAGGCTGGCGCCGGGATCGGCGGCGTCGATTTCGCGGGCCAGCACGACGACTGCGGGACGCGCGGGGTCCAGCGTCAGTTGCGACGTACGGGTGAACGCTGCCGTTTTGATGCCCGCTACGGCTGCCATTTTTGCCTGATCGTCGAGGCTCAGCACGCCGGTGTCGCCGCCTGGCGCCACGCGGGCGTAAAGGTTGGCGGAGAGCAGATGTTCGAGCCATTCGTCGACGGAGACGCGGAAGCTCGCCACCATGATCGCCATGGCAACGATCAACGCGAAGCTCGACAGCACGCCGCTCATCGCCACCGAGGCCTGGCCCGGCGCATTGGCAAGCCGTGCCAGCGACAGCGCGCTGGTCGTCCCCGCGCCGCGTCCCGCACGCGAACGGCCAATCGCCGTGAACAGCATGGCTGTGCAACGGGGCATCAACGCAATGCCTCCCACCAGCAGTAGGGCGACGGCGATATAGCCGAGAATGGGCGCCTCGAAAACCGGCGGCATTTGCGTGAGCACGCCGGCGACGACGAGGCAACCCAGCGCGGGCCACGGCGTTGCGAGCTTCGCTAAAGCGCCTTCCTCACTACCTGCCTTCAGCGCGGCTGCAGGGCGGGCGCGAGCCGCCTCCAGCGCGGGCGCGAGACTGCCGAGTATCGAGACGCCGATGCCCAGGACGAGAAAGATCGCGCTCGGCAGCGGCTCGAAACCGACGCGCGGACGCACGCCAGGGAAATAACCGCCGCCAAGATCACTGCCGAAAAAATGCAGCGCCGCGCTGGCCAGCGCATAACCGAGCGCGAGACCCGCAACTGAACCCAGCACGCCGAGCAATGCGCCTTCCATCAGGATCTGGCGCAGCAACTGGCCGCGCGTGAAACCGAGCACGCGCAGCATGGCAAGCTGCGAGCGGCGCCGCACGACGCTCAGCGCCTGGGTCGAAAACACCAGAAACGCGCCAGTAAACAGCGCCACCAAGGCGAGCACATTCATGTTGATGCGATACGCGCGGGACAGCCGGTCGGTCCGGCTGTCGACGTCGCGCGGTTCGGAGATCACCCATTGCCGGCCAAGCCGCGCCTGCAGATCGCGCCTGAAACTTTCCCGGTCGACACCGCGCGCCAACTCCAGATCGACGCGCGAGAGTTTGCCGAGCCGCCCGAAGCGCCATTGCGCGGCGGCGATGTCCATCACCGCGATGCGTTGACCCGGCCGCGCCCTGACGATACCGCCGGCCACCCGGAACGGCACGCTCGCGGTCCCGCTTAGCAAGCCGATGTGCTGGCCGATCCCCGTGTTCAACCATTGCTGGGCCGCGGGCGATAGAAACACGGCGTCGTCGGCGAGCGTATCCATGGGGCTGTGCGAAGCCGGCACGCCGATGAGATCCGGCGCAATCTGGCTGGCTTTGAAGACGTCGATGCCGAGCACTTTCAGCGGCATATTCTTGCCCGGCACGGTGGCGTCCAGTTCGAGGACCGGACTCGCCAGCGCCACGCCGGGTTCATCGGCAAGCTTTGGATACCACGCTTCGTCGAAGGTTGGCTGCGCGCCGCGCACCTGCAGGTCCGCCTGACCCGAGAGACTGCGCGCGGCGGCCGAGAACTCGTTGAACGCCGCGCTGTTGATCAACTGCACCGCATAACCGAGCGCGACGCCGAGCGCGATCGTCGCCACGGCCACAATGGCGCGGCCCCGCTGGCTGCGCCATTCCGCTTCGAGCAGCCAGCGCGCGAGCCGCGTGCGACTTGTCGCGTGGGCGGACTGTGACGGCGCCACGTCACTCATGAGGCGAACGGACCCGCTGGACGCTGCCATGGTCCGCGGCATGCAGACCGCCTTCGCTCAGGATCAGCACGCGATCCGCGACGGCCGCGGCCGCCTCGGAGTGCGTCACCATCATGGTCGCGGCGCCGTTTGACTTGGCCTCCGAGCGAAACAGCGCCAGCACTTCGTGGGCGGTATCCGGGTCGAGATTGCCGGTGGGCTCGTCCGCCAGAATCAGCCGGGGACGGTGCACCAGCGCGCGGGCAATCGCCACCCGCTGCAACTCGCCGCCGGACAACTGGCGTGGGAAGTCGTCGCCGCGTCCCGCGAGGCCGACCGCCGCGAGCATGTCCAGTGCGTGCGCCGCCGGCAGGTTGTTGAGCAGCAGCGGCAGCGCGACGTTTTGCGCCAGCGTCAGATGCGGCAACACGTGAAACGCCTGGAACACGAAGCCGAGCTTCTGGCGGCGCAGGCGGGTGGCGGCATCGTCGTCGAGACCGGAGACCCGTGTGCCGTCGATCAGGACGTCGCCGCTATCGGGCGCGTCGAGTCCGGCAATCAGGTTGAGCAGGGTCGATTTGCCCACCCCCGAGTCGCCCATGATTGCGACGAACTCGCCCGGGTCGAGCATGAAATCGAGTTCCGCGAGGACCACGCGAGCCTGCCCGTAGGCTTTGCTCAGTTTTCGGCATTCGAGCGCCGGGGCAGGGCATTCATCGCCAACGCGCATGAGGGGTGATCGATCCAGGAGATGAGGGTGTAAGCCGAACGGCAGCGTGACGGCGTCGGGCGAGCCGGACAGCGAAAGGCCCAGAAAGCATCTTAACCGGCGCGTCGGATTTGTGTTTGCGGCACAGCACGCCGGGGGTGGGCATGGCACGTGCTACCCGGTGTCTATCCAGGACTCTCATCAACGGTAGGGATCATGATGCTGAAAATGAAAGCGAAGACACTCGTCTGCAGCGGCATTCTCCTGTTCGCCTGTGTATTGCCGGCCGCCCGCGCACAGCTTGCCGGCATTCAGCCGCTGGGCAGCACGGTGGAAGAAAACAACGACCTGCTGCACGGTTGGAGCGTGCGCAAGGCGCTGGTTAACGAACCGGTTTACAACGACAATAACGACAAGGTCGGCAGCATCTATGACCTGATCATTGCGCCGGATCGCAAGGCCACTTATGCGGTGCTTTCGGTAGGCGGCTTTCTGGGAATGGGCATTCACTACGTCGCGATTCCGGTCGACCACTTCGAAATCCGCAACGGCAATCTCTTTCTGGCTGGCGCCACCAAGGACGCTTTGAAACGGGTTCCGGAGTTCGAGTACAACAAGCTCGAAAAGGCGACCAAGCCCAGCAAGGTCAGCTCGCAATAGGCGGCCCGCGCACCTGCCGCTCAGTCGCGCGAAACCAGAGCCTGGCGCTTCGTCTCCAGTTGCGTGATCACCCGCTGCAGCATGCGCTCGGCGAGACCAGGCAGCGCGACGAACCGGCATCCCATGACGAAGCGTCGTTCGCCGCTCGCGTTGAGGGTTTGGCGCGGCGCGACGATTTCGAGGTCCAGTTTCAGTGTGCCGTAGTCGCCCAGTCGCACCGTCACACCCTGCAGGATGCTACCCGCTTCCAGCGATCCGAAGCGGGCGTTGGCGGTTCTCAATGCGACGCCGCCCAAGGACAGATCCTGCAGTTCGACCATGAACGCGTCGCCGTCGGCATAGCGTCCGCCGGCGGTGTATGGGTCGAGAACCGGTGTCTGGACGCGAAAATATTCGCGGCGCTGCACGCAATACAGGACGGCCGGGAACGGTGCTTCGAAGGCAAGCCGCCCGTCGAAGACAATCGGTTCGGCGCGCGCCGTGATGAACTCCGTTCGAATGCCGCCGGGCAGGCTGCGGAAGACGAGCCGGTTCGAGGCCGGCAGGGCGTGGTTGTCTGCGGTGACGCTGCCTGCGTCGAAGATCAGACGCGCGTTGCGTGAATCGACGTCGAGCAGTTGGGTGACGATCTGCCGTCCGCCGAATTCCACCGTCACGAAGTCCTGACCCGACACCAGCTTGCGCAGACAGACCGCAATCTGCAGCGGATGGTGTTGCGCGAAGTCCGGGTGAATCTCGCTGGCTGCTTCGGCGAGGTCGGAATCAAGGAAGAGGTCGGCAATCATCGTAGTGTCCGTGGACGTGGTGGCCTTGGCCCGGCCGGTTATTCGATGAGCGCTGGCGGTATGACGTGTCGGCGCTCGGTCTCTGCAGGCTGTACTGCAGGGACCGTGCCAACTGTTCCGAGGACGCTGCGGGCGGCGCGGCGTCGGGCGCCGAGCCGCTTGGGGCGGGGGTTTGCGGGGAGGTGGGGTGAAGCGGCGGCGCGGGTGTTAGCAGGCGCCGCTACGTAACGATGCGGGTCTTGTTACGGCCACGTGAGGCGCTACGGCAGGTGCTCAGGAAGGAATGCCGGAGCGACGGTCTGGGTAAAACCGGCGGTGAAGGAAAGCGAGCGGACGATGCATGCCGCCCGCCGCCTTCACGACTTCCGCGCCCATTGCGCGAGTCCCGCGCAGGCCACAAGCAAAGTCCCCGTGACGAAGAACACCGAGTGCAGACCAAGCGCCACGCCGATCTGCCCGCCAATCAACGGACCGACAACCTGCCCGCTGAATTGCGCGGATTGCAGATAGCCGAGCATCTGACCGGTCTTGCTTTCGTCGACCGAATGCCTGGCGAGCTTGGCGATAGACGGTAGCAGACCGGCGAGGGTCATGCCCATCAGCATGCGCAAGCCGGCCAGTTGCCACCACTGCGTGACGAAGGCCTGCGGGATCATCACGAGACCGGTCAGCACAAGACACCCGATGATGACGTTCCAGCCGCCGATACGATCCGCCAGCGCACCGAGCCGTGCCGCCGTCAACATGCTGCCCAGCGCGGAACAGGCCATCACCACGCCGGCGATGCGGGCCAGGTGAGCGGCGGGCACGCCCAGCGCGCCGATATAGACGGTGATGATCGGTTCGATCGACATGTTGGCGAGCAGAACCATCATCGCCGTCACCAGCAAGGCCGCCACGACGGCATAGTTAGTCCGTTTGATCGCGACGGCGGCCTCGCTGGTCGCACGGGTTGCCTGGGCGCGCTGCTTTGCCTGATCGGCGGGATTGAAGTCCTCCTTGACGACGAAGATCGTGAGCAAGGCAGCGACGGCGATGATGGCACCGCCCGCGAAAAAGGTGCCGCGAATTCCGATCCATTCAGGCAGCAGGCCGCCGATCAACGGTCCAACCAGGTTGCCCGCGAGCGCCCCGGTCGAGAGTATTCCCAGGGCCCAGCCGGCTCGCTCGCGTGGCGCCTGCGAGCCGACCATCACGGTGGAGGCCGACGAGTAGCCGCCCACCAGTCCGGCGATCAGACGCAGGGCCACCAGCTCGTGAACCGTATGCACGACGCCGATCAGCGACATGACGATAGCCATGCCGATCGCCGCGCGCACCAGCATGGGCTTGCGGCCGTAGCGGTCGGCGAGACGGCCCCAAAGCGGCGCCGTCACCGCGGTGCCGAGGAAGGTCGCGCCAAACGCGATTCCCGACCACTGGATCACCGCCGACTGCGACTCGACGCCCAACTGGCGCACGTAAAGCGGCAGGAACGGCAGCAGCATGCTCAGGCTGACGAGCGTGGTGAACGAGCCGAACACGCAGACCGCGAGATTGCGTTTCCAGTGACGCTCATTGCGCTCGGCGTAACTGAGCGAGGCGGTTGATGTGGGGGAGGTGGGAGAGGTTGGGCATGCCGTCCGCCGGCCCGGGCCCAACATGCAATCAGCAGATTGATTCATTTCGTCCTCAGCGCGGCAAACAGATTGACCACCGGATTGAATGGAGCCAGTCTAGATTGAACCGATTGAGGAGAGAATCCGCTCGTACCGGAAGACATTCTTCCGGCGCGCGATTCAATGGATGCGGCTAGCGGGTCGCAACAGGCGCTTGCAGTTGCTTGAAATAGCGGCGTAGCCGTGGGGTCGCGAAGTCGACGAAGGCCCGCACTTTCGGCACGGACAGCCGCCCTTGAGGCGTGAGGAGATGGACGGGCAGGGGGGCATGCTCGCTGTCGCGCAGGACGATCTCGAGCGTGCCTTGCTTGACCTCCTGCGCTACGTGATAAGAGAACATGCGCGTGACGCCATGGCCCGCGACCGCCGAGGCAACGGCTGCCCGAATCGTGTTGACGATGAAACGCGGCGTGAATTGCACGACGAGCGGAATCGTGGCGTTGCCCACCGGCGGAAAGCTCCAGGAGTCCAGGCCGAAGTGCGTCATCGAGATGATCTGATGCTGGGCGAGGTCGCCCGGTTCGTCGATACGGGGATGCGTGGCGAGGTAGCGCGGCGAGGCCGCGACAACCCGCCGGACCTCGCCGACAGGAATCGCGATCAGCGTCGAGTCCGGCAGATGCGCGATGCGCAGCGCGACGTCGATGCCTTCGTCGATCAGGCTCGCCGGACGGTCGAGCAACTGCAGACGGACGGAGACGTCCGGATAACGGTCGATGAAGTCGTCGAGGATGGCGCGCAGCACGTCCTCGCCGGCGGCGACCGGTGCCGTGACCGTGAGCAGACCGCGCGGCGCCGAGCGTTCGTCGGCCACCAGCAGATCGGCTTCCTCGAGCTCGGTGAGGATCCGCCGGCACGCGGACGCATAGCGCTCGCCGGCTTCGCTCAACTTGATGGTCCGGGTGGTCCGGTGCAGCAGCGCGGCACCGGTGTGCTCTTCGAGGAAGGCGATCGCCCGGCTCACCGCCGCAGGCGAGCGGCCGAGCCGGCGCGCCGCACCGGCCAGGCTGCCTTCGTTCAGCGTGGCGACGAACACCTTCATCGCATCGATTCGGTCCATGTGGCGTCAGAGAGTGTGCGGCCGGAGCCGATGCCGAAGTCTACCGTCCGCGTCATGTTTTGTATCTGGGGAGGGTCGGATGGGTCGAGACACCGCGCAGGCGAGCCACCACCGCCATTGTGCTGGAATCGAAAACAGTGAATTCGCCGTGGCCGCGTTGATGTCCAGCATGCAATCCCTAGAATGGGTGCAGCAGGATTGATGCGCGTTCAGCGCAACTTCGAACAGGAAAGATCATGAACCACAATTCATCGAACTCGCGAAACACCGGCCGCAATGGCGCTGAGAAGGATACGCGCCTTGACATTCAGCCCGTCGGGCAAGTCACGCCCGCGCTGCACCAGACGCAAAAGCCTGCGCGCAACTGGGCCTGGTTGCATAACACGGAAACGTATGACTGGATGGACTCGCACAGTCCATTTTCCACGCGCGATTCGTTTCACTGACATGTGACGTCGCCGCGTGAGAGTGTCTTCGTGACAATCCGTACGGAATGCGAAATATAGACGCGTCTGCACGTACAACGCGTACGACGTGCACGACAGACATATCCACGACACAATTGGGTTCGACCCAAACATCAACAGGGCGATTTCCTGCACGAAGCGCGTGCCGGAAATCGCCTTTCATTTGGCCTCTTCCAGAATTTGGTGTTGAATAGCGAAAGCGGTGAGCGCCGCCCTCGCAGGCAACACAGTGCGTGTGCCTGCCGCTTTGCGTATGTCAGTCGCGATACTTCACATCCTCGCCCAACATCCAAGGAGCTGGAAATGTCACTTGAACAGGTTCTCTACACCGCCCATGCAACTGCCACCGGAGGCCGCGACGGCCGCGCGGTGGTGCCGGACTCGGGACTGGATCTTAAGCTGACCACCCCGAAGGAACTCGGCGGTGGCGGAGGGCAGGGCGCCAACCCGGAACAGCTCTTCGCCGCCGGCTACAGCGCCTGCTTCATCGGCGCCATGAAGTTCGTCGGCGCGCGCGACAAGATCGCCGTGCCGGCGGATGCTTCGGTGGCGGGAAGCGTGGGCATCGGCCCGATCCCCAATGGCTTCGGCATCCAGGTCGAGCTGAAGATATCGCTTCCCGGCGTGCCGCGCGAAACCGCCCAGGCGCTGATCGAGAAGGCCCACATCGTGTGTCCGTATTCGAATGCGACGAGGAATAACATCGATGTGACGCTTACGCTGGTATAAGCGCGCATGGGTGGACTGGCCGTCTGTGGGATGGGCGGCCAGTCGCATCCTTCCTTGCGTCAACTCTGAAACAGCGGCGCGACGCTCCGTACCGCCTGAGCGTTGCGCTCAAAGGCCCGTTGGCCGGCGCATGATCGAGCCCGCGCTCACGCCTGCTTCAACGCTCGCTGCCTGCGAAAATCTTCAACCGGCAACCCGCCCCAGCCCCAGTTTCCAGTCTCCACTTCCTCTATCACCACAAACGTGGCTTCAAGCGGCTTGTTCAGCACGTCTAGCAGCAACTGGCTCACACCTTTGATCAACTGGGCCTTTTCATCCGCCGTGACGGAGTCGGCTCCCGGCTTCGTCCCCTCGCGGGTCACCTGAATTGTAACGATAGGCATCGTGCTCTCCTTGAGCAGGGTTGACGAACGGAGCGCCATTAGCCGGCGCCCCATCGCGCAAGCGACTTAATGGCCGGCGCTCTGGCCGCCGTCGACGTGGAGGATTTCGCCCGTCACGAACGGCGCGGAATCCAGATACAGGATGGCGTTCACGACATCGCTCATCTCGCCCATATGACCCATGGGATGAAGCGCACCGAGTGCCTCATGCGTTTCCACGGCGTGCATCGGCGACTTGATGATGCCCGGCGCGACCGCGTTGGCACGGATGCCGCGTTTTGCGTATTCGATCGCGAGCGAGCGGGTCGCCGCGTTCAGGCCGCCCTTGGTCAGCGAAGCGAGTACCGAAGGCACGCCTTCGATCGCCGAGTCCGCGAGGGTGGTGCTGATGCTGACGACGTGACCACTCGAGTTCTTCTCCATCTCCGCAATGGCGAGTTGCGTGATGTAGAAGAAGCCGTTCAGGTTCACCGCGATGATCGAGGCGTAATCCTCAGCCGTGTACGAGGTGAACGGTTTGGCGATGAAAATCCCGGCGTTGTTGACCAGGGTATCGATCCGGCCAAAACGCGCCACGCCTTCGCTGATGACGCGGCGAGCGGTGTCCGGATCGCCGATGTCGCCGGCCACCGTGAGAATGTTGGGATCTTCCGACGGCTTGATGCTGCGCGCGGTGGCAACCACGCGATAACCGCGTTCGCGGAACGCCTTCACGATTTCAGCGCCAATGCCTTGTGACGCACCTGTAACGACAACGACCTTGTTTGACGTGTTCATGCTAGACCTCAGAATAGGTTGGTTCGGCTTTTTACCGGTCGGGCCTGCGGCTCCGATAGGTGCCTAATCTAGGCGCATTGGCGTCAAGTTCGAATACCCGGCGCGGACAAACACTTGTGACGCGCAGGAACAAGTTAAGGCCGACGAGGGCGCATTACAGCGGGAAACCGCCCGCAAAACGCTCCCGCAGGTAGCTGACGAACAGGCTCACGGCACGCGGCACATGCGACGCGTAAGGCCGCAGCACATAGAGCTGCTCGGCGAACGCTCCCGTGACGCGCCACTCCGGCAACACCACGACGAGCTTGCCGGACTTCACGGCGGCCTGCGCCGTGAAGTCCGGCAGCAGCGCAATGCCCATGTCGTCCAGTGCCGCATCGCGCAGCGTTTCGCTGTTGTTGGCGGAGAACGGCCCGTTGACCGGCAACGTGACCGGGGCGCAGCCCGTCTTGCGCGCGGTCCGGCGCTCGAACGACCACATCCCGCCGCCGGTCGGGCGCGGATAGAACAGGCAGTCGTGGGCGGCAAGGTCTTCGGGCGCAACGGGCGTGCCGCGCTTGCGCAGATAGGCGCGCGTCGCCACGATCGTCGATTGGGTCTGGCAGAGTTTCCATGCAACGTGCGAGTCGGGCGCTTCCGCGCTATGGCGAATCGCCAGATCGAAGCCTTCGGTGGCGAGCGAGGCAAGCCGGTCGGAGACCTCCAGCTGAACCCGGACCTCCGGATTGGCCCGCAAAAACGCCGGGAGTTCGGGCACCACCTGCTGCCGTGCAAAGGCCACTGGCGCCGTCACCCGGATCAGGCCGCGGGCCACGCCGGCCAGTTCGCGCACGCTGGAAAAGCTGCTGGCGATCTGTTCGTAGTGGCCGCGGGTGTCCTCGACGAGCCGCTGGCCCGCTTCCGTGAGGCGCACGCTGCGCGTGGTGCGCTGCACCAGCGAGATTCCCGCGGCGCGCTCCAGTTCGGCAATGCGCTGGCTCATGGCCGCCTTGCTGACGCCGAGGCGCGCCGCCGCCGCGGTATAGCTGCCTTGCTCGGCGAGGACGCTGAGCCAATGCAGATGCACCCACAGGCCCTCGATTTTTTGGCTATCCATACACTGATTGTTCACTATAGAAAACAATGAATTCAATGATAGCGCCTTTGCAGATGGGTCGCCGGCTCCTAGACTCAGGTGATCGACCATCAACGATCAGGAGCCTCCATGCAAGCCTTCAACGACACCGCAGACGTCGGCCATTTCATCCACGGTCAGCGCGTCGCCGGTAACGGCAGCCGTACCCAGCCGGTCTTCAATCCCGCAACCGGCGCGCGGCCGCGCACGCTGCGTCTGGGCGAAGCGGCGGATGTGGAGGCCGCGGTCGCGAGCGCGAAGGCTGCCTTTCCGGCGTGGAGCGATACGCCGCCGATCCGCCGCGCGCGGGTCATGCTGCGTTTCCTCGAATTGATGAACAAACACCGCGACGAGCTGGCGGCCATCGTCACGGCCGAACACGGCAAGGTGTTCTCGGATGCGCAAGGTGAAGTGTCGCGCGGTATCGACGTGATCGAATTTGCCTGCGGCATTCCGCAACTGCTTAAGGGCGACTACACCGAGCAGGTGTCGACGGGCATCGACAACTGGACCACGCGCCAGGCGCTGGGCGTCGTCGCCGGCATCACGCCGTTCAACTTCCCGTGCATGGTGCCGTGCTGGATGTTCCCGGTGGCGATCGCCGCCGGCAACACGTTTATTCTCAAGCCGAGCGAGCGTGACCCGTCGGCGTCGCTCTTCATGGCCGACCTGTTGAAGCAGGCAGGCTTGCCCGACGGCGTTTTCAACGTCGTGCAGGGCGACAAGGTGGTGGTTGACGCATTGCTGATGCACCCGGACGTGAAGGCCGTGAGCTTCGTCGGTTCGACGCCCATCGCCAACTACATCTACGAGACCGGCGCGAAGCAGGGCAAGCGCGTGCAGGCGCTGGGCGGCGCGAAAAACCACATGGTGGTGATGCCCGACGCCGACCTCGACCAGGCCATCGATGCGCTGGTCGGCGCAGGCTACGGCTCGGCCGGCGAGCGCTGCATGGCGATTTCGGTGGCGGTGCTGGTGGGCGACGTGGCCGACAAGATCATGCCGCGCCTCGCCGAGCGCGCCCGCAGTCTGGTGGTGAAGAACGGCATGGAGCCGGATGCCGAAATGGGCCCGATCGTGACGCGCCAGGCGCTGGAACGGATCGAAGGTTACATCGCGCTTGGCGTCGAGGAAGGCGCAAAGCTCGTCGTCGACGGCCGCGGTTTGAAGGTGCCGGGTCACGAAGACGGTTTCTTCACCGGTGGTACGCTGTTCGACCACGTCACGCCGGAGATGCGCATCTACAAGGAAGAGATTTTCGGACCGGTGCTGGCGTGCGTGCGCGTCAAGGACTTCACGGAAGCCGTCGATCTGATCAATGCACACGAGTTCGGCAACGGCGTGGCCTGCTACACACGCGATGGACACGTGGCCCGCGAATTCGGCCGCCGCATCGAGGTGGGCATGGTCGGCATCAATGTGCCGATTCCGGTGCCGATGGCATGGCACGGCTTCGGCGGCTGGAAACGCAGCCTGTTCGGCGACATGCATGCCTACGGCGAGGAAGGGGTGCGCTTTTACACCAAGCAGAAGTCGATCATGCAGCGTTGGCCCGAAAGCACCGAGAAGGGTGCGGAGTTTGCGATGCCGACGGCGAAGTAAGTCGAACCCAAAAAGGAGCCGACATGACCCATCAGACTGACAACCGCGCGCTGCTGCGCTTGCTGGGCATCGACAAGCCGATCGTTCAGGCGCCCATGGCCGGTGTGAGCACACCGGCGCTGGCGGCGGCCGTATCGAATGCGGGCGGCCTCGGTTCGCTGGGCGTCGGCGCCATGAACGCGGCAGGCGCCCGCAAGGTGATCGTGGAGACGCGGGCGCTGACCGCGAAGCCGTTCAACATCAACGTGTTCTGTCATCGTCCTGCCACGGCCGATGCCGATGTCGAGCGTCAATGGTTGAGCTGGCTCGCGCCGCAGTTCGCGCAGTACGGCGCCACGCCGCCGGCAGCGCTCTCCGAGATCTACACGAGCTTCGTGGCGGACCCCGCCATGCTCGAGGTGTTTCTCGAAGAGAAGCCGGCAATCGTCAGCTTTCACTTTGGCCTGCCGTCGGCCGAAGCGATCGCCGAACTCAAGAAGGCCGGGATCAAACTGCTCGCCGCGGTGACCAATCTGCAGGAAGCGGCGCAGGTCGCCGCAGCCGGCGTCGACGCGATCGTCGCGCAAGGCATCGAGGCCGGCGGCCATCGCGGCGTGTTCGATCCCGAGGCGACGGACGACCGGCTCGGCACCTTTGCACTGACGCGTCTGCTGGTCAGGGAATTCGATCTGCCGGTGATCGCGGCGGGCGGCATCATGGATGGCGCCGGGATCGCCGCCGCGCTGGCCTTGGGCGCCCAGGCGGCGCAACTGGGCACCGCGTTTGTTGCGTGCCCGGAAACCTCGATCGACGACGGTTACCGGCGGACGATCCTGAGCGAGGCGGCACGCCGCACCACCTTCACCGCGGCAATTTCCGGGCGCGTGGCGAGAAGCATGGTCAACCGGTTCACGGAACTCGGCAGCGGCCCGCAAGCCCCGCAGCCGCCGGCGTATCCGATCGCCTATGACGCCGGCAAGGCGCTTCACGCTGCCGCCAAAGCCAAGGGCGAGTTCGGCTACGGCGCGCAGTGGGCAGGGCAGGCCGCCGCGCTCACACGCGCGTTGCCGGCAGCCGAACTGTTCGCGCAGCTCGAGCGCGAGATGAAGGAGAGTGTCGCGCGGCTGGCGCAGTGGGTGAATTGAGGTGCATACCGTGCTAAATCGCAACCAGGCCGTGCGATTTGAACAGCGTGGACAGGTGAGGCGCGGCACTATCACCTGACACGCGGCACGTCGGCTCGAACGGGCAGTACGTCACGCGATCGCATTCATCCACCTGGAATCCATCTGGAGGTGCTGCATGACTACTGCAGCTGACTACCTGGTCGCCACGCTCGCCCATGCCGGCGTCAAACGCATTTATGGCGTCGTCGGCGATTCGCTGAACGGCGTTTCCGATTCGCTGCGCCGCTCCAGCGAAATCGACTGGATTCACGTTCGGCATGAGGAAGGCGCGGCGTTCGCCGCCGGCGCCGAGGCCCATCTGACCGGCGAGCTCGCGGTCTGCGCGGGTAGCTGCGGGCCGGGCAATCTGCACCTGATCAACGGCTTGTTCGATTGTCACCGCAGCGGCGTACCCGTGCTGGCGATTGCGGCACACATTCCCAGCAGCGAAATCGGCATCGACTATTTCCAGGCCACGCACCCGGAAGTCCTGTTCAAGGAATGCAGCCACTACGTCGAGCTGGTCTCGAACGCCGCGCAACTGCCGCAGATCCTGACCCGTGCGATGCGTGTCGCGGTGGCGCGCCGCGGCGTGGCGGTGGTCGTGATTCCCGGCAACGTGGCGTTGTCGCCGTTGCCCGCCGAAGTCGCGCCCTGGGTCGTGCCGACCACGCCGCCCGTGCTGCGCCCGAACGACGAGCAGATCGCCGATCTCGCGGGCCTGCTGCGCGCGGCATCGAGCGTCACGCTGATGTGCGGCGCCGGCTGTGCCGGTGCGCACGACGAAGTGGTGGAACTGGCGAAGCGCCTCAAGGCGCCGATCGTGCATTCGCTGCGCGGCAAGGAGTACATCGAGCACGACAACCCGTACGACGTCGGCATGACGGGCATGGTCGGCTTTGCCTCGGGCTATGCGGCAATGAAGGCCTGCGACCTGTTGCTGCTGCTCGGCACGGACTTTCCGTACCGGCAGTTCTACCCGGAGAACGCCAAGATCGTGCAGATCGACGTGCGCCCCGAAGCGCTCGGCAACCGCTGCTCGCTCGAACTCGGGTTGCTCGGCACCGTCAAGGACACGCTCGCCGCGCTGCTGCCGGTGCTCAACGAAAAGACCGATTCGACCCACCTGGACCGCGCGCTCGAGCATTACGGCACCGCGCGCAAAGACCTGGATGCGCTCGCCGAAAGCAATCCGTCGAGCACGACGATTCATCCTCAGTATGTGACGAAGCTGGTCAGCGAACTCGCCGCGGACGACGCGATCTTCACCTGCGACGTCGGCACGCCGATCGCCTGGACCGCGCGCTATCTCAAGCTGAACGGCAAGCGCAGGCTGGTCGGCTCGTTCAATCACGGTTCGATGGCCAATGCCATGCTGCATGCCATCGGCGCGCAGGCAACGTATCCGGGGCGCCAGGTCGTGTCGATGTCGGGCGACGGCGGCTTTGCCATGATGATGGGCGAATTTCTCACGCTGGTCCAGGCCGGCTTGCCGGTGAAGGTCGTCGTCCTGAACAACGGCACGCTCGGCTTTGTCGAAATCGAAATGCGCGCGTCGGGTTTCGTCGACACCGGCACCGAGCTGATCAACCCCAACTTCGCGAACATGGCCGAGGCGATCGGCGTCAAGGGCATTCGCGTCGAGCGGCCGCAGGACCTTGAAGCCGCCCTCACCGCGGCGTTCGAGTACGACGGTCCGGCGCTGGTCGACGTGGTCAGCGCGCGTCAGGAGCTCATCATGCCGCCGAAGACCACCGTCGACGAGGCGTGGCATTTCGGGCTCTTCATGATGAAGTCGGTGATGGACGGGCGCGGCCGCGAACTGATCGATCTGGCGAAAGTGAATCTGACGCGCTGATGAAAGCAGGCTCAAAAGCGGCCTTAAGCGCGGGCCTAAAAACAGTCCTAAGCCTGCCGATGTCGATGCTGCTCACAGCGTGCTCAGGGTCGCCGTCGGTGGGTGTGCTGGGCGCGTATTTTCCCGACTGGCTGTTCTGCGTGACGGGCGGCGTGGCACTGACGGTCATCGTGCATGTGCTGGCGTATCGCCGCGGCTACGGCGGCTGGCTCACGCCTCCGGCGATCGTCTATCCCGCGCTGACCGTGCTCTTTTCGATCGTCCTCTGGGCGGTTGGCTTCAACTTGTGACAGACAGTGCCAACATGGGTTCTAACATGAGCGCGGCAAACTCCGGCGCAGCGAAGCGCCCCCGAACCTGGCCCGCCATTCTGCTGATCGTGCTGGCGGTGGCCGCGATCGTCGCGGTGATCTGGCGCGTCGACACCGCGCCGCGCACCGACGATGCCTATGCGTATGCGGACACCATCGGCGTGTCGCCGGAAGTGAGCGGCAAGATCGTCACGCTGGCCGTGCGCGACAATCAGGCGGTCAAGCAGGGCGATCTGCTGTTCCAGATCGATCCGCGTCCGTATCAGTACGCGTTGCAGCGCGCCCAGGCGGCGCTCGTGCAGCTCGACGCGCAGATTCCGCTGACGCAGCGCAGCGTGAACGCGCAGACCTTCGGCGCGACGGCGGCCAGATCGGCGGTGGCGCGCGCCCAGGCGGCGGCGAACCAGGCGAGCGATACGCTCGCGAGAATGCAGCCGCTGATCGGCAAGGGCTACATCTCCGCCGACGACCTCGACCGCGCACGCACCGCGCAGCGTTCGGCGCTCGCGGAACTGGCCTCCGCCGAGGCCCAGGCACGCCAGGCGCAGGCGGCGGTCAGCAGCGTCGATGCGCTCGTCGCGCAGCGCTCGGTGTTGCAGGCCGAGATCGCCACGGCGCAACTCAATCTCGAGTACGCGACGGTGCGCGCGCCGTTCGATGGACGCGTCGCGGAACTGCGCACGACGGTCGGGCAGTACGTGTCCGCGCAAAAACCGGTCTTCACGCTGATCGACACGCGGCACTGGTACGTGATTGCCAATTTCCGCGAGAACGAACTCGGGCAGATCCGTCCCGGCACGCGGGCGACGGTGTATCTGATGAGCAATACCGGCATACGCTTTAGCGGCACCGTCGACTCGGTCGGCTTTGGCGTCGATCCGCAGGACGGCGGCGACACCGCGAACGGCCTGCCGAACATTCAGCGCAGCATCAACTGGGTTCACGTCGCGCAGCGCTTTCCAGTGAAGATCCTGGTGGATCGTCCCGATCCGCAGTTGTTCCGCATCGGCACCTCGGCGGTGGCGGTGGTGCGTCCTCGCGAACATGCTGCGGCAGCCGCAGGCGGAGCGCAGTCATGACCGCTGTCGCGCGCTTGCGGCGCGAGCTTGCGTTGCCGCGCCCATTCGCGCGTTTCGTGGGGTTTCTGCAGCGCGAACTGGCGATGTTCCCCGGTCGCGGCAACGTAACGCTGCGTTGCGTGCTGGGCAGCGCAATCGTGATCGTCGCCTCGATGACGCTGCAGGTGCCCGAACTGGCTCTGTCGCTGATGGTGGTGTTCTACGTCACCCAGGCCAACGTGGTGTTGACGCGCGTGATCGCGCTGAACCTGGTGCTCGGCTCGACCTGTGCGGTTGCCGCTGCCATTGGCCTCTATGTCTTGACCTTCGACTACCCGCTGCTGCGCATCGCCGTCGCTAGCGCGATATTTTTTTGCAGCGTGTACCTGATGCGGGCCGTTACGAAGTTTGGCCTGGTGTTTTTTATCGTCGCGATCATCGTGATCTACGCGCAGAGCTTTGTCGACCTGACCGACAACGCGGAACAACTGGTGCGCAGTTGTCTGTGGGTCTGGTCCGCGGTCAACTATCCGGTTGTGGTGGCGCTGATCATCAATACGGTTTTGCTGCCCGCCGAGCCTGAGCGGCAACTGCGCGCGGCGATGCACCGGCAACTCGCCGCGGTTCAGGCGCGCCTCACCGCGCTGCTCGAACCGTCTGCCGAGCCTGTTGCGACGCCGGCCGCGCTCGATGCGAGCGATCTGCAGCAGGGCGCCTTGTCGTTGCAGAAACTGCTACGCTTCTCCACGATGCGCACGCGCTACAGCGAGCATGCGGCTGCGGCGATGCTGGCTTCGGTGACGGCCGTCTCGCGCTTGTACGAAGCGGCCGCCGGCTTGCCCGCCACGGCGCAACCGTCCGGTGACGCCGGGCTCGCCGCGATCCGCAGCGTGCGCGGCGAAGTTGCGGCGCTCGACGCCGCCATCACCCACGATGCGCCATTGCCACGGGTGAGCGCCGCGCAGCGCGATGCCGAAGCGCCGACGATTCCCGCCGTCGCTTCGATGCGGCGCGCCATCGAAGCGCTCGCCGATGCCACCCGCTCCAAGGCGGCGCAAGCAGCGACGCCGCCGCCGCCGCCGGCCCCGTTGCTGTCACCCGATGCCTTCTCCAACCCGCGCTACGCCCGCTTCGCATTGCGCACGCTGATGTCGGTCCTGATCTGCTATGTGTTCTACAACGCGGTGAACTGGCCCGGCATTCATACGATCATGCTGACCTGCCTCGTCGTCGCGCTGCCCAGTCTCGGCGCCTCGAGCCGGCACGGTCTGCTGCGGGTGAGCGGTGCACTGGTCGCCAGCGCGCTCGCGCTCTTCATGGTCGCCTTCGTGATTCCGCAACTGGAAAGCGTGACGGGCCTGCTGCTGATGAGCTTGCCGGTGATTGCGCTGGGGGCGTGGGTGTCGGCCGGTTCCGAGCGGATCAGCTACGCCGGCTTGCAGCTCATGTTCACGTTTTCGCTCGCCCTGCTGGAGCAGTTTGCGCCGCCGTCCGATCTCACCGAAATCCGCGACCGGCTGGTGGGGATTCTGCTCGGGGTCGGCGTTGCAACCTTTATCCAGATGTCGGTGTGGCCGGAAGGCGAGGCCGACGCGCTGCGCACGCAACTCGCCAAGGTGCTTCGTACGATCGCGGCTGTCGCTCGCGGCTATGCCCCGACGGCCGGGAGCGGCGCGCCCGCAGCGCCGGCGCAGCCCGCGTCGACGGCGTGGGCCATGCTGGCCGATTGCGAAGCGATGCTCGCGCGGGTCACGCTCGAACCGGACTGGCGTGAGGGCGAAACGGCCCGCATCACGCTCCTCGCGCAAACGGTGCTGGCGCAGAGCCGCTCGATCCTGCTGGCGAGCGACGCTTTCCACGACCGGACGATGTTCGAGGCCGGACGTACCGATGCATCCGGCACGGATGTGATGCAAGCCTGTGGGGCGCTGCAGCGCGAGCTTGGCGAGTCGCTCGAACAATACGCGCAGCAATTGTCGAGCGAACCGCCGCTTGCCACGCCGCCCGCGCCGCTGGATTCAACCAGGCTGGCGACGAGCGAGCGCGGCGGGGAGGGCAGCGCTGCGCTGCAGGAGTCGGCCACGCGTCTCAACACGGCGCTCACGGGCTTGCCGCAATGGTGGACCGTCGAACTCACGTCGACGCCGTCGAATGATTCCGCCCGGGCGGGGATAGCGTGATGCGCGACGATCATTTTTCGCAGACGCAGACGCAGACCGCGCCTCGCCACGCCGCCCGTCCACCGTTGCCGCGCTTCGTGCGCCGCTGGCTGGCGCTGCTGCCGCTCTGTTCATGCCTCGCAGCCTGCGCGCTGATTCATCACGACAGCCCGCCGGCCGCTCTCATCGCACCGGAACAAATCCGTCTGGCCGACGACATCCATCTCGCCGGCGAAGGCTGGCCGTCGGCGCGCTGGTGGGAGGACTATCACGACCCGCAGCTCGACGCGCTGATCGACCGCGCGCTCAGTCATGCGCCGACGCTCGCCATCGCACGTGAGCACGTCTCGCAGGCGCACGCCCAGGTGGAACTGATCCGTGCGGGTTCCGACCTGCAGGTGTCGGCGCGCGGCGAGGCCGATCGCGAGCACGTGTCCGGCCATGGTTTCCTGAGCGCCTATGCGCAGCAGGATCCGGCGATCGGCGCTTACGGTCCGTGGTACTGGACCGGGCTGGTCGGCGTGGACGCCCATTACGATATCGACCTGTGGGGCAAGCAGCGCGATCTCGTGCGCGCGGCGCTCGGCGAACAGAACGCGCGGCGCGCCGAGGCGGCGCAGGCCGAGCTGGAAGTGTCGACGGGCGTTGCGCAGCTCTACTACCAGATCCAGATCGTCTATACGAGCCTCGGTCTGCTGCGGCAATTGCGCAGCGTCGACGCGTTCGAGCTGGACACGCGAAGCGCGCGGCACGAACGGGGGCTGGAGGCGCTGACGCAGTCGGCCGAGGCGCGCTCGCAACTTCTTGCGCTCGACCAGCAGATCGCCTCGGCACAGGAACAGATCGTGCAAACCCGCGAGGCGTTGCGCGCGCTGCTGGGCGCGGGCGCGGACGATCTGCCGGCCATCGTGCCGGTGGCGTTGCCGGCGCCCTCGGTCGGCCTGCCGTCCACACTGTCGTTCGAGCTGCTGAACCGCCGCCCGGACCTGCAGGCGCTGCGCTGGCTCGTCGCGGCATCGTTCGACCGCATCGACGCCGCCAAGGCCGCGTTCTACCCGAGCTTCGACATCACCGCTTTCTTCGGTTTCAACGCGCTGCGGATGCGCGATCTGTTCACGCATTCAGCCGAGCAGATCAACCTGATCCCGGGACTCTCTTTGCCGATCTTCGACGGCGGCCGTCTGAACGCGGGCCTGCATGGCGCACGGAGTGCCAGCAACACGCTCATCGAACAGTACAACGAAGCGGTGCTCGACGCGGTCCGCGATGTCGCGCAAACCGGCAGCCAGATCGACGATCTCGAGCATCGCGCGCAACTGCAGCGCGAGCGGATCGACGCCATCCGTTTCGCCAGCGAGAGCGCCGACGCGCAGTACCAGCGCGGTCTCGCCGACCGCAGCACAGCGATGCAGGCCAAGGCGCCGGTCATCGAAGGACAGCTCGCGCTGCTGCAACTGAACGGCGATGAAATCGAAGCGGAAATCGTCCTGACGCGCACGCTGGGCGGCGGGTATCGCAGCGACGATTTGCCGGTACTGCCCGCGCAGCCGGCAAGTGCGACGCGCTAGCGCGCGAGTCCGCCCCCGTTTGGGGGATTGACCCGCGTGCTGCGCGCCTCTACCTTTTCCGGGAACCCGCCCAACAGGGAGGCAAGGTCATGGTGTCGCGAATCTGTCCGCTGCTTTCGGGCACCTTACCCATTGACACGGGGCCCTTGAATTCACGAGGCCGGCCGTGAACGAGCGCACCCACCTGATCGAGCTGACCGCCGAAATCGTGGCGAGCTTCGTCTCATGCAACCCGCTGCCGGCCGCGGACCTGCCGGCCTTCATTTCCAGTACCCATGCCGCTCTCGCCGCGCTGCGCGATCCGGGTGAGGAGGCCCGCTCGCCGGGCGAGGCAGCCGTCCCCATCGACGAATCGATCCATGACGACTACCTGGTCTGTCTCGAGGACGGCCGCAAGCTGAAGTCGCTCAAGCGCCATCTGCAGCACCGCTACGGGATGACCCCCGAGCAGTATCGGGCGAAATGGGGGCTGCCCGCCGACTATCCGATGGTCGCGCCCGCCTACTCGGCGTTGCGCTCGACCATCGCGAAGAATCATCCCGCGGGGGCCGTCAAGCCGCGTCGTCCTGCGAAGTCTTGAGGGGAGGCGGGCCCGCGCTCGCGGGTGGCCGTTTCACCCATTGGAGGGATACCGGAGCAGTGGCCGTGTCGCGCATCATGCTCAGCAATGAAAACGGCCCGCGGGTCGGGCGCCGTGAAGCGGTCGGCGCCGCCGGCGTGCGGCGCATCGACACGGAGCGACACCATGTCCAGACAGTCACAGTACGCGGCGAGCCTTGGCCGGGCGGCATCTGCGGATGCCGGAAGTGGCCTGGGCGCATGTTTCACAACGAACTTCAGTGCGAGCGATCGTTCGATCGTAGGCGTAGAGGAGCGCTGGCGCTGTCCGCCGCTTTCCACGGTCGATGCAGCCACCACCGACCGCATCCTCGCCGGCAGTTGGAGCTGGAGTGAGGGCGGCGCCGCGCAGCGCGAAGTGTCGAGCGTGGGCGATGAGCGTTTCTATACGGTCGGCATCAGCCTGAGCGCGACCACGCTGAGGTTCCAGCACGACGGCCGGGTCCTCTGCGACGGTCCGGTGATGCCGGGTTCGATCCAGATCACCGCGCCGGGCGCCAGCGTCAAGGCCGTGTATGCAGCGCCGTGCCGCGTCATGCATCTGTTCGTCGCGCCGGACCTGGTGTCGCGGCGTTATGAGGAGGCCGAAGGGCAACTCGCGCGGCCCGATCTCGCGGACCACAGTCCGGGCATTTTTCGCGACATCGCGGTGGAACGGCTGGCGCTCGCGCTGCAGGACGCGAATCCGCTTGCCGACACCTTCGGCCGCATGTATGCGGACAGCGTGTGCGATGCGATCATGGCCCGATTGCTGGCCCGGGGCGCGGACGATATGTCGGCGCGCGCCATGGCCAAGGGTGCATCGCTGCCGAGGTGGCGTTTGCGCCGCGCGCTCGATTTCATGGAGGCCAATCTCGCCAACCCGATCGGCCTGGCCGAAGTGGCGGCCAGCACGGGGCTCACGCGTATGCATTTCGCCGCGCAGTTTCGCTCGACGACCGGTTATTCCCCACACGCTTACCTGCTAAGACGACGGCTCGAGCATGCGCAGATGCTGCTCAGCTCGTCGGAGTTCAGCGTGCTCAACGTCGCGCTCAGTTGCGGCTTCAGTTCGCACGCGCATTTCACGGCGGTCTTCAAGCGCATGATCGGCGAGCCGCCTAATGCCTGGCGCATGCGGATGCGAGGTGGCAGGCTGGCGAACGAGCCGCGCGGCGAGGCCGCCGCATGCGACGCCTCGTGACGGCGGCATGTCCGCGGACGAATAGCGCCGACACGCGTTCGTCCCAGCGCAGCTCGCGTGTCGATGCACCGTATAAGCGCCGTATATACATCGTATAAGCCCCGTCACGACCGGGCCATTACCGAAAAATAACCGAATCATCACGCTTCGCGACGGCGCCAGGTTTAGTCTGGGCGGCATCTTCCTTCGTCGAGCAGTTGCGACGACGGCGTGTTCCGATGGAGCCTCGCATGAACGATGTGGTTGCGCACGAAAGCTTTTCGAAATCTGCTCGAACGCCAAGCGGAGCGATGCCATACGCTGCGTCCGAGACGGCCGCGCGGCATGCCATTTATCCGCCGGTGAGCATCCGCATCGGCGAAGCACGGCCAATGACACGGAACGGCGGCGTCCGTCCCGGCATCGGCTTTGCAAAACTCCGGCTCGATCTCGAACGGGCGTGGCAGGCCGTCATGCACCTCGATTGCCGCGAGGCGCTCGTCATCGCGGAGCTGATCGAACACCACGCGAACAGGCTGTCCCCCACAGTAGCGAAGACGTTGCGCTGCGAGCTTGCGGCGCTGCGCGCGGCGGCGCTCGTGTTGCAGGACGACGAGGCGGCTGCCTTACCCGCCGCACTGGCGGCACGCGGGCCTGGCGTCAGCGCGGTCACCGCGCACATCGCGTTGACGGTGTGCCGCAGCGTGTATTGGCGGCTCGGCGAGCTGGAGCGCTTCCACGCGGTGGAGCGCGTCAAGCTGGATACCCAGCTGGGCCGGCGGCAGGCGCTCGCCGCGCTGTTCGATCTAGCCTTGGACGCCGCCGTCGCGCTCGATCAAATGCGCTTCAGCGCGGCGCGTTTGCTGGCCGCACATGCGCTTGAGATTGGCCGCCGCTTTATCGGCAAGCAGGTTCCCGCGGACGCGTTTCCCGCCTGCATCGTTGCGCAGGTGCTCTACGAGCAAGGCCAGGTGGACGACGCCGAGGCGCTGATCGTCGCCCGGCTGGCCACGCTCCGCGAAAGCTGTACGGTCGAAAGTGCGTTGCGTGCGTATGGGCTGCTCACGCGTATCGCCGCGGGCCGGCGGCAACACGGCCGGGCGCTGGTGATTCTCAGTGAGGCCGAGGCGCTTGGCGCGCGGCGCGCCTGGCCGCGACTGCAGGCGGCGAGCCTCGCGCAGCAGATCGAGATCGAGGTGGGCCGTGGCCGCATCGAGCAGGCCGAAAGCGCGCTGCAGCGTCTCGCCGCACTTGTCGCACTTGCCGGCCTCGCCGATGAAGCGCGCGCCGCGAGCCGCAACGTGAGCTTCGAGATTGCGAGGTTTCACACCGTCGCCCGGGCGCGCGTTGCGCTGGCCTGCTCGCCGGCTGCCGTCGATATCGCAGCACTGCGCGAAGTGCATCGCGACACGGTATGGCGGGGCGGTCTCTATGCGGCGGTGCCGATTGCCCTGTTGCTCGTCGAGGCCTTGCTCGTGACCGGCCAACGTGGCGAAGCAGTCGAGGTGCTCGTCGGACTGCTGAGGCTCGCGCCCTCGGTCGGGCTGCATCAAACGCTGGTGGATTGCAGTGCGCGCGTCGCCGAACTGATCGAGGCGATCGTGCAACAACGCATCGTTGCGGTCAGCGATACCCGCGAACTGCTGCCGTATGCGGGCATGCTGCTGGTGCACCGGCAACGCGACGCGAGCGAAACCCATGAGCCGTTCGCGGCACGACGCCCGCACGCGGGTGCGGGACTCAGCGAGCGCGAGCGCCTGATCCTTGCGCTGATGGGGCGCGGGCTGTCCAACAAGCAGATCGCGGTCGAGCTGGGCATTGCTCCCGAAACGGTGAAATCGCACGCCAAGCATCTTTACGCCAAGCTGTCGGTCAGAAACCGGACCGAGGCGGTCACGCTCGCGAGCCGCCTCGATTTGCTCCGGATGCCGAGGAGTGTTGCTGCTTGAACCCTGACTTTCGCGTTCGCACAATGCTGCAGTTTTCCGGCTTTCAGCTCGACCTGGCCAATCACTGCGTGTGGCGGCTGAGCCCGGTGCAATCCGCCACGCGCATCGACCTGCCGCCTAAAACCTTCGCAGTGTTGCGCCACCTGGTCGAACATCCGCAGCAGTTGGTCTCATCCTATGCGCTGCTCGAAGCGGTATGGCCGCACGTGCATGTGCAGCCCGAAGTGCTCAAAGGACATGTGGCGGCGATCCGCCGCGCGCTTGGCGACGACGCGGACGCGCCGCGTTACGTCGCAACGATTCGCGGCCGGGGCTATCGCTTCATCGCCGCGGTCGATACGTTTGCAGCGGGCGGCCAGTCAGGCTTCTTCGCGCGCCGGTCGGAGCGTTTCGTGGGTCGCGCGCGGGAACTCGACGCCTTGCTGGCCGCCCATCAGCGTGCTCGCGCCGGCACGCGGCAGATCGTGTTTATCGCCGGCGAGGCGGGGATCGGCAAGACGGCGCTCGTCGACGAGTTTCTCGCCGAGGTGTCACACGGCGACGCGCGCGTGCTGGGCGGCGGCTGCATCGAAGGCTACGGCGGCACCGAACCGTACTATCCGGTGCTCGAAGCGCTGGGCCGTTTATGCCGCGGTGCGGGCGGCACCGAGGTCACGCAGGCGCTCATCGCGATCGCGCCCACCTGGGCCGTGTTGATGCCGGCTCACGTGCCGGCGTCCATCCGCGAGGCGTTGCTCGCGCAGACGCTCGGCGCCGGACGGCAGCGCATGATGCGCGAAATGTGCGATCTGCTGCAGGCACTGGCGCGAGAACGCCCGTTGGTGCTCGTGCTGGACGACCTGCATTGGGCCGATTTCTCGACCATCGACATGCTGTCCGCGCTCGCACGGCTCGAAGGGTCGCTGCGGCTCATGCTGGTGGCGATTTACCGTGGCGAAGAGGCCGCGTCCCTGCAGCATCCGGTGATGAAGCTCAGTCATACGCTGTCGCTGCGCGGCGCGTGCGAGATGATCGCGCTGGCGCCGCTCAAGCCCGATTCGATCGGCACGTGGCTCACGCACGGCGCGAGTCTGAACCCGCTCGACGAAGAGCTGGCGCATCTGCTCGCCGAACGCTCCGGCGGCAATCCGCTGTTCATGCAGGCCATGCTGGAGCATCTGCATGAGCAGGGATTGGTGGAGCCGACCTCCGACGGCTGGCATCAGCGCGCGCCGGCCGCGCAGTTGCGCGACGCGCTACCGCGCACGGTCGCCCAGGTCATCGAGATACGCATTCGGCGACTGGCGACCCGGGCACAGCGCGCGCTCGAAACGGCAAGCGTGGCGGGCTTGACGTTTGCCGCCACGACGACGGCCGAAGCCGCCGGGATGAGCGTCGAGGCGTTCGAAGATCTTTGCGATGGCCTGGCCCGGCGCGGCCAGTTCATTCGTCGTGCTGACATTCGGACCTTGCCCGACGGTTCGAGCCTGCAGTCGTTCCGGTTTGCGCATGCGCTGGTTCGCAGTGTCTTCTACGACCGTCAGGGCTTGACGCGGCGCTCGGCGTCGCACCGGCTGATCGGCGAGCGTCTCGAGCAACTGTTTGCGCCGGGGCAGCGCGGCAGTATCGCAGGGGAGCTGTGCTGGCATTTCGCGGACGCGCAGCAATGGGAGAAGGCGCTCGACTATGTGCGGATCGCCTTGCAGACCGCGAAGGTGCGCTGTGCCTATCGCGAGGCCCTCGCGGCGCTCGATCAGGCCGACGCGCTACTCGCGCACTTGCCGGCGGACTTGCGCGCGCTGCGGCGCGTCGAGTTTGTCGAAACACGCGCAGCGCTGCTCGCAGCCGCTCACGATCCGCTGGCGGTGAGCGCCTATCGGGCACTGCATGAGCAGGCTACGCAGCTCGGCAAGATCGAAGTGCAACTGCGCGCGCTGCTCGGTCTCTCGTATGTTCTCAGCTGGAACGATCAGGTTCGCTCGGTGGCCTACCTCGACGATGCGCTCAGCTTGAGCGCGTCGCATCCGGACCGGCGCGTCAGTGCTTCGACGCAGATCGCATGTCACGTTCGGCGAATCTGGACACAAGGCTGGAGCGCGGCCGACGCGCGTCATGGCATGGATGCGCTCGCCGCCTTGCGCGAGGTAGGAGACCCGGTGTCCATCGCGAAAGCGCAACTGGAGCAGAGCATGCTGCAGATGGTGTCGACGCAGTACCGCGCCGCGCTGAACAACGTGCAAACGGGCTATCAGGTGCTGTACGACCATGCAGTGAGCCATCCGGGCTTCGACATCGCGCGTGCGATGTGGATGATGCGGCTCGGCGTGCCGTGGGCGCAGATGTCGATAGGCGAGCTGGGCCGTGCGTTCGACGAATTCGATCGGGGCATCCGCGTCTTTCACGACAACGGCAACTACTTTGCGGCGCGCACCCTGCAGGTCTATCGCGGCTGGCTGCTGATCCATACGATGGACTTCGAGACCGTGATCGAACTGGACCGGCAATTCAGCGCGGCGGCGGACCGCCCTGGATCCGATGCCGAAGTTCGTGAGCGTGCTGCCTTGCTGCCGCCGCAGCAGCACGGCTGGACGGTTCTCGCCGGTCTCGCTCATGCGGGCCTGGGCGAAAGCATCGCGGCCGCAGCGCGTTTCGCCGAGGCCGAACGGCTGATGGAGCACGAGCCGACCATGTTCGACTGGTACTGGCGGCTGGCGCTCGAATGGGGCTGCGCGGACCTCGCGATGGCGGGCGGCGACCACGAGGCCGCGCAGTATCGCGCTCGCCGCTTCCTCGCCGGCGCGCTCGCGACGGAGGAGCGCACCTGGCAGGCGCTGGCGTGGGACACGATGGCAAGAGCGTCGCTGCACGAAGGCGATCTGGAGCATGCCAGGCTGCATCTGGAGGCTGCGTTTGCGGCGACCGAAGGCTTCGAGACGCCGCTGGCGAACTGGCGTCTGCAGCGCACGGCGGCGCAGTGGCATGAGGCGCGCGGCGATACGCAAGCCATGTCGGCGGCACGACAACGCTGCATCGAATTGCGCACCCGTCTTGCCGGTTCGACCTCACGGGATGCGGGCGATGGCATCGGCCGCCGTCTCGCGGACCTCGCGGATCTCGTGGACCTGACTCCCTGATTCCCCGATTGCGCGCTAGCCCTGGATCGCGGCTTCCAGCGTGTCGCGCAGGCGACTTCCGTTGGGCAAGCTGGCGGCAAGCGCCGCCTGTTTGCTCGCCGCGAGTTCGGCGTGACGGGCGGCCGTTGCCGCGTCGCCGCTCAGGCCATATGCCTCGCTCGCCGTGCGATGAATGCGCCAGTCCGCGAGCGGAGTCTGGAAATGCTGGGTGGCCGCCATGGCCTTGTCGATGCAATGCAGGGCGTCCGTCACGGCGCCAAGCTGCAGCGCGACGCGCGCCTGCACTTCCCACGACAAGCCATGCCACGTCCGCTCTTGCGTTGCGGTCGCGAGCTTGACCAGACGCGCGGCATGCGTCATCGCTTCGTCAAGCGCGCCCTCCGCGAGCGCAAGGTTCGCGAGTCCCCATTCGAGCGCCAGCCGCCAGTACCAGTCGAAAATCACCGGCTCGTTATCCATGCGCTGCATCACGTCGAGCAGATGAACGCGCGCCGTGCGGGTGTCGCCGAGGCCGAGGTAGGCCAGTCCCTTCAGCAGAATCCCGAGCCGCTGCTCCGCGGGAAGCGTGGAGCGGCGCGTGGCCGTCTCGCTCGGGATGTCTGCGAGCACCTGCGTGCAGGACTCGAGCATGGCGTCGAAGTCGAGCGCATGGAATTGCAGCCAGCAGCGGTACAGCGTGAGCGTATCGGCGCCGTACTGATTGCCGTTCGCCGCATACATGCCGATCACCCGGTCGAACGCCTGCTGTGCGTGGCCAAACTCGCCCAGGTACAGCAGCGTCCAGGGCACGCCGAGATTCACCATCCATGTGGCGCGCGCCATGTTGAACTCGGGCCGGTTCTCGTCGTTATCGACGAGAAACTGGTAGCTCGCGAGAATCGTGTCCTGAGCCTGCTGATAGCGCGCCGATACCATCAGCACCATGGCGTATTCGCACTGCGACCACGCGGTCGTGAACGGATCGGCGCCGCCGCGCAAGGCCTCGAGCGCCACCTCGCACTGGCGGATATCGTCGGCATTCCAGCCGCGGACCCACATTCTCCAGACGTAGCAACTGATGCGCGTGCGTGCCTGTTGCTGCGGATCGGTCTGCCGCTCGCTCAGCGCGAGCGCTTCGTCGATGATCCGGTTGCAGCGCAGTTGATCGCGCCAGCTATACGTGTAAGCGAGGCTCAGCAGCGCCCGGCTCTGGATGTCGATCAGGCCCAGTTGCGCGGCGCGCGCCGCCAGTTGCTCGCATGTCTCGCGCGCCCGCCGGTCGTGCGCCGCGGTAAAGATCGACGCGCGTCCTTCAAGAAACTCCGCTTCCGCGGCCACACGTGCATCGTGCGGCAGATTGGCGGCCAGCATCATGGCGCGATCGAGCACGGCTAGGGCGTCGTTATAGGCGAGACGCTTTTTCGCCGTCTGAATCGCGATGCGCAGATAGCCGAGCGCGCGCGACCATTGCCGCGCTGCCGCGAAATGCTGGGCCAGTTCGGCGGCGACGCTGCCGCGAGCTTCCGGCGCGCAGCGCGCTTCGAGCGCCTCGGCAATCCGCAGATGGGAATGCGCGGTGCGCAGCGCGCCCTGACGTTCATAGAACGTCTGCCGGTACATGGTGTGGCGGAACGCATAGGTGCGCGCCGCGCTCATGGGGTCGAGCGGCGCAGGCGCCTCACGTCGAATGAAGCTCTCCTGCCGGCACAGCGCTTCGCACACCTCCTCGACGCTTTCCTGGTTCAACTGCGCGGCGGCAGCCAGGGCGGTGGCGTCGAAGTTCAGCCCCGCCACGCTGGCGGCTTCGAGCACGCGTTGTTGATCGCCGGTCAGCCGTTGAATGCGATGCTCGATGACCTGGCTCAGCGTCAGCGGCACTTCGAGCCGCACTTCGGACGGCGACACATGCAGCTTCCAGCCCTCCGGCGTGGACCTGGCAATGCCTTGCGCGACCAGATGATCGAGCGTCGCCACCATGAAGAGCGGATTGCCGCCGGAGCGCTCGCATACGAGCTGCGCGAACTCGCTCTCGCGCGCGTGCTGCGTGCTGGCATTCAGGTATTCGGCGATCGCGTCTTCGGTCAGCGGCTCGAGCACGATGTCGTGGCAGAGCTTCTGCAAACCGAGATCGCGGTTCAGGCGGCACAGCGGATGCTGCACGACTTCCGCATCCTCGGGCCGATAGGTGGCGACGACCATCAGGCGCGCATGGTTGCGATGACGGGCGAGGGCGGAGAGCATGTCGACCGTCGAATAATCCGACCAATGCAGGTCTTCGAAAACGAGCGCGAGCGGTCGTTGCGCCGAGAGGGCGGCGAAGAACTCGCAGATCTCGCGCAGCATGCGGCCACTCACCGCGCCGACCAACTGGCGTTGCAGTGCAGCGCGATGCCGCTCCGGCACCGAACCGGGAAGCTGCGCGGCCCAGGTCGGCGCGATCGAGATCAGGCTGCGCATGATGGGCGCGCCGGCGTCGCCTCGCACCAGTTGCGCGAGGGCTTCGAGTACGGGGTAGTACGGCTCGGTGCCGCCGTAGCCTTCCACGCAGCGTCCAAGCGAGGTCAGCACCTCGCCGCGACCGTCGAGGGATTCGAGGAACTGGTTGACGAGCGTGGTCTTGCCGATGCCCGGTTCGCCGGCGACGAACACAATGCGCGACTCGCCTGTGCTGGCCTCGTCGAATAGCGTTTTGAGCTTGTCTAGCTGAGACGTGCGTCCGACGAAGCTGCTGTGAGCCGGCTGCTCTACCTCGGTGGCATGTGTGGCATGGACGGGCGCCCGCGCGCGCAGCGGCGCGATGAACCGGTAGCCGCGGCCGCGCTGCGTTTCGATGAACCTGGGGTTGGCGGGGTCGTCGCCGAGCGCGGCCCGGATCGACAGCATGTGCCCCTTCAGCACTTCCGGTTGTACCAGGACCTTTTGCCAAAGCGCGTCGAGGAACTCGTCGTGCGTCACAAGACGGCCGGCGTTGTCGACCAGATACTGAAGCATGTCATAGGCACGCGGCCTGAGATTGAGGCGGCGTTCGCCGTCGGATGTCGATTGCCAGACACATTGATTAGCCCGGTCTAGCCGGAATGGCGGGAAATCGCTCACGTTTGTCTCCGACCTCACGGCCCGTTCGTACTTGCAATCTAGCGGATTCTATACCGGCAATATGACCGCGAAAACCCACGATGTACCGGCATGACCGGGCGTCGTCCGGGAAGTCTTCGCCCCCGTTTGGGGGATAGGACGCCATGATGCCTTCGACAATAATGCTTTATGGCGATGACTTCCGGTCGCCCCAACCGAGGAGAAAACGAAATGCCTAAAGCGTTTTCAGTTCCTGTCACTCCGCAAGGTAAGTCGGCCCTGGCGACGTTGCCGCCGTGGCACTACTCGAGCGACTGTCTCGCCATCGAATACTGGGCCGACCCGAAAGCGATCGCCGCGCTTCTGCCGCCGGGCGTCACTGTGGACGAGCAATCGGCCGGGCGTGCCTTCTTCTGGTTTCTGGATTGGCAGTTCACAGGTTCCAATGACGAATTGACGGACCCCGCCCGCTATCAATACCGCGAGGCCTTCGTTCTGGTCGAGGCCGTCTTCGACGGTATGCCGGTCAACTACTGCCCGTACATCTTCGTCGATAACGACGCGGCCATCGCTCGCGGCTGGGCGCAGGGGTTCCCCAAGAAGCTCGCCAGCGTCTACCAGACCCGCAGTTTCTCCGCGCCGAGTCTGGCCGCGGCGCCGCTGGCCAAAGGCAGCCGCTTCGGCGCCAGTGTATCCGCGCACGGCGAACGGCTGGCCACCGCCCGGATCCAGCTCGACGAACCTGTCGCAAACCCTGCGAGTGTTTTCAATCGGCCTACGACGATGCGCCGTTACTTTCCGCAACTCGCAGCGGGTCTTCAGGAGAAACCGCCGGTCGATGAACTCACCATGTCGCTCACGGACAATCTCGCGATCGTGGACGTCTGGACCGGCTCGGCGGAACTGAAGATTCCTGAAGTCGACGGCGAGGACATGCATCTGATTGCGCCACTGCGCGTCGGCCGCGGTTACCGGCTCGGCATGGCGTACTCCGTGACGGACCTGCGCATTCTCAAGAACTACGCCGCTTGAGGATTGGTGACGGCCCCCTCAGCGATCAGGGGGCGTTGGCTCGACCGTCTTCGCGAATGCCCGTCAAACGTCTCGTCTCTATAGGAGCCGCTCACCATGCCGCTCTACACCTTGATCACCCAGCATGGCGTACTCAGCAGCGAGGCCAGGTCGAAGCTCGCGGTCGAACTGACCGACCTGCATTCCGATTATTCCGGTGTGCCAAAGAATTGGGTGCATGTGGTCTTTCAGGAATATCCGCCCGGCAATGGCTTCACCTCCGGAGAAGCAGCGGCCACTGCCGCGCTGACGCTGCTGATCCGAACCGGCCGCTCGCCCGAGTATAAGCGCGGTTTGCTACAGCGTCTTTGGACGTTATTTCAGACCGCGACGGGCGCCCCCGATGACCAGATTGTGATCGGCATTCAGGAGGTGCCGCCCAGTCAGGCGATGGAGATGGGACAGATCATGCCGGAAGTCGCCGGCGAATAGAGGAGGGCAGGTGCAACGCCTGCCTTGGATGCGCGTGCCG